>Ga0153956_1001437_pt1 | contig 20782 bp, 24 predicted proteins | sample TSFL040MetaG_FD_104704 | JGI IMG/M metagenome (GOLD analysis project Ga0153956, IMG submission 104704) | Attine ant fungus gardens microbial communities from Florida, USA - TSFL040 MetaG | ecosystem: Host-associated > Fungi > Mycelium > Unclassified | place: USA: Florida, Wekiwa Springs...
GTGACTCACGCCGGCAGGTTCGGCTCTCGAGGCCGGCCCGTTCCGTGTGAGCGGTGGTTAGGCTCGATCACCCGCATCCGAGATTGTCGGGCCTCGCCTCCGTATCCGCTTGTTCGGAACAAGAAGGAAGACCGCGCCCATGCCAAGGGCAGGTCGATCGAGGAGGCGACAAATGCTGGTGAGTGCAATTCTCAATACCAAGGGACATCACATCGTGAGCGTCGCGCCGACCGACAAGGTGTCGGCGGTGGTGAAGCTACTTGCCGAGCGCAAGATCGGCGTGGTGCTCGTCATGACGAAGCATGAGATCGACGGGATTATCTCCGAACGCGACATCGTGCGCGTGATCGCCGAGCACGGTGCGGGCGGGCTTGACGAGGATGTCGGCGCCGTGATGACGCGCAAGGTCGTGACCTGCTCGCCGTCCGATACGGTGCGCTGGATCATGGAGCGCATGACCAGCGGCAAATTCCGTCACCTGCCCGTGCTGGACGACGGACGGGTCGTCGGCCTGATCTCCATCGGCGACGTCGTGAAGTCGCGCGTCAGCGAATATGAAAACGAGCAGGAGGCGCTGCGCGAATATATCGCGACGGCGTGAGATACTTGCCGCGTTCGATCGCGATCTAGGTTTGCGAGGCGGCCGGATTCTTCTGTGCCACGGCTGGTGCAGGCGTTCTGGCCGCTTCCGGTGCCAGCATGTCGATGGCTTCCTGGATTCCCTCGATGGCGCGTTCGGTGGCGCGGGCGCCGTGTTTGATCAGATCGTCGGCGCGATGAAAATCGAACAGACCGAACTGGCCGACGCGCGGCGCGATATGCATGTCGGGCGGATCGCCGGCGAGACGGGCGCGGGTGATGCGGTCCTGCATGATGTTGAAGGCATCGATCATCACGGTGGAAATGCCCGGGCGCTCGCCGCTGCCGAAGAACTCGCGTTTCACCGCACGCTCGGCCGAGAAAAAGCGGCCGAAGCCGCGTTTGACGGGCGGCTCCGGTTCGGCTTCGGGCAGCTGCGGTTCGGGGCCGGTGCCGTGGTCGAAGATCGTGATTGAATGACCGAACACGTCATTGCTGAGATTGACGGCGATGACGATCTCCGCGCCGAGCGCGCGCGCCGTGGAAACCGGAACCGGATTGACAAGGGCGCCGTCGATCAGCCAGCGGTCGCCGATCAGGATCGGTGAGAAGATGCCAGGCAGCGCGTAGGAGGCGCGCATGGCGTCCACGACACGTCCGCGGGTCAGCCAGATTTCGTGGCCGGTCCGAACCTCCGTTGCCACGGTGGCAAACTTGACCGGCAGATCCTCGATCAGCTGCTGACCGATCGAAGCTTCGAGCTGCGCAGCCAGCTTGTTGCCGCCGATCAGGCCGGACCCGTTGAGGCGAATATCGAGATAGCCGAAAATGTTGCGCGGCTGCAGCCCGCGTGCCCATTCCTCGAACGTATCGAGATAGCCGGTGGCATAACAGCCGCCGACCACCGCGCCGATCGAGGTGCCGACGATGACATTGGGGACGATATTGTTGGCGAGCAGGGTGCGCAGGACGCCGATATGGGCAAAACCACGCGCCGCGCCGCCGCCGAGTGCCAGTCCGACGACCGGGCGGCGTACGCTGCCCAGTCCCGGTTTTTCACGGTCGCCCGCGCCATTCTGGCCGCGTCCCATCAGTCGCTCCAGCAAACGAAACTCCTCGCATTGCGTGTTATCTATCCTAGGCGCGGCGGTGCGGTCATGCCAGACAATCGACCATTCGTCGTTTCCGCGTCGCTTCGGGAGTTAGACGTCGAATATGACCGCATGTCGACGCTCAAGCGTCCATCTTCCATCGCGGCCGCCACGGCCCAGTGGGCTATGTCCCTTCGAATGCCACACTATCGTCGTCAAGGCTTGAATTTGCCGCGTTTTCGGTGAAAAGCAGGGTGATGACTGCGCGGGGTTCCGATTTACATATATTCGGCCGGGGAGGGCGGCTGGCTTTGACGCTGGCTCTCGTGCTGATGCATGCCGGCACGCCGCGTGTTGCCTTTGCGCAGTTCTTCAGCGACAGTCCCGCGCCTGTGCCACCGGCAGCCATTCCGGATGTTCCTTCCGGGCCGGCGATCGGCTTGGCGCCGTCGTCCGGGCCCGCCGCAGCGCCTGCGCTGCCGGCTCCGTTGCTGCAGCCGCCCGTGGCCAATGTGACGCCGCCGCCGTCGTCTCCCGTGCAGGCCAACGCGGCGGCACCTGCGCAGGGCACGCTGGCGCTGAGCGCGCGCTACGGCAAGGATCTGCCGGCTATCAATGGCGGGCTCATCTGGCGCATCTATTCCGATCGTCCTGACGAAACCGGCGCCTTCAAGATGATCCGCGAGGACCGTGGCGCCACCCCGAACATCGTGCTGCCGCCGGGCAACTACGTGGTTCACGTCGCGCTCGGCCTGGTCAGCGCCGTCAAGCCGGTGACCGTGAAGTCGGATGTCGATCGCGAGTCCTTCGTCCTGCCCGCCGGCGGGTTGCGCATCGAGGGGCGTGTCGGCACCAGCAAGATTCCGTCCAACCAGATCTCATTCAGCATCTACAAGGGGAGTCAGTTCGATGGCGGCGAACGCGCGCCCCTGCTGCAAAGTGTCGCTGCCGGCGATGTGATGCTGATGCCGGAAGGCACCTACTACATCGTTTCGAATTACGGCGATGCCAACTCGGTGGTGCGCTCCGACATCCGCGTGCAGGCGAGCAAGCTCACCGACGTCACCATCACCCATCGCGCTGCCGTCATCACTCTGAAGCTGGTGAGCGAGAACGGCGGTGAAGCCTTGGCGAACACGGCCTGGTCGGTCATCACGCCTGCGGGTGACGTCATCAAGGAATCGATCGGCGCGTTCCCGAAGGTGACACTGGCCGAGGGCGAATATCGCGCCATCGCCAAAAACGAGGGCAAGGTGTTCGAGAAGCCCTTCAATGTCGTCAACGGCGTTGACGGCGAGATCGAAGTGGTCGCGCGCTGACTAGAAGCGCGTCATCAGATCCTTGAGGTCCGGCCGGGGACGATCCTCGATGGTCTTGTCCGGCCTGCCGCCGATATGGATGAAGCCGGCGATTTTCTCGTCGGCGCTGAGGCCGAGACCCGCAAGCACGTCGCGGTCGAAGGCGAACCAGCCGGTCAACCAATTGGCGCCGTAGCCGAGGGCGGTCGCGGCGACGACGATATTCATGCAGCTCGCGCCGGCGGACAGTTCCTGCTCCCACGGCGGCACTTTGGGATGCTGCTTGAGCGAGCTGACTACGGCGACCACCAGCGGCGCTTCGGTCAGGCGATGTTTCTCCGCTTCGATGGTTTCCACCGGCGCATCGGGATTCTTGCGCGCGAAGACGGTGGCGATGACGTTGCCGGCGCGCTTGCGGGCGTCACCTTCGAACACGATGAAACGCCATGGCGCCAGCTTGCCGTGATCCGGCACCCGTGCGCCGATCGTCAGGATGGTGTTCAACTCGTCGGCGGAGGGACCGTTGCCCTGCATCTCGCGCGGCTTGACGGAGCGACGGGCCTTCAGAAATTCGATTGTGTCGGTCACGGGCAGAGTCTCACATAAAGCGATGACGGATGTTTAGCATGGGCTGCTGTGCATCACGAGGCATGCAGCCGGCGTTCAGACCGATTGTGAGCGCGCGGACAATCAGGAGGTCTTGCGTTCCGGCATCTTTGCGGCGCGATCCAGCAGATCGCGCCCGAGGTCTTCCAGCACTTCGCGCGAAGCGAGATAGAGGCTGTGGCCGCGCGCGGTCTCGAAAGCGATGGCAACCGCATGCGGCTGGTTCGGGTCGGGGATCAGTTGATACGCTCGGATCGGATAGGCTTCGATGTGGTCTTCGTCGGGGTCGGTCATGATAGATGTCCCGTCTGCCGTCATTGCGAGGAGTTTCGATTACCTCTCCCCGGTGGGGAGAGGTGACCAATGACGGTGTTTTACGCTTCCGCCTGTGCGCGTTTCACATCCGGCGGCGTCGCTTCGTCGACCAGCGCGGCGATGGCTTCCTCGGTGGACATCACTTTCTGGCCTTCGCTGCCGAGACGGCGCACCGAGACGGAGTGTGTCTCGGCTTCCTTCCTGCCGACCACGAGAAGCGCGGGAATCTTGGCCAGCGAGTGCTCGCGGACCTTGTAGTTGATCTTCTCGTTGCGCAGATCGATCTCGACGCGGAGGCCCGCCTTGCGCGCGGCGGCGGCGACGACCTTGGCGTATTCATCGCCTTCCGAGGTGATGGTGGTAACCATCACCTGCGTCGGCGCCAGCCAGAGCGGGAAATTGCCGGCATAGTGCTCGATCAGGATGCCGATGAAGCGCTCCATCGAGCCGCAGATCGCGCGATGCACCATCACCGGCGCCTTCTTCGATCCATCGGCGTCGATGTAGAACGCACCGAACCGCTCCGGCAGGTTGAAGTCCACCTGGGTGGTGCCGCACTGCCAGTCGCGGCCGATGGCGTCACGCAGCACATATTCGAACTTCGGTCCGTAGAACGCACCTTCGCCCGGCGAGATCTCGGTCTTGATGCGCTGATTGTGCGACTTGGCCGCGATTTCCGACAGCACGGTGGCCATCACGCGCTCGGCGTGATCCCACATCTCGTCGGTGCCGACGCGCTTCTCCGGCCGGGTCGAGAGTTTCACCGTCAGTTCGCCGTCGAAGCCGAAATCGGCGTAGGTCGACAGGATCAGGTCGTTGATCTTCATGCATTCCTCAGCGAGCTGCTGCTCGGTGCAGAACACATGGGCGTCGTCCTGGGTGAAGCCGCGCACGCGCATCAGGCCGTGCATGGCGCCCGATGCCTCATAGCGATGCACCACGCCGAATTCGGCGAGACGCAGCGGCAGGTCGCGATAGCTCTTGAGCCCGTGCTTGAAGATCTGCACGTGGCCGGGGCAGTTCATCGGCTTGAGCGCGAACCACCGCTTGTCCTCGGCCTCGTCGCCGGCGGACTGCGCCGCGAACATGTTCTCGCGATACCAGCCCCAGTGGCCCGACGTCTCCCACAGCACCTTGTCGAGGATCTGCGGCGCGTTCACCTCGTCATAGTCGCCGCTGAGGCGGCGGCGCATATAGGCGATCAACGCCTGGAAGATGGTCCAGCCCTTGGGGTGCCAGAATACGACGCCCGGACCTTCCTCCTGGAAGTGGAACAGGTCGAGCTCGCGGCCGAGCTTGCGGTGGTCGCGCTTCTCGGCTTCCTCGATCTGCTTCAGATAGGCGTCGAGGTCTTCCTGCTTGGCGAAGGCGGTGCCGTAGATGCGCGTCAGCATCGGATTGTTGCTGTCGCCGCGCCAATAGGCGCCGGCCACCTTCATCAGCTTGAAGGCGTTACCGATCTTGCCCGTGGACGTCATATGCGGGCCGCGGCACAGATCGAACCAGTCGCCCTGATAATAGATCTTGATCGGCTCGGTGCCGGGAATGGCATCGACCAGCTCGACCTTGAAGGCTTCACCCTTGTCGCGGAATACCTGCTTGGTTTTTTCGCGGTCCCAGACTTCCTTGGTGAAGGGTTTGTCGCGCGCGATGATCTCGCGCATCTTTTTCTCAATGGCGGCGAAGTCTTCGGGCGTGAACGGCTCCTCGCGGTAGAAGTCGTAGTAGAAGCCGTTTTCGATCACCGGGCCGATGGTGACCTGGGTGCTCGGCCACAGCGTCTGCACCGCTTCGGCAAGGACGTGCGCAGCGTCATGCCGGATCAGCTCCAGCGCGCGCGGATCGTCGCGGTTGATGAGTTCGAGTCTGGCGTCGGCCTCGATGGGATCGTTCAGATCGCTGACGGTGCCGTCCAGCGCCATGGCGACGGTGCGCTTGGCGAGCGAGGGCGAGATGCCCTTGGCGATGTCGAAGCCGGTGGTTCCCTTCGGATACTGGCGTACGGCGCCGTCCGGGAAGGTGAGGCTGATATTTTCGCTGTTGCCGCCTTCGTTGCCGTCGGAAGCGAGGGGAAGGTTGGCCAGCTTGAACTGGAATCCGGACGCGGGCGTATCGTTGTCAGACATGTCGTTCTCCTGTGGCTCACTCCTGCACACGGGCGCAGGTAAGCGGAAAACAGCGGTATAGCAGCCGATTCGGGCGATGCAACACCACTCTGCCCAAGGTGCGTTCATGGTTTGACGCGGCGCCGGTTGCATCCCTACAATATCGCATCTTGCCCCAAGCTCGCCCCTTCGCTCCCACCGCCCTCATGATCGGCAATTTCGTCACCGGCGTCGGCCTGCTGGGGCCGACGGCGATGCTGGGCGAGTTGTCGGCCGGCCTGGGCGTCACCATCCGCGAAGCCGGGCTGCTCATCACCTTCGGCGCGATGATGCTGTGCATCTGTTCGCCGCTGATGTCGTGGCTGACCAGCCGGATCGAACGCCGGCATATGCTGATCGGTGTGATCGCCGTGGTGGCTGCGTGCAATCTCGCGTCGGCCTTTGCGCCGAACTATGCGGCATTGCTCGCGATCCGCCTTGTGATGTGCGTCGCCGCCGCGCCTTACACGCCGCAGGCGGCGGGCGTCGTCGGCATGCTGGTGCCGCCGGACAAGCGCGGCAGCAGCGTCGCTTACGTATTTCTCGGCTGGACACTGGCGGCGGCCGTCGGCTTGCCGCTGGTCACCGTCATCGCCGGCCAGTTCGGCTGGCGATACGTCTACGGCTTTGTCGGCGTGACGAGCTGTATCAGTCTCGCGCTCCTGATGTGGCGGTTGCCGCGCGGATTGTTCAGTGCGCCGGTCGATCTCGGCACATGGTCGTCGCTGGTGCGCAACCGGTTGGTCGTATTGTTGCTCTCGATCACCTCGCTGCAGATCGCCGGGCAGTTCTCGATCTTCACCTTCATGGCGCCGCTGTTGGAGCGCCTCGCCGGCGCGGGGCACGATGCCGCCGCGTCGGTTTTCGCCATCTATGGCGTCTGCGGTTTTCTCGGCATCCTGACGGCAACCAGGATCGTGGACAGTTGGGGAGCGACGCGGACCTCGATCCTGTCGACGTCGCTGGTGTTCGTGGGAATGACGGTCTGGACCGTTGGAGCGGGGCATCTTGCCGTCATGGCGCTCGGCGTTGCCATCTGGGGGCTCGGCTTCGGCGCGATCACGTCGATGCAGCAGGTGCGCCTCATCACGGCGGCGCCGGCCGCCGGGGCTGCCGCCGTCGCGCTCAACACGTCGGTGCTCTATGTCGGTCAGTCGATCGGATCGGGAATCGGCGGCTTGCTGTTTGCCGGGGGCTATTTTCACGCAGCCGGATACGTCGCGATGGGATTCCTGGCGGTTGCGCTGTCGGCGATCCTATGGAGCCGCAGCGTCCGGGACACAGTTTAACCAGAACCAAGCTGGTCCTGTCAGTCCGGTTACTGTTCCCGCTTGTCGTTGGTGCTTCGCCAGATGGCGTAGCGCCATGGCAGATACCAGCGCGCGTGGGGGAGCAACCCTGCCGGTACGTTATCGATGCCGGACGTGCCCCATGGCTGGCAGCGCAGCAGACGAGCCAGAGTCATCCAGCCGCCGGCCCACAGACCAAAGCGTGCGATCGCTTCATCGCCATAGATCGAACATGTTGGGATGTGACGGCAGTTGTAGCCGACAAGCGGGGACAGGCTGTGGCGATAGAGCCAGATCGCGCCGCGTCCCAGATTTCGCGGCGCATGCTGGATTTTGCCGGCGCAATGCGCGCATACGGATGAATGTCTCATCATTGCTTTGCCATCGGACAAATTGTGTTGTGCCGGGTTCCGTTGCAGGAACCGTTGAGACACCGTTGAGCCCATGCAGTGCGGTCACACTTGCCAATTTATCGCATGCGGAATGGCAAAAGTAACTGGACGCCACAAAAACGTGCGGTACGTTTTGATAACGCCCGTATGACGGAAACATAAGCGCTCGTTGTGGCCGTTGCCTGCTCAGATATGCGTGCAGAAAAGGAATCGAATTGAATTCAGCGCGGTTGTTTCGTCCGGGGTTGTCGCCACTGCTGCGCGCTGTCGCGGTATGTATCGCTTTGCCTGGTCTTGCGGCTGCATTGTCCGTTTCGACCGCTTCCGCTGCCGTTCTTGAGGAACGCAAGCTGCCGATGCGCTTCACCTGGGTCGCGTGCGAGCCGGATTGCCGCGGTTGGTTCACGGCCGTCGGTGTCGTGACCGCCGATACGCCGAAGGATTTTGACGAATTTGCCCGAGGACGCGATCTCGACGGTGCGACGGCGGTGCTCAATTCCAGCGGCGGTTCGGTCAACGATGCGATTGCCGTCGGCCGCCGCTGGCGCAAGCTCGGCTTGCGGACCACCGTGGGTTCCTCGATCGAACTGCAGTCGTCCTCCGGCGCCATGAAGCCGGCGGTGCTGCCGCAGGCTTATTGCGAATCCATGTGCGTGTTCCTGCTGCTGTCCGGCAAAACGCGTTATGTGCCGGAAGAAGCGCATATCCGCGTGCATCAGATCTGGATGGGTGATCGTGCCGACGATCCGAAGGCGGCCAGCTATACGGCGCAGGATCTGATGATCGTCGAACGCGATCTTGGCCGTCTGGCGAAATACACATTCGACATGGGAGGTTCCGGCGACCTCCTGTCGTTGTCGCTCGGCGTGCCCCCCTGGGACGATCTGTATCGCCTGACCGCGGACGAACTCAAGCTCTCCAATCTGGTCACGACCGATCGTATCGATGACGTGCTGCCGCGGACCTCGGATAAGCCGCCGATGGCATCATTGGCGCCGAAGACAATTCAGGAGCGTTTTGTTAGCGGAGCCGGGAACGTGGAGCCGGCGACATCGCCCGCAACGACCACCAAGACGGCGGCAGCCCAGGCATCGACCGGCGGCGCTGCAACGCTGCCGGCGAAATGACAGGGGCCGGTTAGATCGACGCGCTCTCGGTCCTGTCCGATTTGGCTTCGATTTGTCCGATGGCATCGACTACGGCGTCGAAGGTCAGCAGCGTGGAGGCATGCCGCGCCTTGTAGTCGCGGACGGGTTCGAGGGCGGCGATGTCGGCCCATTTCGCATCCGCAGGCGGCGCGCCGTTCTCCTTCAGCATCTTGCGGACGGTTTCACGCAGCGCGCGGAGCTCACCGGCGGTGGAGCCGACCACATGCTGTGCCATGATCGAGGAGGATGCCTGGCCAAGGGCGCAGGCTTTGACGTCATGGGCGAAGTCCGTGACAACGTCGCCGTCCATGGTGAGGTCCACCTTGACCGTGGAGCCGCATAATTTGGAATGCGCCGTCGCGGTGGCGCCGGGCGAAGGCAGGCGGCCGAGACGCGGAATATTACCCGCAAGTTCGATGATGCGCTTGTTGTAGATGTCGTTCAGCATCTGATGCGGACCTTAACTCTGGCATCCATTCCAATGTCGCCGGGCGGGACGCCGCCCTTGGCGGGTGTCGGCAGTAACCTTATATAGGGATGGCGGCGGTGCGAAAGAACGCCGGCCATTCTCCAGATCGCCGGAATTTGAGAATTCCCTTTGGCGCTGGCGACGTTATCCTTTGGACGGATTCAGACCCCGGCGGTCCAAGCTGCCGCGTCTGCCCGGTGACACCTCCGGCCCCGCATTGGGCCGGTCGAACGGAGAGAAGATGGACGCAGTTATCAAGCCCATTCGTGGCAATGCCGACGGTGCCAAGGCCGGCGAAGGCAGGAAAGAATTCCGTCCGGCGCAGCTCGATCCCAGCGAGTTCCTGGCGGCGGCGGTCGATCCCGAACAGAATCGCCCGTCCCGGGCCGAGGCCGAAAAGGCGGTTCAGACGCTGCTGGCCTATATCGGTGAAAATCCGGAGCGCGAGGGCCTTCTTGATACGCCGCGCCGCGTGGTCGAGGCTTATGACGAACTGTTCCAGGGCTACCACCAGTGCCCCGCGGAAGTGCTGAACCGCACCTTCGGTGAGACCGCAGGCTATGACGATTTCGTGCTGATCCGCGATATGGGATTCGTCTCCCATTGCGAGCACCATATGATGCCGTTCTACGGCAAGGCGCATATCGCCTATACGCCGGTGGAGCGCGTCGTCGGTCTCTCCAAGCTGGCGCGCCTGGTGAATATTTTCGGCCATCGCCTGCAGACCCAGGAGCATCTCACCGCGCAACTCGCCGCGGCTGTGGACGAGGTGCTGAAACCGCGCGGCGTCGCCGTGATGGTCGAGGCGGAGCACACCTGCATGTCGGCGCGCGGCATCCGCAATCAAGGCTCGCGCACCTTCACCACGCGCTTCACCGGCAATTTCCGCGACAATCCCGCCGAGCAGGCGCGGTTCATGTCGATGATCCAGGCGATGTCGCGCTGAAGTCTTTTTGCTACCCTTTCTTTTCACCTCTCCCCACCGGGGAGAGGTCGTCCGGCGCAGCGTAGCCGGGCGGGTGAGGGGGTCTTAGCTTCGGCAGAGCTTGTGGCACCCCCCCTCTCCCCGGAGGGGAGAGGGGACATGACGATCGGTGCAAATCTAAATCATTGAAAGACTTCCCGTGTCCCACGATCACGCCCGCGAAGAATCCCTCGCGCTCACGCCGAAATTCGATGCCGCCGGTCTCGTCACCGCGGTGGTCACCGACATCGCTAATGGCGATGTGCTGATGGTCGCGCATATGAATGACGAGGCGCTGCGGAAAACCATTGAGACCGGCGATGCCTGGTACTACAGCCGCTCGCGCAAGGCGCTGTGGCGCAAAGGCGAGAGTTCCGGCAAGACCCAGCGTGTGGTCGAAATGCGCATGGACTGCGATCAGGACGCGATCTGGATCAAGGTCGAGCAGATCGGCGGCGCTGCCTGCCATACCGGTCGCAGGTCGTGTTTCTATCGCGCGATCACGAAAGGCGCGGACGGTGCGGCGAACGTGTCGTTCGTCGACGCGGAGAAAGTGTTCGATCCGACGGCAGTCTATAAATAATCTTTTAAGGCATGTTAACAGCCGATTAACCATAAACGCTGCACTGTATCGACAGCTTCAGCATGGCTGACGGTGCCCGGATGTCAGGCGCTGCCAACGCGGAAGCGGGGCAGGGCATGGCGGTCGCAACGACCAATCTGTTGGCATCGAGCGCATCGCGCAGCCAGGTGGCTGGTGCGATCAGGAACGCTGCGGGCGTCACCGGCACCAGCTTTCAATATCTGCTCGCCACCGCCCAGATGGAATCCAATCTCGACCCCAAGGCGACGGCCTCGACGTCGTCAGCCAAGGGGCTGTTTCAATTCATTGAGCAGACCTGGCTCGGCACCGTGAAGGAAGCGGGTAGCCAGTTCGGCTACGGCCGATATGCCGATGCGATCACCAAGTCGCCGTCCGGTACCTATTCGGTCAGCGATCCTCAGGCCAAGGCCGCGATCCTGAAGCTGCGCGACGATCCCGTCGCGAGTTCGGCCATGGCGGGCGTGTTGACGCAATCCAACAGCTTCAAGCTGACCGGCGAGATCGGCCGTCGCCCGAATGATGCCGAGCTTTACATGGCGCATTTCATGGGCGTCGCCGGCGCGTCGAAACTGATCAACAATGCCGCTAACAATCCTGGCGTATCCGGCGTTGCGCTGTTTCCCAACGCCGCTGCCGCCAACCGTTCGATCTTCTACGACAAGAGCGGCAGTGCGCGCAGCGTCTCGCAAGTCTATTCGGTGTTGTCGTCGCGCTATGCGACTGCTGCCAATTCCAGCGCGACGGTCGGCGCGATGGCCGCAGCCGGCGTGACGACGGCGCAGGCCGTCGCGCCCGCAACATCGGCGCCTGCGTCCAGCGCTACTTTTCTCTCGCGCTTCCCGGATCTCAGCACGGCGCAAGTCGCAAGCTTCGCCGACGGCAGGTCATCGACGGTGCAGGAGCCGCCGATGTTTCGCTCGCTGTTTCAGGGCGGCGAACGTAGTCAGCCGATTTCGCCGGCGGTGCAGGAGCTGTGGGGCAACAATTCGTCGTTGACGTCGAATGTCCTGCCGAAGGCACCTGAAGTCGGCACGCCGCGTCCGCTCGATCTGTTCAGCGATCGCTTCGGGACATTCAGCAGCTGATAAGTCCGCCCCCTCATGGTGAGGAGGCGCGCAAGCGCCGTCTCGAACCATGAGATGGTTGGGCTCGGTATCGGCGGCCATCCTTCGAGACGCGCGCTCCTCAGGATGAGGGGCGGAGTTAACAAAACATCAACAACCCCAGTCGGTTATGGTGAACTCTTTGTTAAGTGGCATGGTTTATTTTCCCTGACTGTGGCATCGCGTTCCGGTGTCGAATATTGCGTAAGCCGGCAGGACCATGATCGTTCGGCAATTCATTAGTTGGGTGCGTACCGCTCCTCCGAGCGAACGTGCAGAGGCGACACGCTCTTTGGCGCGGGCCTGGATTTTTTCTGATCTTTCCGATGATGACCGCGCGGCTGCCGAAGGCGCGCTTCTGATGTTGCTCGACGATCCGTCGCCGCTGGTGCGGCAGGCGATGGCGCAGGTGTTCGCGCGGGCGCCGGTGGCTCCGCCGGCAATCGTGCAGGCCCTTGCAATGGACCAGGCCAGCGTGGCGCTGCCGGTGCTTGAGCATTCACCGCTGCTGATCGACGTGGATCTCGTCGATATCGTCGCCACCGGCGACAGCGAGCTTCAGTGTGCGGTGGCGCGCCGTATCACGCTGCCGGCGCCGGTCTGCGCTGCGATCGCCGAAGTCGGCTCCGCGGCCGCCGCCCTTGAACTGATCGAAAATCCTTATGCCGAGCTGGCTTCCTTCTCGTGGGAGCGCATTGTCCAGCGTCATGGCCACCTTGCCGCGATCCGTGAAGCGATGCTTGCGCTGGAAGGTCTGCCGGCCCGGACACGCCTGGCGTTGGCCGCAAAACTCTCAGATACGCTGACGCGCCTCGTCGTGGCGCGCAATTGGCTTTCACAGGATCGCGCCGCGCGCATCGCCGACGAGGCCATGGCGCGCTCGACGGTGAATATCGCTTCGCGCTCGCGCGGCCAGGAGATGCGTGGCCTCGTGCATCATTTATGCGAGGCCGGCCAATTGACCGCAGGGCTCATTCTGCGTGCGCTGCTGTCGGGCAATCTCGATCTGTTCGATCAGGCGCTGGCTGAACTTTCGGGCCTGCCGGAGAGCCGGGTCGCTGCGCTGGTTTATGACGGCGCGGATACGAGTCTCAACGCACTGCTCGCGCGCGCCGGTTTACCGCAGTCGACATTCCCGGCCTTCCGTGCGGCGCTGGCCGCGCGGGGCGAGATCGGCTTCGTCGGCTCGGTGGGCGGTGCGGTGCGTCTGCGCCGCCGCATGGTGGAGCGCGTGCTGTCGACCTGCGAAACCGATCCGGCGACATCGGAGTCGCTTCTGATCCTGCTTCGACGTTTTGCAACGGAGGCCGCGCGCGAGGAAGCGCGAGTGTTCTGCGACGAGCTCGCGGAGCAGGCGATGCATGTGGATGACGATGACTACGGGACGATTGCGGCGTAGCAGCCGTAATTCGTCACGCCGGGTTGGCGTGCTGCCGCTGGAATGACGCGCGAGGGTTAAGCCGGCACGATGCTCGGCGCCATCAGCGCATCGAGATGTTCCGGGCGATCCCGGTTGACCGCAGTCAGATATGCATCCGCGACCGCCCGCAAGCGGCTTGAGAGCTGATCGGCCACGCCTGCCTTTTCAATGGTGTTGTGCTCGCGCACGATGGCGTGCACGGCGTCGATATGGTGCTGGATCAGATCCGACGGCACAGCACCGAGATCGGGTGCATGTTCGATGATCCGGCACAGGCTCTCCGCCGCGGCGCCGGCCGCGGGAAAGCCGAAGGTCGGGGCATCGCCCTTGATGTCATGCGCGGCGCGAAACAGGTCGCCGCGCGTGGCATCGCTGAAGCCCTTGGCGATCACAACTGCATGCGCAGCGGCGAGACGGTCGCATTCTGCGCGCATCCAGGCGTCGAATTCCCCGGAGAGGTCGGCCAGAGCCTGTTCTGCGCGTGCGACGGGATCGTCGCGGGTGTGGTCGCCGGTGCGGCGGATCGCATGCTTCAGTGTATTGCGCGGCGTGATGACGGCATGATCCGCGAAGGTTTCGATCTTCGGCGTCCGCAGTCTGTCCTTGGCCATCGGTATGCTCCGGACGCTAGCTGGTGACACGGGCTTTATCGAGCAGCGAAGGTTGCTGCAGGACTTCTGCCTCGCCGCCGTTGCGGCGTTCGGGACCGATATAGGCGACCGTGGTGTTGCGACGCCGGTCGGGGCCGAAGAAATTGCGCGTCTTGATGAAGGGGCGGGGATGCGCCACCACGCTCATGATGCGCTGATACAGCGCCTTGGCCGAAATCGGCTTGGCGAGAAATTCCGTGACGCCTGCATCACGCGCCATGGTGACGCGGCGCTTTTCGGAATGCGCTGTCAGCATGATGATCGGCGCATAGGGATTTCCCTTGGAATCCGGCTGCCGGATCATCTGCGTCAGTTCGAGGCCGTCGAAGATGGGCATCGCCCAGTCGGCGATCACGATATCGGGGACGTAGTGGCTGTACATTTCCAGGGCGGTGGCGCCGTCTTCGGCTTCATAGACCTCGCGCGCGCCGAACGAATGCAGCAGCGTGCGCAGAATGCGCCGCATGTGCGGATTGTCGTCGCAAATCAGAAAGCGCAGTTTGTTGAAGTCGATACGATACATGCTGCGGCTCGAACCGGGGCGGTTACTTCGCGTTAACCATACTGCACCGCGTCTTAACGAAAGGTTGCGGCAGCCACCCATGTCGTCATGCGACGAAGACGCACCTCAGTAACTGAACTGCTCGCTGACGATGCGCTCCTCCAGGCTGTGACCGGGATCGAACATCATGCGCATGGAGATCGTCTTGTCGGAAATGATCTCGACACGGCGGACGTCACGTGCCTCGTCGTGGTCGGCGACGGCGGCCACCGGGCGCTTGTCTCCCTCCAGCACTTCGAACACCACGAAAGCTGTGTTGGGCAGCAGCGCCCCACGCCAGCGCCGCGGCCGGAAGGCGCTGATCGGCGTCAGCGCGAGCAGGGGCGCATTGATCGGCAGGATCGGACCCTGGGCGGACAGGTTGTAGGCGGTCGAGCCGGCCGGAGTCGCCACGAGGATGCCGTCGGCGATGAGTTCGGTCATGCGTTCCTGCTCGTCGATCAGGATGCGCAACCGGGCGGCCTGATGGGTCTGGCGGAACAGCGAAACCTCGTTGATGGCGTGATGGATGTGCACCTTGCCGTGGACGTCGGTGGCGCGCATCAGCAGCGGATTGATCAGGGTTTCCCGGGCTGCGGCGAGGCGTGCATGCAGATCATGCGTCGAAAACTCGTTCATCAGGAAACCGACGGTGCCGCGATGCATGCCGTAGATCGGCTTGCCGGTGCGCATATGGTCGTGCAGCGTCTTCAGCATCAATCCGTCGCCGCCGAGCGCAACGATGATGTCGGCCTTGTGTGGATCGTCGTTGCCGTAGAGCTGCGTCAGCTGCTCGAAAGCGGACTGCGCTTCCACGCTGTTGCTCGCGACGAAGGCGATCCGGTCGTAACGCTTGGGCGAGGTCATGGCGAAGATCGTCGGCTTTCGGCAGGAGCATGCGCCGCGGTCGGGATCAACCGGTCGGCGCGTTGTTGAGCTGCAGTTAAAGGCAGTTCTGGGCGATCTGTCGAGAGGGTGGATGCCGGATGGTTACTCTGCCCGCGGTCGCGCGGCCGTAGCGAATCCTCCCGCCTGGTGACGAAAATGTCACCGAGATGAACGGACCCTGCAAGGCCGCGTCAGCCATGGTTCAGCGCGTATGCTTTAGCTTGAACGCATTGATCGGCGAGCCCGGCCATCCGACCGGCGTCCTCCCGGATCGACACCGACAGGAGACGACCATGTTGAAGACTTTTTCTGCCGCGCTGATTGCCGTGTCCGTGCTGGCTGCGCCGGCGATGGCCGGTGGTCTTGGCCATCCGAACCGTGCAGCGGCTCATTCGCATGTCTTCGGCGCAAAGGCGCAGATGAGGCTGCACCAGCACCGCCATCACGTGCGGCCGCACGTCAATTTTCACAAGAAATTCAGCCTGCACAAGGCGTTCAAGCATAGCGCCCGCGCGGCCGGCATTGCGCACAAGCACGTTTGATGCATGCGCCGTCGCACCCCGTCGTTCCTGCGTTCGCGGGAATGGCGGGGTGAGCTGTGTCCATTCGTCACCGGGTTGCGAATTCCTTTCCCCGCGTGAACCGTCTAGGACTTGTCCTGTGGTTCACGAGCAGGATGACATGACATTGCAGAGACGAAAGAGGATGCGCGCAGCGGTGTTGCTGCTGCCCGTGATACTGGGGGCCTGCGCCGGCCCGAGCGGCAATGTGAGCTTCGTGGAAAGCGCGTCCGGGCCGCAGCCGTTTCCGACCGGTTTCCGCACCGATCTGCTCGCTTTCATGCGCACCTATCTGAACGATCCCGTCGGCGTGCGCGGCGCGAGCCTTGCCGACCCTGTGCAGCGCACCGTCGGCGGTAATCTGCGCTATGTCGCTTGCGTGCGGTATTCGGCGAAGGACTTCAACAACCGCTACACGCCGCCGCAGGAGCGCGCCGTTGCCTTCGTCGACGGCCGACTCGACCGCGTGCTTGAGAACAGCGCCGAGGTATGCGCCGGGGCGAACTACCAGCCGTTCCCCGAACTGGAAAAGATGACGCGATAGCTGCGTCGATACCGCGCGTGCGGCTCCCCTTCATCGCCGGTTGGCCGCAGGGCGGCTGCGGAAAAATGTGCTGCGGCGGGGAATGCCGCGAAGCAACCAAACTGCCGCCACGTTGTTTGATAACCGTCACGTCGCAACAGAGGGGATGCAGATGAAAAAGCTTCTGCTTGGCGCGTCGGCCATGATGGCCGTTGCTGCCGCGTCATCGCCGGTTTCCGCCGCCGATCTTCCGGCGCGTCCCTACACCAAGGCGCCGGCCTATACCGCGCCGGCGGTGGTCTATAACTGGACCGGGTTTTACGTCGGCGGCCATCTCGGCGGTGCCTTCGGCGACAGCGACAGCCTGACCGGCGACGGCGGCCGGTTCATGGGCGGTGTCCAGGGCGGCTTCGACTATCAGTTCGCCTCCAACTGGGTGCTCGGCGTCGAGGCCAATTACAGCTGGATGGACCGCAACAACACCGGCATCGCCTTCGGAAACGGCACCACGGTCACCGGCGGCAATGACCAGCTCGGCTCCGTCACCGGCCGGCTCGGTTATACGTGGGGGCCGACGATGCTGTACGCCAAGGGCGGCTATGCGTGGCGCGGCAACAACGATCTCGCTTACAACAGCCCGATTCTCGCGCCGGTCGCCGTCGATGGCAACCGCAAGAGCGGCTACACGCTGGGCGGTGGTCTTGAATATCTGTTCTCGCCGAACTGGTCAGGCAAGATCGAGTACCAGTATTACAATTTCGGCAACACGACGCTGACCTCGGCCGGCATTCCCGGCGGCGGCGCGCGCTTCAACAACGACGAACACACCATCAAGGCGGGCCTCAATTATCGCTTCGGCTGGGATGGCCCGACGGTCGCCAAATACTGAGTGTATGATCGAATCGGGATCGGGCCTTCCGATTCGGTGGACAGGCCGGCGGCGTTGCGCCGGCCTTTTTGTCGCGCGGGCAGGGCAGGGAATCGAAAGTAAACGAGTCCTGAATCGCCGGAAAAATAAGCCGCGAGACTCCGGGCCCAGAATCGCCCGATGCTCATGGCGCAATGAGAATGCTCGACCATATCCGCTGCGATGGAGTGCAGATGGCACTTGTGGTTGCCCTGCTGGCCGCCTGCACGGTCAACGTCATGCTGCTGTTCGGGCGGTTGTAGGCGCGTTGTCTGAAATCGGCCGGGCGGGGCGAGAATGTCCATCGCCCAGTAGCCCTGTGCGGACAACTCTGGTAAGGGACGGCGCAAGACAGGACAGACCCGCCAGCAGCACCCCGGAACGGGGTGCGATGTGGTCCTAATCCATTGATCCTGCAGCCGGATTAGCTCAGCGGTAGAGCAGCGGTTTTGTAAACCGAAGGTCGGGGGTTCAATCCCCTCATCCGGCACCAGCGTTCAGTTTCCGAATGACCTTAGAAACACGGATGTGCGCGGCCGTCCTGGCCGCGATAGGCGGCGGCCGATTGTTTGCAGCGGCGGGCGAGGGGGCCGTCGTCATAGGCAAAGGTGTCGGGCGTGAGACCGGGGCCGTAATTGTGCAGCAGGCTGATGTGGTAGGGCTGGCCGGGCGCTGCGAAGCTGAAGTGCGCGGCATGGGTGCGATGGCGGTGGTGTTTCCCGTGCCCGGCAAGTGCTGGCGTGGCGACCAGTGTCGCGAGAATAAGAGCGGCGCTGAGACTCTTCATCGGGCTCTCCCGGAAGCGATGAGAATACAGGGTGTGTGTCTCTCGGTTTGGTCGGATCAAACCATGCCGGGGCGATGATCCGCAAGACGCCGCGATGTCGGCGACTGCGTTAACGAAAGCGTGCCGCGATCGCTTGCATCTGAACCGGCCTGCATACGTGCCCGTTAGGCTTATCCGCATTTTCACTCCCGACTTTAACCCATCCTGCCGGGCTTCCGATTATCGTACCGTCCATCATGCAGGATACGACAATGCGGGCCATTTCAGCGCTGCTGTTGACGATCGTGACGACGCTGCCTGCCGCAGCCGCCGACGGATTCAATATCGTCATTCCCGGCCGGCCCGGTGTGCCGGTGATCATTAACGGCGTCGATGCGTCATATCGCGTGATCGAGGGCGACTGGGGCTTGCAGCGCCGCGTTCATGTGCAGCCGACCGTCTATGGCGGCCGGCCGATCGATCCGGTGCCCGATGTCGGACACTACTATCCAAGCCTCGGGCATCAGCCGGGCTACGGCCGGCTTGAAATCGAGCCGCCGGCCAACCGCAAGCTGCCGGAGCCGGCGCCCGGGTTCCACGAGCATTGGTCGGCGAAGTCGCCGCCGATGGAGCACAACGATGTCCCGATGAATCCGCCTGCGGTGATCGTGGCGCCGCCGGGCCGACACTGACGGCAGTTTTCACGACCAAACCAAAAATATCGACAGGAGCGTATCATGCGTATCTCGATTTCAGCCTGGACCGCGGCGTTTGCCGTGATGGCTGCCGGCACGGCGGCCGCGCCTGCGGTGGCTTGTGGCGGCTATATCGATCATTGCGGCCACTCCGGTTATGTCGGCTACCAGGTTCTGCTCGATCCGGGGCCGGTGACGCGTCAGTATTACTACGTCAATCAGGGGCCGACCTATTCCGGCCCCGGTCAGTTCGCACCGGTCCCGACCTATCAGGAAACCGCCATCGGCTGGCGTGGCTATCCGCGCTATGACGGCGGTCCCTATGCCAATCCGTACGATCACTATACTTACGGCTACGGCTATGGTCCGGCAGTGAGCGGGCCGGTCATCTTCACGCCGCGTCTGTCCTATGGCGGCCGTGCGAGCCACCGTTACGGCCACGGCATGCGTCCGTGCGTGCGTTACGGCTACGGACACCGGAGTTATCATGCGCACCGCTACGCCGCGCCGCGCGTGATTGACGGATCGCGTGACGGCTATCATCATCGGCGCGCACCGCACCGCGCTTATTGATCGGATCGCAATCCGGATCGACGCCCGTCTGCAGGAACGCAGGCGGGCGTTGTCATGTCTGCCGATGATTCGGAAAAACCGTGTCAGCCCATCAGGCCGAGTTTGCTGGCGCCGATATAGAGGGCGAGCACGGCGGCATTCGACACGTTGAGGCTCTTGATCTCGCCGGGCATATCGAGCCGCGCCACGACGCTGCAGGTGTCGCGCGTGAGCTGGCGCAGGCCCTTGCCTTCCGCGCCGAGCACGAGGGCGAGAGGGCCGCTCAGCGGCACGGCGCTGATGCTCTCGCGGCCCTCGCTGTCGAGGCCGACCGTCATGAATCCCTGGTCGTTGAGATGGTTGAGGGCACGGGCGAGATTCGGCACGGCGATGATCGGCACCAGTTCCAGGGCGCCGGACGCCGATTTCGCCAGCACGCCGGTCGCCTCGGGGCTGTGCCGTGCCGTGGTGATGACGGCATTGACCTTGAAGGCGGCGGCGGAGCGGAGGATGGCGCCGACATTGTGCGGATCGGTGATCTGGTCGAGCACCAGCACCATGCCGTCGCGAGGGAGGTCATCGAGATCCGGTGTCTCCAGCGGATCGACCTCGGCGAGCATGCCCTGATGCACGGCATCCGGCCCGAGCCGGCGATCGATCATGTCGGGCCGCACCAGTTCCGGCGTCACGCGGGTGGCGATGTTTTCCTCGGCGAGGCGCCGGGCGGCGTTTTCGGTGAGCCACAGCTTGCGAATCGTCCGGTTCGGATTGGCCAGCGCCATGGTGACGGGATGCCAGCCATAGAGAATGGCCGGCCCGTCGCCCGCCTCGCGGCCGCGGCGGGGAGGCCGGCGGCTGTGCTCACGGCGGCCGCCCTGACCCTGGCTCCTGTCCTGGTCGCGGCCGTTGTCGCCGCCTTTATGCGGGCTGCGCTGGAATCGTGGTTTGCGGTCTCGATCGCTCATGCCGGCTTGTCTCACGGCGCTGGTGGGTTGGCAATTTGCCCGTGGGAACAATGCAGAGGGAGCGCGGATAAATCCGTCATGATCGGTTGACTTTGGGCGCCGGCTTCCCGATAAACGGCGCCGCCGGGAGCCCGCTGAGCGGGCGCACGTTTCCACGTCATCCATGGCCGTCCAGACACCCTTCGGGTGAATGCCCTCGCGGGCAGGCGGTGCGGTGGCGTCGAGCGGGGGAGTGTCCCGAGTGGCAAAGGGAGCTGACTGTAAATCAGCCGCCTCATGGCTTCGCAGGTTCGAGTCCTGCCTCCCCCACCAA
>Ga0153956_1001438_pt1 | contig 20745 bp, 18 predicted proteins | sample TSFL040MetaG_FD_104704 | JGI IMG/M metagenome (GOLD analysis project Ga0153956, IMG submission 104704) | Attine ant fungus gardens microbial communities from Florida, USA - TSFL040 MetaG | ecosystem: Host-associated > Fungi > Mycelium > Unclassified | place: USA: Florida, Wekiwa Springs...
CGTCGCCCTCGGGCTTGCTCTTGCCCATCTCCAGTGCGACCAGGCTGCCGAGCGCGTCCTTGTGCTTGCGCAGCGCCTCGCCGCACAGGCGGATCGCCTCGCCGCGACGCGGCGCCGGCGTCGTGCGCCAGACCTTGAACGCGGCCTGCGCGCGGGCGACGACCGTTTCGTAGTCCGCCGCGCTCGACGCGTGCACTTCCGCAATGACTTCGTTGGTGGTCGGGTTGACCGATTGCAGCAGGCCGGCATCGGTGGTCTTCGACCACTCGCCGTTGCCGAGGTAGGTGCCGGAATTGGTCGGACCGAGGCCAAGGGCCTTGAGGATTGGGGTGGACATGGGGTCTCCGGAAGAGTGCACGCCACCACTGGCGCGCCAAACGTGCGATTGTAGCAGCGGGCGCCGATCGCGGCCGCGAGAGGCATGTGCTGCATGCGACGTCGGCGGGCTCGTGGTGTTCCGCGACGGCTTCGATCGACCCGCCGGCGCCCGCTCCCGTCGTCGCGCCGTGGTAGGCCATGCCGGGTCGAGTCGCTACAATGCTCCGGCACGATGGCCCCGTAGCTCAGCTGGATAGAGCGCGCCCCTCCTAAGGGCGAGGTCGCCCGTTCGAATCGGGCCGGGGTCGCCATCCGGCGGCGCCGCGGCCGTTGCGTCCGCGCGTCGCCTTTCAGTCGCTGGATTCGCCGATAACGGGATCTCCGATGGGCTCGTCGCGAAACAGGGAACGGCCGCGCGAGCGTGCCGGCGGCGCCGGCCCCGGAGTTGAATCCGCGGAACACGGGCGCTCGCTGCGCGAAGGAACACCGCGCAAGACGCATTCGGGCTGGAAGGTCGCCACGCGCGGGCGCGACGTGGTGCGCGCGATCCGCGAATCGGAGATCGGCCGCATCGGAGAGCTCCTGCCGATCCGGCATGCGCGCATGCTGAAGTCGCCGTTCGCGTTCTACCGCGGCGGCGCGGCGCTCATGGCGGCGGATCTTGCGCATACGCCGATCACCGGCCTGCGCGCGCAGGCCGGCGGCGACTGCCACCCCGCGAACTTCGGCGGTTTCGCGACGCCGGAGCGGCGCCTGCTGTTCGATCTCAACGACTTCGACGAGACATTGCCGGCGCCGTGGGAGTGGGATCTCAAGCGCCTCGCCGCCGGTTTCGTCGTCGCGGGGCGCGACAACCGCATCGGCGAAGCGCATTGCCGCGAGATCGCCGAGTCGGCCGTGCGCGGCTATCGCGAACGCATGCGCGCCGCAGCGGGGGAGACGCAGCTCGACGTCTGGTATCACCGCGTCGATCTCGACGCATTGCCGTCGATCACCGGCGATCCGACGATCTTCGAGTTCGCGCGACGCGACGTGCGCCAGGCGCTGGCCGAGGCGCACGTCGAATCGCACGTGCCGGTGCGCCGCACCGGTTCGAAGGCCGGCGTGCGGCTGGTCGACGAGCCGCCGCTCGTCTATCACCTCGAGGGCGCGCGCGATCGCCTGTTCCGTCGCACGCTCGAGGCGGCGATCCGCCGCTATCGCGATTCGCTGCCGGACGAACGCCGCGTGTTGTTCGATCGCTACCGGCTGGCCGACCTGGCGATCAAGGTGGTCGGCATCGGCAGCGTCGGCACGCTCTGCGCGATCGCGCTGTTCGTCGCCGGGAAAGGCGACACGTTGCTGCTGCAGATCAAGGAGGCGCGCCGTTCGGTGCTGGAGCCGCACGCCGGCAGGAGCCGCTATCGCGACCACGGCCAGCGCGTGGTGGCCGGGCAGCGCCTGATGCAGGCCGCCAGCGACGTGCTCCTCGGCTGGTGCCCCGGCGCTGGCGAGCGCGCTTTCTACCTGCGCCAACTCAACGACGCGAAGCTCAAGCCGCTGGTCGAGCGCTTCGACGCGCGCCAGATGGGCGAGTACGCGCTGGTCTGCGGCAGCGTGCTGGCGAACGCGCACGCGCGTTCGGGGCCGGCCGCGGCGATCGCCGCCTATCTCGGCAAGGGGGCACATTTCGACGCTTGCCTCGCACGCTTCGCCAGCGCCTACGCGGACCAGAACGAAGCCGACTATCTTCGCTTCAGGGAAGCGGTAGCCGCCGGCCGCATCGAGGCGGCCGACGCGGCCGGCTGACCGCGCGCCCGGCGGCCGCTGCGGCTGCCGATGCTAGAATCCGCGGCCGTCCGCGCAGGCATGCCCGTCCGCGCGCTCCCTCCACCGACGTTGCGGCCGCCCATGCTCCACGGAAAGAAGATCGTCGTCGTGATGCCGGCCTACCACGCGGAAAAGACGCTGGAGGCCTGCTACGCGGCGATCCCTCACGACATCGTCGATACGGTATTGCTGGTCGACGACGCCAGCGACGACGCCACCGTCGCGGTCGCCGAACGCCTCGGCATCCGCGCATACCGGCATCCGGCCAACCGCGGCTATGGCGGCAACCAGAAGACCTGTTACGCGCTCGCGCTCGCCGACGGCGCCGACATCGTCGTCATGCTGCACCCGGACTACCAGTACGAGCCGAAGCTGATCACCGCGATGGCGGCGATGGTCGCCTCGGACGTCTACGACGTGGTGATCGGTTCGCGCATCCTCGGCAACACCGCGATCGCCGGCGGCATGCCGCGCTACAAGTATTTCTTCAACCGCGTGCTGACCGCGCTGGAGAACCTGCTCGCCGGTTCCAAGCTGTCCGAGTTCCACAGCGGTTATCGCGCGTTCTCGCGCGGCGTGCTCGAGACCCTTCCGCTCGGCGCCAATTCCGACGACTTCGTGTTCGACAACCAGATGCTGGTGCAGGCGCTCGCGTTCGACCAGCGCATCGGCGAGATTTCCTGCCCGACGAAATACTTCGCCGACGCCAGCGAAATCAACTTCCGCCGCTCGGTCGTGTACGGCGTCGGCGTGTTGTGGACTGCAGTGCTCTATCGCCTGTGGAAGTGGAAGCTGCTGCGTTCCGAGCTGTTCTCGCGCGACGCCTCGCTGCGCCTGCAGCCGATCCCTGCGGCGGCGAAGGCGCCCGCCGCGTGAAGGCGGCACGCGGCGGCATCGTCTGCGCGCGGCTTCCGGCAGAGGGGCGGGACGGTGTCTGACGCTTCGTCGGGCACTGTTCGCCGCGGCAGCTGGCCCTGGCTTGCGCTGACCTTCGCCGCCATCGTCGGCGGCATCTTCCTGCGCGCGTATCAATTGCGCACGCAGATGCTGATCGACGACGAGTGGCACGCCGTGCGCATGCTGATCCGTGCCGATGCGCAAGGCATCGCCGGCCACTTCGGTCTTGCCGACTACTGCATCCCGCTGACCTTGTACTACCGCTGGCTGTACGAGCACGCGGCGCTGAGCGAATGGTCGATGCACCTGCCGCTGCTGCTTGCCGGCGTCGCCTTGCTGTTCGTCGCGCCGTGGCTGCTGCGCGCGACGACCTCGGTGCCGACGCGCGCGGTCTGGGCCGGCCTGCTCGCGATCTCGCCGACATTGATCTATTTCAGCCGCACCGCGCGGCCGTACGCGCTGGTCGCGCTGCTCGGCTTCGTCGCGATCGTCGCGTTCCGCAACTGGCGCGGGCAGCGTGGCGACCGGCATGCGTGGGCCGCGCTGTATGTCGTCGCGACCTTCGTCGCCGGATGGGCGCACCTGCTGTCGCTGGTGTTCACCTTGTGGCCGTTCGCGCACTACGGCATCGCTGCATTGCGCGACCTGCCGCGCCGCGACGCGCGTGCGGCCGCGGTCGGCGCGCTGCGGCGCATGCTGCTGCTCGGCAGCATCGTCGCGTTGCCGTTGCTGGCCGTGCTGTTGCCTCCGCTGCTCAACGACTGGGGCGCGATGGCGGCCAAGGCGGGGGCCGACAGCGCGACGCCGGAAAGCGCGTATCGCACGCTGCTGATGCAGTTCGGCATTGCCGATGCGTGGCTGTGCGCGGTGCTGGCCGCGTTGCTCGCGTTCGGTGCCGCGCGCACGTGGCGGCGCGACCGCGACCTCGTCGCGTTGTCGCTCGGCGCCACCGTCGTCGGCATCGCGGCCATCGTCGTCGCGCGCCCGGCGTGGATCCAGCACGCGCCCGTGCTGGTGCGCTACGCGGCGCCGATCCTGCCGTTCCTGCTGCTGTACATGGCCGAGGGTTTCGTCGGCACGCTCGAACGCGCCCGCATGCCATCCGCAGCCGCCGCCGCGGTCGCCGCGATCGGTCTCGGCGCGCTCGTCGCCGCCGGCCCGCTGCCGCGCTGGTACTACGTGCCGAACCAGTTCATGGACCACGCGATCTTCCAGTTCGACTACGACACGCGCGCGAATCCGTATGCGACCTTGCTGCAACTCGGGCCGGTGTCGCCGTTCTATCGCGAGCTGGCGAAGAGGCCGCCGGGCAGCGTCACCCTGATCGAGGCGCCGCAACGCGCGCAGTCGAACTTCATGCCCGACCCGTGGCTGCAGCGGATCCATCGCCAGAACGTGAAATACGCGCTGGTCGCTCCGATCTGCGGCGTCGGCGAGTGGGACGAATATCCGTACACGGCGACCGGCGCGCGCTTCAAGCGCTTCGCGCGGCTCGGCGACCTGCTCGACGGCGCGACCTGGGGCGCGGACTACCTCGTGCTGCGCCTGCAGCCGTGGACCTTGCCGCCGGGCAAGGATTTCCCGTGGCCGGTCGCGTGGCCGGACATGCCCGATTGCGTCGCCAAGGTCGCCGCGAAACTCGGTGCACCCGCGTACCGCGACGATCAGATCGTCGTGTTCGCGCTGTCCGGCGCGTCGTCGACCAGCCGGTAGCCGACGCCGAGTTCGGTGCGCAGGTAGCGCGGCTGCGCCGGATCCGTCTCGATCTTGCGCCGCAACGCGCGCATGTAGATGCGCAGGTAGTGCGGCGATTCGACATGTGCCGCGCCCCAGATGTCCCGCAGCAACTGGCGATGCGTCATCACCTTGCCGCGATGGCGCGCCAGCGTGGTCAGCAACTGGTATTCGATCGGCGTCAGGTGGACTTCGCGGCCGCCGCGCAGCACGCGCCGCGCGGCAATGTCGACGACCAGTTCGCCGATCTCGATGCGCACCGCATCGCCGGCCGTGTCGCGGCCGGCAAGATGACGCTGCATCACGCGCAGGCGCGCCAGCAGCTCGCCGATGCCGAACGGCTTGGTCAGGTAGTCGTCGGCGCCGAGGTCGAGCGCGGCGACCTTGTCGGCCTCGCGGTCGCGCGCGGACAGCACCAGCAGCGGCCGCGCGCACCATTCGCGCAGGCGCCGGATCACGTCGAGGCCGGACATGTCGGGCAGGCCGAGGTCGACGATCAGCATGTCCGGCTGGCGCGAGACGGCTTCGTTCAGTCCGTCCGCGCCGGTGCCGGCGACGCGCAGCGCGTAGCCGTGCGCAGTCAGTGCCGTGTCGAGGAAGCGCTGGATCTGCGGATCGTCCTCGATCAGCAGCAGGTCGGCGCGCGGCTCCGTCATGCCGGCTCCGTGACGCCCGGCGCGCCGGCACGCAGCGGCAGCGCGAAGCGGAACGCTGCGCCGCCGTCGGGCTCGTTCGCGGCGTCGATCGTTCCGCCGTGCGCCTCGACGATCGCCTTGCAGATCGCCAGGCCCAGCCCGAACCCGCTCTGCGCGCCTTCCGTCCGCGCCTGGTGGAATTTCTCGAACACGCGCGTTTCCTCGCCGGCCGCGAAACCGGGGCCGTGGTCGCGCACGACGACCTCGACCGCTTCGCCGCGGATGCCGGCCGACAGCTCGACCGCGGTACCTGCGGGCGTATGCCGCGCGACGTTCTCGAGCAGGTTCGCGAGCACCTGCTCGACCATGACCTCGTCGCCGTGCAGCAGCGGCAGTTCGTCGTCGATGCGCAACGCGACCGGATGCTGCGCCAGCGCATCGCGCAGGCGCGCCAGCGCGGCGCCGATCACTTCGTCGAGCGCGAACCATTCGCGGCGCAGCTCGACGCGGCCTTCGCTGAGGCGGGTCAGGTCCAGCAGGTTGCCGATCAGCCGGTTCATGCGCCCGGCTTCGTGCAGCAAGGTGTCGAGCAAGGCCTTGCGCTGCGATTCGTCGAGGCGGCCGGGCGCGCTGTCGCGCAAGGTCGACGCGGAACCGATGATCGTCGCCAGCGGCGTGCGGAAGTCGTGCGAGATCGCGCTCAGCAACACGTTGCGCAGGCGCTCGGATTCGATCTGCACGCCGGCCTCGCGCGCGGCTTCGGCGAGCTGCACGCGCTCCATCGCGACCGCGGCCTGGTTGACCAGCGCTTCGACCAGGTGCATCTGCTCGGGGATCTGCAACTGCGTCGCGTCGCGCGGCCGCAGGCCGAGCACGCCGACGCATCGCTGCAATGCGCTCAGCGGCAGGTAGATCGCGCCTGCGCTGGCCAGCGTGCCGGTGGCGAGGCCGGCCTTCCGGCGGTGGTCCCAGGCCCATTGCGCGATGCCGAGGTCGTTGCCGGGCACCGGAATACGCGACTGGTTCGACTCCGCCCGTGCGACCCCGCGGTCGCAGAAATGCGTGGGATCCTGGATCTTCCCGTCGGCGTCCGGCAGCAGCACGGTGGCCTCGCCCTCGACGCTGGCGACGACGTGGCGGCAGAGGAACTTCGCCAGTTCCTCCAGCGTGCGGCGGCGCGAGAGTTCGCGGCTCAGCGCATACAGTTCCGCCGTGCGCCGCTCGCGCTGCCGCGCGACCGAGGCCTGGCGCTTGCCGAGCGCGGCGAGATGGCTGATCAGCAGCGCCGTCGTCAGCATCACGCCGAACGTGATCGCATACTGGCTGTCGGACACCGCGAACGAATACAGCGGCGGCACGAACAGGAAGTCGAACGACGCCACGCCGAGCAGCGCGGCCAGTATCGACGGTCCGCGCCCGAAACGGGCCGCGACCAGCACCGTGCCGAGCAGGTACACCATGACGATGTTGACGCGCTCGAAGCGACCGCTCATCTGCGCGCAGACCAGCGTGGCCAGCGCGACCACGGCGATGCTCTTGAGATAGGCCGGCCAGCGGCTGCTGCGACGGAAGGTCCGCGCCGGCGCAGCGACGTCGTCGCCCGGTTCGGCGGTGATCACGTAGACGTCGATCGCGCCGCTGCGGCGGATCAATTCGTCGACCAGCGAACTCTTCAGGCGATCGCGCCAGCCGCCGCGCACCGGCTTGCCGACGACGATCTTGCTGACGTTGCGCTGGCGCGCGAAGTCGAGCACCGCCTCGGCGACGCTCTCGCCGCTCAGGTTCGAGGTTTCCGCGCCGAGCTGTTCGGCCAGCTTCAAGGTCTTCAGGATCGGATCGCGTGCCGCCTGCGGCAGGCGCGCCAGTGCCGGCGTTTCGACGTGGACGGCCAGCCATTGCGCGTTCAGCGCAGCGGCCATGCGGCGCGCCGAGCGCACCAGCCGCGCCGACAGCGGGTCGGGTCCGACGCACACGAGCAGGCGTTCGCCCGCGGCCCACGGCTGCGTGATCGCGTGGCTGTCGCGGTACTCGCGCATCGCCGCGTCGACGCGTTCGGCGGTGGCGCGCAAGGCGAGTTGGCGCAGCGCGATCAGGTTGCCCTTGCGGAAGAACGACTGCGCCGCCTGGCGCGCCTTTTCCGGCACGTACACCTTGCCCTCGGCGAGGCGTTCGAGCAGGTCGTCCGGCGGCAGGTCGACCAGCTCGACCTCGTCGGCGGCGGAAAACACCGCGTCCGGAATGGTCTCGCGCACGTCGACGCCGGTGATCTGCGCGACGATGTCCTTGAGGCTCTCGACGTGCTGCACGTTCACCGTCGTGTAGACGTCGATGCCGGCGTCGAGCAGCTCGTCGATGTCCTGCCAGCGTTTCGGATGGCGCGCACCGGGAGGGTTGCTGTGCGCGAGCTCGTCGACCAGCAGCAGTCGCGGCCGTCGCGCGAGCGCGGCGTCGAGATCGAACTCGGCCAGCGCGATGCCGCGGTGCTCGAGGCGCAGCGGCGGCAGAATCTCCAGCCCTTCGAGCAGGGCTTCGGTGTCGCGGCGGCCATGCAGCTCGACGTAGCCGGCGACGACGTCGACGCCGTCGGCGCGCTGCCGGCGTGCCGCTTCGAGCATGGCGTAGCTCTTGCCGACGCCGGCCGTCGCGCCGAAGAAGATCTTAAGGCGGCCGCGGCGCGCGCGCGACTCGTCGCGCCGCACGCGCGCCAGCAGGGCATCGGAATCGGGGCGCGAGCGTTCCGGCGGGATCGTGGCCATGCGGAATTATGGCGCAGCCCGAATGAACGGGCGTGCCGTCGATCAGGCTTTCCCGCTCGCGAAATCGAGGTTCGTCGCCACCCGCTCGCGCTGCGCGGCCGGCAAGCGCGGGTCGGCGAGCAGTTCGCGGCACAGCCGTGCGCTTTCCTCGCGCTCGTTGCACCAGTACAGCGCGATCGACAGTTCGTCGCGCGCGCGCCAGTCGTAGACGGTCTGGTCCATGAACAGCCGATCGTCCGGCTGCGCGATGGCCGCCGCGATGCGGGCGAAGTCGCGTGCGAGGAACCAGCGCTGCCGCAAGCGGCAATAGCGTGCCAGTTCGCAGGGAGCTTCGGCGCGCGTCGGGCGGGTGTTGTACGCTTCCAGATACGCCTCGACGACGTCGGCGGCATCGGCCTCGCCGCGTTCCTTCAGCAACGCCACCTGCAGTTGCGAGTAGTAGATTTCCTCGTCCCATCCGCCCATCGACGCGCGTTGCGCGTAGGCCGCGATGGCTTTCTCGACGAGGCCGCCATCGCGATAGCTCTGCGCCAGATAGAACCGGTGGCGGGTATTGCCGGGCTCGGCTTCCAGCGCGTTCTCCAGCATCCGGGCGTCTTCGACGTATTTGCGGCCGCTGGTGCGCCGGGCGCCGTCGTCGCCGAGGCGGTAGACGGTGTTCTTCAGCGTGTCCTGCGTATAGGGTTCGGCGCAATCGATGTATTCGTGCGTGACGCCGGTATAGAAGAACCCCTTGCCGAGGCGGAGAAGGTGCGGCTGCCTGAAGGTCATCGAGCGGAAATGCACGACCATGTCGTAGCAGTCGGCGGTCAATTCGCCGAAGCCCGAGGACACCAGGGTGTCGTCGGCGTCGATCAGCAATGCGTAGTCGCCGTGCCTGGCGGCCAGTCGCAGCGCTTCGTTCCGGTTGGTGGAAAAATCCACCCACGGGCGCTCGATCAGCTCCCCGGGCAACCCGGCCATCGCGTGGCGCACCCGTTCCTGCGTGCCGTCGGTCGAGCCGGTGTCGGCGATCGCCCAGGCATGGATCCAGGGTTTCACGGAAGCGAGGCAGCGCTCGATGACGGCCGCTTCGTTCTTGACGATCATGCTCAGGCAGATGCGCATGGAGGGCTCGTTTCGGGTCGCGTGCGTGGGATTGTCGCGGGCTGCGGAATGCTTTCGCGAAAGCCGAACCGCAGCCGTGCGTTTTCCATCCGCATCCATGCCAGCGGTTCGCGTCGTGCCGCTCGAGACGGCGGCCGAGTATAGGCGGCGCAACGGTTCGCCAGAACATCCGGCGTTCCGTGCGCCCTGAGGTATCGAAGGGCGATCCTCACGAGCTCGTCCCCGCGGTGACGGCGGTGTTTGGACAGGTCGCAGGTGTGTCCGGCCCGGGTACGTGCCCCATCCACTCACTCCTTGCCATCGAGCGCCAGGTTCAGGCGCAGGACGTTGACGCGCGGTTCGCCGAGCAGGCCGAACTGGCGGCCCTCGGTTGCCGCGGCGACGAGCCTGGCGACGTCCGCTTCGCTGCGTCCGCGTGCGCGCGCCACGCGCGCGAGCTGGTACTGCGCCGCCGCCGGCGAGATCTGCGGATCGAGACCGCTGGCGGACGCGGTGACCAGATCGATCGGCACTGCCGCGGTGTTCGTCGGATCGGCGGCGTGCAGCGCGGCGATGCGCCGCTTCACCGCATCGGCCAGCGCCGGATTCGTCGGCCCGAGATTCGAACCGCCGGACGAGGCGGAATTGTCCGCGAACGGTGATGTGGCGGACGGCCGACTCCAGAAGTATTTCGGGTCGGAAAACGGCTGGCCGATCAGGTCCGAACCGATCGCCTTGCCGTCCCGCACGATCAGGCTGCCGTTGGCTGCGCGCGGGAACAGCCATTGCGCGAGTCCCGTGACGGCGAGCGGGTAGGCGATGCCGGTAATGAGGGTCAGCAGCACCAGCAAGGTCAGCGCGGGGCGCAATACGGTCTTCATGACGCCATTCCTCTAGAAATTGCCTTGCAACTGAAGCCATCCGCGCAAGCCGCCGACATCACGAACATCGCCCGGGTCCTGGAAACTCGCGGTGTGGCGATAGAAGCGTGCGTTGGTCGCGTGCGTGGCGACGGCGACGACGGACCAGTGTCCGCCGAGCTGGCATTTCGCGCCGAAGCCGAGGTCGGCGTAGCTCGGATCGCGCGCGCCATCGGCGTTCGTTGCGATCAACGTCGTGGCGTAGTCGGTGTAGCCGGCATGCACGGTCATCGTCCAGCGCGCGTCCAGCGGCCACGCGCCTTCGAGCAGAAAGTAGTTCGTGCCGTTCGAACTGCCGCGATAGCCCTGTTCGCGATCGGCGCCGAAGTAGTCGGTCAGCGCGCGGCTCCACTTCAATGTCCAGCGATTCCACGACACGGCGACATTCGCTTCCAGCGTGTCGAACGAGCGCGAGGGCAGGTTGGCGTGATCGAGATTCGCGCCAGGGTAGGCATAGCCGTACAGCCCGGCGCGCCACGACCAGCCATCGGCGATCGGGCGTCCGTAGCTCGCATACAGGTCCAGTTCCATCGAACCGCCCGGATAGCTGTGTCCGCCGATGCTCGACCCCCAGGTGCCGGCCGCGAAACCATTCGCCATCGACAGGTCGGCGCCGCCCTGGATCGCCGGCTTGCCCCAAGTCTGCGTCAGGCCGCGGAACACGTAGTCGGAGGTCAGCTCGATATTGCCGCTGATCTCGCGAGCGGCATCGTCGGCTTGTGCGCCTGTCGATGCGGCGAGAGCGGCGGCCAACGCTGCCGGCAGATGGCGCGCGCGTGCATGGATTCGCATGTCGGCCGCTCCTTACGCCAATCCGCAAACGAGCAGCAGCAAGTCGATCAGCTTGATGCCGACGAACGGCACGATCAGGCCGGTGACGCCGTACATCAGCAGGTTGCGGCGCAGCAGTTCGCCCGCGCCGACGGCACGGTAGGCGACGCCTTTCAGCGCCAGCGGAATCAGGAAGATGATGATCAGCGCGTTGAAGATCACTGCGGAAAGGATCGCGCTCTGCGGCGTCGCGAGATGCATGATGTTCAGTGCATTGAGCGCAGGGTAGGTCGACGCGAACGCGGCCGGGATGATCGCGAAGTACTTGGCGACGTCGTTGGCGATCGAGAACGTGGTCAGCGCGCCGCGCGTGATCAGCATCTGCTTGCCGATCTCGACGACCTCGATCAGCTTGGTCGGGTTCGAGTCGAGGTCGACCATGTTGCCGGCTTCCTTCGCCGCCTGCGTGCCGCTGTTCATCGCGACCGCGACGTCGGCCTGCGCCAGCGCCGGCGCGTCGTTGGTACCGTCGCCGCACATCGCGACGAGCCGGCCTTCGGCCTGGATGTCGCGGATCAGTTTCAGCTTTGCTTCCGGCGTCGCCTCCGCGAGATAGTCGTCGACGCCGGCCTCGGCCGCGATCGACGCCGCGGTCAGCGGGTTGTCGCCGGTGATCATGATCGTCTTGATGCCCATGCGGCGCAGCTCCGCGAAACGCTCGCGGATGCCGCCCTTGACGATGTCCTTCAGCTCGATTACGCCGAGCGCGCGATCGTCCTCGGCGACGACCAGTGGCGTGCCGCCCTTGCGCGCGATGTCTTCGGCAGCTTTTGCCACGGCCGGGGGCAGCGACGATGCCCTGGCGGCCAGATGGGTGCGCACCGCGTCGAGCGCGCCCTTGCGGATCACGCGCAACGCGCCCGTGCCGTCGCCGCTGCGCAGGTCGACGCCGCTCATGCGCGTCTGCGCGGAGAACGGCACGAAGTGCGCGTCGAGTTCGTGCAGGCCGCGTTCGCGCAGGCCGAATTTCTCCTTCGCGAGCACGACGATGCTGCGGCCTTCCGGTGTTTCGTCGGCGAGTGAGGCGAGTTGCGCCGCGTCGGCCAGCGCTTCGACGGAGACGCCCGGCGCCGGATGAAAGGCGACGGCCTGGCGGTTGCCGAGCGTGATCGTGCCGGTCTTGTCGAGCAGCAACACGTCGATGTCGCCGGCCGCTTCGACCGCGCGACCGGACATCGCGATCACGTTGGCCTGGATCATGCGGTCCATGCCGGCGATGCCGATCGCCGAGAGCAGGCCGCCGATCGTGGTCGGGATCAGGCAGACCAGCAGCGCGACCAGCACCGTGATCGTGACCGGGCTGCCGTGGCCGGCGGCGCTCACCGCGTACATCGAGTACGGCAGCAACGTCGCGCAGGCGAGCAGGAAGATCAGCGTGAACTTCGCGAGCAGGATCGTCAGCGCGATCTCGTTCGGCGTCTTGCGCCGGCTGGCGCCCTCGACCATCGCGATCATGCGGTCGAGGAAGCTCTCGCCGGGATTGCTCGCTATGCACACGACGAGCCAGTCCGACAGCACGCGCGTACCGCCGGTGACCGAGCTGCGGTCGCCACCGGATTCGCGGATCACCGGTGCGGATTCGCCGGTCACCGCGCTCTCGTCGACCGAGGCCGCGCCGTCGACGACCTCGCCGTCGCCGGGCACGAAGTCGCCGGGTTCGACGAGTACGTGGTCGCCGACGCGCAGGTCGCCGGCCGACGTGAACGTGACGGCCGCGTCGCGCTTCGCAGCGGACAGTTTCTTCGCGACCACGTCGCGTCGCGCGCCGCGCAATGCCCGCGCCTGCGCCTTGCCGCGCCCTTCGGCGATCGCCTCGGCGAAATTCGCGAAGACCAGCGTGAACCACAGCCAGACCGCGATCCAGAAGATGAAGGTCGGCGAGGCTTCGCCGCGGCCGCCGAGCGCCTGCAGCCACAGGCCGGTCGTCAGCACGCTGCAGACGAACACGACGAACATCACCGGGTTGCGGAATTGCGCGCGCGGCGAGAGCTTGCGGAAGGCGCTGAAGACGGCAGGTATCAGCAAGCCTTTGTCGAGTGCGCTGGTTTGGATAGTGGTCATGAAGGTTCCCAAGAACGTTTGCTTTCCTTCTCCCTCCGGGAGAAGGTGGCGCGGCAGCGCCGGTTGAGGGTTCGGATTCGGAAGATGCGTCGATGGATTACCGAACCCTCACCCCAACCCCTCTCCCGGAGGGAGAGGGGCCAACAATCAATGCGCGATGGCCGACAACTGCTCGGCGATGGGGCCGAGCGCGAGCGCGGGCAGGAAGGTCAGCGCCCCGATCACGATCACCGTGCAGGCCAGCAGCACGACGAACAGCGGCGTGTGCGTGGGCAGCGTGCCCGCCGACGGCGGCACGTGCTTCTTCGCCGCCAGGGAACCTGCGATCGCGAGCATGCCGATCGCGACCGGGAAGCGCGCCGTGAACATGCAGACGCCGAGCAGCACGTTCCAGAACGGCGTGTTCGCGGAAAGCCCGGCGAACGCGCTGCCGTTGTTGTTCGCCGCCGATGACAGCGCGTACAGGATCTCGCTGAAGCCGTGGATGCCCGGATTGGCGATGCCGGCAAGCCCGGCCGGGGCGAGCACCGCGATCGCAGTGCCGACGACGACCAGCGCGCACGGGATCAGCACGACGAGGCTGGCCATCTTCATCTCGTAGGCCTCGATCTTCTTGCCGAGGTATTCGGGCGTGCGCCCGACCATCAGGCCGGCGATGAACACCGCGACCACGGCGAACGCGAGCAGGCCGTACAAGCCGGATCCGACACCGCCGAACACGACCTCGCCGAGCTGCATCAGCCACATCGGCACGAGGCCGCCGAGCGGCGTCAGCGAATCGTGCATCGTGTTGACAGCGCCGCATGATGCAGCCGTCGTCACGGTGACGAACAGGCTCGACGCGGCGATGCCGAAGCGCGTCTCCTTGCCCTCCATGTTGCCGCCGGCCTGAGTCGCCGAAGCGGCCTGGTCGGCGCCGAGCGGCGTCAGCAGCGGATTTCCGGTCTGCTCGGCTGCGGTGCAGGCGAGCAGCAACGGGATGAAGATCGCCAGCATCGTCGCGAGCAGCGCCCAGCCCTGGCGGCGGTCGCCGACCATCGCGCCGAACGTGCAGCACAGGGCGCCGGGGATCAGCAGGATCGCGAGCACCTCGATGAAGTTCGAGAACGGCGTCGGATTCTCGAACGGGTGCGCCGAGTTCGCATTGAAGAAACCGCCGCCATTGGTGCCGAGCTGCTTGATCGCGATCTGCGACGCGGCAGGGCCGAACGGCAGCGTCTGCGCGGTGACGGTGCTCGTCTTCGTCACCTCCTTGCCGCTCGCATCCTTGAGCGCGTTGCCGTTGGCATCCTTGACCGTTTCGATCTGCGTCGTCGGCTGCAGCAGCGGCACGTTTTCGTAGGCCTTGAAGTTCTGCACGACGCCTTGCGAGGCGAGCAGCAGCGCGACGATCAGCGAAAGCGGCAGCAGCACGTACAGCGTGCTGCGCGTCATGTCGACCCAGAAGTTGCCGACGCCTTGCGCGTTCTTGCGCACGAAGCCGCGGATCAGCGCGATCAATACCGCGATGCCGGTCGCGGTGGACAGGAAATTCTGCACCGCGAGCCCGAGCATCTGCGTCAGATAGCTCATCGTCGATTCGCCGCCGTAGCCCTGCCAGTTCGTATTGGTGGCGAAGCTGATCGCGGTGTTCATCGCCGAATCCGGCGCCACCGCGCCGAACCCCTGCGGATTCAGCGGCAGCCACGGCTGCAGGCGTTGCAGCAGATAGACGACGAGCAGGCCGGCGACGTTGAACGCGAGCATCGCCAGCGCATAGCGCTTCCACCCCATGTCCTCGTCGGCGCGGACGCCTGCGATGCGGTAGAGCACGCGCTCGATCGGCGCGCCGGAGCGGGTGACACGGTTCGGCGCATCCGCGAACACGTACGCCATGTAGGCGCCGAGCGGCTTCACCAGCGCCAGCAGCACGACGAGATACGCGCCGAGCTGCAGATAGTCGTTCGCGGTCATTCGAACCACTCCGGCTTCAGCAGGGCGGCGACGAGATAGATGGCCAGCGCCAGCGTGATCAGCGCGGCCGACAGATGCAGGAGGGTCATGAACGGCCTCCGAGGCGAGCGCACAGCCAGAGGTAGCCGACGGCGAGCGCGGCCAGGATCGCGAGGAAGAGCAGGTAGACGATGTCCATCGGTGGCGTCCGTGATGATCACGGGCGCCACGATAGGCGGCGCGGCATAAGCGGCGCGTAGAAATCGGGGCGGTGGCGTAAAGGCTGCGTAAAAATCGGCGCCCGTGGTCCGGCGCACCGGCGCCGGGCGTGGGCTTCTAGCGGAAGAGCGCGGTGTCGACGTCGATCACCTGCGCGCTGCAGCCGTCCGCAGGGCTCAATCCGCCGGCGTCGTCGGCGTTGCCTGTTCCGCGGCGGCGGCTGGCGCGAACGGAACCGAGGGGGCGGGCGCGAGGCCGCGCTGCCAGCGCTCGAGTTTCGCCTCGATGCTGCGCGACGTCGCGATCTGCGGTTCGGAGTGTTCTTCCTTGTCCGCGGCTTCCCAATCGGCGACCGAGCGCGTGGCGAGATCGAACGCCTCACGCAGTGACGTGGTGCGGTTCAGCGCTTCGGCCAGGAACGCCTTGCCGAAATAGGTGATGTCCGAATCCGCGCCGCAGCCGAACGAGGTGCGGTCCGAGCGCGCCGAGGCGATCACCATCGTCGAGTCGTCGCGCACGGCGTCGATGAAGCCGCCGGAATAGCAGGCGTTGACGACGACGACTTTCCAGCGGATCGCCGGCGCGGTCTTCAGCGCGTCGGCGAGATCCTCCGGTTCGATCTGGTCGAGCGGCAGCGGGTCGAGATCCACCAGCAACTGGTGATCCTCCGAGCCGTGCGTGGTGAGATACACCAGCAGGATGTCCTCGGCCGGGTCCATCTTCTTCGCGATGGCTTCGAGCGCGTGGTGCAGGTTGGTCCAGGTCGCGAGCGGCCGGGTCGCCACGGTCGCCGCGTTGTTCTGCAGCACGAGCACGCGGCCGTCGGCGTCGAAGCGTTGCGCGAACAGTCGCTCGGCGTATTCGGCTTCGTTGCGGAACACGTCTTCCCCGGCATCGCCGGCGAACGCGACGACGTACAGATGGGGATGTCCCGACTGCGTGGGTTTGAGCTTCGCCAGCGCCGCATCGAGTAACGCGGGCTGGTTGAACATGACTTCCTCGGCGTCGAAGCTCGGCGCCGAGGTCCGGCTTTCGTCGTCTGCGGGCGCGGCAGTCGCATCGTCGGGCGCCGAGTTGTCGTCGCCGTCGTTGTCGTTTGCGGCGACGATCTCGTTCGCCGCGGTGCGCGCTTCGATCGGCGCGGTCGCGGGCAGCCACCACCACACTGCGGCCGAAACGAGATAGGCGAGCACCGCGACGCCGAGGATGCGCGCGAAGCTACCCGCGGCGAGCCAGTGCACGAACACCAGCAGCACGAGGAACCACCACAGCTGCGAGACGAACGCGATCAGCAGCGCGATGAACGGATGGCCGTGGTCGGCAAGCGCGCCGGTCACCCAGGCGAGCGGCCAATGGATCACCAGCGCGGTGGCGATCGTCGCGCCGAGCAGCGTGGCGGCAGCGCCCCAGACGATGCCGTCGCGACGGGCGAACGCGCACACGAGCCATGCGGCGACGAGCGTGAGCAACGCGTCGGCCAGCACGGTCGACACGCCCGTGGGCGCGAACCGCCATGCGGTGCCGGCGTCGAAGCGCGCCATGCCGAACGAAACGGCGAGGTAGATCGCGACCAGCGCGATGAACAGCCCGGCGCCGCAGATCGGCGCGGAACGGCGCGGTGAGCGCAGCAGGGCGAGGCGCAGCCCGTCGAGGAGCGTCGGAACGAGTGGGTTCACGGAATGGCGTCGTGGAATGGAGGCACGGCGGTCAAGCGCAGTCAGCGCGCGCCGGGAACGCGATTATCCGCCGGAACGCGGCCAACCGGAAGCTGCGGGATTCTCAGATTGCGACCGCGTCGAAATCCGCGACGCAGCGGTGCGTGCCTGCGGCGGGGCAGGCACCGGGCGCGCGCGCGAGCAGGGTCGTCTGCATGCCGGCCGCCTTCGCGGCATCGAGTTCTTCGACGATGTCGGACAGGAACAGCACGTCCGCGGGCGGGACGCCGATCGCCTCGGCAATGCGCCGGTAGGATTCCGCCTCGCGCTTCGGACCGGTCTCGGTATCGAAATAGCCGGAGAACAGCGGCGTCAGGTCGCCGGCTTCGCTGTAGCCGAAGAACAGCTTCTGCGCGGGCACCGAACCGGATGAATAGACGTAGAGGCGCTTGCCTTCCGCGACCCATGCGCGCAGCCGCGCGGCGACTTCCGGGTAGACGTGCGCGCGGTATTCGCCGCCGGCGTAGCCGTCCTGCCAGATCATGCCCTGCAGCGCCTTCAGCGCCGTCGACTTGCGGTCGGCGTCGATCCACGCGACGAGCAGGTCGATGATCTCCTGCTGCGTGGCGGATACGAGGCCGGCTTCCCTGGCCGCCTCGTGCAGCCAGTGCCGTACCTCGGGCGTGTCGCCGTGCGTTTCGACGAAGGCCGGCAGGCGCTCGCGCGCATACGGGAACAGCACGTCCTTGACGAAGCGGATCGAGCTGGTGGTGCCTTCGATGTCGGTGAGGATGGCGAGGGTCATGGAGACGTTCCTTGTGCGTGCGCGTGTTCGACGTTGGCCGCGTAGGCGCTTTCGATCGCGCGCTTGGCGGCGAGCGGATCGCCGAGGCGCGTGAAGATCATCGCGGTTTCGCCGCGGCCGGTCAGTACCACGTCGCCATAGCCGAGCAAGCGGCCCCATGTACTCTGGCGCAGGTCGATCGTCTCGATCGAGGCGAGGCGCAGTTCGGTCGTCTCGCGACTGACGATACCGGTCTTGCGCACGACGCGCCGGTTGGTCACGCCCTGTTCGATCGAGCGCAGGCGCAGCCATTCGTACAGCGCGCCGAGCAGCGCGATGCCGAGCGTCGGGATCGCCAGCGCGAGGAACACGATCAGGCGCCACTTCGCGGTCCAGTGCAGCGCGAAGCGCGCGACGATGGTTTCGCCGGCGGCAAGCGACTCGTCGAGGTAGGACACGACTACGCGGCCAGCGCCGAGGCATGCGGCGGCATGCGCGGGAAATGCTCGGCGATGTCCGCGCCGGTGAACTCGGCGACCCAACCTTCCTTGCTGGTGAACAGGCGGATCGCGATGAAATAGGGCGACTCGCTCATGTCGAACCAGTGCCGCGTGCGGTCCGGTACGCCGATCAGGTCGCCGCTTTCGCACAGCACCTCGTAGACCTTGCCGTCGATGTGCAGGGTGAACTGGCCGGCGCCGGCGACGAAGAAGCGGACCTCGTCCTCGCTGTGCGTGTGCTCGCTGAGGAATTTCCGGCGCAGCGCGGCGCGTTCCGGATGATCGGGCCGCAGGCTGATCACGTCGACGGTCTGGTAGCCCTCTTCTCGCATCAGGCGGTCGATGTCGCCGCGGTAGGCCGCGATCACCTCGTCCTGGCTCGCGCCCGGCACGACCGGCTGCGACGCCTCCCATTGCTCGAAGCGCACGCCGACGCGCTGCAGCGCGCGCGCGATGTCCGCGTGGTCGGCGTGCACCGAAAGCGGCGCGCTGCCGTTGGATTCGTCGTAGATGCGCAATCGGCTCATGGGCGGCCTGCAATGTTCATTCCGGAAAAGGGGGCGCGAGGGAATCGTGGCGACGGGCGCCGGGTCGGAGCGAAGCCCGCAGTGGGCGCCCCGGGCGAGCCGCTTTCGGGATCAGTGTTGCGGGCCATTCGCTCCCCGCAGGCGAATCAGGTCCAGCTCGCAACCGAGCAGGAATTCGAATGCTTCCAGATGGCGGCGCGTTTCCGGCATGTCACGTCCCCATGTGTAGATGCCGTGGCCGTCGATCAAGTAGCCGTGCAGCGGCTTGCCGGCATCGAGCCAGGCGTCGACCGCGCGCACCAGCACGTGCATGTCCTGCGTGTTCGGGAACACCGGAAGATCCAGCACGCTTTCGTGCGTGGTGTAGCCGGCGATCGCCTTCTGCAATTCCCAGCCTTCGAAGCGGACCCCGCCGCGTGCGGCGAACAGGCGCGAGGCGACCGACTGGTGACGCGAATGCGTGTGCAGCACCGCGCCGGCGCCGGGAAAGCGGCGATAGACCTGCGTGTGCAGCGCGGTCTCCGCGGACGGGCGCGCGTCGGTTCCGACCGCGCGTCCGTCGAGATCGACGACCATGATGTCGTCGATGCCGAGCTTGCCCTTGTCGCGGCCGGAGATCGTGACCGCTGCGTGTGCGCCGTCGAGGCGCATCGAGAAATTGCTGCTAGTCGCCGGCGTCCAGCCGAGCGCGCCGAGGTCGCGGCCGGCGTCGGCGATCTGGCGCGCGCAGTCTTCCAGCCGGCGGCGGTCGATGAAGGCGGTATCGATGACGATTCTCCACGGACCGGACGTCCGGACGGGGGCCCATCATACCGGAGCACGCCGGCGCCCCGCGTTCATCGGGCGTGCCTTCATCGGCGAGTCATCGGCGCGACGCCAGCATGCGTCGCGCACGCCTGCGGCAAAGCTGCGCAGCAGCGTGCGCCACCGGTTGCGTGGAGTTAAGCTCGCAGCGCTTCAGCCAGAGGGGTGTCCAGGCACCCGTTTCCAGCAAGCCAAAAACCAGAAGGAGTCATCATGTCGAACCCAGCCGAAAGCCAGGCCAGACGCCGTTTCCTCAAGCTCGCCGCGATGGGCGCCGCGACCGCGCCGCTCGCCGCCATCGTGCTGCCGCGCATCGCGGTCGCCGACGCGCTGCCGCATCTGGATCCGAAGGACGCGACCGCCACCGCGCTGCACTACACCGAAGACGCATCCACCGCTTCGAGCAATCCGGCGTTCAAGGCCGGTTCCGATTGCGGCAATTGCCAGTTCTTCCAGGGCAAGGCCGGCGACGAGTACGGTCCGTGCATGCTGTTCCCGGGCAAGGACGTGCATTCGAAGGGCTGGTGCGCCAGCTACAACAAGAAGGCCTGATCTTGGCCGATGATGGCCGTCGTCCCGGCAGGGCCGGGATGACGCGCCGTCCGGCCGCCGCATCCTCCGCGCGCGTCTCGGCAACTGAGACCGGCGGCTGTCACAATCCGGACTCGTCGCATCGATCGGGTCCCGCGTGCAGAACATCCCCGTCATTGTCCAACTGATCCTTGCCGCATCGGCCGGCGTGCTGGTCGGCGCGCTCGCACTGTATGTCGTTTCGCGTCGCTGGACCGAGCGCGCGCATGGCAGCGGCCGCGCCAGTCGCGACGCCGAAGTCGCCATCCTGGCGACCCAGCGCGATGCCGAGGCGCAGCGCGCCGACGAATCCGCCGCGCGCATCCAGCGCTTCGAACGCGATTGGTCGCAGGCCGAGCAGAACCTGCGCAAGGTTTCCGCGCACGCCGCCGCGCAGCAGGCACAGGCCGAGCGGCTCGGACATGAAGTCGCCGACGTGCGCCGCGGTCGCGACGACGCGCAGGCGCAACTGGTCGACCTCACGCGCAGGCACGCCGCGCTGCAGGCCGGCGCCGAAGCGCAGGCGCAGGCCGCAGCGGACAAGCTGCAACTGCTCGAACAGGCGGAACAGCGCCTGCGCGAGGCGTTCCAGAACCTCGCCAACTCGATCCTCGAGGACAAGGCCGAGCGTTTCCGCGAGCAGAGCGCGCAGCAACTCGGGGGCCTGCTCGATCCGCTCAAGCTGCAGCTCAAGGAGTTCCGCGAAA
>Ga0153956_1001439_pt1 | contig 20743 bp, 18 predicted proteins | sample TSFL040MetaG_FD_104704 | JGI IMG/M metagenome (GOLD analysis project Ga0153956, IMG submission 104704) | Attine ant fungus gardens microbial communities from Florida, USA - TSFL040 MetaG | ecosystem: Host-associated > Fungi > Mycelium > Unclassified | place: USA: Florida, Wekiwa Springs...
ATCTGATCCGGCATCGCGGCTACGACATGGCGCGCGGTGAACGCGTACCCGGGGCGACGGCGGTCGTCGCGCCGATCCATCATCGCCTCAAGAACGGCGCCTGCTACTGCATGGCGATCGTCGGGCCGAGCGAGCGGCTTGACGAACGGCTTGAAGAGTTGACGCTCGCGCTGTGCAAAGCTTGCAAGCGCGCGTCGCGCGAACTCGGCGCCAGCTAAACCGGTCTTATTGTTTTTCGCTCATGATAGCCGTCAAAGCCTGCACAATCGGCTGATAGTCGCCCACCACACCCACATGCGCCCAATTGAAGATCGGCGCCTGCTCGTCGGAATTGATCGCAATGACGAGTTTTGCGCCGGTAATTCCGGCGACGTGCTGGGGCGCTCCGGAGATTCCGACAGCGATGTAAATGTCCGGAGAGATGACCTTCCCAGTCTGACCCACCTGAATGGAATGCGGGACCCAGCCGGCATCGACTGCCGCGCGCGACGCACCGATCGCACCGCCAATCTGGTCCGCCAGAGCGCGCAGAACATCGAAACCGTTGGATTGGCCGAGACCGCGCCCGCCGGACACGACAACCTTCGACTGGGTGAGACGCAGGGACGAGTCATCCGCAGCCCCTTCTCTGGACAGAACCTCCACCCTCGCCAACGGCGCCGGCTCGAGCAATACGGTTCGCATATCGACCGCCGATACCGGTTTAGGCTCCTGCACGAAGCGTTTCGGCGCGATCGCGATCACTATTTTCGGCGCTGTCGGTACGACCACTTCGATAGCCCGCCCGCCGCAGATAGCACGCTCGAACTGAAGCGCACCAGCATTCGCTCCGATCGCGACACAGTTACCTACGAACGCCGCACCCAGACGGTACGCAAGCCGCGCCGCCAGCACATCGCCGCCGCCCTCGCCGGTGACGATGACCACGTCGGACAAAGCGCACATCTGCTGACAAACCGCCACCAGATTTTCAGCGACAGCCATCTGCGGCGCTTCAAGCACCGGCGCTGCCATGACGAGATGACCTAAACCTGCGTTCTTCGCCCTCCGGGCCCAGACATCGGCGTTTTCGGTGATGCCGATCAGTTCGACATCTGAGCCCGAGTTCGGCACCTGCGCAGCAGCAGCAGCCAGTTGCGCGACGGCATCGTCCACATCGGCAACACCCGGCGGAGCAACAAGAGTAATCCTCACCACAGCCTCATTGAATTTTTTCGTGCAGGAGAGTGAATTTCTGCAGGACGGACTCGTCGAGCACGATCCCGAGCCCAGGTCCGTCCGGCGGTGCCACATGACCGTTGCTTACCCGAAAACGCCTGTCTTCGTCGCTGCACAGCGCATCTTCACCGGCGACGCCAAGGCCGAAAATGAACTCGGCCGCCGGCATCATCTGCCGTGCAGGCGTGCTGGCATAAAAATGCGCTCCAGCAGCGGCCTCCAGTTGCGAGAAGGCAGCAAGACCTCCGACATTCACCCGAATTCCGGATGCCTCCGCGATCGAGGCGATTTGCTTTGCACGGCGCAACCCGCCCACCTTGTACAGCTTGATGCAGAACACATCGGCCGCGCCGTGTTTGACGAGATCGAGAGCGTCCTCCACGGACATCACGCTTTCGTCCGCCATCAATGGCACTCCGTTTGCACAGCGGCGGATTTCCGCAAGGCCTGCAACATCCTTGCGTGCAATCGGCTGCTCGAGATAGTCCAACCGGTCGTCGGACAGCGCCCGCAGTGCAGATTTCGTCTCGGAGACCGTCCAGGCGCAATTCGGATCGATACCGACCTGGATGGCCTCGCCAACAGATGCGCGAACCGCCTGAAATGCCTTGACATCGTGGCCCCAGCCGCGTGGGTCGCCCGCCTTGACGCAAAGAACCGGAACTTGAAATTCATCAATGGCCCGCCGCGCCTCGCGAACGATCGAGGCGATATCGTCGGCCATGCCGATGGACCATTCCAGCGGAATGGTCGGCTGACAAAGGCCGCCGAGCAATTTATAGACCGGCACACCGTAGATTTTGCCGAGCGCGTCGTGAACGGCAATGTCCAGCAACGCGCGCGCGTTCGCATTCTGCGGAAGTGTCCGGTCGAACAATTCCCATTGCAGCGCCAGATTGGCCAACTCGGTCCCGATCAGACGCGGACCGTAGAACTCGGTGATCGCCGCGAGAATCGACTGTACCGTATCGGGCATAAAATGGCTCGGCGCGATCGGCCGGATTTGGCCGAGCCCCACGACGCCACCGGCGTAGATCTTAATCAAGACCGGCTTGCCGGCAAGCGTCCCCCGGCCGCCGGTATCGTAGTCGCCCGACGCTATCCGCCGCGTCAAACGCGACGTCAGATCGGTCACGAAGAGTTCGATACGTTCGATGCGGACCCCCGCCGGCACTGCCTGCGGCATACGGGTCATGACTGCGCTCGCACTGCGCCAAGGTGCGATCGCAACACGGCCGACAGTTCGCGCGCCTTGTCTTCCGCGGAATCGCCCTCGATCCACCGACATGTTCGGGTCAGATCGGGGATATAAGCACGAGCGGTGTTCAACTTCCGTCCGCTGCCCGCCATTTCACCGGCTCGCGAGCGTGTGATCGGCGCGCGTTGCGCGCGCATCACGTCCTGCAGTTTGGCTTTACGAATGGCGATGTTGGGAGCGTTGGTGGCCGTCATGACGACCGGCAACGTCACTTTTACCCATTCATAGCCTTCGCCGGACTCGCGCTTGCAAACCAGCTGACCGGCCCGCGTTTCCATGGCGACGACATTAGAGATCATCGGCCAGCCGAGGCACTCCGCGATGACCGGCCCAACTTCGCCGGTATCGCTGTCGGCCGTGAGGCGCCCACACAGAACAAGGGAAACGTCACCTTGATCCGCGAGCCACTTCGCTGCCTCGCAAGCCCTGTCGTAGTCACTGATCATGATTTTCTGCGTCTCGACGAGAACCGCTTCATCGCATTTGATGGCGAGCGTTTCGCGGAGGCGATCCTCCGCGGCATCCGGTCCGACGCAGAAGGAAACGACCTTGGTTTCCGCGGGACAGGCAGGACGCGCGTTCAGCGCGACCTCCAGGGCGATCCGATCATACGGATCGAACTGGTAGCCCGGGAATGTCGAGGACGGCGTTCCTGTGGCCGGATCGACAGTGAAGTCACGCGCCAGAATGTCCGGATCGAGGACATACTTCATGAGTACTGCAATGCGCACGAACCTTATCTCCCCTAAGGGCGCCAGCGCTGGGAATACTGCTCAAGCAGCCGGATCAGGTGGGTGAGCGCCAGACCGGCGATCATCAGGATCACAAGACCTGCAAAGATGCCGGTCGAGTCGAGCACGCCGCCAGCATGAAGGATCTGGTAGCCCATGCCCCTGTCGGAAGCGATCATTTCGCCGATCACCGCGCCGATGAGCGCCCACGGCAATGCGACCTGCAAGCTCGCATAAATCCACGCCGCCGCGGAGGGCAGAACGACCTTCCAGAGAATTGTCTTCTCGTCGGCTCCCATGATGCGCAATACATTCACGTAATCGGGATTGACGTCCCGAACGCCGGCGCGCGTGTTGGACATGACGACAAAGAACACCAGACTCGCGACCATGAGCACCTTGGGCGCAAGGTCGATGCCAAGCCACAAGGTGAACAGCGGACCGAGCGCGACGCGCGGCAAACTGTTCAGGGCATCGAAAAATGGATCGAGCACATCGCCGAGCAGCTTGATGCGGCCGACGAGGAAGCCGCAGGCCACGCCTGCGCCGCAACCGAACGCATAGCCAATGAACGTCGATTCCATCGTGTAGATGAAGTCGGGCAACAGGACGCCGTCGGTCACCCATTCGTAAAGACGCGCGGCAATCCGCGACGGACTGCTGATGTAGAACGGATCGAGCGCCGGTGATAGCACGTACTGCCAGAGCAGAATCGAGGCGATGAAGACGCCAACCCGCAACAGATTGACGACGACCGTCGGAGACAAAATCGTCCGTTTGCGGGCCGGATTCAACCGCTTCGAATCGAATGTCGCGGGCTCCGAAGCTGCGTTGCTGTTGCTCATTGCACCGTCTCCCGGAGTTCGTCTTCGAGCAACTCCCACAATTCGGCGCAGATCGACTGCACCTCCTTTGAGAAGTGAATACGGTAGGGATCCCGGGGACGGGGCAGATCGATCGTCTTCACCGCCTTGATGCGAGCCGGCCGCGATGTGAATACGATGACTTGATCAGCAAGCGTCACGGCCTCCGCCAGATCGTGCGTCACGAACACGACAGTCGACCGGTTGCGCTCCCACAAATCGAGCAACTGCTTCTGCATCGACAGCTTGAGCTGTTCGTCGAGGGCGCCGAACGGCTCGTCCATCAGCACCGTTTCGGGTTCGTAGATCCACGTCCGCGCCAGCGCCGCGCGCCGGCGCATGCCGCCCGAGAGCTGGCGCGGATAGTGGTCCTGGAAGCTCCGAAGACCGACAAGCGACATATACTTGTCGACGCGCTCCCTGATTTCGGAGCGAGGCAGATTTTGCAATTCGAGCGCAAGGCCGACGTTTTCCGCTGCGGTGCGCCACGGAAACAAGGTCTCGGTCTGAGTGACGTATCCGATATCCTTGTTGAAGCCCTTGCGCGGCTGACCGTCGTACCGGATCGTTCCGGTCGAGGGCGCCACGAGGCCAGCGGCCGCGTTCAGGAGTGTCGTCTTCCCGCAGCCGCTCGGACCCACGAAACAGACAAAGTTCTGCTTCGGGATATCCAGCGTCACATGGTCGACAGCCACGATCTTGCTTTGAGCCGTCTCGAACTCAACCGAAACGTCGCTGAAGTTTAACATTGTGGGCGCTTCTCTCGTTTGACGACCGGATTACTTCGCGCCGAGCGTTACATCGACAGCTTCACCATAGTTGTCGGACACCTTCACGCCGCGCCGCTGCTTGAGCAGGTAAGGGCTGTTGTTGTGCGCCACTGCGGCGTCGAACTCATCCTTGGAGATGAGGATGTCCTCGGGCAGCGCCCGCAGATCGAATGCGAAACCATCCTTGAACGCCTTGTCGTCCATAAACTTGAAGTCCTGGCGAATGGCGCTCGCGGCTTCATCCGGATGCTGCCGCGTAAAGGTCATGGCGCTGCGCAACGCCAGCGTGAGCTTGCGCAGATCATTCGCGCGATCCCTGAGCTGCGCCGCCGTCGTGGCCATCACGATAGTCGGATAAAGCTTGCCGGTCTGATCCTTCGAGAAATCGACGACCATGACGCCCACTCCACGATCCACCGCCATTTCGGCCGGGCCCGGTGCGCGGCCTGCGACGTCGACCTGCTCGTGTTCGAGCGCCGTCAGAATCGCGATCGGGTCACCGATCGGAATCCACTTCGACTTCTCGGGTGGCACGCCGGCGGAGGCCATCGCCGCCCCCAGGCCGAGCTGAGTACCGCTACCGAGCGTGGATACCGCAATCGTCGTGCCTTCCAGCGCCTTGAGCCGGTCCGCATAAGGCGATGATGCCGTGATGCCCTTCTTCTCGGCGAGGTCCTTACGCATCGCGAAGGAATACGGCTCCTTGTTCATCAATTGGCCAAACATCACCCACTTTTGGTCGCGCGTCGTGCCGGCGAACACGTGGTCGATCGCCATCATCGCCGCCGTGATGCTGCCGCCGGCCATGCCCGCCGCAACCTTGGTGCCGCCACCGGCGTCGAGGACCTCGACCTTGAGACCGTGCTGCTCGAACATGCCCTTGCGCAGCGCGACGTAGAGCGGCGCGTAGATCAGGCTTTTCGAAGTAATCGCGACGCGGACCGACCCCGTTTGAGCGGAGGCGGAGCCGGCGAACAGTCCCGTCGAAAGTGCCGCCAGCATCAACGCTGCGACGACAGCCTTAAAGCACTTTGCCGTTTTCCTCATGAGACCCTCCCTGGCGTTTTATGTGCCGACTTTCGTCAGCGGTTTATTGGCAGCACTTTTCGATGCACCGGCGGCATGGCGTCCGGCGATTCGTCCGAACACGACGGAACGCACAAGCGAGGCTCCCCCGGGATACTTTTGATAAAAGACGCCGCCCATGATCTCGCCGGCGGCGTAGAGGCCGGGCATCAGGCGTTCTTCAGTATCGAGAACGCGACCCCACTCGTCGGTTTTCAATCCGCCGAGCGCGAACGTGACACCGCCGGTCACCGGCAGCGCAAAGAACGGAGGGGTGTCGAGCGGAAGCGCCCAGTTCGATTTCGGCGGAACAATCCCGACCGTCGATTTTCCATCCCGCTTGTCGGGATCGAATTTGCCGGGCCCGATCGCTGCATTGAATTCGGCGATGGTCTTCTCGAGCGCGATCGCGTCGATTCCCAGCATGCGGGCGAGGCGGCTCAGCGAGCCCGCCTGGATCGGTTCGAAATCCTCGCGCAGGCCATAGACGAGACCCTGCTCGGCTGCCTTCGCGTCGAACAGGCAGAAGGCGCGCCCGCCGGGCTGAGCAAGCACTGCCTTTCCATAAGTCACATAGGTCGTGTCGAAGAAGTCCGCGCCCTCGTCGACAAATCGCTTGCCATCGAGGTTCACCATCACCGTGTGAGGATAGGTGTTGATGTTAGTCTCACCGGCCTCGACCGCCGCGGAGCGCGCATCGAGCACGGCGGAATGGAAATCCCCCCAGTTTCCGGTGCTTTGCGCGCCGACGTCCATCGCCATGCGCAGACCGTCGCCGGTGTTGTATCGAGAGCCGCGCACGATCAGTCCGTCCGCGCCCTGCCCGAGATAGCGGGTTCGCATCTCCACATTGGCCTGGAAATTTCCGCAAGCCAGGACGACGGGACCCATCAGCGCAACTTCACGACCCTTGTGACGAACGCGAATACCGACGACGGCGCCGCTTTCCGCAATGACGAGTTCAAGCGCCTTCGCCTCGAAGCGAACTTCGATGTTCTGCTTTGCAAGGTTGGGAAAGAGCGAGGCGACCAGACCATAGCCGTTGCCCTTGGCGTGCCACGGCATCTTGCTTCCGCGAAAATCCGGACGTTCCTCGTCGGATTTGAGGATGGTGACGCCATGGTCGCGCAACCATTGCACCGCGCCTTCCGCTTCTTCGTAAAGCACCTTGGCGATGCGCGGGTTGGCCCGGCCGCTGCTCATCTGCATCAGTTCGGCGACGAGTTCCGCCGCAGTTACGTCTTTCGATGGCGTGCGCAACGCACCGCCGGAGAAGCGCGTGTTGCCGCCCATGCTGGTTTCTGGCGCCTTGTCGATGACGAGAACATCCGCTCCCGCCTCCCTGGCAGACAAAGCGGCGGACAATCCGGCCAGCCCCGTACCGACGACGATAACCCCACGCTGTTCCGTAGGCAGATCAAGCCACGCCATGCATTTCCGTCCCGACAAACGACACGATTGTTGTTGGGGCGAGATTGAAGACGGCCAAAAACACTGTCAAACCTTCGTTTCATTTTTCGACCAACCAATTTCAAAAATGAAACTCGGCACTCCCCCGGGTTTCGCGGAGCGAATTTTGGCTCACTCAGCGGAACCCGATGAGACGCCACCACAGGAATTGGCACGGCACTGCAACAATGGATGTCACGAGACCGATCCACAGCACCGAAACTGCGGCCGCACGATGCGGCACCTGCGCCATCTGAAAGCCGACGACAGTCGGCGGCACCTGATATGGGAACAACAGGATCGAATATCCGACTACAATTGTACCGATCACGATGTCGATCGGCAGCCCCGACAATCGCGCCAGATCCTGTGCAAGCGAGGGCAACATCGCCGCCATTCCTCCGTGGGTTGCGAGCAACCCCATTGCGGACGCGATGCCGATGAGAAGAGCGGCTTCCTTGATGCTGCCATTGGCATTCAACCCTACCAACGATGCGAGTTGAACTGCAGCCGCCGACCCCAGGCCGGACACGGCAATGAAGTTTCCAAGCCCGAGAATTCCGGCAACAAAAAACAGCGGGCGAATGTTGACGAGCGCGCTGAACTGCGAAACCGGCACGATGTCGATGCCCGGGAACATGAAGATGATCGCGACGGTCAGCGCAATCCAGGCCGGCGAAATGCCGTGCGCGAAGTCGGTGATCCACAGCAGCAACGCGACAACGAGGACCAGCGCAACCAATTTCCGACCCGGCGCATCCGCCACCGCTTTGGCATCGTCGCGCCGAGCGGGCACGATCGGCACCCTGTAGGCGAAGGAGATCAAAGCAGCAGCAAGCGCCGCCTTGAGCAGCGACAGCGCCGGAAAATACGTGAAGAAATAATCTGCGAACTGAAGATGGATGTGCAGATTCTTTTCTAGACTTCCGACGAGCGCCATGTTCGGAACGTTCGCCGGAAGGATGCCGATGCCGAAATAATAATTCATCAGCACGGCGGTGACGACGAGGCCGTGACGCCCGCGCCCCGCCGGCATGCCCAATGCATCGCAAATAGCGAGAACGACGGGCATCATGAGGATCACCCGCGTCATGCTGGAGGGAACGAGGAAACTCAGGATCAACGACAGCAGGGTGATGGCAAACACGGCCTGCGTGTAGGTGCCTTTCACACGTGCGATGACTGGCGCCGCGATCGCACGGTCGAGGCCTGTGCGGCGGACCGCCGCTCCGATGACGAGCCCGCCAAAGACCAGCCAGAGCGCGCCGGTTGTGAAACCTGACAGGACGACATCCGGCCTGCTTATTCCCGAAAGACTTGCGGACGCGAAAAATATCAGCGCGGTCTGATCTTCCGGTAACGCTCCGGTCGCCCACAGGAGCGTCGTCGCAATCGCGATCGCGGCCGGCTGCCAGAGACCGGGACAGATGCCGAACAGGGCACACACGGTCGCGGCGAGAATGGCGGCCAGTGCTAGAATACGGATGAGGATCTTGGGAGACAGTCTCGAATTCACCGTTTTCAGGAGCGAAGCAGACCGCGGCACATCATCCGTCATCGCCATCCACTCGGTCATCAGCCGTTTATAACGCGCCCCGGAAGCTGAAGTCCGCCGGTACAGCCTGTCTTGCGGCATCTACATGTACCGGCCGCCTGCGCAGATGATGCGATCGCCGGTCACATAAGAGGATTCATCGGATGCCAGAAACAACGCGACGTTTGCTACCTCCTGCGGACTGCCCAAACGACCGAGCGGCGTCCCACCCGCCGCCGTTCCCAGCGCGGAACCGTCGCTTCCAGCGCCCTTCTCGCCCATGTAAGGGACGCCGCCGCCTTCCGGGTACCACTCCGGATTTTGCCTCACCGTGTCGATATGGCCGACCGCAATCAGGTTCGCGCGGATCCCATAGGGACCCAGTTCAAGAGCCAGCGACTTGATCAGCCCGTAAAGGCCTGTCTTCGAGGCAACGACATGCGCGCGCAGCGGTTGGCCGGTCATCGACGCGAGACCGCCAAGCGCAACGATGCTGCCTGTGCCGCGCCGCTTGATGATGCTCGGCGCAAGAGCCTTGGCGAAATAGAACGTCGAATGCAGATTGACCGCAAAGACATTGTGCCATTCTTCGTAGCTTATCTCCCAGAACGGCTTGTGCGGCCGAAGCGCCGCGACACAGGCGAGAATGTCGATTCCGCCGAAAGCATCGAGGCTCTGAGCGACGACTCTCTCGACATTGTCATGCTGTCCCACATCAGCCAGCACCGGCAGAACCTTGACCCCGAATGCCTCGCATTCCCTCGCGGTCTCGGTCAGAGCAGAGCCCATTTCGCGCGCAACGAGAACAAGATTGGCGCCTTCCCGGGCATAGGTCATCGCGATCGCCTTGCCGATATTGCGCGCCGCGCCGGAGACGATCGCCGTTTTTCCCTTGAGCCGCATGAACCCCATCCTGTTATTAGTTTTCGTAAAACATCGCACACCATGGCAGTGTCATACGACCGTCAAGGGACATCGGCTCCCGACATCAGAATGGTCCGCCAGATGAAACGATTGGGCCGACCGCCGTTTCACTTCGGCTTTATCCCATGGCAAGACGCTGTCGCCACGGCTTGCCTGCATCGTTCAAAGGATGGAATGTGTCGTTGCCGGTACGCTCGCCATGCATGGCTAACATTGCCGGCGACCTGCACGCGGCACCTCGCGAACCGGGATGGCGACATTGAGCGAATACGAACGGTGGGAAGGCCGATACGGTGTTCCTCAATATATATTCGGCGAAGCCCCGAATGCGTTTCTGGCCTCGTGCGAAAACATGCTTCCGAAGCACGGCACAGCATTGGCCGTCGCCGATGGTGAGGGGCGCAATGGCGTCTGGCTTGCCCGCAAGGGCCTAACCGTCACGTCGATCGATTTTTCACCGACGGCCCAGCAGAAATCACGCACGCTGGCACGCAAGCACGGCGTCAATATTACATTGATACAGGCGGATCTGCATCGCTGGGCCTCTCCAGCCGAAACCTTCGATGTCGCTGTCGATATTTTCACGCAATTCAGCGACCCCGATCAAAGACGGGTGCGGTGGGACAATCTCAAAGGTGCCCTAAAATACGGCGGATTGCTGATTCTTGCAGGCTATACACCCAAGCAACTTGAATACGGCACTGGCGGCCCGAAGGTACTTGACCGCTTTTATACGAGAGCATTGCTGACGGATGTCTTTGGAAATTTTCGTCAGCTCGCCATCACCGAATCCGAGGTGGAGATGAGCGAAGGTTCGGACCACACCGGCATGTCGGCCATCATCACGCTGACTGGGTTCAAAACCTGACGAGATCCAAGGCACGGAACTGACCGCAGTTTCTAGCGGAAGTCATCCAGTTTACCCCTTTGCTGCAACGCAAACAAAAGTTTCGCTAGACATGGAGCAACCGCGCTCTATTTTCGTCTAGTAAAACCGTTTTTATCAGATGGAACGCGGCGATGGCTTCTTCCGCAGAATCCCTGCCCTTCGAAGACCTTGTTGTCGTCGAATTGGGGGATCGTTTGGGCGCTGCCGCGTGCGGCTCTCTGCTCGCTTCGGTGGGCGCCACCGTCATCGTGGTCGAGCCCGCCGAGCCGACACGCAACGGCAAGCACCTGATCCGCGCGGTTTCGACCGCCGGCAAGCAAAGCCTTGTCGTGCGGCGGGGCTCCGACGAAGACCAGAAGCTCCTGCGCAAAGCACTCGCAGCCGCCGATGTCGTGATCGTCTCAAGCGATATTCCCGATGCGCCAAACTATGCCGGGCACATCAGCAAGGATGCGATCGTCTGCGACGTGACGGCATTCCCGGACAGCGTTCCGCATGCCTACAAAATGGACGACAAGCTTGTGCAGGCTTTATCGGGCATCGGCATCGTCACCGGCACTGCGGACGGCATGCCGACACTGTCGGATGCAGCGATCCTGGAACTCGGCGCAGGCACCTACGCAGCCGCAGCCGTGGTCGCCGCCCTGCGGGTGAGGCGTATGCATGGCGGCGGCCAGCACGTTGGATCAAGCCTCTATGGTGCCGGCGTCAACGGACTAGTGACATTCCTGCCCTTCCACTTCAGCGGCAAGATGCCGTTGCGCGGCGGCAACCGCCATCCGATGTGCGCGCCCTGGAATGCCTATCAAGCCACAGACGGCTGGCTGCTCTTGTGCTCCGCCAACGACGACCAGTGGCGACGGCTTTGCGACGTCATGGGTCAGCCTGAACTCGCCCATATCGGCGACCTGACGACATTGGCAGACCGCATCAAGCACATCGATACAACGGACGCCGTGGTGCAGGCATGGGTCGGTACAAAATCCGTCGATGAAGCCGTCACCGCGCTCAGCGGCGCAGGGATCGCCGCCGGTCCAATCGTTCCGGTCGAAGGGCTCGGTGAAAACGCCAACGTCAAGCATCGCGGTACCGTCCGGCATCTGCCCAATCCCGAAACCAATGCGCCAGCGGCCATTGCGGCACCGCCGCTCAAGCTGGGTCGCGCGGCATCGGCAATTCCCGCGCGGGATTCCGGACGCGATTTCGTGCGCAACATGCAAGAAAGGCGCGCTCAAGCCGAACCGACGGCGGATGCACAGGTGCGCCCTCTCGCCGGCCTTCGCGTTCTCGAAATCGGGCAATACACGACTGCACCGCTCGCGGCCAAACAATTGGCGACGCTCGGAGCCGACGTTTTGAAGATCGAGCCTCTCACCGGTGAATAGTCGCGGGCCTGGCCGCCACACTTGAACGGTGAGAGCTATTTCTTCGCGATGAACAACGCCAACAAGCGCAGCCTCGCCGCCGATCTTCGCCGACCGGCCGACGGCGCGTTGTTCGCCGAACTCATCAAGACATCTGACGTGCTGGTTGAAAATCTCAAGCCCGGCTCGCTCGCACGCCTCGGCTTTTCGTATGACGAACTCAAGAAGCTCAATCCCCGGCTCGTCTATTGCGCGATCTCCGGCTACGGAGTGGATTCGGTTTATCCGGGGCGCCCCGCCTTCGATACCGTCATTCAAGCCATGTGCGGCCTCATGGATCTGACCCGCACGGACGGCGTGCCGACGAAAATCGGCATCTCGATTGCCGATACGCTCGGCGGCACCATGGGCCTGTTCTGCATTCTGGCGATGCTTGAGCAGCGCGACCGCACCGGTGTCGGCTCGTTCATCGACCTCGCCATGCAGGATGTCGGCATCTGGGCAACGCAGAACGCCTGGGTGACGGAAGACCGCCCCCCGCACGCGATGCTTGCCTGCAAGGACGGCCACGTCGCCGTGTTGGGCACTGCCGATCAGGCAACCCGTGCAACCACATCGGCCCGAATCGATCCCAAATCATCCACGCGTGACGAAACCGTTGCCGCGCTCATCAAATACGGCTTGGCGGCCGCGCCGGTACGCAGCGTGGACGAAATCGGTGTCGCGGATCAACGCGACGGCGGCTTTATCCGCATGGTGCAGACCGGCGGAAACCGCTGGCCGCTGCTCGAACCGCCGTTCAGGCTGTCGCGCATGCGGGACTACCCGCTGTGTCCGATCGGCGCTCTCGGTGCGGCGAACGAAGATTTTCGCCGCACCGAATCCTGATCAGCCAGCCTCCTGATCAGCCAGCCTTCGGCGCGCGAAACGCGTCGAGGCCCGTAAGCTCGCGGCCGATCATCAGCGCCAGGATCTCGTTGGTGCCATCCGGCACCAGCAACATGCGCGCGTCGCGATAGAGTTGTTCCAGACGCAGTTCACGGCTGATCCCCATCGCGCCATGGACTCCCATCGCCAGCGAGACAGCCTCAAGACAGGCATTCGTCGCAAAACGTTTCGCCATCGCCGACAAGCCGTTGCTCCGCCCGCCGCGATCGGATTCCGCCAAGGCGCGATAGCAGATGAGGCGGCTGGTCTCGACCGCCGTCGCGATGTCCGCCAGACGCTCCTGCACAAGCTGCGTGCTGCCGATAACCCGGCCGAACTGCTTTCGCACGCCGGCATATTCGATCGCCGCGTCGAGAGCGCGCTGCGCCAAATGAACGGCGCTCAAGCCCATCAACGGCCGGTTGATATTCCATGTCAAAGTCAAGACCCGGGCGGCATCGCCGGTTTCACCCAGCGCGTTCTCCTTCGGAACCTCACAATCGTCGAACAGCAGCTCGGACAAATGGCCTTGGCGCAAGCCGATTGTCGGGATTTCGAGCGCCTCGTAGGGTGACTTGGATCGCTCAACAGCAATGCGTCGCATCGCGCCCTTGGCACCCGCTTCTTCTGCGTTGACGCAAGTCACCACGGCGAGATCGCTGATGCTGCCGTTGGTGATCCACATCTTGCGCCCATTGACGACCAGTTTGCCCGCCTTCTCTGCCACGCGCGTCTTGATGCCGCGTGGGTCAGACCCCGTATCGGGTTCGGTGGAACCGGTGCAGCAAATACGGCGTCCAGCGATCAGGTCGGGTAGCAGGCGCTCCCGCTGCTCGGCGGTGCTCTCCGCAAAAATGCGCGTCGTGCTCACTTCATGCGACAGCAATGCAATGGCGACGACCGGCGGCAGTTGCTCGTAAACCATGCCGTAGTCGAGCATGGCCATGCCCGATCCGCCTGCCTCGAGCGGAAGCCGAGGTGCGGTCAAACCTTCCCGCGCAAAAATCGAGAAGATGCGCAGCATGTCCGCCTTGCTCAGGGGCTTGTCCGCGTCGCTGGCATCGAGAATGGGCTGGATGTCAGCCGATACCATCCGCTGAGCGGATTCCACCAGCAAAGCCTGATCTTCAGTGCGTTCAAAATTCATGGCGATTACATCATCAGGTAGCCGCCATTGACGCTGACGACTTGTCCGGTCACCCAGCTGGCCCGGTCGCTCAAAAGAAACGCAATCATCGCAGCGCTATCGTCGGGCTCGCCGATGCGGCCGGTCGGATACATCCGCAGAACAGTCTGGACGCGCTTCTGGTACTTCTCCTCGCCCATCGACTTGAGCAGCGAGGCCTCGCGCTCCTGGCGCAATTCGGTATTGGTCGCACCCGGCGACACGACATTCAGGGTGATGCCCCAACGGCCGACTTCCTGCGCGACAGACTTGCACAGCGCGATGACACCGCCTTTCGCAGCAGCGTAGTACGACAGCCGCGCCTGACCGGCGCGCGCCGAATCCGACGCCATGCAGACGACTCGGCCATATTTGCGTTCGATCATGCCCGGCAGGATCGCGTGTAAACACAGCATCGGACCATGGAGACAGATCCTCAGCATCCGCTCCCATTCGGCAGGCTTGGATTCGAGAAACGTATTGTCGGCGAGGATGGCAGCGCTGTTGAGAAACAGGTCGATCTTCCCGAACTGATCCGTTGCCTCGCGGACCATCCGCGCCACATCTACTTCCGAAGAGATGTCGGCGGCAATACCGACCGCCACATTCCCGGTTTCCTCGCTGAGCTTTTTGGCAGACGCGCGGACGAGGTCGCCGTTGATGTCGACCAGCGCGACTTTCACGCCTTCGCGCGACAGGTTACGGGCCGTCGCATATCCGATGCCGCGAGCGCCTCCCGTGATCAGCGCAACACGGCCGTTTTCAAACAAATCCATTCGGTTTCCTCGCCTTTCAATGCATCAGCTTAGCCGGACGTCCCGCCCGGATCGCGCATTTCCTCGTCCAGATCGGGAGATCCCGATTTCGCTAGACGAACCTAGTTTCATTCCGTAGATTAACGCCGTTGTCCCGGAGCCGTCAAATCGCCTCTTTTTACTTGCGATGCGAGAGGGTTTTGGCGGCGCGCAAGGAACGATGCTCCGCGCAACCGCCCAGCGGGACCGGTCGGATCGGCAACACGAAGTGCGGGCCTAGGAGGATTACAACGTGAGCCAATACAAAACTATTCGCGTCGAAATGGATGGGCCTGCTTGCGTGATTACGCTGAACCGCCCCGACCGGCGCAACGCCATCAGCATCGAGATCATGGACGAGTTGATGGCCGCGATGGCGGCGATCGACAGCGACGGCAACGTCCGCGGCGTCATCATTACGGGCGGCAATGATTATTTCGCCGCCGGCGCCGACCTGAATGAAGCGTTGCAGGTCAAGACCGCCGAACAGGGGCTTGACTACTTCCGCCACTGGCACCGCGTTTGCGACGCGCTGGAAATGTCGAAAAAGCCCGTCATCGCTGCGATCGAAGGCTTTTGCATGACCGGCGGCTGCGAGCTGGTGCTCGCCTGCGACATCCGCGTCGGGGCCAAGGGCTCGACCTACGCCATAACATCGTCACGCATCGGCACCGTTGCCGGCGCAGGCGGTACGCAGCGTTTGCCGCGCATCGTCGGCACTGCCTACGCGCTGGAGATCCTGTTCGCCGCCGAGCCGTTCTCGGCCGAAGAGGCATATCGCATGGGCCTCATTAACAAGCTGACCGAAGCCGGCGATGCCCTGGCTGAAGCGAAGCGCATGGTCGCTCTCTACGCGACGCGGGCGCCGCTGAGCCTCGCATTGGTCAAGCGCGCTACGCATCGCGGCATGCAGATGGACCTCGCTTCCGGCCTCGAATTCGAGACGCTCCTCGTGACGACTATCTACGGGACCGAGGACAAGCAAGAGGGCATCTCGGCCTTCCTCGAAAAGCGCAAGCCGACCTTCAAAGGTCGCTAAGCAAACATGCCAGGCCATCAGGACAATGCCGCACTGCCGCTCGCAGGCATCCGCGTGCTCGACTGGACTCGCCTTCTGCCGGGCCCCTGGTGCTCGCAGATGCTGTCGGACTTCGGCGCGGAGGTCATCAAGGTCGAGCAGCGCGGGGTCGGCGATCCGAGCCGCCACAACCCGCCTCGCTACCACGACGAAAGCGTTTATTTTCTCAGTGTCAACGGCGGCAAGAAGGGCCTGACCATCGACCTCAATGCGCCCGGTGCGAAAGCGCTCGTGCGAACGCTGATCACGCGCAGCGATGTGATGATGGAATCCTTCAGCGCATCGGTCGCGGCAAAGCACGAGATCGACGCAGCCGCAGCGCTGAAGATCAATCCGAAGCTCATTCATTGCTCCATTTCCGGATACGGCCAGACCGGTCCGCTATCGCCCATTCCAGGACACGATCTCGTAGTCCAGGCGGTGACCGGCCTGCTGGCCCCCGGCGGCCACACGCCACAGATGCCCGGCTTTCAAACGGCGGACTATGCCGCCGGCCTCATGGCAGTCGTTGCCATTCTGGCCGCGCTGCGCCGCCGTGATCGCGACAGCATTGGCGCCGCACTCGATATCGCCATGTTCGACAGCATGCTGCAGCTCGGTCAGATCGGGCTGGCGAGCGCACTTGCGCGAGCCGCCGGCGCGAGCGGCGAACCACGGATGGAGGTGTGGGGCGGAAATCCCCGCTACGCGCTCTATCCGACCAAGGACGGGAAAACCATCGCGGTATCGCTGCTGGAAGGCCGTTACTGGAAGAAGTTCTGTGACCTCATTGGCCGCCCTGACCTCGCCGCTGGTCCTGAGGATCCGTCCGCGCGGTTAAGTTCCCATGGCACATTGAACGTCCAATTCCGCGAGGCGATCGCCGGCTACTGCAACGCCAACGATCGCGATACCATCACCCGGGCTATGGCCGAGCGCGACATCCCCGTCGTACCGGTGCTGACGCCCGACGAAGCCGTTGCATCACCGCATGCGCAGGCGCGCGGGCTCGTTCGACAGGTGGCTCACCCGAACGAAGGCACGATCACCGAATTGCGCAATCCGCTGCATCGGTCTGGTCTCGTGCGAGACATGCGTCAACCCGCACCGTCGATGGGGGCCAACAATATGGAGGTTCTGAAGAGTTTCGGTCTGACCGAAACCGACGTTCAGATGCTGGCGGCTTCCGGAGCCATATAAAATGGCCGGCGCAACAACCCCCGTCGCAAAAAGCGTTATCGACTTTATCGCCGCTGCACAGAACCGCGACTTCCCCAATGAAGTCATCGAAGCGGCGCGCACGTGCCTGGTCGATTGGTCCGGCGTCGCACTCGGCGCCACCGGCGAACGGCCCGGCGCCGTCGTAGCGGATGCACTGCGCGACGAGGGACCAGCGCCGGTATTGTCGGGAGGGCGCGCCAGCGCGCCCGTCGCTGCGCTGATCAACGGGACGTTGGCGCATACACTTGATTTCGACGATACGCATGTGGCGTCGCTCACGCATATCAGCGGGCCAACCTGGGCCGCGGTTCTCGCGCTGGCTTTCCTACCGCAGCAACAATCTTCCGATGTCCTGCGAGCCTTCGTCACCGGCTTTGAGATCGGAGCGCGGCTCGGCAACAAGATCGGGCCGGCGCTGCTCGCGAGGCGTATTCACGCCACCGCGGTGATCGGCACCCTCGCCGCGACGGCCGCCGGATGCGCGTTGTTCCACCTGGGCAAGACTGAGATTGCCAACGCGATGGGTCTCGCCGCCACGCAGGCCGGCGGCCTGACGATTTCCTTCGGAACTATGGCAAAGCCGTTCCATGCGGGCAAAGCTGCAATGAACGCGGTCATCGCCGTGCAACTCGCGCGCGCAGGCTTTACGGCATCGCACGCCGCATTCGACGATCCGGAAGGGCTTGCCAAAGCTTTCCTGCAGGACCGTACGCTTGCGTTCGAACCCGTCGACCGCGCCGACTGGCAGATCCTACAAAACACCTTCAAACCCTATGCTTCGTGCCTGCTGACCCACGCATCGGTCGACTGCGCCCGCGACATACATGGCCGCCTCGACGGCAAGCAAATTGCCTCCATCCAAGCGCGGGTTCATCCGCTGGCGATTCAGCTCGCAGGCAAGATGAAGCCGACAACACCGCTGGAAGGCAAATTCAGCCTCGCATTCTGCATTTCGCTCGGTCTTGCCGGGCACACGGCATCCGCGGCTGATTTCTGCGCCGCGCGTCTAGCAGATCCCCTGCTGGCCCGACTCGGTTCGCACGTCGAATTGATTGCCGACGACAGCCTGAAGGAAACCGCCGCAACAGTTTCTGTGCGCCTCGAGGATGGCACTTCGATCGCGGCCAAGACCGCTTTCGCGCTCGGTACCCCAGAGAATCCGATGCGTTGGCCCGACATGAACGTCAAGTTCCTGAGCCTTGTCGAGCCGGCGTTTGGCACGGCGGCAACTGCACTGCTCGATCGTCTCAAGACGGTTCGAACGACCACCGACTGTGCCGCACTGGTTCCAGCGCTCGCGCATTGAGCATCTCTTTGTCAATATGGAGCATGACGTGAATAAGCCGGTAAGCGCCCTCCCCACTGTAGCTACGTCCCTGCACAAGGCGCTGTTCGCACCAGATAGCATTGCTCTCATTGGCGCGTCAGCGGACGAAAGCAAACATGCCTCGTTTCCGCAGCGCTATCTGCGGAAACACGGCTTCGCCGGCGTAATCTACCCCGTTAACCCGGGGCGAGAGGAAGTCTTCGGCGAGCGCGCTTACGCTTCGGTCGACAAGATTCCCCATCCGGTCGATCATGCCTTCATTATGCTGCCCGCCCGACTGGTGCCCGACGCCGTAGAGCAATGCGCCGAACGGCGCGTGCAATGCGCAACTATCTTTAGCGCGGGCTTTGCCGAGATTGGAGAGGAAGGCCGACGCCTGCAGGAGGATATTCTGAAGCGCGCGCAAAGGACCGGCATGCGCATCCTCGGGCCAAATTGCCTGGGCATAATCAATTCCATCCAGCATGTTGCGCTCTCTGCAAACGAAGCTCTTGAGATTCCCGAACTTCTCCCTGGCCGCGTTTCTCTTCTGTCTCAAAGTGGTAGTCTGATCGGTTCTCTCTTGTCGCGCGCACAAAGCCGCGGTCTTCGCTTTGCCAAGATGATTTCGGTCGGCAACGAGGTGGATCTGGGTGTCGGCGAATTGGGCGATCTATTGGTTGACGATCCCGACACCCAAGCCATTCTGCTCTTCATAGAGACGATCCGCGACCGCGAACGATTCGCGACCATGGCGCGGCGTGCCTATGCCGCCGGAAAACCTGTCATCGCATACTTATTGGGCCGTAGCGCTCTCGGTAACGAACTTGCCGCCTCTCACACTGGCGCGATCGCCGGCAACAGTGCGGCCGTCGAAGCCTTTCTCCGCGACAACGGCGTCATTCGTGTCGATATGTTCGAAACACTGATCGAGATAGCTTCAATGGTGATCGGCAGGCATCCGCCAGGGCCGGGCAAAGTCAGCGTCATGACCACAACCGGCGGCGGCGGCGCGCTGCTGGTCGATAATCTCGGCTTGCGTGGTGTAGGCGTGACCGGCCCCGGCGCGGCCGCCGTCGCAGAACTCGCCGCCAAAGGCGTGCAAATTAACGACTCTCCGCTTGTCGATCTGACCATGGGCGGGACCAATCCGAAGATGTTCGGTGCCACACTCGACGGACTTTTGAGTTCCCCTGAAAATAACGCCGTTGTCACGGTCGTCGGATCGTCCTCGCAATATCGGCCGCAAGGCGCCGTCGTACCTATTATCGAGCGGGCGCGGACCGCGACCAAACCGATCGCGGCGTTTTTGACTCCGAATGCCGAAGAATCTACCCGCATGCTGGCAGATGCGTCGATCGCAGTATTCCGTACACCGGAAGCTTGCGCCGACGCCATGCGCGCTTACTTCGAATGGCACCCCCCGATCGACTCGCCTAAACTCACACAAGCCCCAGCAGCCGATCTCGTGCGCGTAGCGCAAGGGCGAGGTCCGGTCAGCGCGGCCGACTCCGCACGCGTTCTCACGCTTCTGGGCATCGAACAGGCACAAACCGTGACACTGGGGATGAGTGCGGCCGACCAGAGTTCGATTGCCGAACTGAAGAAAATCAAATTTCCAGTTGTGGTCAAAATCATCTCACCCGACATCGCCCACAAGACCGAAGCTGGTGGCGTCATCCTCAACGTGGCGGATGAGCAGACTCTCCTCACGGCTTTGCGCCAGATGCGAACAACCGTGAAGCAGCGACGCCCCAACGCAAAGCTGGAAGGTTTCGCCGTTCAGGAAATGCGCAAAGGTTTGGCAGAGGTCCTCCTTGGCTATCGAGTAGATTCCCATGTCGGGCCGACAATCGCAGTTGGTGTTGGAGGCGTTCTCGCTGAGATGTACCGTGATGTCGTCCTTTCGCTTGCTCCAGTAACCGTCGACACCGCCCGCAAAATGGTCGAAAAAGTCCGCGGTCTCGCCCCGATCCGCGGATACCGTAATCTCCCGCTCGGAGACGTGGATGCGTTGGCTCAGGCTATTGCGGCTTGGTCGTCGCTCGCAAGGATACCAGGCTCACGCATCACGGAAGCGGAGCTGAATCCGCTTCTTGTTGGCGGCGCAGGCGAAGGCATTGCCGCCGTTGATGCCCTGATCGTCAGACAGCCTTGACATTCTTTGACATGAAAAAGCCGGCGCCACTTAGGCGCCGGCAAATTCCA
>Ga0153956_1001441_pt1 | contig 20725 bp, 22 predicted proteins | sample TSFL040MetaG_FD_104704 | JGI IMG/M metagenome (GOLD analysis project Ga0153956, IMG submission 104704) | Attine ant fungus gardens microbial communities from Florida, USA - TSFL040 MetaG | ecosystem: Host-associated > Fungi > Mycelium > Unclassified | place: USA: Florida, Wekiwa Springs...
CTCATCATCCTCGCCGGCGTGTCCTTCTATCTCTTCATCGTCCAGCGGCGCATCCGCCGCTACCAGTTCTGAAAGGAGGGCGCTGATGTCCAAGGCACGCACGTCCCCCGTCCGCACCGGCTTCGTCCACCTGGCGCTGATCGCCTATACGCTGGTGGCGCTGTTTCCGGTGTTCCTGACGATCATCAATTCGTTCAAGGACCGCAACTCGATCTTCCGCGCGCCGCTGCAGGTGCCGACCCCCTCGACCTTCAGCCTCGTCGGCTACCAGACGGTGCTCGGGCAGGGCGATTTCGCCACCTATTTCCAGAACAGCCTGATCGTCACGGTCGTCTCGATCGTGCTGGTGCTGCTCTTCGGCGCGATGGCCGCCTTCGCGCTTTCCGAATATCGCTTCCGCCTGAACACGATCACCGGCCTCTACATGGCGATCGGCATCATGATCCCGATCCGCCTCGGCACGGTGGCGATCCTGCAGGGCATGGTCGCGGCGGGGCTCGTCAACACGCTGACCTCGCTGATCCTCGTCTATACGGCGCAGGGGTTGCCGCTTGCGATCTTCATCCTCTCGGAATTCATGCGCTCCGTCTCCGACGACCTGAAGAATGCCGGGCGCATCGACGGGCTTTCCGAATATGCGATCTTCTTCCGCCTCGTGCTGCCGCTGGTGCGGCCGGCGATGGCGACGGTCGCCGTCTTCACCATGATCCCGATCTGGAACGACCTCTGGTTCCCGCTGATCCTCGCGCCGGCCGAGGCCACCAAGACCGTGACGCTCGGCAGCCAGATCTTCATCGGCCAGTTCGTCACCAACTGGAACGCGGTGCTCGCGGCGCTGTCGCTCGCGATCCTGCCGATCCTCGTCCTCTACGTCCTCTTCTCGCGCCAGCTCATCCGCGGCATTACGTCGGGAGCCGTCAAATGAGTGAAGAAAAGCCGATCCGCGTTCTCGTCGCCGGTCTTGGAAACATGGGCCGCAGCCATGCGCTCGCCTATCACAACAATCCCGGCTTCGAGATCGTCGGCCTCGTCAACCGCTCGAAGCCGAGCCTTGCGCCGGAGCTTGGCCACTACGAAATCCTGCCGGATTTCGAGGCGGCGCTGAAGGAGTTGAAGCCCGATCTCTGCGCCATCTGCACCTATTCCGACAGCCATGCGGACTATGCCGTCATGGCCTTCGAGGCGGGGTGCGATGTCTTCGTCGAAAAGCCGTTGGCAACGACGGTGGCGGACGCCGAGCGCGTCGTGGCGGCGGCGAGGAAGGCCGGGCGCAAGCTGGTGATCGGCTATATCCTGCGGCACCATCCGTCCTGGGTGCGGCTGATCGCGGAAGCCCGCAAGCTCGGGCCGCCTTACGTCTTCCGCATGAACCTGAACCAGCAGTCGAGCGGCCCGACCTGGGAAACGCACAAGGCGCTGATGCGCACCACGTCGCCGATCGTCGATTGCGGCGTGCATTATGTCGATGTCATGTGCCAGATCACCGACGCCAGGCCGGTGCAGGTGCGCGGCATGGGCCTGCGCCTCTCGAACGAGGTGGCGCCGGACATGTACAATTACGGCCATCTGCAGGTGATGTTCGAGGACGGGTCGGTCGGCTGGTACGAGGCCGGCTGGGGGCCGATGATCTCGGAGACCGCCTTCTTCGTGAAGGATGTCATGTCGCCGAACGGCGCGGTTTCGATCGTCATGGACCCCAACGCCAAGTCCGACGACATCGACACGCACACGAAGACCTCCGTCATCCGCCTGCACAATGCCGAGACCGGGCCGGACGGCAAATTCATCCGTCCCGACGAAGATTTGAAGATGGACGGCGAGCCGGGGCATCAGGAGCTTTGCGATTTCGAGCAGGCCTTCATGCTGCGCGCCATCCGCGAGGATCTCGACCTTTCCCGTCACATGTCGGACGCCGTCCAGTCGCTGCGCATCTGCCTTGCCGCCGACGAAAGCGTGCGCACCCGCCAGCCCGTATTTCTATAAGGATCAGACATCGTGGGATCGCTACAACTGAAATCCATCCGCAAGGCCTACGGCAGCCACGACGTGCTGAAGGGCATTGATCTGGAGGTGAAGGACGGCGAGTTCGTCATCTTCGTCGGCCCCTCCGGCTGCGGCAAGTCGACCCTGCTTCGCAGCATTGCCGGCCTTGAGGACGTGACCTCCGGCGCGGTCATGATCAACGGCAAGGATGTGACGGTGACGCCGCCGGCCCAGCGCGGCATCGCCATGGTCTTCCAGTCCTATGCTCTCTATCCGCATCTGACGGTCAAGGACAATATGGGCCTCGGGCTGAAGCAGGCCGGCACGGCGAAGCAGGAGATCGACGCCCGCGTCGAGAAGGCATCCGCCATGCTGTCGCTCGCCCCCTATCTCGCCCGCCGTCCGTCCGAGCTTTCTGGCGGCCAGCGCCAGCGCGTCGCGATCGGCCGCGCTATCGTGCGCGAGCCGGAACTCTTCCTGTTCGACGAGCCGCTGTCGAACCTCGATGCGGCGCTGCGCGTCCAGACGCGGCTTGAGATCGCCCGCCTGCACCGCAGCCTGAAGGCGACGATGATCTATGTCACCCACGACCAGGTGGAGGCGATGACGCTCGCCGACAAGATCGTGGTGTTGAACGCCGGCGCGATCGAGCAGATCGGCTCGCCGATGGAACTCTACAACCGCCCGGCCAATACCTTCGTCGCCGGCTTCATCGGCTCGCCGCAGATGAACTTCATCCCCGCCGACCGGCTCGGCGACACGGTGGCCAAGACCATCGGCGTGCGCCCGGAGCATATCACGCTGTCGCGCGAAGCGGGCACCTGGAGCGCCAAGGTGGTGCATGTCGAACACCTCGGCGCCGACACCATCCTCTATCTGGAATCCGAACAGGCCGGCCAGCTCACCGTGCGCCTCTTCGGCGAGCACCGGTACGAACCCGACGAAATCGTCTACGCCACGCCCGACAAGGCGCACATGCATCGTTTCGATGCCAAGGATCAGGCGATCCGGGCCTGACCGCCCGCAAGCTCTAAAGCAGCCTTGCCTCGCCTTCGGGCGGGGCTTTTTTGTTCGGGTAAAAGGCGGTCGCCGCTATTCGTCGAACAGCTCGGCGTGTGTGCCCGCTCTCACGAAAACGATCAAGCCGGTTTTGCCGCTGTCGTCCAGCTTGTAGATCAGCAGGAAATCGCCGCCGATGTGGCATTCGCGATACCCTTGCCAGTCGCCTTTCAGCGTGTGGTCGAGCCATTCGGGACCCAAGGGCTCGTCGTTGGCGATAAGCAAAAGCATCGCCGTCTTCAGCCGATGCATGTCGTATCTGCCCGAACGGGTCAGCCGCTCCCAGTCCTTCAGGAAGGATTTCGCGTAGTCGGCCGCCCGCGGCAGCGGCGATCGCTTACTGTCCGCCGTTCTTTTCAAGATCGCCAAACAGTTCGTCAGGGGTTTCGAAGCGGGCGCGGCGTGCCTTCACGATGTCGTCCGCCTCCGCCATCGCGGCGCGCGTTTCGGCGTTCGGCACCTTGAGTTCCAGCGGGAAGGCCTGGTCGGCCACCACGCGGCGCAGGAAGAGACGCACGGCGTCCGAGACCGACAAGCCCATGGCGTTGAGCGTCGCTGTCGCCTTTTCCTTCGTGTCGTCGTCCACACGGACGTGGAGCATGGATGAACGTGCGGCCATGAGGCAAAACTCCTATGCCGCAAATATGTATCTCATGTGAGATACCGTCAAGCGGCGGCACCCTATCCATGATGCCGCCACGAGCCGTTAATCGCGGATCACCAGTAGGTCGGATGCGGCGAAGCGGAGCGTCACCGTTTCGCCGACGGCGGGGGGCATCATGCCGGGGCTGTTGAACATGTCGAAGGAAATCACGTTGCCGCCGACGTTCATGCGGGTGCGGATGACCGAGCCGAGGAAGTGCGCGGAGGCCACCTGGCCGGTGAGTGCTGTGTCGCCGGAGGCCGATTCGGCGAGCGATCCGGCTTCCGGGCGCAGCGCCAGCGACACGGTCTCGCCGGCCTTGTAGGTGGTCACGGACTGCTTCAGCGTCACGCCCTGGTCGCCGATCATGATGCGGTTGGCGGAGGGGTCGATCACCTTCGCCTCGATCATGTTGAGCGTGCCGACGAAGGAGGCGACGAAGCGGGTGGCGGGGGTGTTGTAGATTTCGAACGGCGTGCCGATCTGGTCGGCGCGGCCGGCGTTCATGACGACGATCCGGTCGGAAATGGACAGCGCCTCCTCCTGGTCGTGCGTGACGAAGACGGTGGTGATGCCGAGTTTCTGCTGGATGGCGCGGATTTCCTCGCGCAGCGAGACGCGGATCTTGGCGTCGAGCGCCGACAGCGGCTCGTCGAGCAGCAGCACCTGCGGCTTGACGGCGAGCGCGCGGGCGAGCGCCACGCGCTGCTGCTGACCGCCGGACATCTGGAAGGGGTAGCGGTCGGCGAGGTGGTCGAGCTTGATGAGGCCGAGCATTTCCTTGACGCGCGCATCGATTTCCGACTTCGACTCGCCGGCGACCTTGAGGCCGAAGGCGACGTTGTCGTGGACGGTCATGTTCGGAAACAGGGCGTAGGCCTGGAAGACCATGCCGATGTTGCGCTGGTTGGGCTTCAGCGTGCTCTGGTCCTTGCCGGCGATGGTGAGCGTGCCGGCGGTCGGCGTTTCGAAGCCGGCGATCATGCGCAGGACGGTGGTCTTGCCGCAGCCCGAGGGTCCGAGGAAGGAAACGAATTCGCCCTTCTCGATGTGCATGTTGAAATCATGCACGACCTGAACGTTGCCGAAGGACTTCTTGATGTGGGTCAGTTCGAGGAATGCCATCGTAAAGTACCTTTAAGCCTTGGCCGGAGCCGAGCGATTGAAACGGGAGACGAGTTGCAGGAGGCCCATGCTGAGCCAGGTCACCGCAAAGGCGATCATCGCCAGCGCCGAGGGCTCGTAAGCCTTGTTGGCGCCGACGAGCTGCAGGTAGGGGCCGAAGGCGGGGCGGCCGAGCAGCGAGGCCATGGTGAATTCGCCGATGACGATGGCAAGCGTGATGAAGGCGCCGGAAAGCACGCCGCTCATCACGTTCGGGAAGATGCACCGGAACATGATCGTCATCCAGCCGGCGCCGAGGCTTTCGGCCGCTTCCGTCAGCGTGCGCACGTCGATGGTGCGCATCGCGGTATCCACCGCGCGGTACATATAGGGCAGCGACAGCGTGATGTAGGAGCAGACCAGCAGGATGTTGGTGGTGGTGTTGGAACCCGTGAGCGGCAGGATCGACGAGGAATTATAGAGGCGCAGATAGCCGAAGACGATGACGATCGCCGGAATGACCAGCGGCATCAGCGTCACGAACTCCACGACCGGGCGCATCTGCGGCAGGCGCAGGCGCACCCAATAGGCGGTCGGCACGACGAGCAGCATGCCGAAGACGATGGTCAGAAGCGCCATCAGCATCGAATAGCCGAAGGTTTGGCGGAAGGCCATGTCCGAGAAGACGGAGCGGTAGGCGTCGAAGCTGTAGACCCCGCGGCGGGCGCGCAGCGAGAACTCGTAGGTGGCGATCAGCGGCACGAAGAAATAGAGGCAGCCGATGAGGATCGAGAGCCAGGCGAGATAACGTTCCGCTTTCATTTCTGCCACCGTTCAGCGCGCATGCGCAGCATGATATAGAGGATGTTCGACACACCGGTGATGACGATCATGCCGAGCGCCAGCGCGTAACCGAGGTTGGCGTTGTGCAGCACGTCGCCGCGGATCTGGGCGTAGAGCAGGATCGGCACGATGTTCAGCGAGCTTCCCGTCAGCGCGTAGGCGGTGGCGATCGCCCCGAAGGCGTTCGCAAACAGCAGCAGCGTCGTGCCGAGAAGGCTCGGCCACAGGATCGGGAAGGCGACCATGCGCCAGTATTGGCCGTTGGTGGCGCCGAGAATGGAGGCGGCTTCCTTCCATTCCTTCTTCATGCCGTCGAGCGCCGGCGTCAGGATCAGCACCATCAGCGGGATCTGGAAATACATGTAGGTGATGGTGAGGCCGAAGAAGCTTAAGAGATTGAAGCCGGTGGAATAGAGATTGAAATCGAACCAGTCGCGCAGGAAGACGGTGATGAGGCCGGTGCGGCCGAGCGTCGCCAGGAAGGCGAAGGCGAGCGGCACGCCGGCGAAATTCGAGGCGACGCCTGAGAAGGTCAGGAGGCCGTTGCGGACCCAGGAGGGCAGGCCGCCGAGCACGATGGCCCAGGCGAGCAGGAAGCCGAGGAGCGCGCCGCCGAGCGAGGAGGCGACCGAAACCTTGATGCTGATCCAGTAGGCGGCGAGGATGGACGGCGTGAACAGGTCGACGATGTTCTTGAGGGTGAAGCTTCCGTCAGGCGTCAGGAACGCACCGACGATGAGATAGATCGTCGGAATGATCAGAAACAGCAGCGCGAAAATTGTGAAGGGCGCAACGCCCAGCCAATCGACGACCACCTTCCTGTCGATGGAAGGGACACGCGTGCCGGTCGTGGATGCAGAAACGCTGCTCATGAAAGCCCCGCCGTTGGAAAAAGGGAGCCTCCCCGCCGTGAGACGGGGAGGCTTTGGCCATGATTACTGAACGTTGGCGCCGACGACGCTGTCCCACTGCTTGGTGATGACGGCGCTGCCTGCGTTCTGATCGTCGATCGACGGGAAGATGGCCTTTTCATAGGCGGCGGCCGGCGGCAGCTTGTCGAGCAGCTCCTGCGGAACCTTCTTGTTCTTGGCAAGGTCGTTGAAGCGGATCGGGTGGCAATAGCCCTTCAGCCAGCCGAGCTGACCTTCGTCCGAATAGAGGTGTTCCATCCAGAGCTTGGCGGCGTTCGGGTGCGGCGCGAAGGCCGAGATGCCCTGCACGTAGACGCCGGCGAGAACGCCGGTGGCCGGAACGACGACTTCGACCGGCGGGTTGCCCTTCAGGCTGTCGCGCCATGCAAGCGCGTTGTAGTCCCAGGAAACGACGATCGGGGTCGAACCCTGTGCGAGCGAAGCGGACTTGCCGATGACCGGAACGAAGTTGCCGGCCTTGTTGAGGGCGCCGAAATACTTCAGGCCGGCGTCGGCGATCTTTGCCGGGTCCTTTTCGCCGGCGGCGAGGCCGGCGGCGTAGACGGCCTGAACGGCCTGGTTCGACACGCGCGGGTCACCGGCGAGCGAAACCGTGTTGGCGAATTCCGGCTTCTGCAGGTCGGCCCAGTCGGTCGGCATCGTCTTGACGATGTCCTTGTTCACGGCAAGCGACAGAACGCCGTAATAGTCGCCGTACCAGTAGCCTTCGCCATCCTTGGCGGCGTCCGGAATGGAATCCCAGGTGGAGACCTTGTAGGGCTGCAGCAGGCCGTCCTTCTTGGCCGTCGGGCCGAAGGAGAGGCCGACGTCGATCACGTCGGGAGCCTGCGGGCCGGTGTTGCCCTTGTTGGCCTTGATCGCTTCGACTTCGTCGCCCGAACCGGCATCCGGGTTCAGCTCGTTGACTTCGATGCCGTACTTGGCCTTGAAGGCGGCGATGACGTCGCCGTAGCCGCACCAGTCGTGCGGAAGAGCGATGGTGGTCAGCGTTCCTTCCTTCTTGGCGGCGGCGATAAGCTCTTCGCTCGGCGCGGCGGCGGCAACGGCCGTCGATGCGACCATGATGGCCGTGGTGACGGAAAGCAGGCGGTTAAAGTTCGCGATCACTGAAATTCTCCCTTAGGTGTCAGTCGTCTGCGTTTGCTGTTAGTGACATTGCGTGAACGTTGTGTGACAGTCTGCGGTACCCCTTTTTGCGTGCCTGTCGACTTAAAGCAGTGGTGAAACGCGACGGCGTTTGCGCCGGCACGGTCCGCCTTTTCGGGCTCGTCTCGCGCGTCAGCCAAGCTTGCGAAACAGCCTGGTTTGCTCGAAGAGACCTTCGAGCGTTTTCAGGCGCTCGCTTGTCTCGTCCCAGGTCGCGCTCTGCACCGCTTCGATGAGAGCTTCGATCAGGAAGAGCGTGACAACGGACGAGTCCCATGCGGATGGTGCTTCGATCTGTACGCGAAAAGTATGACGCGCATATTTGGCCGCGGGCGTTGTCCATTGATCGGTGAAAACGACGATTTCGGCGCCCCTGCCGCGCGCGGCGGAGGCGAGGCTGACCATCTCCTGCTCGTAGCGCCGGATGTCGAAGATCACGAGCACGTCGCCGGGCCGCATGTTGAGCACATATTGCGGCCAGGAGCTGGAATTGGACGAGAGCAGGGTCGTATCCGGGCGGATGACCTGCATGTGGGTGAAGAAATATTCGGCGAGCGCGCCGGTGATGCGGCCGCCGACGAAATAGACGCCGCCCTTGCGCTGTGACATGAGCGCCGCCACGCTGTCGAAGGTGGCGGCATCGACGTCGGCGAGCGTCTGGCGCAGGTTGCCCATGATCGCGTCGGCGAAGCGGTTGAGAATATGCGTGCCCGGCGCCTTCGCGGTCCAGCGGTCGTGCTTGGTCAGCGGATTGGAGATGGTGGCCTCCAATTCCTGGTGCAGGCAGGACTGGAACTCGGGATAACCCTTGAAGCCGAGCTTCTGCACCATGCGCGCCACGGTCGGCGTCGATACCTTGGCGTTTTCGGCCACCGTCGTAATGCTGCCGAGCCCCGACACCGGGTAATTGTCGAGAAGACTGCGGGCAAGCTGCTTCTCCGCGCGCGTCAGCGCGTCGAAACGAGCATTGATGACGTCCGAAACTGTTTTCGACGCTGTGCTGTTCACCCTGTTTCCCCTGGGAAGGTCTTCTCGCCTGTCTCCGGCAAGGATTTAATAACGCTGTCACAATCGAGTCAACGGTCGCTTTGAAGAGAAAATTTCAGTCCGCAGTTGACAGGAGGGAAAACCTGAAGAATTCTTTTCTTGCAAGACTTCGTTAAGTATTGGGTAGGGGACCCGCATGCTTGCCGGGAGCAATCGTTTGAACAAAGCGGACGACACTTGCGTCGCGGTCGAAAGACCCGGCGGACGCAGCCCGGTCTTTATCGTCTGCGAACATGCGTCCCGCGTTTTACCGCCTGAATACGGTAATTTAGGACTTTCCGATGACGCGCTTTCGAGCCACATCGCCTGGGATCCCGGTGCGCTCGGGGTGGCGCGCGCGCTCTCGGCCAGCCTCGACGCCACGCTCGTCCACCAGCGCTTCTCGCGGCTGATCTACGATTGCAACCGGCCGCCCGAATCACCCGGCGCGATGCCGGAGGTGAGCGAGATTTATGAAATTCCCGGCAATCGCAATCTTTCCACAGCCGAGCGCGCGGCGCGCACGCAGGCGCTCTACATTCCGTTTCACGACCGCATCCGCGCTCTTCTGAAGGAGAGGGCGGCGCGGGGCCAGGACAGTGTGCTGGTGACGATGCACAGCTTTACGCCGGTCTACCTCGGCAAGGCGCGCGCCGTCGAACTGGGCATCCTGCACGACGACGACACCTGGCTTGCGGACCGAATGCTGAAGGCCGCGGCCGACGCGCCGCTCTATCGCGCCGAGCGCAACCAGCCCTACGGGCCGGCGGACGGCGTCACCCATACGCTCAAGCTGCATGGAATTTCCGGCGGCCTGCGCAACGTAATGATCGAGGTCCGCAACGACCTCATTGTCGACAACATCGGCCAAAGGGTCATGGCCGATTATCTGTCGGGGCTCATCCAGATCAGCCTGGGCGCCTGAAAACAAAAAAGTACGACCCAAGGGAGCAGTTGAACTGCGACGCGCCGCGCGGGCAAAACGTCCGAACGGGTTTTCGCAAGGCCTTCCGCAATCGGGCGGACGGCCGGGGATTTAGGGGAATTCTATGGCGGAATATACCGAAACAGACAAAAAGGACGACACGCACGTCCTTCACTCCATGGGCTACGCGCAGGAACTCGAACGGCGCATGAGCCAGTTCTCGAACTTCGCGATCTCGTTTTCGATCATCTGCATCCTGTCGGGCGGCATCAACTCGCTGGCGCAGGCGACCTCAGGCGCAGGCGGCGCCGCGATCGGCATCGGCTGGCCGATCGGCTGCTTCATCTCGCTGGTCTTCGCGGTCGCGATGGCGCAGATCAGCTCGGCCTATCCGACGGCCGGCGGCCTCTATCACTGGGGCTCGATCCTCGGCAACCGCTTCACCGGCTGGCTGACCGCGTGGTTCAACCTGCTCGGTCTCGTCACCGTGCTCGGCGCCATCAACGTCGGCACCTACTACTTCTTCATGGGGGCCTTCGGCGCGCATCTGGGGATTGTCGACAATACCCTCGACCGCCTCATCTTCCTCGTGATCATCACCGGCCTGCAGGCGCTGGTGAACCACATGGGCATCGGGCTGACCGCAAAGCTCACCGACTTCTCGGGCTACCTGATCTTTGCAACCGCGATCGTGCTCTCGATCGTGTGCCTTGCCTCGGCACCCTCCTACGACTTCGCCCGGCTCTTCACCTTCACCAACTATTCCGGCATGGCGACGGCCGCCGCCGACGGTTCGCTGACGGGTGATCCGGTCTGGCCGCAGGTCTCGATGAGCTGGGTCTTCGCGCTCGGCCTGCTTCTGCCGATCTACACCATCACCGGCTACGACGCCTCCGCCCATACCTCGGAGGAGACGCTGAAGGCGGCGCATTCCGTGCCGCGCGGCATGGTGTCCTCGGTGCTGTGGTCGGCGCTCTTCGGCTACATCATGCTATGCTCCTTCGTGCTGATGCTGCCGAACATGGACGACGCGGCCAAGCAGGGCTGGAACGTGTTCTTCTGGGGCATGGACGCGCAGGTGAACCCGGCGGTCAAGATCCTGCTCTACATCGCGATCTTCATCAGCCAGTGGCTGTGCGGCCTTGCGACGGTGACATCGGTATCGCGCATGATCTTCGCCTTCTCGCGTGACGGCGGCCTGCCGGCCTCCAGGGCGCTCTCGAAGGTCAGCCCGCGTTACCGCACGCCGGTCGCGGCGATCTGGACGGGCTCGATCCTCGCCGTCCTGTTCGTCTGGGGCTCGTCGCTCGTCTCGATCGGCGACACGCCGGTCTACACGATCGTCGTCTCCTGCACGGTCATCTTCCTGTTCTTCTCCTTCGCGATCCCGATCACGCTCGGCCTCTTCGCCTGGGGAACCTCGAAGTGGGACAAGATGGGTCCGTGGAACCTCGGCGAGGGCGTCTTCAAGCTGTTCGCCATCCTGTCGGTCGTCGCCATGATCGTGATCTTCGTTCTCGGCATCCAGCCGCCGAACGACTGGGCGCTCTACATCACGGTCGGCTTCCTGATCGTCACCGCGGTCGTCTGGTTCGGCTTCGAACGCAGCCGCTTCCAGGGCCCGCCCATCGGCGACGTGATCGCCCGGCGCCAGGCCGAGATCGCGGCGGCCGAGCGCGCCGTCGGCGAGAGATAGTCTTTCGCATCATACCACAGCGGGGCCGCCCATACCGGCCCCGCCACTTCGCCGCGGCCGGCCGGCATGCGGCAAATCCTTTCATCGTTTCAGGCGGATTATCATGAGCAGCAGCTATACGTTCGACGACCTCAAGAAAGACGTGGCCGAGGGGCGCATCGACACGGTTCTCGCATGTCAGGTCGACATGCAGGGGCGCCTGATGGGCAAGCGCTTCCAGGCCGAATATTTCATCGAGAGCGCCTGGAAGGAGACGCATAGCTGCAACTATCTGCAGGCGACCGACATGGAGATGGAAACCGTCTCCGGCTACAAGGCGACGAGCTGGGAAAAGGGCTACGGCGACTATACGATGAGGCCGGACCTTGCGACGCTGCGCCGGATTCCGTGGCTCGAAGGCACGGCGCTGGTGCTCTGCGACGTGCTCGACCACCACACCCACGAGGAGGTGCCGCATTCGCCGCGCGCCATCCTCAAGCGCCAGGTCCAGCGCCTGGAGGCGATGGGCATGAGGGCCTATATGGCCTCGGAACTCGAATTCTTCCTCTTCGACCAGACCTATGAGGCGGCGCAGGCTTCCGGCTATCGCGACCTGAAGCTCGCCAGCGCCTATAACGAGGATTACCACATCTTCCAGACGACGAAGGAAGAGGGGGTGATGCGGGCGATCCGCACCGGGCTGCAGGGGGCCGGCATTCCCGTCGAAAACTCCAAGGGCGAGGCGTCCGCCGGCCAGGAGGAGATCAACGTGCGCTATGCCGACGCGCTGACCATGGCCGACCGCCATTCGATCATCAAGAACGGCTGCAAGGAGATCGCCTGGAGCAAGGGCAAGGCCATCACCTTCCTCGCCAAATGGAGCTACACGGCCGCCGGCAGCTCGTCGCATATCCACCAGTCGCTCTGGAGCGCCGACGGCAAGACCTCGCTGTTCCATGACGAGGACGGACAATACGGCATGTCGGAGATGATGAGGCACTATGTCGCCGGCCTGCTCAGCCATGCCAGCGAGATCACCTATTTCCTCGCGCCCTACATCAATTCCTACAAGCGCTTCATGGCCGGCACCTTCGCGCCGACCAAGGCGGTCTGGAGCAAGGACAACCGCACCGCCGGCTACCGTCTCTGCGGCGAGGACACCAAGGCGATCCGCATCGAATGCCGCGTCGGCGGCTCCGACCTCAATCCCTATCTCGCTTTTGCCGCGCTGATCGCCGCCGGCATCGACGGCATCGAGAAGAAGATGGAGCTGGAAGCCCCCTTCGTCGGCGACGCCTATTTCGGCGGCAAGGAGGTTCGCGAAATTCCCCGCACGCTCCGGGACGCGACCGCTGCCATGACCGGTTCCGCCATGCTGCGCGCCGCCTTCGGCGACGCGGTGATCGACCACTACACCCGCGCGGCGGAATGGGAGCAGGAGGAATACGACCGCCGCGTCACCGACTGGGAAGTGGCGCGGGGGTTCGAAAGGGCATGATGTCGCAACATTAAGGGGAGTGTTGACGTTATCACAACGTGGTGCGATCATTCTTGTCAGCGCGCTGCATGAGGGTCGCTCCATGAAACAGAAATATCCGATCGATACCGACTGGTTCGTGGCCCAGTTCAGCAACAGGAACCTCAGTCAAAGCGATTTTGCGCGTTTGCTCGGCTACGACCGGAGCGCCATTTCACGCATGCTGACCGGGGAGCGAAACATGTCCGCGCAGGAACAGGACAAGCTTGCCGCATTCCTGGGCGTTAGCCTTGAAGAGGTGGCGGCTCATCGCGGTGCTGCGCATACCGGTTTCGCGGAAAGCGCCCAAAGCAACTATTCGTCGGTGGAGGCGCCTCGAAAGAAAGCGCTGAGAGCAGACCGGGACCCCTATCGGCATCCCGTTTTCGGTTGCATGGCGGGGACGTTGACAATTGCGCCCGGCGTCGATCTGACGGAGCCGATGGATTTTGAGTGGAGTGGCGAACTCGGTAATGAATAAAGGCCTTCTTCTCGATACCTGCGCGGTGATCTGGATGTCTCAAAACCTTCGGATTGCCGAAGAGGCGGCGGGTGTTATCAGCGATGCCGGCGACGACGGCCTGCCGATATGCGTCTCAACCGCCACCGCATGGGAGATGGGGATGCTGGTTGCCCGCGGGCGGGTCAGCGAAACCAAGGACGCCAAACGGTGGTACGACGAATTTCTGAAAGGGGCCGCACTTTCAGAACAGCCGGTGACGGCCGATATCTTCATCGCCTCCTCGTTTCTTCCGCAGCTTGTGCATAAGGACCCGATAGACCGCATCATCATCGCCACCGCGCGCGAACACGACTTGACTATCATCACCCGCGACAGGGCGATCCTCGCCTACGGCGCGGCGGGCCACGTCAAAGCACTGGCCTGTTAAAGCTGGAGACTGAATGGAATGACAATGATCCAATGTATTTCGCCGATCGACGGCTCGGTCTATGTGGAGCGCGAGGCGCTGTCGCCGGAGGCAGCGACCGAGGTTGTGGCGCGGGCGCGCAAGGCGCAGAAGGCCTGGGCGAAGCGGCCGCTCGAGGACCGCGTGCAGCTCGTCCTCAAGGGCGTCGCCCGCCTCAACGAAATGGCCGATGTGGTCGTGCCGGAGCTTGCCTGGCAGATGGGCCGTCCGGTCCGCTATGGCGGCGAGTACAAGGGTTTCAACGAGCGCTCCAACTATGTCGCCTCGATTGCCGCCGAGGCGCTTGCGCCGCTGGTGGTGGAGGCGAGCGACCGATTCGAGCGCCGCATCGAGCGCGAGCCGCATGGCGTCGTCTTCGTCATCGCGCCGTGGAACTATCCCTATATGACGGCGATCAACACCGTCGCGCCGGCGCTGATGGCCGGCAACACCGTCGTCCTCAAGCACGCGTCGCAGACGCTTCTGGTCGGCGAGCGGCTGGTGCAGGCTTTCGTGGAAGCCGGCGTTCCCGAAGACGTCTTCCAGAACATCGTGCTCGACCATGACGCCACCTCGGCGCTGATCGCCGCCGGAAGCTTCGATTTCGTCAACTTCACCGGATCGGTCCAGGGCGGCCGTTCGATCGAGCGCGCCGCCGCCGGCACCTTCACCAGCCTCGGGCTGGAACTGGGCGGCAAGGACCCCGGCTACGTGATGGAGGACGCCGATCTCGACGCCGCCGTCGACACGCTGATGGACGGCGCCACCTATAATTCCGGCCAGTGCTGCTGCGGCATCGAGCGCATCTATGTGCACGAGTCGCTCTATGACAGTTTTGTCGAAAAGTCGGTCGCCTGGGTGTCGAACTACAAGCTCGGCAATCCGCTCGACCCCGAAACCTCGCTCGGGCCGATGGCCAACAAGCGCTTCGCCAGGACGGTGCGCGAGCAGATCGCCGATGCGGTCTCGAAGGGCGCCAAAGCGCTGGTCGATCCCAAGCTCTTCGCGGCCGACGACGGCGGCGCCTATCTCGCGCCGCAGGTCCTGGTCGACGTCGATCATTCCATGGCCTTCATGCGCGAGGAAACCTTCGGTCCCGCCGTCGGCATCATGAAGGTGAAGAACGACGAGGAGGCGCTGCGTCTGATGAACGACAGCCAGTACGGCCTGACCGCCTCGCTCTGGACGAAGGATGCCGAACGCGCGGCGCGCATCGGCCGCGAGATCGAAACCGGCACGGTCTTCATGAACCGGGCGGATTATCTCGACCCGGCGCTGTGCTGGACCGGTGTCAAGGAGACCGGCCGCGGCGGCTCGCTCTCCGTCCTCGGCTTCCACAACCTGACCCGCCCGAAGTCCTATCACCTGAAGAAAGTCTGAAGCATGAGCACCATCACAGCCAACTGGAGCTATCCGACAGCCGTCAAGCTCGGCCGCGGCCGCATCAAGGAACTGGCGGACGCGGCGAAAAGCCTCGGCATGAAGAAGCCGCTTCTGGTCACCGATCGCGGGCTCGCCTCCATGGCGATCACGCAGACGGCGCTCGACATAATCGACGAGGCCGGCCTCGGCCGGGCGATCTTCGCCGATGTCGATCCGAACCCGAACGAGAAGAACCTCGCCGCCGGCGTGAAGGCCTTCAAGGAGGGCGGCCATGACGGCGTGATCGCCTTCGGCGGCGGCTCGGGCCTCGATCTCGGCAAGTGCGTCGCCTTCATGGCGGGGCAGACGCGGCCGGTCTGGGATTTCGAGGATATCGGCGACTGGTGGACGCGCGCCAGCGTCGAGGGCATCGCGCCGATCGTCGCCGTGCCGACGACGGCCGGCACCGGCTCGGAAGTCGGCCGCGCCAGCGTCATCACCAATTCCGAAACCCATGTGAAGAAGATCATCTTCCATCCGAAGTTCCTGCCGGGCGTCGTCATCTCCGACCCGGAACTGACGGTCGGCATGCCGAAGATCATCACCGCCGGCACCGGCATGGATGCCTTCGCCCATTGCCTGGAGGCCTATTCCTCGCCCTTCTATCATCCGATGTCGGCCGGCATCGCGCTCGAAGGCATGAGGCTCGTAAAGGAGTTCCTGCCGCGCGCCTATCATGAGGGGACGGATATCGAAGCCCGCGCCAACATGATGTCGGCCGCCGCCATGGGCGCGGTCGCCTTCCAGAAGGGCCTCGGCGCCATCCACGCGCTTTCGCACCCGATCGGCGCCGTCTACAACACCCATCACGGCATGACGAATGCCGTCGTCATGCCGGCCGTCCTGCGCTTCAATCGCAAGGCGATCGAGGAGCGGATCGCGCGCGCTGCCGCCTATCTCGGCATCGAGGGCGGCTTCGACGGTTTCTACGACTATGTGCTGAAGCTGCGCGCGGAACTGCACGTTCCGGAAAATCTCAGTGCGATGGGCATTGCGCCGGATCGCATCGACGAGCTTTCCGCCATGGCGATCGAGGACCCGAGCGCCGGCGGCAACCCCGTTGCGATGACGCTGGAAAACACCAAGGCGCTCTTTAAGGATTGCTTCTGAGCGGTAGCCGCCGAACCTGACTGCCAAGGCCTGGGAAACGCCCGTTTCCCAGGCCTTTTTTTGATCTGCGAAAAGTCCTGACCGGAAAGTAAGGTCCGGTCGTTTGGATTTTGTTAACCATACCGGGTAACAATGCGTTAACCGGCCATGATCCGTGCGGCGCGGTTTGAGAGCGATTTCGGCTCAGCCCCCTGTTTAAGGACCAAAGCAATGGCAGTTATCACTTTTGCAAACACCAAGGGCGGAGCAGGCAAGACGACGGCCGTTCTTCTTCTTGCGACCGAGCTGGCGCGAAAGGGATACCGGGTGACCATTCTCGACGCCGATCCGCAGAACTGGATCACGCGCTGGTACGAGATTTCCGGCAAGGTCCACAATATTTCCGTCATCAACTTCGTGACGACCGCCTCGCTGCCGCTGCATATCGAAGAGAACAAGGACAGCACCGACTATTTCATCGTCGATCTGCCCGGCGCCCGCAATCCGCTGCTGGCGACCGCCGTCGGGCTTTCCAACCACGTTCTCATCCCGATCCAGGGCTGTGCGATGGATGCGCGCGGCGGCGCGCAGGTGCTGGAACTGCTGCACTATCTCGAAGAGAAGGCCGGCATCCGCATTCCGCATTCGGTGGTGCTGACCCGCGTCAATTCGCTGGTCACGACGCGCGCGCTGCAACTGGTGAAGGCGCTGCTGCAGGAGCGTCAGGTGCCGGTTCTCGATACGCCGATCGTCGAACGCTCGGCCTTCCGCGATATCTTCGACTGTGGCGGCACGCTGCACTCGATGGACCCGCTGCGCGTCAGCAATCTCGACAAGGCCCGCGAAAACGCGCTCGCCTTCGCAGAGGAGATGATGATCCGCGTGCCCGTGCGCCTCCCGCTCGCGCTGCGCGCCAGCCTCGCCGTCGCGGCGTGAGGCTTGTCTGAACCATCAACGTCTGTCGTCATTCTCGGGCTTGTCCCGAGAATCTGCTACGGCTTGATTTTATTGCTGCTCAGCAGACCCTCGGCACAAGGCCGAGGGTGACGTCCCATAATGGTGTGGGTGTCCGGCGGGAACGCGCCCCGCAGCACCGTTAATCCACGAACTCCACCGTCACGCCCGGCTTCACCATCTTCGCCAGTTCCGTCGCGTCCCAGTTGGTCAGGCGCACGCAGCCGTGGCTTTGCGATTTGCCGATCCTTGAGGGGTCCGGGGTGCCGTGGATGCCGTAGGTGGGCTTGGAGAGCGCCATCCAGACGGTGCCGACCGGGCCGTTCGGGCCGGGCGGGATATCGAGGACCTTGGTGTTGGCGCCCTGCTGGAAGTTGATCTTCGGGTTGTACGTATAGCCCGGATTGAAGGCGACGCGCTCGACCGTCACCGTGCCGGAGGGCGAGGGGGTGTCGTTGGAGCCGATGCTTGCCGGATAGGCGGCGATCAGCGCGCCGTTGGCGTCATAGGCGAAGACCTGCTTGCGGCCCTTGTCGGCGACGATGCGCGCGACGCTGCCAGTCTTGGGATCGCCGGGATTGACCACCTTGACGATCGTGCCGGGCACGGTGAAATCGACGCCGGGGTTGATGGCCTTCAGATAGCTCTCGTCCATGTGGAAGCGCTCGGCGAGCATTTCCGTGGTCGAGGTATAGGCGAGCGAGGAGAGCGTCGCCTTCTGGGCATAGTCTTCCGGAATTTCAGCCACGTAGGGACCGGCGGCATCCGCAGGCGTGATCGTGTAGCTGACGATCGGCATGCCGCCCGACAGCCGGAGTTGTTCGAGGATGGCGTCGGTGTTGTTCGGGTCGAAGGGCTGGCCGGTCATCTTCTGGTAGGCGTAGATCGCCTTGTTCAGATTGCCGCCCATGCGCCCGTCGATGGCGCCGGGAGAGATGCCCTGTCGGTCGAGGAAGATCTGAAGTGCGGTGATCTCGTTCTTCGACTTGTTCTTGAGCGCGATCATCGGCTCGTCGGGCGCCGGGCTGCCGACGGAGGGGGCGGCGGGGTCGAGCGACGCGAACGAATCACCGTCGCCGCGGTTGGCGTCAGCGTTCGCATCGGGCATCGCCTGATCGTCGTAAGGCACGCGCACGACCGAACCGGCGCGCGGGATGGTGCCGGTAACAGCGCCCTGGTCGGCGTAACCGTCATTGGCATAGCCGCCATAGCCGTCGCGCTGGGCCATGTGCGTATCGCCGTAGCGATTGCCGTCGCCCTGATCGCCGTAGCCGTCATTATAGGCGTCGCGAACCGGCGGGCGCGGGTAATAGTTTCTGGCGCGCGTCTCGGTCGCGACGACGGTGCCGTAGCGGTCGATCACCACGCGGCGGCCGCGACGGTCGCGGGCCATGAGGTAGTTTCCGTCCTGCGGGACGCCGTCGAGAATCCGCCCGTCCGGCGTGACGAAGATCATGCCGTTGTCGGCGGGGCGGTAATACTGCGCCTCGGCGGCCGGCGCGGACAGGCTCAGCGCCGCCGCCAGTGCTGCCGGGAGAAAGCTCGCTTTCAGAAATCCGTTCACGTCAGTATCGTCCTCGATCAGTGATGCCATCGACACACACATGGGAATTTTGACGCCAGTGTGGAAGTATCGGGTATCATGCTGAATAAAAGATAAAAATTCTCGTGTTCTTCGTTAGTCGTTCAACGGCCGCGGACGCAAATGGTTTCTTGCGGCGCTCGCACACCTCAAAGCGCCGCAGACGCGATTGACGCTGCCGCAGCGGCGTCCTAACCCTTGGGGCAACGCGCTTTGGGAGGACGTTTGCCGATGATCGAATTCGCCGCAGCCAGAGGTCCGAAACTGAAGCTCGATCCGGCCTCGGTGCTGGATATCGGCGCCTGCGTCGTTGCGGGCTGCGACCTGTCGCCCGGCCGCGCCATTCCCGACGACGGCGATCCGCGGATCGATCACTCGCTCGAAGGCTTCCTGTTTACCTGCGGGCCGGACCACATCCGCCATCGCGAGCCGATGGGCGGGGCTTTCGCCGGCCGGACCTATCCGCTGCACGGCTCCTTCTCGTCGCATCCGGCGCGCCTGCTCTCGACCCGCTTCGAAGACGGCAATGCCGAATGCCGCGCCGAGATCGACGTCGTCACCGCCGAGGGTCGGAGCGCGCGGCTGGAGCGCACATGGCGGATCGATGGGGCGACCGGCGAGGTGCATCTCAGCGACCGCGTGGTCAACACCAGCGCGGAGACCATGCCGGTCTTCCTGATGTACCACATGAACATCGGCGGCAAATGGTTCGATCCCGGCGTCCGGCTTAAGGGAAAGATGCTGGAAGGCGGCGGTTTCCCCTGGACCTTCGGAGAGGAGCTGGGCGGCATTTTCTGCGTGCCGGCGCCGGCGACGGAGGGGAAATGGGCGGAAGTTTCGCTCGGGCCGATCGCGGCGATTTCCGGCCGGACGCTGCGCGTGCGCTTCGATGCCGAAACCCTGCCTTACCTGCAGGTCTGGCGCAATCAGAAGGCGCCCGCCCATATTCTCGGGATAGAGCCGGTTTCGCATCGCTGGGTCGGTCGTGGCGAACTGGAAAAAGCCGGCGAGTTCAACATGGTCGAGCCCGGCGGCAGCCGCAGTTTTGCGCTGAGCTTCGCCTTCGTCGAGCCGGGCGCCGGCGGTTGACGCTTGCGGTCAGGCAGCGTAGATCAAAGGCCGACTTTTTCGGGGCTGTCCCGAAGTTCGAACGCGAGGAGCGAGCCATGGATATCCGCCAGATCGACGACGAATACTCGGTGTCCGGCCAGATTTCGGTCGAGGATCTCGACCAGATCAAGGCGATGGGCTTCCAGTCGATCGTCTGCCATCGCCCGGACGGCGAATCCCCCGACCAGCCGCCCTTTTCCCTGATCGAGGCGCGCGCCAAGGAACTCGGCCTGGAGATGGCGCATATTCCGGTCGGCCCGATGGGCGTCACCGAGGAAGCCGTCAACGGCATGGTCGATGCGCTCGACGAGCTGCCGCGCCCGATGCTCGGCTATTGCCGCTCCGGCGCGCGCTCCACGGCGATCTATCAGAAGACGCAGCATATGCGCGCCTAAGGCGCGGCCGCGCTGCCCCTTACAATTTTCCATAACCGACTGCTTCAGGAGAGACCCATGAGCATCAAGCGTATCGATGTCGGCACCCGCATGAGCGACGCCGTGATCCACGGCAACACCGTTTACCTGGCCGGCCAGGTCGGCGAAGGCGCGAGCGTCACCGAACAGTGCAAGTCGGCGCTGGCGGAAGTCGATCGCCTGCTGGCCGCCGCCGGCTCCAGCAAGTCCAAGCTGCTGCAGACGCTCGTCTACCTCTCCGACATCGGCGACTTCGCCGAAATGAATGCTGCCTGGGAAGCCTGGGTCGACCCGGCCAACACGCCGGCCCGCGCCACCAGCGAAGCCAAGCTCGCTGCGCCGAAGTACAAGGTCGAGTTCGTCGTGATCGCCGCGATCGACTGATCCGGGCGCAG
>Ga0153956_1001442_pt1 | contig 20721 bp, 18 predicted proteins | sample TSFL040MetaG_FD_104704 | JGI IMG/M metagenome (GOLD analysis project Ga0153956, IMG submission 104704) | Attine ant fungus gardens microbial communities from Florida, USA - TSFL040 MetaG | ecosystem: Host-associated > Fungi > Mycelium > Unclassified | place: USA: Florida, Wekiwa Springs...
CGGCGTCTTCCAGATCGGAGGGGCGCATGATCGAGGCGACCTCCGCGGTGGTGAGGCCGACCGGGAAGGCGAGCACCGCGTCGGCGGCGCGCTCCGGGGCCGGCCGGCGCTCCAGCGTCGGGTCGAGGTTCGCCAGCGCGTTGTCGTAGGACTCGAAGGGCTGGAAGCCGCCGACCTCGAGCCAGCGCCCGTCGGGCACCTCGAAGATCACCGAGGGGGCGGTGTAGCGGACCGGCCCGTCCGCTTCGGAGTGGCGGTTCTGGACGTGGGTCGGGCGGCCCTCGGCGGAGCGGGTCCGCGCCTTGTCCTCGTCGTAGATCGCGACGATCGCCGGGTCGTCGATGCGGGCCACGACCGCCGCCGCGTCGAGCCCGTCGACGTCCTCGAGCGCCTCGCGCAGGTGCTCGTCGTCGTCGAGCAGCCCCGGCGTCGTGAACTGCATCAGCTGGATCGCGCGCAGCGCCGCGTAGCCCATCTCCATCGACTCCTCGCGGGCGGCGACGATCGCCCGGCAGGCGCGTGAGCTCGGCGCCATCCGCTCCTTCACGCCGCTGCCGAAGGGCATCCCGAAGCGCTGCTCGAACTTGCGGTGGCCGGCCGTCATGCGGGCCGGGGTGTAGCCGGCGGCCTCGTAGCGGTCGGTGGTCTCTGAGAGCCCGATCACCACCAGGCGCCAGTCGAGCTGATCGCCGAAACGCCAGCGCACCCGCGCGATCGCGGGGCGTGAGGAGTAGGCCCAGGGGCAGGCTGGGTCGGTGAAGTGCCAGGCGACGATCCGGTCCACTTACGGAAGGTTAGTGAACGCGGATCGTCGGCTTGGACGGAGTCTCAGCCGGCCCGCCCCGGGCGGGGCTATTTCGCCTGGGTGATCGCGACCGCGACGGTCACCGAGCCGTTCGAGGCGCAGCGCGGGCTGCCGATCAGCTTCGCGCCGATCGTCTGCGTCGCGCCCGCCGCGGCGAGGCCGATCGGGCTGGTCAGGCCGCCGGAGGCGATCGCGCCGGACGGGTTTTCCCCGGTCGGCTCGAAGGCGCTGAGGACGAGCGGGGCGCCCGCCCATTCGGCCCCGTTCACCAGCGGGATCACCTGGATGCGGCAGGTTTCGGCGCCGGAACGCTGGATGTTCGAGCCGCGGACTTCGACGCTCATCAGGTTGACCGTGCCCGCCGCCGGGGTGAAGGTGACCGCCGTCGGGAAGTTGACGCTGACCGCGCTCGCGCCGTTGACCGCGGTCGGGGAGCTCGTCGCGGTGGCGACGACCAGGGTGTTGGTCGCGAGTTTGCCGAAGTTCACGGATCCTTCGCGGATCTTCGCGTTCGTCACCGCGTTTTCACGGATTTTCGACGTGGTGACCGCGTTCGCCTTGATCTTCCCCGCCGTCACCGCGTTCGGCTTGATCTTGCCGGTCCCGACCTTGTTGGCCTGCTTGTTCGCCGCCCAGACGGCGCCGCCGCCCAGGGCAAGGAACAGCGCCATGGTCGCGATCACGTTCGCGTAGGTGAGCCGCTGTAGAACTGCGCGCAACATCTGTGCCTCCTCGAGGTGGTTTTGCCTCTTAACCGTTCGACCTCGGCTAAGGTTCGCCTCCTGACCCGAGCGATGGGGCTCGCTCCATAACCGCGGCGCGACCGCTGATGGCTCCTACTGACGTCGATATGGCGAGTAGGAGGCTGTGGTTTTGAGACAGAGACGATTCGATCGCCGGGAGTTGGGAGCGATCTACGCGGGGGGCGTGATCGGCGCGCTGGGGCGGGTCGGGCTGTCGGAGGCGCTGCCGCACGGGGTCGACGCCTGGCCGTGGGCGACGTTCATCGTGAACATGGTCGGCGCCGCGCTGCTCGGCTGGTTCGTGACCCGACTGGGGGAGCTCCTGCCGCCCTCGACCTATCGCCGCCCCTTCCTGGGGACGGGGATCTGCGGCGCGCTGACCACCTTCTCGACCCTGCAGCTGGAGCTCTTCAAGATGCTCGAAGGCGGCTACGTCGGCCTCGCCGTCGCCTACATCGCGGCGACGCTGATCGGCGGCTTCGCCTGCGTGCACCTGGGCACCGTCGCCACCCGCCGCGCGAGGGTCCTCCGATGAGCGCGCGCTTCGCCTCGCGCGCCGGGGGTCGCCGCGGACGCGGCCGGCGGTGGACGCCATGACGCCGCTCGCCTGGGTCGCCGTCGCCGCGCTCGGGGGCGCGATGGCGATCGCCCGCTTCGTCATCGACTCCACCGTGGCGACGCGCCTGGGCGGCGACTTCCCGATCGGGACGCTCGCGGTCAACCTCAGCGGCGCCGTGGTGCTCGGCATCCTCGCGGGCGCCGCGCTCTCCGGCACCGCCTACACGATCGTCGCCGGGGGCGGGGTCGGCACCTACACCACCTTCTCCACCTGGATGCTCGAGTCCCACCGCGCCGGCGAGGACGGCGACGCGCGCGTGCTCTGGGCGAACATCGCCGTCTCGCTGGTCGCGGGCCTCGCCGCGGTCGCGCTCGGCCACTGGATCGGGGGACTGCTGTGAGCGAGTTGACCCAGATGCGTTTCCACTTCGGCGAGCGCGACCGTAGTGGCGATGGGGGGCACGAGTCGGCCGTGATGGACGCGTGTGAGCGGCACGGGGTGCGGGCCGCGGCGTTGATGCGCGGCGTCGAGGGCTTCGGCGGGAAGCACCGGCTGCGCACCGATCGCCTCTTGTCGCTCTCCGAAGACACGCCGCTCGTGGTCGTCGCGGTGGGCGACGCGGCGGTGGTCGAAGGGCTTGCCGGCGAGGTGCGCGAGATGGCGGGCGAGGGACTGCTCGTCCTCGAGACGACGACCGCCGGCGCTCCGGAGGACGTGGTCAAGGTCAGCATCTGGGGACCGCGCACCGGGCCGACGTCCCCGCACCTTGAAGCCGTCGCGGCACTGAAGCGCCAAGGCGCCGAGTCGGCCACGGTGCTGCTCGGCCTCGACGGGGTTCTCGACGGCGAGCGCCGCCGCGCGCGGTTCGTCGCGGGCAATCGCGGTGTCCCCGCGATCACCGTCGGCGTCGGGACGCGCGCCGCGATCGACGCTGCCGTCGCCGAAGTCGACGGCGCCGCCCACCTCGTCACCGTCGAGCCCGTGGAGACTTACCGCCGCATAGGAACGGTAAGTCTCCACACCGACGCCGTGCGCGTGACGCTTGTGACCTCCGAGGTCGCCTCGCGCGGTTCGCACCCCGTCTACGTCGAGTTCATCCACCAGCTGCGGCGCGAGGGGGCGGCGGGGGCGACGGCGCAGCGGGGGGTCTGGGGGTTCCGCGGGGAGGGGGAGCCGCACGGGGATCGGGTGCTCGCCCTGCGGCGCGACGTGCCGATCGTGGTCGAAGTCGTCGACGCTCCCGAGCGCGCCGCGCGGTGGCTCGAACTGGCTCAGGAACTCGGCTGCGAGGGTGACGTCGTGCACGTCCAGCGCATCCCGAAAGCGATCGCGTTGAGGTAGGAAGGAGTCGCAATTTGCACGTAGAAAAGGCGCTCTTTGCTGGACTTTTCGGCCTGCGAAGCGACGCCGAGGGTGTTACGAAATGCGTCCGACTCGGCCCCTACCTTGGGTCGGGAGATGGCCGAGCAGACGCAGATGGACAGTCTTCTGGGAAGCGACCCCGCCTTCGCTCCGGTTGAACCGGAGCGCGCCGCGGAGCGTCCCGCCGAGCCGACCCCCGTCCCGGCGCCGGAGGCGGCGATCGACATGCGGATCGCGATCCGCGACCTTGAGGACGGGCAGCGGGTGCGCGGCGTCTACGCGGTCCGCGGGCGAGAGCTGCGGCGCAAGAAGAACGGCGAGCCGTGGCTGAAGATGACGGTCGGCGACGCGACCGGGATCACCGAGGCGGTCTGCTGGGACGACGCGGAGGTGCGTTACGCGCTCTGCGGCACCGGCACGCCGGTCCACGTCAGCGGCATCTTCGAGACCTCCGAACGGTGGGGGTCGAAGATCAAGATCACCGAGCTGCGCGCCGCTGAAGTGGGCGAGTACGAGCTGAACGACCTGGCGGTGCCCTCCGAGGTGTCGGCCGAGCGGCTCGAGTCCGACCTGCGCGAGCTTCTCGACACGATTCAGAACGTCGAGCTGCGCGAGCTCCTCGACCTCTTCTTCGCCCCCGACTGCGAGACCTGGGCACGCTTCCGTGACGCTCCCGCCGCGAAGACGTACCACCAGGCCTACCGCCACGGGCTGCTCGAGCACACGCTCTCGGTCGCCCAGGCGGTCTCCGCCGCGGCCAACTTCTTCCCCGGCGTCGACCGCGAAATCGCGGTGACCGGCGCGCTCTTCCACGACATCGGCAAGCTGATCGCCTACAACGACGACCCCCTGTCGATCGATCTCACCGACGCCGGCCGGCTCCAAGGCGAGATCCCGCTCGGTTACTACACGGTGCGCCGCGCGATCGAGGACATCCCGGGCTTCGACCCGCACCTAGCCCAGTGCGTCCTCCACATCATCCTCAGCCACCATGGCTCCCTCGAGCACGGCTCCCCGGTCGTCCCCGCCACCCGCGAGGCCGTCCTCGTCCACATGATGGACAACCTGGGCGGCCGCCTCGGCTCCTTCGACCGCCTCGAGCGCCAGCTCCCCGAGGGCGAGTCCTGGTCAGGCTTCGACCGCGCCCTCTCCGGCTCCGCCTGGTTCTCCCAGCGCGCGGCCTGATTCGCTGGCCGCTCCGGCCGTCCGAGGTGGGTCCCGGGCGTCTCGGACACGGCCCTGGCTGGCTGTGGCCGTGTCCGAGACGCCCGGGACTTGTGGGGTTCGCGGGGAGGGCGCCGGAGGTCGGGAAGTCCCAGGACTTCCGTGGGCGTCCCGTGCGGGAGAGGTCACGAAGAGCCCCGAGGGGCCTCATCCGTCGACGAAGACGCCGGGAACGTCACCCTTCCGCGCGTCTTCGTCCGTTTTCGGGCCTGGGAACAGGGCCCGGAAACGCGATGCACGACTCAGGGCCCCTATAGGGGACCCAACTCGTGCAGCGCGAAAGTGACCGTTGCCCAACACGCACGGAACCGTGACGCTCCCGGCATCTCCCTCGCGCCTTGCGAGTCTCGTCACTCGTTTCATACCCGGCCGTCTCGGGCACGGTCACAGCCTGCCAGGGCCGTGGACGAGACGGCCCTCTCACCGCAAGCCCTCGTGTCCATTGGCAGTTCGGGCGCCAGCTTCCCCGCCTAGAACCTCCTGGTGCAGCGTTCCATCCGGTGGACGTTTCCGTTCGCCCGCTGGATGCAGTGCAGGAGCTTTTCCTGCTTCTTCAGGCCGCCGCCTTGGGTCTTGGTCACGTGAAACGAGTGTTCGACTTCGACCTGGACCTGCTTGTTCACGTCTTCGATCGTTTTGTTGACTTTGTCTTCGATCGCTTTCGTGTCGAAATCTGAGCCGCTGAAGGACTTTTCGAAGGCCTTGTTGGCGCTGTCGACGGTGTGTTCGGTCGTGTGCAGAACCGGCTTCACGATGAAGAAGTAGACCGCCGCCAAGATCCCGACCGTGACCGCCAGCCGGATGATCCCCGAGGTCAGATTGCCGAAGAGGTTGGTGAGGAATTCCATATCCGGCGCGAGCCTAACCGCCGATCGCCGCCGTTCCTAGTCGCTGCTCGAAGTCCTCGAGCAGGGCGAAGAGCTCCTTCGCCTCCCAGCTGTCGCCCTTCTTCTGATTGCGGTGCCGGGTGAGGATCCCGGCGTCGGCGAGGCGTTCGAGGCCGGTGAGGGTGGCGCGCCGGGAGCGATCGATGTCGCCCTCCGCGGCGGCGGCGGTGACGATCGGATAGCGCGGCAGCAGGTCGATCAGCGCCAGCGCGGCGGAATCGGCCCGGATCGGCGCGAGGGAGGCGCGCCAGTCGGACTGGATCCCCTCCACCTCTTCGGCGAGCCCTTGCGAGCTGAGCGCCGCGAGCTCGGTCGCGTTCGCGAAGTACCGGACCCAGTCGTCGATCGCCCCGGTGCGGAAGGCCTCGAGTCCGCTGATGTAGGCGTCCTTGTTCGAGCCGAGCACGATGCTGATCGGCGAGAGGAGCCGGGGCGCCAGGCCGCGGCGCCGGAACAGCACCTGGTTCAGGCAGCGGCCGACCCGACCGTTGCCGTCGCCGAACGGGTGGATCGTCTCGAACTGCGCGTGGGCGATCGCCGCCTGCGCGACCGGCGAGATGTCTTCGCGGTTCATGAATTCGCAGAGGTCGTCGAGCAGGCCGCGCACTTCGCCCGCCGGCGGGCCCACGTATTCGGCGACGCTGGGATCGGTGCCGCCGATCCAGCTGGGCTCCTCACGGATCTGACCGGCGATCTTGTCGAGCGGCGGCACCACCGCGATCTCCCGGTGGATCGCCTTGATCGAATCGACGGTCAGGCGCCCCGGCGCCGCGCCGATCTCCAGGGCGCGCTCCATCGCCTTCACCGTCCCGACGATCTCGCGCGCCTTGTAGTTGGCGAGGTCACCGAGCTCCGCCGCGGCGAGTTTGCGGTGGGAGATGCTGAGCCCCTCGATCTGGGAGGAGGCCAGGGACTCGGAGCGGAGCAGCTGTCGTCCCAGGCCCTCCAGCGCCATCAACGCGCCCGGCTCGTAGTTCAGCTGCCTGACCTCGGCGCTCGCGCGCTCGCAGAGGGCGGCGGTCGACGCCTGGAGCAGCGGCTCGAAGTCGGCGAGCGTCTCCGGGACCCAGGCCTTGTAGCGGTGCGGAGTGCGTTCGGCCTTGCGGGCGCCGGCGCCCGCGGGCTCCCAGGTGAGCTCGACGTATTGCCCTCGGGAAGGTTCAAGCGTTGACGGCATGCTTGAAGTTTAGCGGGTTAAACTTCAAGCATGGATCGCGAGCTTGAGGCTTACGGCTAGAACAGCCGGGCGCAGCGTTTGATCTTGTCCACGTCGCCGTCGGCGTGTTCGATGCAGTGCTTGAGGTGCGTCGGGCTCGCCCGCTTCTCGAGCGAGTGGAGGGTATGGCGGACCTTCTTCTCACCACTGTCGATTGCCGGCTTTAGCAGGAGCAAATAGGCCGCGACGAGGATCGCCGCGAGGATCGCGAGCCGGATAATCGAGGAAGTCAGCCACCGCAGGGGCGCAAGCAGGAGTGCCATTCAGCGCCCGCGGACTATCCTGCGATACGTGGCAAAGGACACCGAGAAGCTGATTCGACAGCTCTCGCTGATCTCATTCCTCATGGCTCAGGGGAGGCCGGTTTCGGCTCTGGAGATCAAGCGCGAGGTCGAGGGCTACAGCGACATGAACGATGACGCCTTCGCGCGCCGCTTCTACGCGGACCGCGCCGAGCTGGAGAGCCTGGGGATCCAGCTCGGGGTGGAGAAGCCGGGGGAGGGGTTCTTCGAGGCCGAGCTGTACTCGCTGCCGCCGGAGAACTTCTACCTCGACGCGATCAAGTTCTCCGACGACGAGCTGGCGGCGCTCTCGACCGCGCTGCTGCTCCTGACCGACGGCGGCTTCGCCTACGCGGAGCCGCTGCGCCTGGCCCTGCAGCAGGTCGCCTGGGGCCATCCCAACCCGCTGGCCGAGGGCGAGCGGGCGCCGGTGGAGATGGCGATGACGGCGTCGGCGGGCGGCCGCGACCTCTCGCAGCGGCTGTCGAAGATCGAGACCGCGATCTCCCGCCGCAAGACGATCGAGTTCACCTACTTCACGATGGAGCGCGGGGACACCTCGAAGCGCAAGGTCGACCCCTACCACCTGGTCTTCCGCGGCGGGCAATTCTACTTGATCGGCCACGCGCACGAGCGCGACGCGGTGCGCGTCTTCCGCCTCTCCCGGATCCAGGGCAAGGTCGGCTACGCGACCAAGGCCGAGCACGACTTCTCGCCGCCCGAGGACTTCGACCGCCGCGACTACGGCAGCCGCGCCGACTGGCAGCTGGGGGAGACCCAGGGGCGCGCCAAGATCTGGATCCGCGAGCGGATCGCCTGGCTGATCGAGCGCGACTTCGGCACCTACGGGGAGCTCCGCGACGCCAAAGCGAGCGACAAGGCGCCGGGCAAGGGCAAGGTCTTCGAAACCGACTACGCGTCCCACCGCGAGCTGATCGCCTGGGTGCTGCGCTGGCGCGCCAACGCGAAGGTGCTGGCGCCGGACGACCTCCGCGAGGAGACCGAGGCCCGCGTCGCCACCCTCCGCGACCGCCACAAGAACGGCTTCGAGCCCGCCGAGATCGTCGACCGCCCGCTGCGCGACCAGCCGCGGCGCTCACGCTCCAACGGCCGCGGCGACGCGGCGATCCGCCCGGAGCGCTTCGCCCGCCTCGTCACCCTCGCCGGGATGCTGATCGAAGCGGCCAAAGCCGGCGAACGGCTGGAGGTCGCCGATCTGCGCGCCCGGCTCGAACTGACCGAGGACGAGCTGCGCGAGGACATCGAGCTGCTCAACGTCGTCAACTTCGGCGGCGGCACCTACGTCCTCTACGCGGAAATACTCGGCGACGAGATCGAGGTCGACTCGGAGCCCTACGGCGACAACTTCGCCCGCCCGGCCCGCCTCCTGCCGCTGGAGGCGAAGGCGCTGATCGCGGCGATCGACCTCTTCGGCGACCACCTGCCGCAGTCGAACCTGGAGAAGGCGCGCGAGAAAATCGTCAAGGCGCTCGGCCACGATCCCTCCGAGGAGGGCCTCGAGATCGTCCCCGCGGGCGGCGGCGACGCCAGCGTCGCGCGGATGCTGAACCAGGCGATCGCCGACTCGACCGTGCTGGAGCTCTCCTATTACAAGGAGAACGAGGACGAGCTGACCTCGCGCAAGATCGAGCCCTATCGCCTGCAGAACGGTCGCGAGGGCTGGTACGTCGAGGCCTACGACCTGAAAAAAGACGGCGTCCGCCATTTCAAGCTCGACCGCATCAAGGAAGCCGAGTTGACCAAGCAGAGCTTCGAGCCGCGCCCCGAGGTGGAGGAATTCGCCCGGGTCGAGGGCTGGATGACGCACGGCGAGGTCCCCGCCGCCGAGGTGGCGCGGGTCTGGGTCTCGCCCGAGCGCGCTCGTTGGCTGCGCGAGGAGCGGACCGTGGTCGAGGAACTGGCCGACGGCGCCGTCGTGGTCGAGCTGCCATACGCGGGCAAGGCCTGGCTGGTGCGGGAGATCCTTCGCGGCGCCGGCGACCTGGTCGTGCTCGAGCCGGCCGACGCCCGGGCGGCGATCGCCAAAGAGGTCGCGGACTGACGCTCGTGCGATCGAGCCGGTCCCAGGCGGTCTAACTGCACGAATGCCCGACACCGCGCCCGGACACCCCGATGTGTTGCGCATCGTCGCCCCGAACCCGGGGCCGATGACGCTCGAAGGCACGAACACCTACGTCTACGGCGCCGACCCCTGCTTCGTGATCGACCCCGGCCCCGCTGACGCGGGCCACGTCGAGGCGATCCTCAAGGCGGGCGAGGAACGCGGTGGGATCGGCGCCTTCCTCGCGACCCACTCCCACGACGATCACGTCGGCGCCGCGGCGGTGCTGGACGCGGAGGTCCTCGTGCCGGAGGGAGGAGCCACCTTCGGCGGCCTGCGCGCCCTCGCCACCCCCGGCCACGCCGCCGACCACGTCACCTTCCTCAGCCCCGACGGCGTCGGCTTCTGCGGCGACCTCGTCCTCGGGCTCGGCTCGACCATCGTCCCGCCGGGCGGCAACTCGCTCGTCGCCTTCCTCGACTCGCTCGCCCTGCTCTGCGCGGAGGGCCCCTCCCTGATGGCCCCGGGCCACGGCCCCTGGATCACCGATCCGCAGGCGAAGCTGGCCGAATACGTCGAGCACCGCATGATGCGCGAGCGCCGCCTCCTCGCCTCGCTCGAAGCCGGCGAGCGCTCCCGCGCCGCCCTCCTCGCCGCCGTCTGGGACGACGTCCCGCCGGAGCTGCTGCCGATGGCGGCGATGGCGATGGAGGCGCACCTCGAAAAGCTCGAGGCCGAGCGCCGCCTCCCCCGCGACCTGCGCGAGTAGGGCGCGCTCGCGGGCGTCCGGTGCCCGCGAGCGCGCCCTTGTTCAGCTCCCCGGCAGCAGGCGGGTGATCTGGATCCCGAATCCGGTCTTCAGCGACGGGTTCTTGATCCAGCCCGCCGCGTAGATCCGGCCCTTGCCGTGGACCGCCAGCGAGGTGATCTCCGTCGTTTCGTTGCCGGCGGTGCCCACGTTGACGACATCCTTCTTGCCGAAGCTCGAGTCCTTCTTACCCGCCGCCGTGTAACGGGCGAGCAGGCCTTCGGAGGCGACGATCGCGCGGCCGTGGCCGTCGACCGTGAGCGCCCCCGCCGCGTCGACCGGCGTCGTCAGCCGGATTCCCCCGCCGAAGCCGAAGCTCGTGTCGACCGTGCCGCCGGGCAGCAGCCGCAGCAGCGTCACGGCCCCTTCGGAGAACGGGTCCATCACCTGGGCCACCAGCGCGCGATCCTGCGAGTCGACCGCGATCGCCGCCGACGAGTAGAACCGTGGCCGCGCCGGGTCGAGGCCGGGGCTCGTATCCCCGTTTTCGGCCAGCGCGCCGAACGTGGATTGACTCGGAAACGCGTGGAGGGCGCAGAACGCCGGCCCCCAGTTCAGGGTCGCGACGCCCCCCTCCGGCGTCGCCGCCGCTCCGCGGACGGCCCCTTCGCTGCCGGTGGCGTACCCCTTGCCGGCGTAGCTCGTGTCGACGGCACCCGCGGTGGTCAGCCTTCCGGTGAAGGCGATGACGCGATCGTTGACGTCGCCGCAAAAGTAGGCCGCGTCGACAAAGCCGCCGCCGACCACCGGCCGACCTTGCGGGTCGAGGGTGAGCGTGTCGGCTTCCACCAGCGCATGTTCGTATTCGGTGCCCGTCCCCGGTTTGCCGGTCGGCCGCGGCAGGTTGAAGGTGGTGTCGACCTCGCCGCCGGAGCCGAAACTCGGGTCGTGGGTGCCGTCCGGAAGAAGGCGGATGACGAACGCTTCGGTCAGCTTCAGTCCCCAGACTTCTCGCGGCGATCCGGCGGGGATCGTCTGGTCTTCCGCTTCGGGGGTCAGGGTCAGGGTCCCGCTGACCAGGACGCGCCCCTCCGGGTCGACCGCCAGGCCGGTGGGCTTCACGACCCCACGCGTCGATTCGATCCTCACCCGGCCGTTCTTGCCGAAGCCGCGGGCCGGCTTGCCGTCGGGTTCGAAGCCGAGGACCTGCAGGCCCTGCAGGGCGTAGACGCGACCTTCCGGCCCGAACGCCATCCGCACCGAGTCCTGGAGGCCGAAGCCTTCCGGCGGTTCAGAGGTGGCGATCCGGGCGACGCCGCGGCGGCCGAAGCTCGGATCGGGACGGACGCCGGTCAGCTTCGCCTTCTTCGCGCCCTTGCTTCCATGCGGCTTCGCCGCCGATGCGCCGACGGCCATCGCGGCCGCTGCCACGCAGAGCGCTGCCAGGACCGTCGCGATTCTCAGGGACCTCTTCATCTCTTCGTTTCTCCTGTGTGTTCTCTGGTCAGAAGGTAAGGCGCCCGACCCGAAGGCCGGGCGCCCCGTCGCTTACGGCAGGTACCGGGCGATGGCGAAGCCGCCGCCGGTTTCCAGCTGCGGCGACTGGAGGCCGCCGCCGACCAGGATGCGACCCTTGCCGTCGATCGCCACCTGGGTGGCGAAGGCGGAGGCGCGGGCACCGAAGTCGGTGCCGACCGTCGCTTCGTTGCCGAACGAGCGGTCCGGTTGGCCGTTGGGCTTGGTCCGGGCGAGCAGGAAGTCGGTCCGCTGCCGGCCCTTCCCCTTCTGGCCGGCGTGCTTGCCGATCCGCCCGGCGAGGTAGATCCGTTCCTTCGAGTCGACCGTGATCGCGGCGTAGGAGCCGGGCTTCGGGTCGTTGTAGGTGAGCGAGCCGGAGCGCCCGAAGCTCGGGTCGGCGGCGCCGCTCGGCAGCAGCTGCTGCACGGTCTGCTCCTGGATCGACACGCGCACCTTTTCGGTCACGAACTTGCCGGTGTCCTTGTCCTTCACCTTCTTCTTCTTGTACACGCGGTGCGTTTCCGGGTGTCCCAGGAGCAGGAGCTTGCCCGAGGGGGCGACCGCCAGCGTCGGCGCGTATTCGAACGACAGCGCGCGGAACCCGAACGAGGCGAACCCGGTGTCGAGGTTGCCGCTTTCGGTGAAGGCGCCGAGTCGGTACCAGGGACGTTGGGTCCCTTCGGCGACCGTCAGGTAACCCGGCGAGTGACCCGCCAGCTGGCCGATGCTGAAGAGCCCGTTGATCTTGCGCAGCCCCCCTTCGCCGAAGGTCGGGTCGACCGCGCCGCTTTCGGTGAGGCGGGCGACGAAGCCTTCCGATTCGGCCGAGCCCCTGCTGTCGCCGACCTTCGCCACGTAGGCGCCGCTGACCACCGGGCGACCCTGCGAGTCGACGACGACGTCGCGCAGTCCGACCGAGGCGCCGAGGTACGGGCCGCCGGGCGCTTTCGGCGCGCCCAGCCCGAAGTCGGTGAGCACCGTGCCGCCGTTGCCGAAGCTCGTGTCCGGCGTGCCGTTGGCGTTGAGGCGCATGACGACGGCGGAGCTCAGCAGCGGGTCCGGCGCCGTGTTCGAGGGGAGCGGTCGGGCGAGGCCGGCGAGGACCACACGGCCCTGCGAGTCGACCGCCGCGCCGGCGAGCACGAACGCGTAGCCGGACGGGCTCGTCACGTTGGCGGTGCCGCCGTTGCCGAAGCTCGGGTCCGGCTTGCCGTTGGCGAGGTAGCGCACGACCTTGGTCGCGCCCGCGACGACGGTCTTGCCGCCGGGCGCCTGGGCCATCTCCAGGTGCCCCGGCGTGAATTCGAACGGCAGCGTGTACTTCGGCGCCGACCCGCCCGAGTTGCCGGCCGGGAAGGGCACCGTGACCTTGCCGCCTTTGCCGAAGGTCGTGTCGAGTCGCCCCGCCACCGCGCCCTTGGCCTTCGCCTTCGGTTTGCCCGCCGGCTTCGCGAGCGCGCTTCCTGCCATCGCCGCCAAACAGGCAGCGATCATCGCCGCCGCGAGGGCGGTCCTCCAGACCCTGTCCATCGTCCACTTCCTTTTTCCGGTGACGACCGTCCGGGTGGTCGTCGTTCGCCATCTCAAACGCAGGACGATCAGGGAAGTTTCGGCCGCATCCGAAATGCTTGAGCTTCTGCAGGATGTGGGCCGGTCTGGCCGGCCGGCCAGTTCTGAGAAGATGGTCCGATGGCGGGGATGAGCGTGAAGCGGGCGGCCAGGGCGGGGCTGTTGGCGGGCGTGGCGGGGACCGGGCTCGCGGCGGCGTCGGTCGGGGTTGCCTGGCATCGGTTGGCGCGGCGGGCGCTGCCCCAGGTCGAGGGGCGGCTCAAGATGCCGGGCCTGCGCGCGCCGGTGACGGTGCGGCGCGACCGCTGGGGCGTCCCCCACATAGAGGCGCGGGAGCGCGAGGACCTGAGCTTCGCCCAGGGCTTCGTGCACGCGCAGGACCGCGCCTGGCAGATGCACTTCTACAAGCGGGTCGTGAGCGGGCGGCTGTCGGAGTTCGCCGGGGCGGAGACGCTGGCGGTCGACCGGCTGATGCGGACGCTGGGGATCCGGCGGGTCGCCGAACGGGAGCTCGGTGAGCTGGCGCCGGAGCTGCGGGCGAAGCTGGAGCACTTCTGCGCCGGGGTGAACGCGGGCGCCGCGGCGGCCAAGGCGCCGCCGTTCGAGATGCGCCTGCTGAAACTGGAGTGGGAGCCGTGGACGCCGGTGGAGATCCTCTGCCTCGGCAAGCTGCTCGCCTTCGGCCTCTGCACGAACTGGGAGCCGGAGCTGCTGCGCGCCGACATGGTGCGGGAGCTCGGCCCGGAGCTGACCGCGCGGCTCGACCCGGCCTACCCGCGCGACAACCCGATCGTCGACCAGACGCCGTGGAACGGCGAGGGCCTGCCGCTGGTGGAGCAGATCGACGCGGTGCGGCGCGCGCTCGGGCTCGCCACGGAGGCGAGCGGGTCCAACAACTGGGCGGTGTCCGGTGAGCGTTCCGTGACGGGAATGCCGCTGATCGCCGGCGACCCGCACCTGCCGCCGAGCATGCCGCCGATCTGGGAGGAGATGGAGCTGCGCTGCGGCGAGCGCTTCGTCCGCGGCGCCACCCTGCCCGGCATGCCCGGCGTCTACATGGGCCAGGGCAACGACGTCTGCTGGACGATCACCAACGTGATGGCCGACGTGCAGGACCTCTTCATCGAGCGGGTCGACGGCGACACCTACCTCTTCGAAGACGAGTGGCGGCTGCTGACCACGCACCGCGAGGAGATCGTCGTCAAAGGCCGCGAGCGTCCCGACGTGCTGGAGGTCCGCGAGACCCACCACGGGCCGATCGTGAACGAGGCGCTCGGTGCCGACGACGCCGAGCCGCTCGCCCTCGCCTGGCTGACGCTGCGCGAACCGACCGCCTTCGACGGCATGTTCGAACTGCTGGAGCCGACGTCCGGCCCCGACCTCGTCGCCCACCTCGAGGGCCACACCTCGCCGCCCTCGAACATGATCTGGGCCGACCGCCACGGCTCGATCGGCTACAAGCTGATCGGCCGCCTGCCGCTCCGCCGCGGCGGCGTCGCCGACCTGCCGAAGCCGGGCTGGACGGGCGAGTTCGAGTGGGAGGGCGCGGTCCCTTACGAGGAGCTGCCGGAGGTCGTCGAACCCCGAGTCCGGCTACCTGATCACCGCCAACAACCGGATCGTCGGCGACGATTATCCGCACCACATCACCTCCGAATACCTCGACGGCTTCCGGGCGAAGCGGATCGAAGAACTGCTGGAGGGGCGGGAGAAGCACGACCTCGATGGCTTTGCGGAGATGCAGACGGACGTGCTCTCGCTGCCGGGGCTGGAGGCGGCGCGGCGGCTCTCGCGCTTGCACCCGCCCGGCCAGCGCGAGCGCGCGGCGATCGAGCGGCTGCGGTCCTGGGACGGGCGGCTCGACGTCGACACCGTCGCCGGGACGATCTACCAGGCGTTCATCCTGCGGCTCGCCCGCGAGGTGGCGCGCGCGGCGATCGTTGACCGCGATCTCTGCGAGCGGTGGCTCGACCGCGCCGACAACGGCTTCAGTCCCCACATCAGCTCACCGTGGCGCTGGCACTCGCATCTGATGGGGCTCTGGGAGGAAGCCGACGACGAGCTGATCCACCGGCCCTGGGACGGGCTCGTGGTCGAGGCGTTGGCGGGCGCGCTCGACGACCTCACCGACCGCTTCGGTCCCGACCCGGACGCGTGGCGCTGGGGCGACGTGCACGAGATGGAGTTCCCGCACGCGCTCGGGCAGGCGAACCCGGTGCTGAACCGGATCCTCAACCGGCGGGTGCGGGCGGGCGGCGCGCAGGAGACGGTGTGCCAGATCGCCTACGACCCGAACGATCCCTACCGCGCCGTCTGGGCGCCGAGCTGGCGGATGGTCGCCGACCCGACCGACCCGGACCGCTCGCGCTGGCAGATGTTCAGCGGCGAGTCCGGCCATCCGGCGAGTCCGCACTACGCGGATCTGCAGGGTCCGTGGTCGGCGGGGGAGACGCAGCCGATGTGCGGCGAGGGGCCATGGCGGGTACTGAAGTTGGAAGCGGTATAGTTTCCGCTTCAACCTTTTCCCCGTCACCTTTCCCCGGAGGTATGCGCATATGAAGTTCGGACGTCTGCTCGCCCGCCTGTTCATCGGCGGCATGTTCATCGGCCACGGCACCCAGAAGCTGTTCGGGTGGTTCGGCGGCCCAGGGATCGAGGGCACGACCGGGATGATGGACTCGCTCGGCCTCGCGCCCGCGCGCCAGAACGCCTACGCGGCGTCGCTGTCGGAGACGCTCGGCGGGGTCGGGATCGCGCTCGGCGCCTTCACCCCGGCCGCGGCGGCCTCGCTGATCGGCACGATGACGACCGCGATCCGCACCGTCCACCTCAAAAACGGCTTCTGGGCGTCCGGCGGCGGCTACGAGTACAACCTGACGATCATCGCCGCGCTGCTGCTGATCGTCGACGGCGGCCCCGGCCCGGTCTCGGTCGACTCCGCCTTCGGGATCGAGGAGACCGGCGCCGGCGTGGCCCTCGCCGCCCTCGCGGCCGGCGTGGTCGGCTCGACCGTCACCCTCGCCGCCGCCAAGGCCGCCTACGCGAAAGCAAACGCTGGCGCCCCGACCGAGCCCCTGGGCCCCGACGCCGCGGCCGCCTGAGCGCGGCCCGGGGTCGCTAGCTCGCGACTTCGGCGCGGTAGGCGACCGCGGTGAGTCTGTGGTGAGGCCGTCCTCCGTCAGGATCCACGGGCACGGGAACCTGCGGATATCGAGCCGTGGACCCCGGCGGTGGGAGATAAGATCGGCCCATGCTGCCGAGGGTCGGGGAGGGCCGGGGTCGCGACCGGATCATGCTGGCTGCATTGGCGACGCTCGGCGTCCTGATCTGCTGGCCGTCTGCCGCGAGGGCCGCCGTCGGTTGGTCGATGGTGGCGCCGATGAGCGTACCACGGGCGCAGCAGACCCAGACCGTCCTACCCGACGGCAAAGTGCTCGTCGCCGGCGGCTACGACGGCTTCGTCGAAAACGTCGGCGGCGGCCACGTAAGCCTGGCGAGCACCGAACTCTTCGACCCGGCGACGCGCACCTGGAGCCTTGCGGCTCCGATGCACGTCGGGCGCTCCGGCCAGACGGCGACGCTCCTCCCCGGCGGCGGCGTCCTGGTGGTGGGCGGTTGGGAACAGCCTGGCCAAGGCGAAGGGTCAGAGACGGCGGAAATCTACGACCCGGCAACCGACACCTGGACCGCCACCGCCCCCCCGAGCGAACTGCAGGTGGTCGACACGGCGACCCTGATGGGCGACGGCAGCGTCCTCGTCACCGGCCTCTTCGGCCCGCACGAATACGGTGCCACGGTCGGCGCGGCCGAGTACCTTCCCGCCTCCGACACCTGGGTGCGCGTGGCCGCGCCGCCGTCGGGCGCCGAACGCGAACGGACCGCTGCCCTCCTTCCCGACGGCGATGTTCTCCTGCTCGGCGGCTGGACCCGCGAAGGGCCGTTCGCCCCGCCACAAAAGATCTATGCCGACGCCGAAGAGTTCGATCCCACCACCGCGACGTGGACGGTGGTGGCGCCGCTGGCGGTCCCCCGCTCGGGCCCGACCGCGACGGTGCTACCCGACGGTACCTTCGGCTTCGAGCTGAACCAGGCCGCCCGGGTGACCCTCAGCTTCCGGCGCAGCGGGCCGGGTGGCGCGGCCACCCCGGGCTGTCCGCCTGTGGACCGACGCGTCCACAGGCGGCGTTGCGCGTTACGGAGCGGCGGGACCCTCGCGGTCGCCGGCCATGCCGGGACCAACCGCATCCGCTTCGACGGGGCCCTCGGGAAGGGGGCGCGCCTTCTCCCGGCCGGCTACTCGGTGTCGGCGGTGGCGGTCGCCGCGGGAGTTCGCTCGAAGGCTCCCGAGATCCGATTCCGGATCGTCGATCCCTAGCGGACAAGTCGCCCACCGGTCCACCGATCGCTGCTCCCCGGGGCAGCCGGAGCAACCGGCCGCCACGACGTGGCTCGCTTTCCCCTGGATGATTGATCCCGCGGCGGTGCTTCGGGGCGTGTGAGGTACGCGGGGAGGACGGCGCGGGTCGGGAAGTTTCCGGACTTCCGTGGGCGTCCCGTGCGGGAGATGTCACGGAGAGCCTTCAGAGGCCTCATTCGTTGACGAAGACGCCGGGAACGTCACCCCTCCGCGCGTATTACGTCTGTTCTCGGGCCTGAGAACAGGGCCCGAGAACGCGACTGGTGAGTTGACCACACCATGGTGTGGTCAACTCACCAGTCGCGGTCGTGACTGTTGGACAACACGCGCGGAACCGGCAGGTTCGCGGCATTTCCCTCACGACTCGCGAGTCCGTCACGGATCCGTCCCTCCCCCGTGACCCGCCCGCGACGATCCCTCGTCACTCCCCGCATCCCCGGCCGTCTCGGCCACGGCCACAGCCTGCCAGGGTCGTGGCCGAGACGGCCGTCGTCCCTTCCCCGTCCCGTTCCACCCCCAGTGCCCCACCTCCCTCAGCTCCCGGGGCCGTGGAGGCGGCATCGACGGCCTGATTGCCCAGGCGGCGACGCCGATGTAATTACGCGAGCGAGAGCTCCCGTCCCTCGCCATCGCCGAGGTCGGGCTTGACGCACCCATGCATCACCTTTGGGCCGGCGAGGGCCGCAGGGCGATCCGGTGCATCCGACGCGGCGGCGGAAGCTATCTGCGGTGGGCGTGCCCTCAAAGGCGAACGGACGCTTGTCGGACGGCGCTCGCCCCGGGGGCTAATTCGCGGCGGCCGTTCGCTGGGCCGAGACGGCGCGCACCGCATCGACCAGGGCGGCCGGAGCCTTGGCGGGGGAGCCGGTGTCGAAGGGCGGGGCGGGGTCGTACTCGATCCCCAGCTGGACGGCCTGGGACATCTCCGGCGCGACCTCCTCGGCGACCAGGTGGAGAGCCATGTCGATGCCCGCCGAGACGCCGGCCGCGGTCAGGTACTTGCCGTCCTCGACCCAGCGTTCGGTGACCGGCTCGGCGCCGAAGGCGCGGAGGTCCTCGAGGTTCTGCCAGTAGGTGGTCGCGCGCCTGCCCTCGAGCAGGCCGGCGGCGGCGAGGACCAGCGAGCCGGTGCAGACGGAGGTCGTCCGCCGGGTGGTCTGATCGGTCGCCCGCACCCAGTCGAGCACCTCGCCGTCGGTGGTCAGCGGCCGGGTGCCGGAGCCGCCCGGGACGAGGAGGATGTCGGCGGCGGGCGCGTCGGCCAGGCCGATGTCGGCGACCAAGCCGAGCCCGCCTTCCTCGGTGCGCACCTCGCCCGCCTCCTTGCCGACGAAGGTCACCTCCCAGCCGGGGACCTGGCGGAGCACGTCGTAGGGGCCGATCGCGTCGAGCGCGGTGAGGCCGTCGAAGATCAGGATGGATACCTGCGTCGTGTCGGTCATGGGAGCCATGGTGGCGCCGCTGCGTCGATCCCACCAGTGGCAGGAAAGACAACGTCCGCCAGGTTCCTGCCATCATGGCTCCCATGCCGCGCACCGGCGCACCGAAGATCCGCCAGGGCAGCCACCGGGTCGTCGCGCTGTGCCTGCCCGGCACCGTCGCCTTCGACCTGACCGCGCCGGCCCAGGTCTTCCGCCTCGCCCACGCCGCCGACTACACGCCGCACTACGGCTTCACCACCTGCTCCGTCGACGGCGCGCCGGTGGCGACCACCACGGGCTTCGAGATCGGTGTGAATGGCGGGCTCGGCGCCCTGCGGCGCGCCGACACGATCGTCGTCCCCGGCTTCTACGCGATCCACGAACCGCCGCCGGTCGAGGCGACGGCGGCCCTCCGCGCGGCGGCGCGGCGCGGCGCGCGGGTGATGTCGGTCTGCACCGGCGCCTACGCGCTGGCCGCCGCGGGGGTGCTCGACGGCCGCCGCGCGGCCACCCACTGGGCCTGGGCGGCCGACCTCGCGGCGCGCTTCCCGGCGGTCGAGGTCGACCCCGACGTCCTCTTCGTCGACGAAGGCGACGTCCTCACCTCCGCCGGCCTCAGCGCCGGCATCGACCTCAGCCTCCACCTCGTCCGCCGTGATCACGGCGCTGCCTGCGCCGACCGCGTCGCCCGACAGATGGTCGCCGCTCCCCACCGCGACGGCGGCCAGGCCCAGTTCTTCCGCGCCCCCGAGGACGACGCCCCGGCCCCAAGCGCCGACGGCTCGCTGGAGCCGACCCGCGCCTGGGCCCGTGAGCGCCTCGCCGAGCCGCTGACCGTCGAGGCGATGGCCCGCCACGCGAACGTCAGTCCCCGCACCTTCGCCCGCCGCTTCCGCGAGGAGACCGGCACCACGCCCCTCCAGTGGCTCCTTGCCCGCCGCGTCCTCGAGGCCCGCCGCCTCCTGGAGGAGTCCGACCTCTCCGTGGAGACGATCGCCGCGGAGGCGGGGTTCGGCAACGCGGCGTCGCTGCGAGACCACTTCCGCCGCGCGACGTCCACGACGCCGACCGCGTACAGGCGGACGTTTCAGGCAGCGGGCTGAGCTGCCCCGAGAGCCGCGGATTCCGTGCCGACCCTTCGGCTGGCTGTGGTCGGCCCGGAATCCGCGGCAGGTCGGAGCGGGAGGAAGCGTCACGGAAGGGAGGAGAAGTGACGCTCCCGTGTCCCTCCGGCGCACCTTCCGCCGAGTTCCCGCCGTCCCCTCCCGACGAGTTCGCGGTCTGCCGTCCCATGTACGGCAAAGTGCGAACGCGGCCTCCGTCACACCCGGTGGCGTTCGCACTTGGCCACAACATGCGTGGACAACTGCGAACTCATCTCGTGGGATCCCTCGGTGGCGCCCTGGCGCAAGCTTGAATCGGCCAGCTGGCCGGCCAGACGGGATTCATACGGAAAATCGCCGACTGTTCGATACCCAGAAGTGGTGGGGTGGGGGAGACTCGGTCCCAGTGAGTACCGGGAGGCTGACCGGCTCTCGGTAGGCACCATGAAGCATGTTGGAGGCGTCAAACAGCCCAATGTGATCCATGGGGGGATCGCTTCCCCTGGTGTCCCCCGCCAGGCCGACCTGGGACGTGCGGTCGCGAGGATTGGTCACCGCCCTCGAGGCCCGCGTCCCAGGTGCGGCCGGCATGCCGAGCGGGCGCGACTTTTCGGTGACAAATCCGATACATCTCGCGCAAGGTCGTGTTCAAGACTGCTCCGGCTCGTGAAGATCCAGTCATCCCGCTACTCTCTCCAACTCCTTTGAGGCAACTGCTCACCGCAGCCATCCTTCTGCTGGCCCTCGTGGCGGGCGTCACCCTCTTCGCGCAGGGTTCGACGACGCGTGCCGCCGCCGCGACGCCC
>Ga0153956_1001443_pt1 | contig 20691 bp, 13 predicted proteins | sample TSFL040MetaG_FD_104704 | JGI IMG/M metagenome (GOLD analysis project Ga0153956, IMG submission 104704) | Attine ant fungus gardens microbial communities from Florida, USA - TSFL040 MetaG | ecosystem: Host-associated > Fungi > Mycelium > Unclassified | place: USA: Florida, Wekiwa Springs...
CCCGGCTTCTGATCGGCCGGACGGAGCTTTCCGTCGTACTGAAGCGAAGTGAAGCGAGGCTCCCATTCCGCCGCCACCTCGGGCTGGTTGCGCAGGGAGGGGATCACCGAGAAGGTCATCGAGATCGGGCAGCCGACCCCGGCCTCGACTTGGGCCAGCTGGCTGAACAGCGCCGCCCGGGCGACGTTGGCCCCGATTCCCGGCTCGCGCCAGGGCAGGGCATGGAGATCGTGCTCGATGCCAAGGCTCATCAGCTGATGCCAGGCCGGGTGGAACTCGACCTCGTCGATCCGGTTGCCGAAGCGGTCGAAGGGCTTGAGGCGGGGCGGGAACAGATTGGCGTCGCGGCCGGCCAGGAGAATGTCGGGCTGCCCGCAGATCTCGCCCAGCGCCCGGATCCGGTCCTCGGCCCAGCCGGCGCCTTCGCGCCTGACGGCTTCCTGGAGCGGAAGGTCGATCTCGTAGAGGTTTACGTTCTCCAGAGGGGTCGACTGGTTGAAGACCGTGTGGGTCGCGTGCTGCGGAGCTTCGGCGGTTTCCGGCATGGCCCTATGGTCGCACAGGCCCGGCCGCTCCAGGCGCGGGCAACTACCCATTCACTCCCTTGGTCGGTTCCGCTCTATAGCATCGGTTACTGCAAGAGCCTCAGCCGAATATCGAAGGGAAGTACCAGTCTTGTCGAAGATCAAAGTGACCAACCCGATCGTCGAGCTCGATGGCGACGAGATGACCCGCATCATCTGGTCGTTCATCAAAGAGCAGCTGATCCTTCCCTACCTGGATGTGGATCTGAAGTACTACGACCTCGGCATCGAGAGCCGCGACGCGACCGGCGACCAGATCACCGTCGATGCCGCCAACGCGATCAAGGAGCACGGGGTCGGCGTCAAGTGCGCGACGATCACCCCGGACGAGGCGCGGGTCGAGGAGTTCGGCCTGAAGGAGATGTACCGCTCGCCGAACGGCACGATCCGCAACATCCTCGGCGGCGTGATCTTCCGCGAGCCGATCGTGATCTCGAACGTGCCGCGCCTGGTCCCAGGTTGGACGGAGCCGATCATCATCGGCCGTCACGCCTTCGGCGACCAGTACCGGGCGACCGACCTGGTCGTCCCCGGCGAGGGCACCCTGACCATGACCTTCACCCCGAAGGACGGCGCCGAGCCGATCGAGATGCATGTCCACGACTTCCCGGGCGGCGGCGTCGCGATGGCGATGTACAACCACGACGACTCGATCCGTGACTTCGCCCGCGCCTCCTTCCGCTACGGACTCGACCGCGGCTTCCCGGTCTACATGTCGACCAAGAACACGATCATGAAGCGCTATGACGGCCGCTTCAAGGATCTCTTCCAGGAGATCTTCGACGCCGAGTTCAAGGCCGACTTCGACGCCGCCGGGCTGACCTACGAGCACCGCCTGATCGACGACATGGTCGCCTCCGCCCTGAAGTGGGAGGGCGGCTACGTCTGGGCCTGCAAGAACTACGACGGCGACGTCCAGTCCGACACGGTCGCCCAGGGCTACGGCTCGCTCGGCCTCATGACTTCGGTCCTGATGACCCCGGACGGCAAGACCGTCGAGGCCGAGGCCGCCCACGGCACGGTCACGCGCCATTACCGCGAGCATCAGAAGGGCAACCCCACCTCGACCAACCCGATCGCTTCGATCTTCGCCTGGACGCGCGGCCTTTCGGCCCGCGGCCGGATGGACGAGACCCCCGAGGTCAGCCAGTTCGGCGAGACCCTGGAAAGGGTCTGCGTCGAGACCGTCGAGAGCGGCAAGATGACCAAGGACCTGGCCCGGTTGATCGACGCCGACCATCCCTGGCAGACCACCCAGGAGTTCCTCGCTTCAATCGACGAAAACCTTCAGAAGGCGATGGCTTAGAGCCCGCCACCGAAACCAAGGAGAAGAACGTGAGTTCAACAGCCAAGGTAACCGTGACCGGCGCCGCCGGCCAGATCGGTTACGCCCTGCTCTTCCGGATCGCCAGCGGCCAGATGCTCGGCCCGGACACCAAGGTCCACCTGAGCCTGCTCGAGATCCCGGCCGCCGTCAAGGCCGCCGAGGGCACCGCCATGGAGCTCGACGACTGCGCCTTCCCGCTGCTCGAGAAGATCAGCATCTCGGATGATCCGAAGGAGGCCTTCGAGGGCGCCAACATCGGCCTGCTGGTCGGTGCCCGTCCCCGTGGCCCGGGAATGGAGCGAGCCGATCTGCTCGAGGCCAACGGCGGCATCTTCAAGCCGCAGGGCGAGGCGATCAACGCCGGCGCCGCCGATGACGTGAAGATACTCGTGGTCGGCAACCCGGCCAACACCAACGCCCTGATCGCCCAGTCGGCTGCTCCGGACGTTCCCAAGGAGCGCTTCACCGCGATGATGCGCCTCGACCACAACCGGGCCATCGCCCAGCTCGCCAACAAGCTCGGCAAGTCGGTCTCCGAGGTCAAGCGGATGACCGTGTGGGGCAACCACTCGGCCACCCAGTACCCGGACATCAGCAACGCGCTGGTCGACGGCAGCCACGCCTCGGTCCTGGTGGACGACGATGTCTGGGTCCGCGACGAGTTCATCCCCCGGGTCGCCAAGCGCGGCGCCGAGATCATCGATGCCCGTGGCGCCTCCAGCGCCGCCTCGGCCGCCAACGCGGCGATCGACCACGTCCGCGACTGGGTGCTCGGCACCCCCGAGGGCGACTGGGTCTCGATGGGCATCCCCTCGGACGGCTCTTACGGCGTGCCGGAGGGCATCATCGCCGGCTTCCCGGTCACCTGCTCGGGCGGCGAATACTCGATCGTCCAGGGCCTCGAGATCGACGACTTCTCGCGCGAGAAGATCGACGCGAATGCCAACGAGCTCTCGGAAGAGCGGCAGGCCGTCGCCGACCTCGGCCTGCTCTAGGTCGTTTCGAACTGAGCGCGGAAACGTCCGGATCCGGACGTTTCCGCGCACAGTCCACTTGGGGCAACGGCCCCGTTCATGAGCGAACGGACGAAAGTCGTCATTCTGCGCGAACTCCTGCCAGCCGGGCGGGAGCTGCTCGAGGCGCAGTTCGATGTCCGGTCCCTCGGCCTTGACGCGACCCGCCCGGCCATGCTCGAGGCCGCGGCGGGAGCGGCCGGCCTCGTCACCGACTTGACCTTCCCGGTCGACGGCGAGCTGCTCGACGCGGCCGGCCCTCAACTCGAAGTCGTCGCCAATTTCGGCGTCGGATACGACAACGTCGACCTCGAAGCCTGCGCCCAGCATGGGGTGATCGTGACCAACACGCCCGATGCCTTGACCAACGCCACCGCCGAGTTGGCGCTGACCCTGGCGATGGCCGCCGCGCGGGATCTTCTGCGGGCCGAGAAAGACCTGCGGGCCGGTACCTGGCTCGGCTGGGAACCGGCCCGGTGGCGAGGATTCGAGCTGAGCGGGGCGACGATAGGTGTGGTCGGGGCCGGCCGCATCGGCGGTCGCTTCATGGAGCTGGTCTCCGGCTTCGGTGGAGAGCGCCTCTACACGGCCCGGCGGGCGAAGCCTCGCCTCGAAGCTGAACTGGGTGCGGAGAAGGTGGGCCTTGACGAACTGCTCCGGCGCTCCGACCTGATCAGCCTCCACCTTCCGGGTGGGGCCGAGACCCATCACCTGATCAATGAGCGGACGCTCGCTCTGATGAAGTCGACCACGGTGCTGGTCAACACGGGCCGCGGCACTCTGATCGATTCCCAGGCACTCATCGCCGCCCTCCATGCGGGGCGGATCGGGGCGGCCGGCCTCGACGTCTTCGAAGGCGAGCCGGCCTTTGATCAGGATTTCCTGACCGCACCTCGGGTGGCGCTCGCTCCGCACATCGGTTCGGCCACGTACCGGGCCCGGGACGACATGGCCCGCATGGTCGCCGCCAACGTCAGCGCCGTTCTGGGCGGTGAGGCACCGCCCAACCGGGTGGTCTGAGGCCGCCGCGGTTGCGTTTTACGAGCGGCTGTCGTCTGATCCAGAGAAAGGGCCCCGACCCCCTCCGGGATCGAGGCCCCAGAACCGCCGGTCAGCGGTTCTGCTGGACGTGCGAGCTAGTGCTGGATCCGGACTTTCTTGACCGAGGCCCTGCCGCCTGCCGAGGCCACCCGGACCTTGAGCTTCCTCAGGTGGCCCTTGCGGATCGCCCGGGCGATCTTCCGGTTGACCTTGATCTTGGCTTTGCCGAGTCCGGCGCGGTTCAGGTGGAACCTGCCCTTGGCGATGATCCTGCTCTTGCCGGGCCGGGTCACCGTGACCTTGCCGGACCGTGTGGTCGACTTGATCCCGACCGTCAGGGTGCGGCCGGCAAGCCTCACCTTGTAGATGGTCAGGGCAACGGAACCGGACGGGCCGGAATCACGGGTGACCTTGACCGAGGCACTGTCGGCGAGCACCGCGCCGGTGCCCTGCTCGCTCGACGAGCGGACCGTCGCGGTATTGACGTAGGTCTTCTCACCGACCGGCGTCGAGGACCCGGTCCGGGCTTCCAGGCACAGCAGGTAGAGGGTGCCGGTCAGCGGGTGGGCGGTGGGGTTCCACACGTAGAAGACGCGTGTCTTCGGCTGGGGGTCATTGCCGAGTGGCACCAGCCCGTCGTCGAATTCCCAGCCACCGACGATGCCCTTGGCGTTCTCGCCGCAGATCAGCGACTCGGTGGCGACTCCACCGGAAGCGACCTGCATCGGCTTGCTGATCTGGGTGAAGATCAGATCCGAAGTCGAGCCACCGGCTTCGGTGGTCTTGTTCTCGAGACAGCGGATGCTCGCCGTCACCGTGGTGGATCCGCCGGTGATCTTCAGGGTCAGCCTGCGACCCGTATCGCCGACCGGAGCGTTGGCCAGGATCAGCGCGCGACCACCGGAGACGTCGATGCCAGGGGCGACCGGAGTCGAGCCGACCGGGCAGTTCATGGTGACCTGGTGAGTACCGGGGTTGAGGACGACCGTCTGGGCGATCGGTGAACCGACCGTCAGGCTGCGACCCTCCGTGGTCTTGCCCGGCAGACAGACGGCGAACAACTTCAACTGGGCCTGGCCAGTCGAGTGGTTCTCGACGTGGGTCTCGTAGCTCGCGCTTGAATCCGAGCGGAGACGGGAGATGTCGATGTCGTTGAAATCACCAGTTCCCTGGTCGATGTGGTCGATCCGCACGGCGGCATCGGAGATGATGTCGCCCGCGTTGCAGGAGATCGATTCGTCCGTGGACGTTCCGGCCTGCATCGTGATCTGCTTTTCGACCTTGTAGATCGTGAGTTGCTCGTTCTGGGTCGAGACCGTGGCGGTCGGCAGGGTCGTCTTGACCTTCACGTGGTAGGTCACCGTCTGCCCCGCGGGCACGGCTCCGGCATCGCATTCGACGTGCTGGCCGCTGTAGGTGCAGGGTGAATCGACCTGGACGATGTCGAGGCCCGGGGGGACGTCATCGGAAACGACGACGTGATCCGAAGCGGCGTCGCCCTCGTTCTTGACGGTGAGAGTGAAGATGACGAAATCACCCGCGACCACCTGAGGGTTGTCGGCGACCTTGGTGATCTTCAGCTTCGGCTTGCCGGGCATGGTCGGCCCGGTGGGGCCGGTGGGGCCCGTGGGACCGGTGGGGCTGGTCGGGCCCGTGGGACCGGTGGGGCTGGTCGGGCCCGTGGGACCAGTCGGCCCGGTCGGGCCGGTCGGGCCTTCCGGGGTGTCCGGAAGGCAGCCGGTGAAGAGGGCCTGATGGGTCTCACGATCGGAGGTGAAGCTCCTGGCGATCACCTGTCCCATGTTGTGGCCGACGTTGAAAGCGTCAACCGCTGCCTTGGGGGCGAGGATGGTGCCGCCGAAGGCCGAGCCGGTGTTGAGGCCGACGCTGGTCGCCTCGGCGAAGTTCCAGAGCGTGTGGGTGTTCTGGGTCGCGGTGGCCGAATCCTGGGCCTGGTTCCAGCTGCCGCCGATCCCGTTGCGGAACCACATGTTGCCGTCGATCTGGACGCTGGTGCCGGAGACGTTGATGAGGGCGGTGGCGCCGACCGGGACCTCGATCAGGATCGCCGAGTTGCCGCTGAGCATTGCCGGAGTGACCGAGAACACGTTCAGCGTCGCGTCGGACCCCTTCAGGTAGAGCGCGTTGCCGCCGAGCGAGATCCCAGCCGGGTTGGGCCCGCTGGTGTTGATCAACGAGGCTGAGCCGTTGGCGGTCTCCGCCGCCCAGCCGGACGACTTCGTGGTCAGGTCCGCAAACGCTGCGGAGAAGTCGATCGGCGCGGACATCAGCTGGGAGCCGCCGCCGTTGTAGTTGATCGAACCGGTCAACCCGGGGGTCCAGGCGCTGCCGGCCTGCAGATTGAACGAGTTCGAGGTGCCATTGACCACCAGCGAGGGGAAGGTCTTGGCAACGGAGAGGTGGGTACCCACGGTCATGCCGGAAGCGGCGAGGTTGCCACCGTAGGCGATCGCACCCTCTGATTCGGATCCGCGCGAACCGTTGGCCTGGATGAACTCGGTGTAGCCGTTGGCGGCGCCGAGCGGATTGGCGAGGCAGGTCGTGGTTGCGCCCGCGGCCTGGGCAAAGGTCAGTGCGGTCACGGCCATCGCGACTGCGAAAAAGGCTGCCTTCAGAGCCCTGGCGATGCTCTCGGTCATGTAGGTCCTTGCGTTTGTTTGTGCCGAACCAGAGTCGCTCCCCACGAAACTGATCTGAAGCGGCAACGCAGCAACCTTGAGGTGCTGACATGCGACGGTTCGGGACCCCCTGTCCTTCTCCGCCGGGCAAGGCCGATCCCAAGTGAGAGGGATCGAAGATGCCGGTCAGAACTGGCTATGAACTGTGCCGATGCAAAACCCGCGATCGAGCAAAAGTTTCTCTGTGGAAACCCGCGAGTACGCGGCTTCTAGGTTGGGTCAGGAGGTTTTCCGGTCGGATCTACGCGACCGGGGCACCGTGCGGAAGATGTAGTCCCAGAACGGGGTGGAGACGCCGTACCCGTAGTTGTGGTCCTGGAAGTGGTGGCGCATGTGATGCTCGCGCACCTTCTTGCCGATCTTGGACTTCGGCACGAAATGGTGAAGGTAATAGTGCGTGTAGTCGTAGATCAGGTAGCCGACCAGGAAGCCGGCGAACAGGACGAACCCCTGTGGGGACCCGAAGACCAGCATGAAGGCCGCGTAGAAGATCAGAGCCAGCGGGAGGCTCGCGGCCGGAGGCATGACCAGGCGCATCTTGTCGTTGGGATGGTCGTGGTGAACCCCGTGGATGATGAAATTGAGCTTGTCCCCGCCCTTGAACTTGGGGGTCCAGTGGAAGAGCAGGCGATGGAGCCAATACTCGGAAAGGGTCCAGATGGCCAAACCGGCCACGAAAAGTCCGATGGTCGAGAGGGCCGAGAGCCCGCGATCGACTCCGAGCCAGACCAACAGCAGGATGACCGGGCCGTAGATCAACAACGGCACGACGGGATGGACCCTCGAGAAGAAGTTGAGCAGCCGGTTCTCGAAAAGGTCAGGTGATGCGGCGAGCCTCTCGGTGCGTTCCGACGATCCCATACCTCGTTCAATGGTAGCGTGATCGGTCCCCGCACCGAAGGAGAAACGCAGTCACCATGAGCAATACCGCCACAGCAGCGCAAGACTTCAAGGTTGCCGATCTCTCCCTGGCCGATTATGGCCGCAAGGAGATCCGGCTCGCCGAGCACGAGATGCCCGGCCTCATGGCGACCCGACGTGAATTCGCCGAGTCGAAGCCGCTGGCGGGAGCCCGGATCACCGGCTCGCTCCACATGACCATCCAGACCGCGGTCCTGATCGAGACGCTGGTCGAGCTCGGCGCCGACGTGCGCTGGGCCAGCTGCAACATCTTCTCCACCCAGGATCACGCCGCGGCCGCGATCGCGGTCGGCCCGAACGGCACCCCGGAGGACCCGCAGGGCGTCCCGGTCTACGCCTGGAAGGGCGAGACCCTGGAGGAATACTGGTGGTGCACCGAGCAGGCGCTCACCTGGCCGGAAGCCGGCGCGGACGGTTCGGCCGGCCCGAACATGATCCTCGACGACGGCGGCGACGCCACCCTTCTGATCCACAAGGGTGTCGAGTTCGAGGAGGACGGCGCGGTGCCCGACCCGGCCGGAGCCGACTCCGAGGAGTTCCGGATCGTCCTTCAGACCCTGACCGACTCGCTGGCCGCGGACGGCCAGAAGTGGACGAACATCGCCAAGGGCATCAAGGGCGTGACCGAGGAGACCACGACCGGCGTCCACCGCCTCTACGAGATGATGGAGAAGGGCGAGCTGCTCTTCCCGGCGATCAACGTCAACGACTCGGTCACCAAGTCCAAGTTCGACAACCTCTACGGCTGCCGCCACTCGCTGATCGACGGGATCAACCGCGCCACCGACGTGATGATCGCCGGCAAGGCCGCCGTGATCTGCGGCTTCGGCGACGTCGGCAAGGGGTGCGCCGAATCGCTGCGCGGCCAGGGCGCCCGGGTGATCGTGACCGAGATCGACCCGATCTGCGCCCTCCAGGCCTCGATGCAGGGCTACGAGGTCCGGCGGCTTGACGACGTGGTCGATTCAGCCGACATCTTCGTCACCACCACCGGCAACAAGGACATCATCACCGCTGCCCACATGGCGAAGATGAAGCACCAGGCGATCGTCGGCAACATCGGCCACTTCGACAACGAGATCGACATGGTCGGGCTCGAGGCCACCCCGGGCATCGAGAAGATCGAGATCAAGCCGCAGGTCCACGAGTACCGCTTCGCGGACGGCCACTCGATCATCGTCCTCTCCGAAGGCCGCCTGCTCAACCTCGGCAACGCGACCGGCCACCCGAGCTTCGTGATGTCGAACTCCTTCACCAACCAGGTGATCGCCCAGATCGAGCTCTACGCCAAGGCCGACGACTACGAGCTCGGGGTCTTCGTCCTCCCCAAGCACCTCGACGAGAAGGTCGCGAGGCTACACCTCGCCGCCGTCGGCGCCGACCTCACCGAACTTTCGGAAGAACAGGCCGCCTACATCGGAGTCAAGGTCGAAGGCCCCTACAAGCCCGAGCATTACCGGTATTAAGGGATAAGTGAGTCGGCGAGATCCCGAAAGGTGCCGGTATGTGGCACTTATCTGGATCTCGTCGGTTTCGGGCCGGCGTCGGCATTCGCCCTACCCGCCCCTGCCGCTCGGATGACGATGCATCAGTCCCGTGCCCGGTCGGACTCGCCCCCGTTCGCATGACGACCGACCCGCAAAATGCGGGTCTTGTTGCAGACATGTGAATCAAGAATCCTGCGATTTGCGGGAACGCCGCCGACGCCGACCGGCCCGTCTTGCTTGGATGGCCCACGGTGTCCCGCTCCAAGAAAAAGGCGTCCTCTTGCGAGGACTGTTACTTCCGTCAGAAGATGCTCTGCGCACTTGACCTCGACGAGCCCTGCGGGACCTTCAGGGAGAGCCGGCCAGAGGGTCTCGTGCCACCCCGCCAGCCGATGCTCCTCCTCCGGTCGCCCCGCTGGGCCGACCGGGATGTCGGTGCGAGACGCAACACCGGAGCCGACGCCGCGTTCGGCTAACCCGATTCCCGTGCCGGGAGTAGCATGCCGCGAATGAACGGATTCGGTCCGCGGTCATGAAGCTGACGGTGCTGGGTAAGTCGCCCGCTTGGCAGGATGCCGACGGCGCGTGCAGCGGCTACTTGGTGACCGAGGGAGACACGACGGTGCTGCTCGATTGCGGCAACGGCGTCTTCGGCAAGCTGCGCAAGTACCACGACTACGTTGACGTCGACGCGATCGTGATCTCGCATCTCCACGCGGATCACTTCGCCGACCTGATCCCGTATGGCTTCGCCCTTCGGTTCGCTCCGCGACAGCAGCCGGTGCCGATCGACCCCTGGCCGGGGACCGATGATCCGTCCCGGCCGCAGCTCTACGGTCCCCCCGGCTCGAAGCGGTTCCTCGATGACCTCGACGGCTCCTGGAGCCTCGGCCGCCATTTCGAGCACGCCTTCGAGACCCACGAGTACGACCCGGCGGGATCGATCGAGGTCGGTCCGCTCACCATCACCTTCCGCGAGGTTCCGCATTACGTGACCACGTACGCGATGTCGGTGACCGGTTCGGGTGACGGCCGCCTGGTCTACGGGGCGGATTGCTGCCCGAACGACGCGCTGGTCGAGCTCGCCGAAGGAGCCGACCTGCTGGTTGCGGAGGCGACCCTGCCGCGCCCCGAGCGGACCGGGGTCCGCGGTCACCTCACCGCGGCCGAAGCGGGAGAGCACGCGGAGCGGGCTGGGGCCAGGGGACTGCTCCTCACTCACGTCTCGGACGAGATCGACCCGGAATGGGTTCGTAAGCAGGCCGGCACGACCTACGGTGGTCCGATCCAGGTGGCCAGCGAAGGTCTCGAAATAGAAATTTGAGCAGAGACCGGGCCACCACTACTCTTTGTATTCATGTCTGAACGCGACCTCTTTGCGAACTTTGCCCGGATGCGGCGTGAGATGGACGAGATGCTGAGCGGCTCGTGGGGACGCGCCACCTACATCAGCCGTAGAGCCAGCGGTTTTTCGCCCAACGTGGACGTCTACTACAGCGGCGACCCGCAGCGCGCGGTGGTCAAATGCGACCTGGCCGGGATCGACCTGGCCACGGTCGGGATCGAAGTCAGCGGCCGTCAGCTGACCATCGTCGGTGAGCGTCCCGTCCAGGAGACGGAAGGGCGCGTCTATCAGCAGGTGGAGATCCCGACCGGGCCGTTCCGCCACGTGGTCGAGCTGCAGGTGGACGTCGACTCGGACCGGGCTACCGCCACCTATGACGATGGCGTGCTGCGGGTGGAGCTGCCGCTGCGCGACGAGACCGAGGTCACCCGACGGGTGCCGGTCGGTCGAACCCGCAAGAGCAAGGAAGTCGATGGCTGATCAGGGAGAAAGCGTGCCGGTGCTCGAGGTCGTCCGCGGAAGCGAGGAGGAAGTCGAGGACCTGATCAGGGGGGAGCGGGATCTGCCGGAGGCGATGCCGGTCCTGCCTTTGCGCGACACGGTCGCCTACCCGGACACTCTGGCCCCGCTCGGGGTCGGTCAGGAACGCTCGATCAAGCTGGTCGACGACGTGCTGGCCGGCAACCGGATGCTGGTCATGGTCGCTTCACGCGACCCCGAAGAGGACACCCCGAGTCCCGACCAGCTCCATGACGTCGGGGTGGTCGGGGTCGTCACCAGGATGCTGAAGGTCCCCGACGGGACGATCCGGATCCTGGTCCAGGGCAGCCAGCGGGTTCGGCTCGGCGACTACGTGACCGAAAAGCCGTACCTGGTGGCTCGCATCACCGAGATGCCGGACCTGGTCGAGGAGACCCCCGAGCTCGAGGCTCTGACCCGCAACGTCCAGAAGACCTTCTCGGACATCATCGAGCAGATCCCGTACCTGCCGGAGGAGCTCCAGCTCGCAGTGACCAACATCGACGAGCCCTCGACCCTCTCGCACCTGATCGCCGGTGCCCTTCGTGTGCCGACCGAGGAGAAGCAGCTTCTGCTCGAAGAGGTGGACGTGGGGAAGCGTCTGCGGATGCTCTCCGAGATCCTGGCCCGCGAACTCGAGGTGATTCAGCTCGGGTCGCAGATCCAGTCCGAGGTGCAGTCGTCGATCGACAAGGGCCAGCGCGAGTATTTCCTCCGCGAGCAGCTCAAGGCGATCCAGGTCGAGCTCGGAGAGGAAGACGAACAGGCTGCCGAGATCAACGAGCTCCGCGAACGGGTCGAGGCCGCGAAGCTGCCCGACCACGCCCATCAGGCGGCGGAGCGCGAGCTGTCCCGGCTGGAGAAGCTGCCGCCCGCCGCCGCTGAGCACGGGGTCATCCGCACCTATCTGGAGTGGCTGGTCGACCTGCCCTGGTCGAAGCAGACCGAGGACAACCTCGACATCGAGCATGCCCGCGAGGTGCTCGACGCCGACCACTACGACATGGAGAAGATCAAGGACCGCATCCTCGAGTATCTCGCGGTCCGCAAGCTGAACCCGGACTCGCCTGGGCCGATCCTCTGTTTCGTCGGGCCTCCCGGAGTCGGCAAGACGAGCCTCGGTCAGTCGATCGCCCGCGCTCTCGGTCGCGAGTTCGAACGGATCTCGGTCGGCGGGGTCCGGGACGAGGCGGAGATCCGCGGCCACCGTCGCACCTACATCGGCGCGATGCCGGGAACCATAGTCCGGGCCCTCAGGGACGCCGGTTCCAAGAACCCGGTCTTCATGATCGATGAGATCGACAAGATGGGCTCCGACGTGAGGGGAGACCCTTCTTCGGCCATGCTCGAGGTCCTCGACCCGGCCCAGAACGAAACCTTCCGCGACCATTATCTGGACGTGCCGTTCGACCTCTCGGACGTCATGTTCATCGCCACCGCGAACGTGCTCGACGCGATCCCGGGACCGCTGCTCGACCGCATGGAGATCATCCATCTGCCCGGTTACACGGTCGACGAGAAGCGCCACATCGCCCGTCGCTACCTGGTTCCGCGCCAGATCAGGGCGAATGGGTTGAAGCCGTCCCAGATCTCCTTCACCGACCCGGCCCTGACCGCGATCATCGAGGAATACACCCGTGAGGCGGGGGTACGGAGCCTCGAGCGGGAGATCGGCACGGTCTGCCGCAAGGTCGCCCGCGCCGTGGCCGAGAAAGACGGGGACATCAAGAAGATCAAGGTTTCCGGCAAGAAGGTCCGGGAGATGCTCGGACGCCGCCGCGTCTTCTCCGAGACCAGGCGCCGGACCCGGGTGCCCGGGGTCTCGACTGGTCTGGCCTGGACCCCGACCGGCGGTGACGTGCTCTTCATCGAGGCGACCGGGATGCCCGGCAACGGCAAGCTCGTGATCACCGGACAGCTCGGCGATGTGATGCGGGAGTCCGCACAGGCGGCGCTTTCGTATGTCCGGGCGAATGCCCGCGAGCTGGCTCCCGGGCTGGATGAGAAGTGGTTCGCCGAACACGACCTCCACATCCACGTGCCGGCCGGCGCCGTGCCCAAGGACGGCCCCTCGGCCGGCGTAGCGATCACGGTCGCGCTGGTCTCGCTGATCACCGGGCGCCCGGTCCGCAACGACGTGGCGATGACCGGCGAGGTGACCCTGACCGGCCAGGTACTGCCGATCGGCGGAGTCAAGGAGAAATCGCTGGCGGCCCAGCGGGCCGGAATCAAGATCGTGATCCTTCCGGGGCGGAACGAGGGCGACGTCGAGGAGATCCCGGAGCACGAACGGGCCGTGGTCGAGTTCCGTTACGCCGACAAGGTCGGCGACGCGCTCGCGGTCGCACTCGAAGGGAACCTCAAGGGCCTTTAGCCGCGCCCTCGGCGCCTGTTCGGTTTTCTTTGGATCGGGGTAGCGGTATTCTCGAAGCACCTACAACGGATCAAGCGAGGGGTACATGGGTACAGAGAACATCTCAGGCAAGGCAAGCCAGGTCTATGCGTCGGCGAAAGACAACCAGTACGTCCGTCGCCTGATCGAAGACGAGGAGCTGCGCGCGAGCCTGATCGCCGCCGGACTTGCCGGCCGTAAGGCGCTGCAGCGCATCCAGACAAATCGTGGGTCGGCGGTCGAATCCGTGACCCAGGACAAACGGGTCAAGAAGGAGCTTCAGAATGCCGCCGACTCGCTGCGTGACGCGGCCGAGCGGATCAAGGCGCCAAAGAAGAAGCGCCACCCGTTCCGCAACCTGCTCCTGATCGGCGCTCTCACCGGCGGGCTGGTGCTGGTCTTCAGCGAGTCCGCTCGCAAGAGTCTTCTCGACGCCGTCTTCGGAGCCGAGGAAGAGTTCGTCTACACCTCGACCACCAGCTCCGAGCCGGTCCAGACCAACGGAACCCCGGTCGGCGAGTAGCTTCAGGCTTTGGGCAGGGCGTGGCGCCCGCGCACCACGGCTGATACGCATGCTGGTCAGGTCCGATGTGGGCGTGCCCCTCATGGGTCTTCGGGGGAGCCCGAAGGGCGACGGACCATGAGGGGCATGCCCGCGTCGGACCTCGCGTAGACTCCTGCGTCCTTTGGCTCGCAGGGATGACATACGCAATGTGGCCATCGTCGCTCACGTCGACCATGGCAAAACCACTCTCGTTGACGCGATGCTCTGGCAGTCCGGTGCTTTCCGGCAGGGCCAGGACGTCAACGAACGAGTCATGGACTCGATGGATCTCGAGCGGGAGAAGGGCATCACCATCCTCGCCAAGAACACCGCGGTCCGTTATGGCGACGTCAAGCTGAACATCATCGACACCCCCGGCCACGCCGACTTCGGCGGCGAGGTCGAGCGCGGGCTGACCATGGTCGACGGTGTGGTCCTCCTGGTCGACGCCTCCGAAGGTCCGCTGCCTCAGACCCGCTTCGTGTTGGGCAAGGCCCTCGACGCCGGACTGCCGGTGATCCTGGTGGTCAACAAGGTCGACCGGCCCGACGCCCGGATCGGCGAGGTGGTCGACGAGGTCTACGAGCTCTTCATGGACCTTGGCGCCGACGGCGACCAGATCGAGTTCCCGATCGTCTACACCAACGGCAAGGATGGCTGGGCTTCCCTCGAGGAAGGGGTCGAGGGCGAGGATCTGAAGCCGCTGCTCGACCTGATGGTCGAGCACATCCCGGCTCCCGAGTACGAGGAGGGCCATGTCCTCCAGGCCTGGGTCACCAATCTCGACGCTTCGCCGTACCTCGGCCGGCTCGCGCTCTGCCGCGTGATGCAGGGCACGATCAAGGCGGGCTCACAGGTCGGCTGGTGTCGCGCCGACGGTTCGGTCGAACGGGCCGGCGTCTCCGAGCTCTTCGTCACCGAGGCGCTCGAACGGGTGTCGGCCACCGAAGCCGGGCCGGGCGAGATCATCGCTGTCGCCGGAATCCCCGAGGTGACCATCGGCGAGACGCTTTCCGACCCCGAGAATCCCGACCCGATGCCGGTGATCGAAGTCGACGAGCCTTCACTCTCGATCGTGGTCGGCATCAACACTTCACCGCTGGCCGGCCGTGAGGGCGACAAGGTCACCGCCCGCCAGATCCAGAGCCGGCTCGACCAGGAGCTGCTCGGCAACGTGGCGATCCGCGTCCTGCCGACCGAACGACCCGACGCCTGGGAGGTCCAGGGCCGAGGCGAGCTGCAGCTGGTCGTGCTGCTGGAGATGATGCGGCGCGAGGGCTTCGAGCTGACCGCCGGCCAGCCCCGGGTGCTGACCCGGGAGGAAGGCGGCAAGACCCTCGAGCCGATGGAACGGCTGGTCATCGACGTCCCGGAAGAGCATGTGGGTGCCGTGACCCAGCTGCTGGCCGCCCGCAAGGGACGGATGGAGAACATGACCGCCCAGTCGGACAGCTGGACCCGTCTGGACTACGTGATCCCCGCCCGCGGCCTGGTCGGCTTCCGGACCGAGTTCCTGACCGAGACCCGCGGCACCGGCATCCTCCACCACCTCTTCGAGGGCTGGGAGCCCTGGGCCGGTGACATCACCACCCGGGCGACCGGTTCGCTGGTCGCCGACCGGCAGGGCAAGAGCGCCAGCTTCGCCCTCTTCGGGCTCCAGGAGCGCGGCGCGATGTTCGTCGGGCCGGGCGAAGAGGTCTACGAGGGCATGATCGTCGGCGAGCACGCCAGGGCCAATGACCTGGACGTGAACGCGGTCAAGGAGAAGCAGCTGACCAACATGCGTTCGTCCACTTCGGATGTGCTGGTCCGCCTGACCCCGCCCAAGCCGCTGACGCTTGAATCCGCGATCGAGTTCCTGCGCTCCGACGAGTGCGTCGAGATCACCCCGGAGTCGATCCGCCTGCGCAAGGTGGATCTCTCCCAGAACGACCGGACCAAAGCCGCCCGCAAGATCAAGAACCTCTCTCGCTAGAAGGTGTGGTCAAAACGTCCCGAAGGTCTGGGGCTGTGTGCGGACGGCCTGCTTCACGTAAGGGTCCTTCTAGAGCGTTTCGGGCTAGTCTGCCCGCGTGAATTCTCGTCCGACCTGGGGGCAGCGGCTCCGTTACGCCTTCGACAACATGATGTCGAGAGGCACGCCGGCCTTGACTTTCTGGCTGGCCGCGGCGACCTTCGCCCTGATCCTGGCCTTCACCGTCATCTTTGTCGTCTTCGGGCTCTCGCCCGAAGGCGGCGACCCACACAGGGGAGCGATCGGCCAGGGCTATTACACCCTGCTTCACGCACTAGACCCCGGCACCATCGCGGCCGACAATGGGAACTGGATCTTCCTCGGCCTGATGTTCCTGGTCACTCTCGGTGGCCTGCTGATCTTCAGCGCCCTGATCGGCGTGCTCTCGACCGGGCTGGACTCTCGGCTCCAAGACCTTCGCAAGGGACGGTCGCTGGTCCTGGAAGAGGACCACACCCTGATCCTCGGCTGGGGCAAGCCGGTGTTCACGATCCTCTCCGAGCTCGACATCGTCTGTGAGAGCGAACCGGGCCGGGTGGCGGTGGTCCTTTCCGAGACCGACAAGGTCGAGATGGACGACACCCTGCGGGAGCGGGCCGATCTGAAGCACGTCCGGGTGGTGACCAGGACGGGCAGCCCGATCGACATCGATGACCTCGCCCTGGTCCGCCCGGAGCTGGCTCGGTCCACGATCGTGCTCGCTCCGCGCGACGAGGTCGATCCGGATGCCTACGTGATCAAGACGATCCTCGCCTTGTCCCAGATGGTCGGTGGGGAGGAAGCCGAGCGCGGGATCGTGGCCGAGATTTCCGATCCGGCCAACCTCTCGCCGGCCCGTATGGCCGGTGACGGCCAGGTGATCCTGCTCGACAGGCGGGAGACCGTCTCGAAGCTGCTGGTGCAGGCCGCCCGTCAGTCCGGCATCTCCGTCGCCGTCCAGGAGCTGCTCGATTTCGACGGTCACGAGATCTATATCGAGGCCGACGCGAAATTCGTCGGCACCGAGTACGGAGAGATGGTCGGCCTGCTGGAGGACTGCGCGGTGATCGGATTGCTGCATGCCGACGGAGAGGTGGCCTTGAATCCGCCTTCCCCGACGGTCGTCGGGGAAGGCGACGCGCTGATCGCGATCGCCGAAGACGACACGGTCCTGGTCCGGTTCGAGGAGTCTGACTCAAAGCCGGACGCCAGTCAGATCCTCTCTGTCGATGCGAAGACGGCCGGGCCGGAGCGGGTGGTCATCCTGGGCTGGAACCGGGGCGCTGAATCGGTGGTCACTCATTTCGACGCCTTCCTCGAACCGGGCTCGGAGATCCTCGTGGTCCTCGATCCCGGCCTCCGTGGCCGGCCGGACGAGAAGGGAATATCGACCCGCAACACCGAGGTGCGTTTCCTCAGGGCGGAGACCTCGGACCGTGAAGTTTTGGAGAGCCTCGATCTGCATCGCGCGGACCATGTGATGGTGCTGGCCTGCTCGGATGACTTCGATCCGCAGCGCGCCGACGCCCGGACCTTGGTCACGCTGCTTCACCTGCGTGAGATCAACGTCAGCTTCGAAGAGGGATTCTCGATCGTCAGCGAGATGGTGGACGAACGGAGCCGAAAGCTGGCCGAGGTGGCGGAGGTCGATGACGTGATCGTCAGCGAGCACGTGATCAGCCTGCTCTTCTCCCAGATCTCGCAGAACCGGCACCTCGCCGACGTCTTCACGCAGCTCTTCTCGCCGGAGGGGAGCGAGATCTATCTGCGCCCGGCTGACGCCTATGTCAGAGCCGGCAAAGAGGTCAGCTTCGCGACGATGGTCGAAGCGGCCCGTCGCCGGGGAGAGAGCGCGATCGGATACCGGATCGCGGCTCAGGAGCGGGATATCGAGTCGGATTACGGCATGGTGGTGAATCCGCCCAAGTCCAGGCTGTTCAAGGTCACGGCCGGCGACAGCCTCGTCGTTCTGGCCGAGGATTGACCCGGTAAATGCGAGGCGGTGAGACCGAGGTCTCACCGCCTCCCCTGCTTCTGTCAGTCCCTGCCGTGCATCCCTCCCTGGCACGCGGACTGACCTATAAACAGCCTTGGTACCGTAGGGTTGCGGTCGTTTCTGAAACTGCCGGGAAAACTTTCAACGACGCGAATGCCGAGGCCGGCCGCCGGGGGCGCTGACCGCGTCGACGGCCTCGTCGATCGAGACGAAGGAATCCTTCAGCAATGCGGTAAGGCCGGTCGATCTCATCATGTCTTCGACCTGTCCGACATCACGGGCGATTGCCAGTCTGATCGTTCGCTGGTCCAGCTCTTCCAGCAGGGACTTGAGCATGTAGGCACCGGTCACGTCGATGTACGGCACTGTTTCTACGTCTAGGACCACCGCCTGTACATCCGGACCGAGGGCGTTGATCACCTCGCGACGGATCTCTTCCGCGTTGGCGAAGAAGACCGCCGCCTCGAGCCGGAGCACCAGGGTGCCCGGTATCTCCGCCGCGTCGGTGTGGCGGTGCAGGTCTCCCCAATGTCCGGGCTGGGCTCGCAGCTCACCCAGGCGAGTCACATGCGGCCGGGAGGACCGGTAGAGGAGCAGCACCAGGGAAGCCCCGATGCCGATGAACAGCCCGGGCAGGATGTCGAACACCGTCACTCCGAGCAGGGCGGCGACCGCGGCGATGAAATCGGGCCGGTTGGCCGGATTGAAGGGACTGCCGCGATCCCGAATCCGGGCGAGTCGGCCGAGCCCTACGAGATCGACCGCGTGGATAAGGGCGGCGATCACCACCGCGGCGAGCGCCGCCTCCGGAAGGCTCTCGAAGGGCCCGGTGAGGAAGAGCATGGTGACGACCACGAGCAGCGCGACCAGGATCCCGGCCAACTGGCTGCGAGCCCCGGCGTCCGCGTTGATCGAGGTCTTGGAGAAGCTTCCGGTGACCACGAAGCCGCCGACCAGTCCGGCTCCGACGTTTGCGGCACCGGTGCCGATCAGCTCACGGTCCGGATCGAGCTCCTCAGCCTGGTCGGGATAGGCCTTGGCCGCGGCAAGGCTTTCGGCGAAGCCGACCAGCATCAGGCCCGCGGCGCCGGCGAAAAGGGCCCCGGTCTCGGCCAGGTCGAAGTCGGGCAGCGAGAAGGAAGGCAGGTCGGAATTGATCGGCCCGACGATCTCGACCCCATGGGCACCGAGGTCGAATGCCTTGACCGCGAGGATGCCGGCTCCGACCGCGATCAGCGAGCCGGGCACAGCCGGATGCCGGTACTTGCAGAAGAGGATGACTGCGAGCGAGGACAGCCCGATGGCGACCGTCGGCAGATCGATCTGATCGAGATTGGTCAGAAGCACCCAGATCCGTTCGAAGAAGTTCCCGGTGCCTGGGCTGACCCCGAGCAGATTCGGGATCTGGCCGGCGATGATCGTCAAAGCAAGCCCGATGATGAACCCGCGAAGCACGGGGATGGAGATGAAATTGACGATGAAGCCGAGCCGGGCGACTCCGGCGATCACGGCGATCAGCCCGACGCAGATCGCCAACGCCGCCGTGGTCTGCACGAAGGCGCCGCTGTCACCGGCGACGATCCCGCCGACTATCGCCGCCGAGAGGGCGGCGGTCGCCGCATCGCCGCCGGTCACCAGGCGCCGCGAGGTACCCAGGGCCGCGTAGATGAGCAGCGCCCCGGGTGCCGCGTAGAGGCCGACGACCGGGGAAACGCCGGCGATCGTCGCGTAGGCCAGGGCTTCTGGAACCAGCACCGCCCACACCGTGAGGGCCGCGATCAGATCCGGTCTCGCCCACTCCCGGCGATACGGCCTGATCGACGGGAACAGCTTCAAAGCCCCAGGCGCTCCCGGGCGGAGCGGACCTCTTCGATCGCTTCGTCGTTGGTCATGCCCAGGCCCAGCAGCAGGTCGGTGGCCGTCGAGCGGATCTGGCCGACGATCACGCTGACCGAGAGGTTCGAGGTCTCCTCGAGCGCGGCGGTCGCCTTTGCGGCGGCGCGCAGGGCGGACTCCCTGGTCGCGGATCGGGACGGAGCACCGCCGAGGTGGCTGTCGAGACGGGCGACCGCGGTGGCGAGATCCCTGATCGAATCCGGAACCACCGGCGGGACGTTCTCGTCCAGATCGATCGCCCGCTGGCAGCCCCGAGCCAGGACCCGGGTGTTGCGGATCATCAGATCGATCGGCTCTGCCGCCGCGGCCAGGCGATCCACCCGGCCCTTGAATCTTCGCCGGGTCGGGGCGAGCGAGATGGTCTCCTGGCCGGCCTCGACCGCGATCTTCATCTCCCGCACGGCCGGGTCGAGGGACCGGGCGCGTTCGAGCGCGGCGACTATCTCCTCGTGGCTGCCGTGATCCATCGCGTCGGCGATGTCGATCAGGGTGCCGGAGAGCCGGGAAAGGAGAGGCTGCAGGTGCCGCCGCACCAGCCGGACCGGCTCGACCGGGGCGATGGCATTGGCGGTGAGGGCGACCCCGCCGCCGATCAGGGCGTCGACGAAGCGGTGGGTCGTGTCAGCCAGGTCGGGGGCGGGCAGGCTCGCGACCAGCACCCCGGAGACCGCGGCCTGGTTGACCAGCATCACCCCGCCCCCGGAGAGGACGGCGGCCGACATGGCCAGACCGATGACCAGCATCAGCTGCCAGGTGCCGGTGCCGACCGCGAGCACGATCAGGTCGGCGATCGCGATTCCCAAAGCGACGCCGACCGCCACCTCATAGGCCCGTCGGCCACGGCGCTCGATCGCCAGGCCGAGGACCAGCACCACCGAGATCGGGGCGAAGAAAGGCGCCTCGTGCCCGACGATCCGGGTCGCGATCAGCCAGG
>Ga0153956_1001444_pt1 | contig 20676 bp, 19 predicted proteins | sample TSFL040MetaG_FD_104704 | JGI IMG/M metagenome (GOLD analysis project Ga0153956, IMG submission 104704) | Attine ant fungus gardens microbial communities from Florida, USA - TSFL040 MetaG | ecosystem: Host-associated > Fungi > Mycelium > Unclassified | place: USA: Florida, Wekiwa Springs...
AACAGGCGATGACGGCCCTGCAGCAGGGCCGGCCCGGCGAGGCCGAAGGTTTCGCCCGCGAACTGTTGCGGGCCGATCCCGGCTTCACGCCCAACCATCTGATGGGCGTCGTCACCCTGCAGCGGAGCCGCGCGAACGAGGCGGTGGAATATTTCGCCACCGCGCTGAAACTCCAGCCCGGCGACAGCGGCACGATCGCCAATCTGGGCCTGGCGCTGCTGCACAGCGGCCGGGCGGAGGACGCGCTGGCGCAACTGGAAAAGGCCACCGCCGCCAGCCCCGATTTCGTCGATGCCTGGGTCAATCGCGGCCTGGCGCTGACCGCGCTCAACCGGTTCGAGGAGGCGGTGAAGGCGCATGAGCAGGCGCTGGCGCTCAATCCCGCCCATGCCGGCGGCTGGTACAATCGCGGCGTGGCGCTGGCGGCCGCGAACCGCTTTCCCGATGCGCTGGCGAGCTATGACCGGGCGCTGACGCTCGCCCCCAATGCGGCGGCGATCCTGGCCGACCGGGGCGCGGCCCTGATGTCGCTGGGCCGCCAGGAGGAGGCGCTGGACAGTTTCGACCGCGCCTTGGTGGGCATGCCCGGCAATGCCGACATCCTGACCCATCGCGGCCTGGTGTTGACGGCGCTGGGCCGCCAGGACGCGGCGCTGGCCAGCTATGACTGGGCGCTGACCGTCAATGCCGGCGACGCGCGGCTGTGGGACGCCAAGGGCATGACGCTCTGGCAGATGGACCGCTATAACGAAGCGCTGGCGGCCTTCGGCCAGGCGCTGGCGATCGCGCCGGATTTCGCGCTGGCGCTGAACCATCGCGGCACCATGCTGTGGTCGGCCCTGGGCCGCGCCGCCGAGGCGCGCGCCGACCTGGAGCGCGCCGTGGCGCTGGACCCGGGCCAGCCCTATGCGCTGGGTGAGTTGCTCCACCTGAAGTTCTATAATGCCGGTTGGAAGGGCACCGATGCGTTGCAGGCGCGGGTGGAAGCGGACCTGCGCGCCGGCGCGCCGGTGATCCGGCCCTTCGCCTATCAGGCGGTGTCGCAGTCGCCCGCCGACCTGCAGGCCTGCGCCCGCATCTTCGCCAGCGACCTTTACCTGCGGCCGCAAGCCTGGTCGCGCACCCCGCCGCGCACGCGCGGCAAGCTGCGCATCGGCTATGTCAGCGGCGAATTCCATGAGCAGGCCACCGCCTATCTGATGGCGGGTCTATATGAGGCGCATGACCGCGACGCCTTCGAGGTCATCGCCTTCGACAACGGCATCGACGACGGCGGCGCGATGCGGGCGCGGCTGCGCGCGGCGTTCGACAAGTTCGTGGTGATCGCCGGGCTGGACGGCCAGCGGGCGGTGGAACGGGTGCGCGCCGAGGCGGTCGACATCCTGGTCAATCTTAATGGCTGGTTCGGACGGCACCGCTCCATCCTGTTCGCGGAACGCTGCGCGCCGCTGCAAGTGAATTATCTGGGCTTCCCCGGCACCATGGGCGGGCCGTTCATGGATTACATCATCGCCGACGGCGTGGTGATCCCCCATGGCGAGGAGATGTTCTTCGACGAGCAGGTGGTGCGGCTGCCGGGCAGCTACCAGGCCAATGACGACAAGCGCGCCATCGCCGAAGACACCGCCCGCGCGGCGCATGGGCTGCCGGAAGATGCGTTCGTCTTCTGCAACTTCAACCAGAGCTACAAGATCCACCCCGAAAGCTTCGCGGCCTGGATGGCGATCCTGCGCGAAGTGCCGGACAGCCGGCTGTGGCTGCTGGCGGGGCCGGACGGCTTCGCGGAGAACCTGCGCCGCGAGGCCGAAGCCGCGGGCATCGACGGTGCGCGGCTGGTCTTCGGGGACCTGCTGCCGCATGACCGCCACCTGGCGCGGCTGAAGCTGGCCGACCTGATGCTGGATTGCCTGCCCTACAACGCCCATACCACCGCCAGCGACGCGCTGTGGGCGGGCACGCCGCTGGTGACCTGCAAGGGCACGGCCTTCGCGGGCCGTGTCGCGGCCAGTCTTTTGACGGCGGCGGGCCTGCCGGAACTGATCGTGGAAAACTGGGACGATTACCGCGCCCTGGCCGTGGCGCTGGCCGGGGACAGGGTGCGGCTGGGCGCCTTGCGCGAAAAGCTGGCCGCCAACCGCGCAAGCTGCGCGCTGTTCGACACGCGCGGCTTCGCCCGCCATATCGAGGCCGCCTATCGCACCATGTGGGCCACCCACGCGGCGGGCCATGCGCCGCGCGGGTTCGACGTTCCGGCATGATCCGTCTCACGCCCGCCCGCAGCGTGCCGGAGCTGACCGCAACGGCGGCGCTGTTTCGTGCTTATGCCAAGTCGCTGAACATCGACCTGGCGCCGCAGGGGTTCCAGAAGGAGTTGGCCGCGCTGCCGGGGCCTTATGCGCCGCCGGGCGGTGAATTGCTGTTGGCCAAGACCGGCGACCATGTGCTGGGCTGCATCGCGCTCAAGCCGCTGGAGGCGCCGCGCACGGCCGAGATCAAGCGGCTTTATGTCCGCGACCAGGCGCGCGGCAGGGGACTGGCGCGCCGGCTGGTCGAAGGCATCCTGGAGATCGCCACCGAGCGCGGCTATGGCGAGGTCAAGCTCGACACCCTGCCGCAGATGGAAGCCGCCATCGCGCTGTACAAGTCGTTCGGCTTCGCGCCGGTGCCCGCTTATGGCTCGCACCCCTATGCGGGATTGGTGACATTGGGAAAGACGCTCTGATGTCCGGCGATGCGGGCGGGCGGCTGCTGCGCATCTTCGGTCTCGGCTTCGGCCTGGCGGTGGTGCTGGGCGGTGTCATCGGCTCCGGCATCATGCGCAACCCGTCCGTGGTGGCGGCGGGCTTTCCCGATCCGGTCTGGGTGATGCTGGCCTGGGCCGGCGGCGGACTGTTCATCGCCATCGACGCCATGCCGACGGTGGAACTGGGCGCGGTGATCCCGCGGGCGGGCGGGCCCTATGCCATCATCAGCCGGGCGCTGGGCCCACGCGCCGGTTTCCTGATCGGTTGGGCCGACTGGTGCCAATTGACCGTCTCCACCGGCTTCATCGCCGTGGCGTTCGGGGAGTGGGTGCATCGCCTGGGCTGGCTGGGCGCGCTGTCGGCGGGGCAGGTGGCGATGCTGCTGGTGGCGGCGTGCCTTGCGGTGAACTGGCTGGGCGCGCGCGGCAGCGGCGCGGCCGGCAATATCGGCAGCGCCCTGAAGGCGATCGGCGCGCTGGTGCTGGTCGCGGCCCTGTTCAGCGCCCATCCCGCGTCCGCGCCCGCGCCGCCGCCGCCCGTTTTTGGCTGGGCCGCGGCCATCACGGCGCTGCGCGCGATCTATGGCTCCTATGGCGGCTGGCAGGCGGCGATCTATTTCTCCGAGGAAGTACAGGCGCCGGAACGCAATGTCGCCCGCGCCACCTTTCTCGGCATCGCGCTGATCGCGGCGATCTATCTGCTGGTCAATGCCGCGGTGCTGCATGTGCTGCCCGTCGGCGCGCTGGTCACGTCGAAACTCGCGGCCGCCGACGCCGCGGCGCGCGCTTTCGGTCCCGGTAGCGGCGTGGCGGTGACGGGACTGGCGATCCTGTGCGTGGCGACGCTGGCCAACGTCCAGATCCTGGAGCTGACCCGCACCAACTTCGCGCTGGCGCGGGCGGGGCGGTTGCCGCCGGCGTTGGCGCGGGTCTCGGCCGGCGGCACGCCGCGCCGGGCGCTGTTGCTGGGCTGTGGCGCCATATGCGCGGTCGTCGCGCTCGCGGATCATGCGCGGGGTCCGTTGTACGAGACCCTGCTCGATCTCTACGCGCCCTTCATCATGCTGATCTTCCTGGCGATGAGCTGGGCGGTGATCGCCCTGCGCCGCGCCGAGCCGGAATTGCCGCGGCCGTGGAAGATGCCGCTCTATCCGCTGCCCGCCATTGTCAGCCTGGTGTTGAACCTGGCATTGCTGTCGGTGTTCCTGATCGGCGACTGGAAGGCCGGTCTCTGGTCGGCGCTGTTGCTGGCCTGCGCCATCCCGCTTTACCGGCTGGGCCGGACGCGTTGGCAAAAAGAAACGGCCCTCCGCTAGGAGAGCCGTTCTTTCAGGCCGGCATCCGCTTAGTTGCTGGCCGCGATCACCGAGGCGATCAGGCCGGTCGCGGCGGCGGCGAGGATGAAGTTGTTGTCCACCCGGCGCCATTCATAGCCGCGCGGCGGGGCCGACAGGTGATAGCGGCGGTAATCCACCCGCTGGTAGCGGCCCCAGCTCTTGCGGTCGAAACGCTGGCCCTTGCGCCAGCCCTGATGGCTGGGACCGTGCATCATCATGGCGGGGCCGCCGCGATGGTCGTTATGGCGGGGCTGGGCAAAAGCCCCGGCGACGGGAACCATCAGGCTCAGGGCCGTGGCGGCGATCAGAAAACGTTTCATGGCAATCCTCCTTGGGTATCGGTGCGTAACGCGTGAAACCTTACGGCGTTCGCCATGAACTGGAACTGAATAGTTTACGGCGGAATTAATGCACTTGTCGCAAAGTGTGGCGAGCATGAGTCGGCATCCCGCACGCATGGGCCAGTGGAGCGCGAACGCCAAATTGCACCTGCGGCGGCACGAACGGAAGCTGGTTCGGACCGGACTTCCAATTCCCGTGACTACAACTACAGATTGTGTTAAGGTCTGTTCCTTTCAGGAGGGGCTGAGCGTGAACACATTGATTATCTGGGCTTTTTGATGGGATTCACCGGGCATGGCACCGAGGGTGCCGGTGCCACCGCAGTTTTCATGCTGGATGTCAAGTCTCGCGATGCGGAAGCCGCGAAGATCACCGAGGGACAGATCGGCACCAATCCGCTGGCGCACTACAAGATGGTCGCGCGCTGCGTGCACGCAGCCATGCCGTTCGACAAGAGAGTGACCGCAAGGGCGGCGGTCAGGCCGCCGTCCATCCTCCGTCGATACTTATAATACTGCCGGTGATGGAGCGCGCCATGTCGCCCGCCAGATAGAGCGCCAGCGCCGCGATTTCATCGACGGTGACGAATTGTTTTGTCGGCTGGGCGGTCAGCAGCACGTCATTGATGACCTGTTCGCGCGTCAGGCCGCGCGCCTTCATGGTGTCGGGAATCTGCCTTTCCACCAGCGGCGTCCAGACATAGCCGGGGCAGATGGCGTTCACGGTGATGCCATGCGCCGCCGTTTCCAGCGCGATGGTCTTGGTGAAGCCGGCGATGCCGTGCTTGGCGCTGACATAGGCGGACTTGAAGGGCGAGGCGACCAGCGCATGCGCCGACGCGGTGTTGATGATGCGGCCCCATTTCTTCTTCTTCATCCCCGGCACGGCGGCGCGGGTGGCGTGGAAGGCGCTGGACAGGTTGATGGCGATGATCTGGTTCCACTTCTCCGGCGGGAAATCCTCGACCGGAGCGACGAACTGGATGCCGGCATTGTTGACCAGGATGTCGACCCCGCCCAGCCTGGCGATGGCGTCCGCGACCATGGCTTCGGTCTCGTCGCCCTTGCCCATGTCGGCGCCGGAATAAATGCACCTGACGCCGAATTCGCCTTCGATGCCGCTGCGTTCCCGCTCGATGGCGTCCGCCTCGCCGAAGCCGTTGATGCAGACATCGGCGCCCGCTTTGGCATAGGCGCGGGCAACGGCCAGGCCGATGCCGCTGGTGGAGCCGGTGACCAGGGCGACTTTGCCTTTCAGCATGACAATTCTCCGGTGGAGCGCCTCGGCAGCATGGCACGCCTGCGGGCCCGCCGCCCTCTGGCGATAGGCCGCAGCCCGTTCCAGGCGCGACGCGAAGCGGGGAATGGGCTATGATTCCGCCATGCGCACCCGGTTCCCCATCCCGGCATGACCCCCAGCCAGAGCCAGGGGCAGTCCATCGCCGGGCGGCTGGAACGCTTGCCGCCGACGCGCGGCTTCTGGCGGCGCGTCACGCTTTTGTCTCTGGGCGGTTTCTTCGAATTCTATGACCTGTTCCTGGCGGCTTACATCGCGCCGGGGCTGGTGAAGGCCGGCATCCTCACCACCACGACCGGAGGCATGTTCGAAACCGGCGGCGTCGCCGCCTTCGTCGCCTTCTTCTTCCTGGGACTTTTCGCGGGCACCGCGCTGTTCGGCTTTGTCGCCGACAAGGCGGGACGGCGGGTGATCTTCATGGGCTCGCTGTTGTGGTACGCCGCCGCCAGCGCGGTGATGGCGTTCCAGACGGACGCGGCGGGCCTGAACCTGTGGCGCTTCATTTGCGGCATCGGCGTGGGGGTGGAGCTTGTCACCATCGACACCTATATCGCCGAACTGGCGCCGCCCAGGGTGCGCGGCCGCGCCTTCGCCTATTCCAATGTGATCCAGTTCCTCGCCATTCCCGCCGTGGCGCTTCTGGGCTGGTGGCTTGTGCCGCGCACGCTTTTCGGTTTCGACGGCTGGCGGCTTGTCGTGCTGGCGGGATCGCTGGGCGCGCTGGTGACCTGGATCGTGCGGCGGCGCCTGCCGGAAAGCCCGCGCTGGCTGGCGCAACACGGCCGCGCGCCCGAGGCGGAAGCCATCGTCGAGGCCTGGGAAGTGGAAGCGCGGTTGGAAGGCGCCGAGCTGTCCGAACCGAGGGCGCATGCGCGCGAACAGGGCCGGGGCGCGTTCCGGGAAATCTTCCGCCCGCCCTATCTGGGCCGCACCGCGATGCTGATCGCCTTCAACCTGTTCCAGGCGGCGGGCTATTACGGTTTCGCGTCATGGGTGCCGACCCTGCTGATCGCCAGCGGCATCGCGATCACCAAATCGCTGGGCTATACCTTCATCATCGCCATCGCCGCGCCCATCGGCCCCTTGGCCGGCATGTGGTTCACCGACAAGCTGGAGCGCAAATGGATCATCGCCGGGGCGGCGCTGGCCATCGCGCTGTCGGGGCTGGCCTTTGCCTTTGTCGGCCTCGCGGCCGGCGGGACGCGCGCCATGCTGCCCATCATCGCCTGCGGCGTGGCGCTGACGCTGGCCAACAATATCCTGTCCTTCGCCTATCACGGCTACCAGCCGGAACTGTTCCCGACGCGGGTGCGGGCGCAGGCGGTGGGCTTCGTCTATTCCTTCAGCCGCCTCTCCACCATGTTCAGCGCCTTCATCATCGCCGCCATCCTCAAGGGATTCGGCGCCCCGGGCGTGTTCGTCTTCATCGCCGGCTGCATGGGCGTGGTGGCGCTGGTGATCGGCGTCTTCGGCCCGCATACCAAGGGCCGGCCGCTGGAAGCGATTTCGCGCTGATGCCGCGCCGGGATCGAAAAACGGGTCCGGGCGTTCGCAATGCTGCTATTGTCAGCAAGTCTATTTCAGGTGCGCAGGATGCGTTGGATTTCCGGGATTTTCGCGGCAGGGCTGTCGATCTTTCCGGCCCAGGCCCAGCAGGCCGGACCGGCCACGGCCATCGGCGCGGAGACGGTTCCCGCCTTCCTGCACGGCTGCGCCGCCGACAGGAACGGTTGCCAGTTGGCGGTGGGTTCGGCCTTGCTGGACAAGATCAATATCGTGGACGGCCCGTCGGAAGTCTGCGCGCCGATCGGTTCGGACATCGGCCAGCCGGTGGCGGATTGGCTGCGCCAGCATGCCGAAGCGCAGGGCCTGCCCGCCGAGGATGCGATCTATGCGGCGCTGAAATCGCTTTATCCGTGCGGCGAGGCACAGGCGCAGGTGGCGGCGCAGTAAAGGGCTCCGGCCCATGAATTACCGTCACGGCTATCATGCGGGCAATTTCGCCGATGTGGTCAAGCACATCGCACTGATCGCCATCGCCGAATATCTCAAGAAGAAGGATACCGGATTTTCGGTGATCGACAGCCATGCCGGGCGTGGGTCCTACGACCTGGTGGGCGGACAGGCGTCAAAGACCAGGGAGGCGGCGAACGGCATCGGCGCGCTGCGCGGCCTGACCGGCGAGATGCCGGAAGTGCTGTCGGCCTATCTGGCGATGGCGCATGGCGACCGCTATCCCGGCTCGCCGCTGATCGCGGCGGAGCTGTTGCGGCCGCAGGACCGGCTGGCAGCCGTCGAAAAGCATCCCGAGGAATTCGCCGCGCTGCGGGACGTGCTGGCGCCGTACCGCAATGCCACCGCCGAGCAGGGCGAAGGGTATGCGCGGCTGTTGAAACTGCTGCCGCCGCCGACCCGGCGCGGGCTGGCGGTGATCGATCCGCCCTTCGAGGCGGCGGACGAATTCGAACGACTGGGCGCGGCCGTCGCCGCCGCGATCCGCAAATTCGCCACCGGCATCTACCTGATCTGGTATCCGGTGAAGTCCCAGGCCGCGGCCGACGCCTTCGTGGGCGAGGTGCTGGCGTCCGGTGCGCCGAAGGCGCTGACCGTGGACACCACCATCGCCGCGCCCGAAGGCAAGCTCGGCCGCGCCGCGCTGTTGGTGATCAACCCGCCCTACGGCTTCGCCGGCCAGATGCGCGCCGTTGCCGGGACCATCGCCGCCCCGATGGCCGCGGATATCCGCATCCGCTGGGCGGCAGGGGCCGAATAGCGCGCTCGCCGGAAAAATCCATTTCCAGCCAAGGGCTTGGAAAGGCTTGCGTTTACCCGCTCGTTCCCATATCACCGCCGGCGGACAGGTGGTCGAGTGGTCGATGGCACCGCACTCGAAATGCGGCGAACCTGCAAGGGTTCCGTGGGTTCGAATCCCACCCTGTCCGCCAAAAACACGAAATACCTATTTATAAATCAATAGCTTAGGCATTTCTCATATCCGCTAACCTACAAAATCTGTAGCGGTTGGAGCCTGCGGTTCGGGCTTTAGCTTGAGCTTTGCTCCGGCAGAGTGCAACGACTATCGCTCACGCCGCTGGTGCTGCTGATACTGCCGCCAGACTGTTTGTGCGGCCTCTATGGCGGCGTATGACGCCCCTTTGCCAACGAGGTGCGCTCTTAGCTCTTGCCAGCTTTTGGCGTCCGGCAATGTCCTGTCCCGTCGAGCGTCCTTTGTGAAGTCGCCTTGGGGTGTATTCGTGATCCGGCGATGAGTAATATATGTTTTGAAAGACATTGAGCCTCCAATCTTCACGCCATTTGCGGCGGTAGATTCGATGGGTATCTCCTGAATGGTTGCCGTGACCACTGCCTCGCTGCCCTGCGCAGCGTTCTATTGCGGAACGCAATTATCCCACGCTAGCGCACTCGCGCCGGAATGGCACGTTAACGCATTCAAGATTACCGGCTGTCGCCGCGCGTAAGTCCCTGAAATCACGAACTGTGCCAAGTCGTGCGTCCGCTGCGGTGCTTGGCCCGCCGGTTGCTATGCCGTCTGTGCCCGCTGTCGTGGCGGGTGAACAGGAGGCCAGACATGGCGAGTACGAGGGCCAGTTCGCCGTGGAAGGCGGATGTAAGGCACATCAAGGATACGATGCGGGCGTCCGGTCTGGACTATGACCGCGTAACCGCCGCCGTGGCCGCGCGCGAGCAGCGGCATTCCTCCGCGCCCAGCTACTACCAGCCTGATCGGTTGCTGTCGCTTCGCGCGGTGGAAGACCGGACCACGCTGAAGAAGTCCACCATCTACGCTCTGATCGCACGAGGCGCTTTCCCGCCGCCAGTCCCCATCACCCGCCGCCGCGTTGCATGGCGAGCGCGGGACATACAGTCATGGATCAACGCCCGATACGAGCGGCGGCACTAAGAGGTGAATCATGAATATGCAATTTTCTGCCCCCGCCGAGTCTCCTGAGCGTATTCTTCCTCGTGCATTGCGATCTCATAATTTTGCAACGCCTGTCTGGTGCAGGCAGCATCCCACGGGAGCATTGCTCGTCGTGTTCCAGCTTAAGCCGTTGCGGCACTTTGTTGCTGGTTGGGTGACAAACCTTGGCTGGAAGACCTCACCCCATCTCGTGGGCGGCTTTATTGCGGAAAGCGATGCTGATCTGGACAGGCAGATTGACGATTGCGGCCATGCCGCGTTCCGAAACGAGCCGCCGCCGGACGTGGCGCTCAGGGCGCTGGAGGTCGCTGCCGCATATTCCGAGAACGGCCTTAAGCGCGGTAAGAAAAAAGGGGCGACCGGAAGCGAAGACCTCCTGCAAGGCTGGAGGAAAGACTATCCAGACCTTCATTTTTCTACCTACCGGGGACTGGTTACGCTCAAGTCTCGCACCCGGTGGGCGCCCGTATCCGCGCTGTGCGATTCCGAGGAATGGCAAGGAAAGAGTCTCCAAGCTTGGAACCGGAGCGGACCAACGCGGGAAATGGTGCGCCGGTTGCACGATCCCAAGTCCGAGCATGACATTTGATGCGACGGGCCGTTGGCGAGCCTCGGCGTGACCCTGCCCGGCCTTGTCCGACCTTGTCCGATTTAGCCCAGACCTTGTCCGACCCTTGCACGAGCTTGCATGCTTTCGCCCAACTGGGCGCCAGTTTGGCGGGCAGAACGCGGGTAATTTCCGGGTCTGGTATGGGATTTTCCTGACATGTCGGGAAATATTGCGCCCTCTGTCCAGGATTTCTCCTTGTGTCTGTGGTTTTCGGGCCTGCCAACCTTGCACATGAAGCCGCCTAGAACGAGTAAGAGAAACGAATTAGTGAATCGAAGCGAGTTATCCTCGCTTCGCTTTCGTCCCGCGCTTCGCGCGGTCTCGAAGCTCGCGCCGTTTCGGTGTCTGACTGGACAAGAGCGGCAAACCGCGTTGGGCAAGCTCAAAACCCACGATGGCGATTACAGTGTCATCACTGATGGCGCTTACAGCCCAGACCTAAGGCACCTCGAAAGGTAGTCGCCATCGGTGTGTCGCGTTCGGCGTTTCGTTCTGCGCCTTCGGCGCGTGTTGTGGGGTTCGGTGCGGGCCTACGGCTAGCTCGGTATGCTCTCAGCGCGCCATTCGTGCCAGCCGCCTATCGCGCGCGTGAGTCCAACGGCAAAACGGACCCGAAACCCAAGCGGAAAGGGTGGGGGGTGGGGTACTCCCCCGTGCCCCATATTTTCCCCGGTCTGAAAACTGGACTCGTGAACCGCCACCTCATTTGTGGTGGCGCCACAGCGGGCGCCGGAGCGATCGGGTAGAGAGTCCCGGCCATGAGGCGTACAATGCCTTTCCAGACCGGACATCACCCATGACCACCGCAACCGCCACCGATGGCGCCAACACGCCTGCCACCATTTCCCGCGCTCGCCATGCACCCCTGACGGCGGAGCGCAAGGCTGCCTTCCTGCGCGAGCTTGCCCGCCACGGCGTGGCGGCAGAGGCCGCCCGTGTCGCCAGCCCGCACACGGCGGAGCGGCATGGCGCCCTCAGCACCTTCCTGTCGGAGCGCAACCGCGATCCCCAGTTCGCGGCGGACTGGGCCGGGGCGGTGGAGCAGGCCAACGCGGCGCTGGAACGCGAGGTATGGCGCCGGGCGGTGGAGGGAACGCCCCGTGGCGTCTTCCAGAAGGGCGAGCGCGTCATGGACCATGACGGCCAGCCCGCGACCGAGCAGCAGTATTCCGACCGGCTGCTGGAAGTGCTGCTGCGCTCCCGGTTGTCCGACCGCTATGGCGATAAGAAGCAGATCGAGTTGCGTGGGCGGGTGGATGTTCGCTGCGTCACCCTGTCCATTTCCGACTTGCAGGTATTGTCGGCGGAGCAGCGCGGCCAGTTGGCGCGGATCATGGAGCGCATCGCCGTTGCGCGTGGCGAGGTTGAGCCGGGCGAGGCCGCACCGGCTCTGCTCGGTGGCGTCGGGCAGGTTATCGAAGGAGCGGTGTCGTGAAGGCCAAGGACTTTGCCGACTTCGCCCGCCGCACCGCTTCGCCCAACATGAAGTCGTGGGGCGGCAACCTGAATCTCTGGCTTCCGGTCCCTGCCACTGTGGCGGAGTGGGAGGCGAAGTCCATCCGCTTCCATGAGGAACAAGCGCGGCGAGCAGCCAAGGGATTTTGTGAAGTGTCTGAGCGGAGTGAGAGTCATAACCGGCCTCATGCGTCCGTTGGGTTGATACACGGATAATTTAGTAGGTTGGGAAAATGAAAGCGAAAGACGCAATGATCGTATGGACGCCCCGCGATAAGGAAGGCTCTCCAACAGGAGGTGAAATAGATGTCCTTGATGTCGAAGATGGCGCCAAGGGCAAGGATTATGCTTGTTGGTTAGGCCGAGGGGATGCGCGGTGGACTGATGCTGAACCGCCCCAGCGCCTCAAGATGATGTTCTCGCTCTTTCACCGGGACATCGTATTGAGAGACAAGATAGCTTTTGAGGCCGCACACAAGGCGTTCTCAAAAATTGACGAATATGTCGAGGTTATGACTTCCCTGAAAACACACGCGCAGCTATTGGCGGAGCGCGAGCATCAAAGGGAGGCCATGAAATCGCAGGGTGCTAGTGTTGATAAAGCCGCGAAGGCTGTCCGTGCGCCGGTAAAAGATGTTCGTTCAAAGCTGCGTCGTCGGCAGCCCGTAAGGCCTACTCGCTAGAACTTTGGCACTCGCTCTTAGTGATCATCTTGGGATGTTGGCAGCGCATAACCCTTAGGCGCGTGGCGGCTGACGGCACAAGTTACGACAACATGGGTCACGTTGCCGTCTGCATCTACGCGCGTTCCGCCAGCTACCACGGTCATGTAAGCCGTGCAGTCACGGATGCTTTGTGAGTGCTTGAGTATTACATCCGGCACGCGCGCCGCCCGCTTCTCACAGTTAAGTTGGTCGTCGCAGGCCGTGGCGAGAGCCCAAACAGGCATGGGCCAGCTTTTCAAATCGGCCGCGAACGCGTTGTCCAAAGAAGCGCCTGCCAAACCAATTCCGATTGTCAACGCCTTGAAATAGCCGCTCCACGCTTTGCCCACTTTCATCCTCCGGCAAAAAGCCGTCGTATTAGAAGGCGCAGATGTTAAAAATATCCTATACTGGGATAATCCGAAGTGAGGATTAGTTGTGATGACCGGATTCGAGACAATCGGTCACCATGCCACGTTCGCTGCACTCAGACCGATACAAAAGGCTGTGTCAGCTTTTAATCGCAGCGCGGAAGCGCAAAAAGCTCACACAGGCTGTAGTCGCAGAGCTTCTGGGTAAACCCCAATCTTACGTTTCCAAATATGAAAGCGGAGAAAGGCGGCTAGACGTGGTGGAATTTCTGGATATTGCTGCCACGCTGGGTATCCAGCCAGCGAAGCTTTTGAGCCAGCTTTAATAAGTCATTGACTTATGCGTCATTGACGCATATATAGGGGCCTGTGAGTGCGCTTCGAGTTCGACCCGGCCAAGAGTGCCAAAAACGAGCGGGAGCGTGGATTGCCCTTTGCAGCGGCGGCGCTCCTGTTTGATGGTCCAAGGCTGGAATGGGAAGATAGGCGAAAAGACTATGGCGAAATCCGGTTCAGCACGCTCGGCGAAATCGAAGGGCGGGTTTTCTGTGCCTCGTTCACGAAGCGCGGGGAAGCCATCCGTATCATCTCCTTCCGCAAAGCCAATGCGCGTGAGACACGGCGCTATCGTCAGTCTCTCGCCGAGCGAAGCGGGAGCGGCAAAGATTGACTGGGCGAAAGTGGATGCCACTTCGGGCTTGGGCGTAACACGTCATGCGCGGGAAGATGGGACGGTTGCGCCCTCTGATCGTGCTTGGCAGAAAATGGTGGAGGACGGGCGCATTTCCCTTGTACCGCCTGCCAAGGTGAATGTGCGGGCCATCCGGGAGAAGCTGCATCTGTCCCAGCCTGAGTTCGCGGCCCGGTTCGGCTTCACGGCTGCTGCTGTGCGTCAGTGGGAGCAGGGCCGCCGCCAGCCGCATGGCCCGGCGCGTGTCTTACTCACCATCATTGACCGTGAACCTGGCGCCGTGCGGCGGGCGCTCGAAACTGCGGCTGAATAGAACAATCATGGACAACCATATCTTCTGACTTCGCTTGCACCAGGCAGCCAAATAGATGCTCAAAGGCGGCTCTCGGCTCCCCCAGGGAAAAGTTTCATAGACTAGCGTCGCCCCCAAAAAACCGGAATTTTCAAAGGTTTATATTATCACAAGGGCACAGCTCCTCCTACGCGGTTTAGGAGCTCACATGGTATTGTGGCTACAGCTCTTGACAGCAGAACTCCGCAGCTCTTAGGTTCCGCTCCATCAGCTCGCCAAAACCGACTGAGCGATGGTCGCTCTCCCCGGTCCCCAGAGCTGGCAAGGAGACTGCAATGTACGTTCACGTTCCCGCCATGCGCGGAAAAATGGGCTCGCGCACCTATTACGCTTGCCTCATGCCCCTCAGCGCCGTTCCCAATCTTTTCAAGTTCACCGACTGGGCGGAGTTCACGCCCGAAGATCGTGAGCAGCGCGTTCTCAACCAGAAGCGCGTGCCCGACCTGGCAGACTACATCGTGGAGAATGAAGACGATTATCTCTTCTCTTCGATCACGGCCTCCTACAAGGCCGAGCCCGTCTTTACTCCCTTCAAGGAAGACGCCGACAGCGCGATTGGCAACCTTCAGCTCAAGCTGGGCGATGAGCTCATCATCAATGATGGACAGCATCGTTGTGCCGGCATTGCACAGGCACTCAAACAGAATCCGGCCCTCGGCGATCACACCATTTCGGTGCTTCTCTTCCCTTACGAGAGTCGTGACCGTGTTCAGCAGATGTTTTCCGACCTGAATCGCTTCGTGGTGAAGACTTCGAAGTCGCTGGACATTCTCTACGACCGTCGCGACCCGATTTCCATCGGCACCATGTTCGCCCTCGACAAGATCGAGATTTTCCGCGAGCTGACCGAGAAGGAAGACATGTCGCTGAAGGCGAAGTCCACCAAGCTCTTCACCCTGGCGGCCTTCTATGACGCCAATATCGAGCTCCTGAAGGGTCGCGACAATGATGATTCCGAACAAATCGCGAAGGAACTGGTCGAATACTGGAGCGCCGTCGCCGGCTTCATGCCGGACTGGAACAAAGTCCTGAAGGGCCAGAAGAGCGCGACGGACCTTCGCGCAGAGAAAATTGCCGCGCACTCCACCGTCCTCCGCGCCTTGGGTGGCATCGGCAATGAGCTCCTGAAGGAAGACGACTGGAAGCAGCGTCTTGCCGGCATCAAGAACATTGACTGGTCCAAGAAGAATTCGGACTGGGAAAATGTTTGCATTGTCGCCAACTCGGTGGTGTCCAACCGCCAGGCGAGGGCCGCGACGAAAGCTTACATCAAGAGCAAGTTGGGCATGGACCTGACCGAGGGCGAACAGCGCTCGGTTTCGAAGGCGGCATAGGGGTCAAGGGCGGGAGCGAAAGCTTCCGCCCTTTTTCCTTAGGGAGAACAGCAATGACAACCACCAACGAAAGCACAAAAAAACTCTGCCTCGATCTGATGGGGGCGAACACCGAAGATGAAGTTATCCGCCTCCTGACCAAAGCAGGTTACTGGGATCAGCCGGCGGCTTGGCGCAATTTGGGCGATGAAGATTACAACTACTCGTCTGTCGGCAACCAGCAGAGCAAGCCGGAGCAGGCCATCATCGAGAAGCTTATCAACTCGATTGATGCCAAACTCATTTGCGAAGCTCGCAAGGCCAAGTGCCTCCCACTGGCGGGTAGCTACCCACAGGCCGAGGATACGCCGAAATCCGTGAGCGAGGCGCGGGAAAGGTTTTTCGGCAGCCGCCTCAAAGACCTCTCTGCCTTGTCCCGCAGCATCACCGTGGCGGCAACCGGCAACAAGCCGAAGGAAGGCAATGGCCGGCCCTGCTTCACTATCGTTGATGACGGTGAGGGCCAGACGCCTGCTAGGATGCCGGAAACGATCCTGTCTCTCCACAAGGGGAATAAGGATAAAATCAAGTTCGCCCAGGGCAAGTTCAACATGGGTGGTACAGGCGTGTTGGAGTTCTGCGGCATGGACCGCAACCTCCAGCTTGTCATCAGCAAGCGCTGCCCGGACCTCCTGACCTCTCCGCCTACCGACAGGGACGATGGTGACTGGAGCTTCACCGTCATCCGGCGTGATGATCCCGCCGCCGAGGGTAAAAGCAGTCGGTTCACCTATCTGGCGCCTGTGGGCGCCGAGGCTAAAGCGAACGAGGGCGGGTTGCTGCACTTCACTTCAGCGACCTTGCCGATCTTCCCGGACAAGAAAGAACCCTATGCCAAGGACGCCACCTGGGGGACGTTGCTCAAGCTCTACGAGTATGACGCGCTAAACTTCAAATCCAACTCTCTGTTCGATGACGGTTTGATGGGTCGGGTCCGGCTCCTTCTGCCGAAGCCGGCGCTTCCCATCCGTTTCCATGAGTGCCGCGAATACAAGGGCCACTCAGGCAGTTTCGACACCACAATGATTGGCCTGGTTGAGACTCTGCAAAACGACCTGCGCGATCCGAAGCGCGATAATGTAGAATATTTCGACAAGCTGGAGTTCGCGGTCGAAGGTGAGCAGTTCTCTGCCGAAATCTATGTCTTCAAGAACAAGGATGCGGCGGAGGCTTACAAGCGCAATGAGGGCATTCTCTACAGCTATAACGGCCAGTGTCACGCGCCGGAGACCAAGGACTTCTTCCGTCGCAAGAAGGTGAAACTCGATTATCTCTGGCACACGCTGCTGATGATCGTGGATTGCAGCGCCATCAGTCCCCGTGCCCATGAGAAGCTCTTTATGAACAGCCGCGACCGTCTGCGGAACAAAGAGTTCAAGATGAAGCTGGAGGCCGAAATCGAGGACGTTCTTTCGCACCATGAACGGCTGAAAGAGCTCGCCATGGAACGTCGGAAAAAGGAGATGGCGGAAAGTCCTAAGGCCGCCGAATCCATGCAGAAGGTGCTGGAAGCTCTGCTCTCGAAAAACCCAGTCCTCGCTTCGCTGCTGGGCCAGGGCATGCGGATTAAAAACCCGCTCAAGCCGGAAGGCGCTGGCGGTGGTGTCGCTGGCTTCATCGGTAAGCGGTTCCCGACGAAGTTCCAGTTCAGGGGCAAGGATGCGTCGTTCCATCTGATCCGCGATGCCTATCTCGGATCACACGCCCGCATCGCCTTCGAGACGGATGCCGCCGATGACTATTTCGCGCGTGATGACGAGCCGGGGTCGTTCAAGCTCTATCGCGTCACCATCAAGGGGCTTGAGCCGGCGGGGGATTATCAGAGGCCCCGCCTTTACCGAGGCATCGCCAACCTCTCTCTTACCTTGCCCGATGACGCACGGGATGGCGATGACATTGAGTACGAGGCCGTCGTTACCGATCCTAGTCGCGTCGAGCCTTTCAAGAACCGCTTTATTCTCACTGTTAAGCCGGAGAAGGAAGCTGTTCCGCCCGAAGAGCGCGAGCGCGGCGAGCGAAAAGCGAAGCCGGACACACCCGGCCAGGACGGCAAGGGCGCTGGCAATGACGGCAGCGGCCAGACGCGCGATAACCATCTTGACGTGCCGACGCCCACCCCGGTTTACGAGCGTGACTGGAAGAACAAAGAGCCGAACTACGACAAGTTCACTTGCATGCGTATTATCCGGTCTCCCGAAGCCAAGGAGGGCGAGGACAAGTACGATTATTTCATCAACATGGATAACGTACATCTCCTCACCTACATCAAAGCCAAACCGAAAGACGCAGCAGGGATGCGGCTTAGGTTCTCGGTCGGGATGACCTTGGTGGCGCTGGCCCTGCTCCATCAGGAGCAGATGCGTAAGAAGGAAGGACGCGCCGCAGACTTCCCGGACGACAAGGTGGAGGTTGAGGAACGTGTCGCACAAGCGACCAGCGCATTGGCGCCGTTCCTGCTTCCGATGATCGAAAGTGTCTCCGAGCTTCAAGGCATCGAAGGTGAAGAGGAAGAAGAGCCGCTTTCCGACAACGCGGGGGAGGCCGCTTAGCGCCTCAGCGCTTCGCGGCCTTTTTGTGGACGAGTACGACTTCGCGGGCGCCTGGCGCCCGCTTTTTTTGTTGGGCGTGCCATCGCCGATTTGGTACGGTCCGCCATAGGCGCCCGTCATCATCCACGTTATCAGGCTCCCACGGCAAAATTTCGGTTAGGCCGCAGTCTTCCATAACTTCAAGATAGTGAGGTAGTTGCCATTCGGACTCCGAAAAGGCGACCATCTGCACCACAACAGTTTTTGGGCCGCAGACCTTACCGATGGAGGTGAAGGCTTCTTTCAGATTATCGAAATAGCTTTGGAGGTTCGGATTTTTCCGGTCGCCCATCGTGTAATAAGATGAGCCAGCGCCGTCGAGTTTGTTGGCTATCCAGAAGGGTGCAGGAGCTTCCTTCCGGCCGTCCACTTGCCATCGGTGGTAGAGAATATGGATGCCCGGATAGGGCGGCGAGGTGACGATTAGCTTTGGCGCCCCCAGCTCATCAAAGAGGCTTTCGTTTTCGAGTCCCGCCGCTGAGCGATTTAGCGCATGGACCTTTGGTCGCGATGAAGACATGGTTGCCACTCGCTCGCTGAATTCAATCGCGCCGGCAACCATCGCGCGCCCCTGGCGCTGAATTTCGTCTCGGAATTCTGTAACGGTTGGTATGATCTTTCGTGCATCCAGTGCCCATTGCGCAGTACGAAGCACAATGCATCGAGCAAGAACATCTGCGCTTCCGCAGCGGAGGCGCTCGACAGCGGCGAGAAGCTGGTCGATAGCCTTCCGTATGCGCCATACACCTCCCAAGTTGCGGTAATAGCCCGTTTCTTCGTACATCGCGGAAGAGACGCTAGCCGCGTGAATATTTACAATCTCTGGAACACGGACGAGCCAGCGTTTAACGGCTGCGATTTCGGTATCATCCAGAATCCGAGTTTTTGCCTCGCAAACGAAATGTGCCAACGAGCTAATGTCTGAACCAATAGCATTGCGACCTAGCGCCATTGCTTCGACAAGGGTCGTGCCACCGCCTGCAAATGGGTCGAATACCCAGTCTCCTGGCTGCGTGTAGGCGTTGATCGCCGCGCGCACGAATGTGGGCGAGAAACGAGCGGGATAGCGATAGAAGTTATGGGTGAGCCCTGAAACGGGGTTGGCGTCGTGTGCCGCCGCCGCCAGGGCGGCGACGGAAGCCCCGTCTGTTTTTGAAGCGGTTGCGGTTTGCCCCATGGCGTATATTCGCTTTGCTATTATAAGCGGGTCTCTAAAGATTTGAATCTATTAAGCGAATCCCGACAAGGCCCCTCACTAAGTGCCTGGTTCCGCCTGGTTATTCGATTCATTTGAGCACCCAACCCGCCCTGATCTTGATTTTGATTCGTTTCGCCGGTGACGTGCGACGGTGCGGCGAGGCCTCGGAGCGGTTTGAATTGCATTGTCTCAGCCGGTGGCGAAGGCGGCCCAATCCGCCATGAGCTGCCTCCGCTTCTCGAACAAGTCGCCACGGCGGTAGGCGGCTTCAACCTTGTCTCCTACGGCGTGGGCAAGCGCCATTTCTGCGACCTCGCGGGGATAGTTGGTCTTCTCCGCTGCCCAGTCGCGCACGGTGGAGCGGAAGCCATGAATGGTTATGTCCGTGCGCTTCATGCGCCTTAGCAGCGCCAGCATGGCGCCGTTGCTGAGGCCCTTCCCATCCTTGCCCCCCGGAAACACGAACTCGGAAGGCTTCTCGCCGTCCGGCACCGGCAGCGCCTTCATCTTCTGCACGATGGTTAAGGCGGGAGCAGAAAGCGGGATGCGGTGTTCGCGTCCGCCCTTGATACGGTTGGCGGGAACGGTCCACAACGCCGCCTTGAGATTCACTTCCGCCCATCGGGCGCCAATGACTTCGCTGGTCCGCGAGCCGGTGAGGATGGCGAACTCCAACGCCAACGCCGCCGTGCCTTCCTCCCGGCGCAGGGCTTTCACGAATGGGCGGATTTTGTCGTAGGGCAGCGCCGGATGGTGCTGCACCTTATGCACTTTGCTCCGTGCGGGCAGCAGGTTTTCGAGGTGTCCGCGCCAGCGGGCCGGATTTTCGCCCTGCCGGTATCCCTTGGTTTTGGCCCAGTCCAAGATGTTTTCGACCCGGCTCCGCACCCGGCTGGCGGTTTCCGTCTTCTCTCGCCATATCGGGTCCAAGACCCGCATCACCAGATCAGTGTCCACTGATTGCACCGGCAATTCCCCGAAGACGGGGTAGACATAGGTCTTGAGGGTATTGGTCCACTGGTCGCCGTGTTTGGCGTTCCGCCACCCGGCCCGGTGGGCCTCGATATATTGCGCGGCGCAGTCCGCGAAGGTGACGGCCTTGGCCGATTCCAGCCTCGCAAGGGCGCGGATGGCCTTCCGGGCCTCTATGGGGTCTGTTCCATCTGCCCGGCGCTTACGGCACTCAGCGGCCAGCGTACGGGCCTCTGCGAGCTTCACGTCATGCAGAGACCCCAAGCCCATCCACCGCGCGCGCCCGTCCAGCATGTAGCGGAAAATCCATGAGCGCGCCCCGCTGGCGGAGACCTGAAGGTAGAGGCCGCCGCCATCGGGATAGACGCCCGGCTGGTGTTTTTTGCCGACCGCGAGTGCGGAGAGGCGACCGATGATCCGAGCCATACCTACAATCCTACCTACAAATCAGGTTCGGATTTTGCCGGACCTCGCTGGACCTGTCGAGACCTCGAACTGAACTAAGTTACTGATTTACCTATAGTACCATAGACCATCCAAGACCCCCAAAAACCTCCTTGGAATGTGGTACGGCGGACACCCTGTCCGCCAAATCTACACTAGGTGTTTAGTCCCAGGGTGTGGTGAAGCGGGTTTATCCTGAACCGATTTGGTTGCTTCGTCCAGACATTGCAGATTTGCTGATACGGCGTGAGGCCTCT
>Ga0153956_1001445_pt1 | contig 20624 bp, 21 predicted proteins | sample TSFL040MetaG_FD_104704 | JGI IMG/M metagenome (GOLD analysis project Ga0153956, IMG submission 104704) | Attine ant fungus gardens microbial communities from Florida, USA - TSFL040 MetaG | ecosystem: Host-associated > Fungi > Mycelium > Unclassified | place: USA: Florida, Wekiwa Springs...
CGCTGGCTGGCGACACGGTGCGCTGAATCGTAAGCGCCGTAGGGATTGCGCGACAGCAGGATCGGGCCGTTCCTCCTTCCCTTCTTCATCATGATGATCGTGTAGAGTTTGGTGCCGTCGCGCATCGGGATCATGACTTCGCGGCGGACGAAGTCGGCCGAGGGCAAGGTCTGCTCGTAACTGGCGACGACGTCCGGGGTCATCGGCGTCACGCGCGCCGCGTCCTGCGCCAAAGCGGCGGTAGTCATCGCCAGGGTGCCGACGGCGAGCAGGGCGGCGGTACGGAACGTCAATGGCATCGGTTGATCCTATGATGAATGTTTTGATGATTATACGCGTTTCAACGCGCAGCGTGTGCCTTGAAGAATGCCAGTATCCCCGTTCGCCGACCGTGCCGGACTGGCGGTCACAAGGAGCGCGGCAAGCAATCCGGCCCGTGCCAGATATGCCTTTGCTGCGTTCGTGGAATCCAATCGTTTCACGGGCGTCGCATCCATCCTGCTTGCAGGGGTGGGGTCAGGGTTATCGAAACCTGGTTCGGACATCGGGAGCTAATGATACTCTATATCATTAAAGGTAAGCTCGATAATGCATTGAAGCGTTCTCGGATATCCCCGCCGATCCGGCGCCGCATTCGTCGATTGCGGCGATGACCGCGGTTTTCGGATTGCGAAGACGGGTGATGTTATTCTACCACTTGTCCTGTAGCGAGGTTGAGAAGTTGAAGGCCGCAATCATCGTCATGGCGGGAGCATTGGTCGTCGGCGCCGCGCCTGCGCCACCGCTCGGTCACGCTCGCCCGGTGAGCAATCCGTCGCACTCGCTGCCCCGGCCGGCGGTCGTCATGTTGTGGGGAACCTGGTGCGCGTCGTGCCGCGACGAACTCCGGCGCATCCCGACACTGGCGGTTGCCGCGCGTCCGCTGCCCTTCGTCACGCTGGCGATCGATCCCCCCGCCAAGGCTGCTGCAGCGTTGGCGGCTGGCGGCTTTTCGACCGGCAACGCCTATATCGATGACCGTGATCCCGGAACGGTCCTGAAGGAATGGGGAGGCGGCGGCACCATCCTGCCGCTTGCGGTGGCGATCGATCGCGAGGGACGCGTCTGCGGGTTGAAGAGGGGGCTGCTGGGCACTGACCAATTGCGGGCGTGGAGCAAGTCATGTTTGCTTTGAAGAGTGCGCCGTTGAGCCACTATTCTTCATCGCCAGATCGTGGCGCCGGTCGGGCCGGGAAGACATCCCGCCTCGGGTCGGGCGCCTTGCTTATCCTTCATCCATCCTTCTCTCAGGTGCTTCGTCCATGATCCGATTCCGTCATGCCATGCTCGTGCTGGCGTCCATCGCGTTGGCCGTCGGCCCCGCTGCGGCCCAATTCTACCCTGGCGGCAAGTTCGGCCGCTGGGGGCCCAACGGGAACGGGACGCTCGATCATGAAGATGATCTACGCTGGGTGATCCTGCACGACGCCAAGATCACGACTGACGAAGCCAAAGGCGTCTACGTCGCCACCTTCAGCAAATCCATGTCCGACATGGAAGGCCGACCCTTCACGATTATCGGCTATATGCTGCCCATCGAGAGCAATCTCGATTCACCCCATTTCGTGATCACGCGCCGAAGTAGCGGCTGCCCGTTCTGCCCGCCGAATGAGCCGACCGAGGCAATCGAGGTTTTCGCCACGAAACCGGTCGAATATACCCAGGCGCCGATCGCACTTGCCGGCAAGCTCCATCTCGTGCGCAGTAGTGCCGAGGGATTGTTCTACCGACTTGATCAGGCGGTAGAGGAGTGAATGCCTAACGCGGGCGTTGCCTTCCGAAGCAGGCGTGATACAATGTATCAGCATACGGAGTGCTGGTCATGCGAGTTCTACTCAGTTCAGGGTTGATCCTGTTGTCGATAGCGTTTGCCGTACCGGCCAATGCGATGACGCGAGACGACGCGCGAATGAATCTCGGGGGACGCTCCGGCATCGCCGATCCGGACGAGAGGCTTGAACGGCTCGCCGCGGCCAGTTCGGCGGGTGACCAAAGCCACGCCAAGCCTCGCAAGAGCGCGCGCAATGTCCTTCGCGATGATCCCTATCTTCGGGAAGCTTATAGCTGGGTCGATAACAAATAAGCGTGGTTCCACCGCGCCCGTCGGCGGGCATTGATTGCCGTGCGCGATGACGGCCACGCCGTTCTATATCTGGCGCGAGTTCGGCGAGTTCAGTAGCCGATGTGAGCGGCGTGTTGGGTTGGTGCATTCCTTCCGAAGCTCCTGGGTGTCCGAGCTGCGCTTCCCGAGCGACGCTCGCTCGCCAGTCTCCTTCGACAGCATCCGGCGTGTTCCGTACAGTTTGTGCCATAAAGGCGAACCGTTGCCTGGTCGGTGAGCGGACTCGTCCGCATCTGGTCCGATCGGGGCTGTCTTTAGCGTTATCTCTAGAACATTTTTCATTGCCTCATGCAGCACGGAAGTGTAGGTAATGATATACCATCACATATATAGAGATTTGAATGTCCCACCCAGAAGCACCGCCGATCGACCGGCGTCTTCCCGTCACAGTGCTCTCGGGCTTCCTCGGCGCTGGCAAGACCACCTTGCTCAACCACGTCCTCTCCAACCGCGAGGGAATGCGGGTGGCGGTGATCGTCAACGACATGTCGGAAGTGAATATCGATGCCGACCTCGTCCGCGGCGGGGATGCGGCGCTGTCGCGCAGCGAGGAGACGCTGGTCGAGATGACTAACGGTTGCATCTGCTGCACCTTGCGCGACGATCTGCTGCGCGAGGTTCGCGATCTCGCCGAGACAGGCCGGTTCGATTACCTCGTCATCGAAAGCACGGGCATCTCCGAACCCTTGCCGGTCGCGAGCACCTTCACCTTTCGCGACGAAGCCGGCGTATCGCTGGGCGATGTCGCCAGGCTAGACACGATGGTGACGGTGGTCGATGCGATCAACCTGCTCAAGGATTATTCGAGCCAGGACTTCCTTGCCGACCGCGGCGAATCGCTGGGAGAGGATGACGAGCGCAGTCTGGTCGGTCTGCTAGTCGACCAGATCGAATTCGCTGATGTCGTGGTCGTCAACAAGGCGTCCTCGGTCTCCGCAGACCAGCTCGCGGTGGTCAAGAAACTGGTCTCCAGCCTCAATGCCGACGCGCGGATCGTTACCTGCGATCAAGGCCAAGCGGCGCTCGATACCATTCTTGCCACCGGATTGTACGACGAGGAAAAGGCGGCGCAGCATCCGTTATGGGCGAAGGAGCTTTACGGCTATGCCAGCCATCAGCCGGAGACCGAGGAATATGGCATCGAAAGCTTTGTCTATCGGGCGAAGCGACCGTTCGACCCCGTGAAATTCCATCGTTTCCTGACGACCGGCGGTCTCGACCACGTCGTTCGCGCGAAGGGGCATTTCTGGTTGGCGACGCGGCCTGACTGGGTCGGGGAACTTGCGGTGGCCGGCAGCCAGACCATGACGGGACGGATGGGCCGCTGGTGGGCGAGCATCCCGAAGCATCATTGGCCCGACGACGACAGGTTCGAGCGATTTGTCGCGCAGCACTGGGACCAGGTCTGGGGCGATCGCCGCCAGGAGCTGGTGTTCATTGGCATCGGCATGGACGAAATGCGTATCCGGGCGCAGCTTGACGCCTGCCTGCTGCCGGTCAACGCCTTCACGCCCGAGATGTGGCTGGGACTGCGCGATCCCTTTCCGTTATGGGGCGAGCCCGCGATGGCGGAAGCGCAGTGATGCTGGCGATCATGGCCGACGACCGGATTGTCGCGGAGGGAATCGAGGCGACGATCCTGGAAAGGATCGGCGACGCCGCGACTCAACTCGCGCTATGGCGCCGGCCTCTGCCGATGGAGCTCGACTGGCTCGATGCGCTCGACTGGGATGCGGTCGATGATATCGACTTCCATGCCAGTCTGACCGGGCTGAAAACGGCGGTCGGCAGTCAGTTGGTCGAGGCCGGCTATCCGTCCGATGAGAAGGGGATGGCGCTGCGCGACGAAATTGTTGCCATGGCATGCCGTTTCGCCGCGATTCTCGGCTGCGATTGGGTCAAGATCCGATTGGACGTCATCCAGACCGATGCCTGCCGCAAGTTCCACGCCGACATGGTAATCGCGCGGCTGCTGACGACCCTCAGCGGGCCGGCTACGCAATGGATCAGGGCCGAGGAACCCGATCATGTCCAGCAACTGGCGACGGGCGATGTCGGCATCTTCAAGGGACGGCTATGGGCGGAGGATCCGGCAATCCTGCACCGGTCGCCACCGATTTCTGCAAGCGGCGACACACGCCTCCTGCTGGTGATCGATCCGTTCGATTCGATATCGGGAGCAGCATAGCCATGTCGGGGCCGCTCCCTCTTTCTTATCAGAACTGGAAACATTGCATCACCCAGCTTTGCAGCATCGAGCTCACGCCCGAGTATATTGAGGCGCGCATCGCCACGCTCGGCGATCATACGGGGTACGAGGCCCAGCGGTTTATCCAGACCTGGGGCGAGGCGCACCTTGAGCGCGTGCGGCAATGGTTCGCTCAGGCACGCGAGGAATTGCGGGCCGGAGGCGCAGCATGAGCCGCCTCTTTTCCGGGCCCCAATCGCTGATCCCGGTTTCGGTGCTGACGGGGTTTTTGGGCAGCGGCAAGACGACCCTGCTCAATCAATTGGTGCGGTCACCCGACATGCAGCGGGCGCTGGTCATCATCAATGAGTTTGGTTCGGTCGGCCTCGACCATGAACTGATCGCCCGGACCAATGAGGACCTGGTCGTCGAGATGATGGGCGGATGCCTATGCTGCACGATCCGCGGCGATTTGCTGGCCACCTTGCGCGACGCGCCCTGGCGGTTCGCGCGCGACGGAACCTGCTGGTTCGATCGCGTGGTGATCGAGACGACCGGACTCGCCGACCCGGCGCCGATCCTCCACACGCTGATGATGGACGACCATCTGACGACGCTTTACCGGCTCGACGCGGTCATCGCGACGGTCGATGCCGCCGCCGGCATGGCGACGCTTGACGCGCAGGAAGAGGCGGTGAAGCAAGCCGCGATGGCCGACCGTCTGTTGCTGACCAAGACCGATCTCGTACCGGCGGTCGAACGCGCGGCGATCGAGGCGCGGCTTCGCGTCCTTAACCCTGCCGCTCCTGTCATCCCGGTCGAGCAGGGGCAAATTGACCCCGCCCAGCTTTTTGATGCCGGGCTCTATAACCCTGCGATCAGGAGCAACGACGTCCAGCGTTGGCTTCGGGCCGAGGCCTATGAGCATGCGCACCACCATCACCGTCACCACCACGACGTCAATCGGCACGACGACCGCATTCGCGCGACATGTCTCACCTTCGACGAACCGTTGAGCCCCGGAGCATTCGAACGCTGGATCGAGATCCTCGCGACCTTTAAGGGTGCCGATCTTCTTCGCCTCAAGGGGATCGTCAACCTTGAGGGACACGACCGGCCCGTCGTGATCCACGGCGTCCAGCATATCTTTCACCCGCCGGTGACGCTCGATGCCTGGCCATCGGGCGACCGCCGCACGCGTCTGGTCTTCATAACCCGCGATATCAGCGCCGATGACTTGCGCGGCACACTCGCGCTGATGACGATCGGGCTCGACAAGTTCGGACTCGGAGGATTGATTAGCGGCGGATCAGGTGGCTTCCCCGGGATCGCGGACGCCGGTGCAGGAGCATGACGATAGTGGCGAAATCATCGCAGCGGCTATCGGGTTTGGCTTCGGGCTCGACGAGGCAACGCGTGCAAAAGGCTGGGATGCGTTCGCGTTCGCGCCGCAGTAGCGGTCAGAACGACGCACTGGTCCTGAGCCTGCTCAAAGCGGCGGATCGCCCGGTCAGCGCGTACGACATCGTGGATCTCGCGAGCCGGTCGGGTACACGTCTCGTGGCCAACCAGGTCTATCGGACGATTGCACGGCTGATCGGTCAACGGATGGTGAAGCGCATTGAGACCCTCAATGCCTATGTCTCCGCCGGAACGGGCGCCGATCTTTGCCTGGTTTGTTCGCGATGCCGGGGCGTTGATCTCGTCGAGGCGCCAGCGCTGATTCGCTCGCTGCGCCAATCCATCATGGATGCGCGATTCGACCATGCCGGAGGCTTGGTGGAAGTGTCGGGGCTGTGCGCAGACTGCCGACCGCCCGGCGTTGGGGAACCGGAAAGCGAGTCAGCGCAAAATGCTGGCTTCGTGCGGGGAAGCACGCATTGAGCTTCTCCTTGCCGTTCGCGCTTGCCCTGACAGCTAGCATGTCGACCTATGTGGGCGGCTTGCTCGCGATTCGGTTCGCCAGCCATCGCGCGCTGATATTCGGTCTTACCGGCGGCCTCATGATCGGCCTGGCGCTGTTCGACCTGCTACCTGAAGCGCTCGAAACAGGACAATCTCTGTATGGCATGCCGACCATCATCGCGGTGTCGGCGGGGGGGCTGGGCCTCTATTTCCTGCTCTCGCGACTTCCCGCCGCGGGCGTGATCGGACGGCTGACGCTGCTCGTCCATAGCTTCATCGATGGTCTGGGAATCGGACTGGCCTTTCAGGTTTCCTCCTCTACCGGCTGGCTCGTTGCGGCCGCCATCCTCGCTCACAAGCTGGCCGATGGCGCAAACATGGTCGGCATCACGCTGGTATCGGCCGATCTGCGGCGTGCGCACGCCTGGTTGGTGGCGAATGCTCTGGTGCCGTTGGCGGGGGTTACGCTCGGGCAGCTTGTCGGGATTAGCGCCGGCCATTTCGCCCTGATCCTCGCCTTGTTCGCCGGCGGATTCCTGTTCATCGGTGTGGCCGAACTGTTGCCACGCAGCCGTTCGCGGTCCCAATGGGGAAGTATGGGGGCAAGTATCATCGGATTGATGATCATGGCCTGTGTAGTTCATTTCGCGAGCTGATCGTCACCAGAGAGCTTTGTCGGATCACCTCATGCAATCGTGGTCCAATAATATTTCCGCCGACCCGTTATCGCTAGTCGCAGGATCGGCATGGGCTGCCAGAAGAATGAAGCCGGGCTTGCCGGAGAAATGAGCGCCGGAGAGCAGGATCGTCCACGCTCCCATATCGGCGGGCCGGACGTGCAATCTCTTCGCCAGCAGCGCGAACGGATTTGCCTCGACGGTCTCGTCACCATCGACCCAGATCACATAATAACGATGCGCCGCAAGCGCCATCGGCCTGCGCGACCAAATCGTACCGATATCAGTCATATCGCGCCGCAACGCGTCGCGCACGTCGCGTCTCAGGCAATCGACATGAAGATGGAGTAGGTCCTGACTGCGGCCATATCGCGAATTGACCGCGATGCCGATATCCTCCCGGGCCAGCGCTCGGCCGAACCGCGCCGCGACGAGGCGTCTGGCTCCCCAGGCGGGCGTGAAATAATCGGGGGCGCCGGGACGGGTGAGGAGGGGATCCTCAATGCCGCTGACGAGGATGGTGGGCATCACAAGGTACTGACCGGTGCCTACGCGATCCTTCAGCACGACATAGCCGCGGTCGCGTCCGGCGGTGATCGATACCGATGTGCAGGGCGATGGATCGCCTGATCGAAGCTGGCTTGGCACGCAGCTGTCGTTAACGATATGCCAGAGCACCTGGCCATCGGCATGTACCGGTGGTGGCGGCAGATGGAGCGGGGCCGCCGCACAGCTCGACAGGAAGCCCAGCGTCATTCCCAGGACTGTCAAGCTGATCGATCGGCCCCGCATGATTGACTGATCCCTATCGTCAGTTGCCGGGCGCCATCCTGCGTTCCGCGATCGCCGTATCGAGCGGCTTGGCATAAGCGGACGTCCATAAACTGTCATGCATTCCGGCGATGCGCCGGGCCATGGCCGGATCGCGCAGCACCAGCTCGATATTTCGCGACCGGTCGAGATAGCCGCCCTCCCAGTTGCTGGTGCCGATCCAGGCGATCTTGCCATCGATTTCTATTGTCTTGGTATGGACGACGCGGGCGAACGGAATCTCGCCCTCGGGTGCGGCGGGTATCTTCGCTACCCGGATCTCCACATTGGGCAGGACGGCCAAGCTACGCAAATAGGGCTCTTTCGCGCGCGTGAGATTCCAGTCGGCGACGAGCAGCCGGACCGTGACCCCGCGCGCCGCGGCGGCGCGGATCGCCTGGTCGATCACGCCGTAGTAATGCCGCTCCTGGTCGAGCGGGGCATAGTCCATCACTTCGATCCGCACCTCGTGTTCGGCCGCATCCAGCAACCGGACCAGTTCTGCCTGCGAATCCCCGATCCCCGGCGGGTTGAACGCGTTGGGGCTGGCGACCAGCGTGGCGGGGCCGGTATCGTTCGCGAGTATGTCGGTCCGGTTTGTGGGCTCGACGGTACCACCGGCCGCCACGACCGCCTGCGCCTGCCAGTCCTGCGCGAAAATCGCGGCAAGCAGCCTGACGGCACGAGGATCGTCAATCTTGAGGCCGGTCTCGTCAATGTGCTTGAGCGACCGCCAGTCGAAATTCTGGCTGCCGACATAGGCACTGGCACCGTCGACGATAAAGAATTTGGCGTGGATGATGCCGTCGCCCGTCAGCCTGGCATAGGCCAGCGTGCGGAACTCCAGTCCGGGGATCGCGCGCAGTCGCGTCATGGTGGCATCGTCGGACATTGGAATGCCCTTCGCTTCCATCAAAAAGCGAATCTTCACCCCTCGCCGTGCGGCGCGTTCCATGCAGCCCAGCACGGTGTCCAGCGGCTCCCCGGATTTTCCCGAGACATAGAATTGCTCGAAATCGACCGAATGGCGTGCTGCGTCCAGCATTGTACACCAGACCGCCACGGGTTCGCGATATTGCGGTGTGGCGAGTACGGTGCCGATTGGCGCGTTGTGGACCAGTTCATAGCCGGCCGGCGCGGTCGGAACTGGCGACGCTCCGATGCCCGCGAGCGCCATCAATACCAGATATCCATGTCTCATAGGGGCGTTTGTTCCCAACCCGGATGGCGGCGATGTGGATACCGAAGGCCTTACGGTCGGTAACGAAGGCCCGTTCGGCGCGGCAATTCAGGGGACGGAATTCAAGGTGACATTCTTCGTGCGAAATCCAGGACGGAATCTGTCAAGCTGCAAGCATCCGGTCATGAGGTTCACTTTCCCTTTTGTACCCTTGCTCCATTGCCTATAGCGCCAAGTCGCATAACGATATATCATCTCTGCATCAATGTTATGATTGCCCTCGTCGCGGGGCGGCAACGGGAAGCGGCCGCCAGCATCGTGCATGGCGCCGGAGGATCGACCAAGCAGGATGGATCGGAACTTCGTGATAAAATTCCTGTTCGGTTCGGCGGCCCTGACGGCATTATTGGCGACATCCTATGTGGTGACGCCGGGCAGATCCGCGTCAAGCGGCGCGCTGCCCAAGGCTATCGCCGCCTTGACGATGCAGATCGGCCGATCCCCTAGCAATATTGCAGGGTCGGGAAATGAGCAGCGTGCTGAGCGATCGCGATCGCGACTGCAGCACGTAGCGTGCTATGGCGTAGCCACAGCGATCAATAGACTCGGGCTTTTGCAACCTTCGCCTGCCGTCGTGCCCCGTGACCTTCTGGCCGCGGCGCTTCGAAGTTTCGAAGAACATGGATGTCCGGTGCCACGTCGAGAGGAGATCGTGGTCGTCGATTTCGGATTGCCATCATCGACTCCGCGCCTGTGGCTGATCGATCTGACTAGTGGTGGCGGTCTCGACAGCCCGTTATATGTCGCCCATGGCAAGGGGTCGGATCCGGATGGCACGGGACGACCGATACGCTTCGGCGACGTCGACGGCTCCCTCATGTCATCCTTGGGAGCGTTTCGGGGGGGAATCTCTTACCGTGGCGTTCACGGCCTGTCCGTCCGTCTGATCGGGCTCGACGGGTCCAACCGGCATGCTTTCGACCGCCATATCGTACTCCACACCAGCGCACGAGTGGGACCGGACTATGTATCGCCGGCCTGGCTCGAGCGATATGGCAAGCTCGGGACGAGCGAAGGATGTTTCGTTGTAATGGCAGCGGATTTCCAGCGGGTCAGTGCCGCCTTGCGCGGCGGCGGCTTCCTTTATGCGGGTGTCTCCAATTCTTCTTAAACCGACCTATTCGAGGAATTGTTACCAGCGCGACGGTGCCGCGCAGGTGGGGATCGCCAGGAAGATGTTTCTCGATATGAAGCGGCCCCCATCGATGCGCCTTGTCCTGCTTTTCGTCCTAGCCGCGCCAGTGCTCGCGCTGGCCGGTCAGGGCCCGTCATCGTCGCAAGCAGCCGGTACGGGAGCGCCCTGGCGGGTACTGAAGGGCGAACTGACTCGGGCGGCGTACGAACATTATACTGAGGTTCCGTTCGACCTCCCTATCGGCGTGAAGCGGCTGACCATCCGGTTCAGCTATGGCGGCAAGGAGCAGCATTCGGTCATCGATCTGGGCTTGCGCGATCCGCAACGCTTCCGCGGCTGGAGCGGCGGTACGCGCGACCGGCTGACGCTCAGCACCGAGGACGCGACGCCGGGCTATCTGCCGGGCCCGCTGCCCGCCGGGCGCTGGAATCTGATCCTCGGTGCACCTGACATCCGCGAGAGCGCGCGCGTGCCCTATGAGGCGCAGATTTTCATCGAGCGCGAGCCGACCGTGACCGAATTCGCCGACACGCCGATCTCGGCCAAACCCGGCTGGTATCGTGGCGATCTTCACATGCACAGCGGCGAGAGCGACGGTCGGTGCAAGGCACAATCGGGTGCAAGCGTGCCCTGTCCGGTCTATCGCGTGGTCGAAGCGGCGGCGGCGCGCGGCCTCGATTTCATCGCGCTCAGCGACCACAACACTACGGCGCATTTCAACGAGCTGCGCGAACTGCAGGGTGCGTTCGACCGGATGCTGCTGGTGCCGGGGCGCGAGATCACCACCTTCTGGGGTCATAGCAACGTGTTCGGCCCCACCGATTTTCTCGATTTCCGCATGACTGGCCCGACTTGGGATCAGGCACGCAAATGGATGGATGCGGTCCACCGCGAGGGCGGGATCGTCTCGATCAACCATCCGGGCGCGCCCTCGGGCGAAATCTGCATGGGCTGCGGCTGGCAAGTCGACGGCTTGCCGGTAGGGGTGGCGGACTCGGTCGAGGTCGTAAACGGCGGCACGATGCGCATGACCATGTCGCCCGAAAGTTCGCTTCAGGGCTTCGCCTATTGGACGAAACTGTTGAACGCTGGCTGGCACATTACCGGTATTGGTGGCAGCGATAGCCACGAGATTGTGCCGCCGGCCATGCGTGGCGCAATCGGGAGCCCGACCACGGTGGTCTATATGTCCGAACTGTCCGTGCGCGGATTTCTGGCTGGCGTCCGGTCGGGCCGGGCATTCATCGATGTCGACGGCACCCGCGATCGCTTTCTCGATTTATCGGCGTCGGCCGGCGGTCAGCGCGTAGCGATGGGGCAGACGCTTCACCTTTCCAGGGGAGATGCGGTCCGATTCAGCGTCGACCTTAAGGGCGTGCCGCGTGGCATCGTGCAACTGGTGATCGATGGCCGGGCCGAGCCAAGTTATCGAGCCATGATCAGAGCTGGAGATCCCTCGGCTTTCATGTCCTGGCGGAGCGACGGACGCCGCCACTGGGTGCGGGCCGATGTGCGCGACGATGAGGGACGCCTGCTGCTGATCGGTAACCCGATCTATGTCGCTCCCGAGACCAGATCGGATTCAACCATGAGCCTCGCATCCGGTCCCGGCGCGGCAAACCAGAAACGCAGGCTATAGGTCAATGCCAGCATGTTGGTTTGTTCCTCGCATTGCGGATGATACATCGTATCCCCAACGTGCCGGGGAGGCGAAATGTGAAGCAGGTACCAGCCAATATCCCGAAGCTGCTCTCCTTCATCTGGTCAGGGAGTCCCATAGGTAGCGGGATGGGCAAGTTGCTCACGCTCGCGGGCATTGCCGCACTGTTAGGTGCGGCAGCGCCGCCGTCGGATGTCGTCGACGTGCTTATTCGTGGCGGCACCATCTATCCCGGCAACGAAGCACCTTTTGTGGGTGATGTCGCGATCACGGGCGACCGTATCAGCGCGCTTGCCCCGCACCTGTCCGTGACCGCCAGGCGTCTGGTCGATGCGCGCGGCATGATCGTAGCGCCTGGCTTTATCGATCCGCACACCCATATGGGCACCGATCTCGTATCGGATGATCCCAAGGCCCGGCTAATTCCGGCGTTTCTGCTTCAGGGCGTGACCACCGCTTTTATCGGTAACGACGGGGGTGGCGATCCGGATATCGTTTCGGTGCTGGCGACGGCACGTTCCAAGCCTGTCGGGATCAACTTCGCGGCCTATGCCGGGTTCGGGGCGATCCGCGAAAAGGTTATCGGCGATGCCCGCCGTGATCCCACACCCACTGAGCTCGATGCGATGCGTGCACTGGTTGCCAAAGCGATGTGCGAAGGCTCGCTGGGTCTGTCGACCGGCTTGTTCTATGCACCGCAGAGTTTCGCCAAGACCGACGAGGTGATCGCATTGGCGCGCGAGGCGGGCAAGCGCGGCGGCACCTATGACAGTCATATCCGCGATGAATCGAACTATACCGTGGGCCTTGCCGCCGCGATCGATGAGGCGATCCGGATCGGCCGCGAAGCCAATATCCCGGTCCATATCTCGCACATCAAGGCGCTCGGCGTCGATGTGCAAGGCCAGGCGCCGACTATCGTCGCCAAGGTGGAGACCGCACGCCGCGCCGGACAAATCGTGACCGCCGACCAATATCCTTGGTTGGCCTCGGGCACGAGCCTGGTCGCGTCGCTCGTGCCGTTATGGGCACAGGATGGGGGGCACGACGCTCTCATTAAGCGCTTCGACGATCCAGTGACGCTCGCGCGGATCAGGCCGGAAATGGCGGAGAACCTTCGGCGGCGGGGCGGTGCCGAAAGCCTGTTGCTCCCTGACCGGGAAAGGACGCTTGGACAGATAGCAGCACAATATCGGAGCGATCCGATCGGCGTCGCCATAGCCTTGATCCGTGCCGGCGATCCGGCGGTCATCTCGTTCAACCAGGGGGAGGCGGATATCGCCACCTTCATGACGCGGCCCTGGGTGATGACGGGATCGGATGCGTCGCCCGGGCATCCGCGCGTTTTTGGAACCTTTGCCCGCAAATACGCCGTTTATGTGAAGGAACAGCATCTGATCACGCTGCGCGAATTCATCGATCGCAGCACTGCGCTCACCGCCGACACGATCGGCCTGACAGGACGCGGGCATCTTCGCCTCGGTGCGTTCGCCGACGTGGTGGTGTTTGATCCCAATAGCTACGAGGCTCGGGCGACCTATCTCAAGCCGACCCTGCCGGCGGTGGGTGTGCAGACCGTGCTGGTCAATGGCATCGTGGCAGTTGATGGGGGGGCTTTGACCGGTGCCGCTGCGGGCAGGGCGCTCGCGCATATGCCGACGCCAGGGACTTGCCCACGACCGTGAAAGTCGCGGTTGTCTGTGCAATCGCCATATTCCTGTTCGGTGCCAGCGCGGCCATCGGATGGCCGCAGCCACGACGTGGCGTCCGCGGTCGTCCCGCCGCCCATGACAGCGGACCTCCGGATTCCACTCTCGCCCAGGCGGCGTGGATTATCCCCGACGGCTGGACCGGTTGAAGCGCGATCAGCTGACTGTCACGTGTTGAATAGGCGATGCTGCGCCGATCAGTGGAGCGGCACATCCCGCCGCGTGAGCATCACCGGAATTTCGGGTCGTGGCGCGTTGGGCGCTATCCTGGCCGCTTCGACTTCCAGCGCTCGCGCGCGTGTCCCTGGACTGGCATGGGTACGGCTGCGGAACAGCCCGCCGCCCAGCATCGCTCCCTTACCGCGCCAAAAGCGCACCGGCGATCTCGGGTCATAACCGGCATTGTACAGCAGGTGAACGCTCAACTGATCGGCCTCGTCCTCGGTTTGGCGCCACAATCTCCTGTTACGCCCGACTTCCGCGAACATGCCATAGGAAACGCCAGTCGCCTCGAGCTTCTTGCGGTGCTCCAGGATCGTGTGCGAGAGCTCATGAGCGAGGACCACCGCGATCTCGTCGTCGTCGAATTCCTCAAGAAAGCGCGCCGAGATGCGTAATTTATCACCGTCCGAATCTGCCTCGAACCCGGGCCCGAGCATCAATTCGACGCCAGTACGGCAACCGGGCACGGGCGCCAGGGTCAGGGTCATCTCCTGCCCCTGCCGGAGAACCGTCAGGGCGATCGGCCGGTCGGACGGGAGGCCGGCGAGCAAGCTGTCGGCCGCCGCGCGCATATCGACGATTGCCGCCCCCGCCTTGCCCACCGGTTTGGGTGGCTGTTTTTCCCCGTTGATCGCGATCACTGAATCGCCGGCCTCCACGCCGGCTTTCGCCGCAGGTCCGCCCGGCACGACGCCCTCAACCGCAACATCGGCTTCGAACCCGAACGCCGCATCGGCCGCTCTGCGCGCTTCAGGATCATATTGGTCGAGCGCATGAAGCGGCATACCCAGTTCCGGCTGCACTTGCCGGCAAAGCGCCACATTCGCGGTCGTCAGCCGAAAAGCGATCGTTGAGACCCGTAAATCGGCGGTCCGCAAGGCAGTGAAGAAAGCGGGGGAGGGCACCGTGTCGGCCGCAAAGGCGGGAAAGCCCGCCGGCAACAGCATCAGGACCGCTGTCCGAAATGCCCTGAGACCGGGGATCATCCGGCGGAACCTCGGGCTTTTCGGATTCAATGCGGAGCAGAGCGGGCCGCTTCCGCTCCGTGGCGCGCCGGAGCGAAGGTGACATGCGACCAACCGAACAGATAATATTTGCCTCATTGAGAGACGATATACTATTACTTTTCACGGAGCGATGGGGTGTCGATCTGCCGATGAAATTTTCCATTCCTGAAAGACCGGTCGATCGCGTAGATTACGCGGTCGTTTTGGCGCCTGAAGCCGTATCAGCGACACGATCGGACGCCGATCGCCTGCATTTCATGCTGGCGGTGACGGATCTGGTGGCGGGCTATGGAAAACGCCCGCTCGCACGGCTTGAGGCACTTGAGGTCAAGGCCGGAGAAGCCGCCGTGCTGACCGGACCGTCGGGGGCGGGAAAGACCACGCTGCTGCTGGCGATAGCGGGGCTGGCGGATCGCCTCAGTGGCCATATCGCCATCGGCGACGAGGATGTCTCGGCCTTGGACGCGCGTTCCCGCGACAAGCACCGAGGGCGGCATATCGGCCTGATCTTCCAGGACCTTCACCTGATACCCGGCCTGAGCACAATCGATAATCTCATGTTAGCGCCCTATGCGAGCGGCGCGCCTGCGGATCGCGACCGCGCGACTGCGCTGCTAAACCGGTTGGGCTTGGGCGACCGGCGGCGTGCCGCAGCCGATACGTTGAGCCGTGGCGAGGCGCAGCGCGCCGCGATCGCGCGCGCGACCTTGCTCCACCCGCAACTCATCCTCGCCGATGAGCCGACCGCCAGTCTCGACGACGAGGCGTGCGAGGCAGTGCTGGAGTTGCTGGTCGAGGTGACCCAGACGAGTGGCGCGGCGCTGCTCATCGCTACCCATGACAGCCGGGTGAAGGCGCGCATCGGGCATGTGGCGGTCGCGGAGAGCGCGGCATGATGGCGCTGCGGCTGATCTGGGCATCGATTTATCGCAAGCCGCTGGGCTGGGCGTTCCACGTCCTGTCGCTGGCGCTTGGGGTCGCGGTGGTGATCGCGCTTATTGCGATCGATAACGGGCTCGATACGCGGTTCCAGCGGGATCTTGGCGGCGTTGATCTCGTCATCAGCGGCAAGGGTAGTCCCTTGCAAATTATCCTGTCATCGATTTTCCAGATCGACCAGCCGACCGGCAACATCCCGATCTCTGTGCTCGACCGCCTCAAGCGCAACATGATGGTCAAGGATGCCGTGCCGATATCGCTCGGCGACAATATCGGCGGCTATCGTATCGTCGGCACCAGTCCGGATTATGCGAAGCTCTACGATGCAAAACTGGCTGCCGGGCGCTGGTGGGACAAGCCGCTCGAGGCGGTGCTCGGCGCCGAGGTGGCGCGCGAGGAGCATCTTAAGGTGGGTGACATGTTCGTCGGCGAGCACGGCCTCGCGCGCGGCGGCGAGAAGCACACCGCCACCCCCTATCACGTAGTCGGCGTTCTGGCGCCGACCGGTGCGGTCGCCGACCGGCTGGCGTTGACCGATATTTCCAGCGTGTGGAAAGTCCATGAGCATGAGAATGCCGAGCACGACGCCGCGGTCGCTGCCGAGACCTCCGTCGGCAACGAGCCTCCCGATACCTATCCGGCGGTCGGGCAGGAAGTAACTGCGGTCCTGGTCCGTTACCGGTCGGCGATGGGCGCGCTGATGCTGCCTCGGTTGTTCAAGAACGTGCCCAATACCCAGACCGCGGTTCCGGCGATGGAAATGGCGCGGCTCAACACCTTGCTGGGTACCGGCACGGACGTGCTGCGCGCGTTCGGGATCGGGCTGCTCGCGCTATCCGCACTGGGCTTCTTCGTCGCCCTGGTGTCGGCGGTTCAGGAACGCCGCCGCGAACTGGCGCTGTTGCGCTCGCTCGGGGGCAGTCCCTGGCTGTTGCTGCGGCTGATCCTGCTGGAGGCGGTCCTGCTCGGGTTGACCGGTGGTATCCTCGGTCTTGCGCTCGGTCGGATCGCCGCTGCGGTCGCCGCACGCGCGGTCGCTCACGGTGGCGGTCCGCTCATCGCCTTGCCCCCGATCGGCCGGATCGATGCGCTGATCGTCGGTGCCGCTGTGCTGATCGCGCTGCTGGCGGCGCTCCTGCCGGCCTTCAGTGCCTATCGCCTTCGTCCTGCACAAGTGCTAAGGTCATGAGCGGGTCTTGTGCACCCACTCGCCACGCGGGTAATCGGCGGGCGATTAACAGGCACCCGGATATCGCTTCGAACGGGCCTTGCTCAACGGGAAAGGCGTGATGAACAGGACATCGATTGCCACTCTCCTGATGGCGCTTTTCGCCGTCCCGGCGGTAGCGCAGCAGGCACCTGGCGAGCGCGAAGCCCAGGCCAGGCTGCCGCAAGGCAAATCGCCGCTCTGGACCACCTTGCGTACGACGCGGATCAAGGTCGATGATGCGCGCGGGTTGTTCACCGCGGTCCACCCGCCAGCGGTCAAGGCGCTGGTGGGCAAGACGATCACCTTGCCCGGCTTCATCATGCCACTCGACGCCGCGACCCGCGGCAATCATTTCCTGCTATCCAAATATACCCCGGTCTGCGCCTTCTGCCCGCCCGGCGAGCCCAACGAAGTGGTCGAGATCCATACCGCCCGGCCGATCGTCTATTCGCCCAGGCTGGTAAATGTCACCGGGACCTTCGGGCTGGAAAATAACGGCGACAACGGGCTGTTTTTCCAGATGTCCGGGGCGAACGTTCGCTGACTCTCGCCTGGCTCGCCCTGATGAGCGCGAGCCCGTGGGTACCCGTCGGGGTCAGCGACTCGCGCCTTCATATATTTGTCGACCGCCATTCGGTCGTCTCCCGCGGTTCGATTGTCGAAGCAGTAGTGCGCATCGGGTCGCCTGGCCTGATCGCGGGACGCATCGCCATCGTCTACGAGCTAGAGCAGTTCGATTGCGGCCGCCGTGTGTGGCGGCTGCTACGCTATCGGGGGGTGGACGGCGACCACCGGCCGGTCGCAACCAGGCAACCTACGGTTACCCGGCCCTTTCTGCGCGTACTGCCCGGAACGATCGGCGAGGCGACCTTGGATACCGTGTGTACGATAGCGACCCGCGGGCCTGAAGCCACGCATCGATAACCCGGCTATTCGATCGTAAAGGTGAGGCCTGCCCCGGCGGTATCACTACCAGACCTTTGCGCCATCGATTCGGAAGAACAGGCCCTGGTCGCTGTGCGCCACCAGATGAAGCTTGCCCTCGACGGTGATCGGTGCCGGAGTCGTCTTGACGAAGCGATCAGCGAATATCTCGATCGCTTCCGTCGGCTCGTTAGGCGGACAGAACGGGCATCCGGCGCTTCGCCGCGTCAGCACGAAGTGTGTCGTGGTCTGCGTGGCCCCCAGGGGCAGGATATAGCCGGTAATCGCTATATGCTGCCCCTCCATCTTCTGTAGAAATGGTCCAAATGTGGCATTGTAGGTGCCCGCAGCCTGGTCTCCGGCGATCTTGGCTCCATGGAAGACCAGCCATTGCAGGTCGTCCTCATGGTTGAGGGTGCCGTTGCCATTGGGACCCCATTGTTGTTCCGTGCCGGCAAGCGGCTGCGCCGATGTCGACTGCGCCATCCCGAACAACAGCATGCCCGCCAGTACAATGTATCTCATCACCGTCTCCGAATACCGTCGCCGCCCGACTGCGCACGCCTTCTCGACGTCGACATGCTCTCCGAGCTTAGAGATACAATGTATCATGCTCGATGAGGCGGCGAAAGCTCCGGGCGAGAGCCGAATGACAAACCCGATAAAAAGTCGAGTAGATCGAGCGGACAGGCATTGGGGAAAGATTGCCGGCGCCGAACCCCGACAACCCTGCCTCACCGAACCTGATAGGAAGCCATGATATCGCGGCGCAGCGCGGCGCCGCTATCCGCCCGCGCGTAGAACATATGCCCGCCCGGATACATGTGCAGCTTCACCCGGTCGGTCACGCCATAGCTGGGCATCTGCGCCACGATCAGCCGCGACCCGTAATAGGGACAGGACAGGTCGTCCCAGCCATGGACGATGTTGACGATCATCCTGGGGTCGATTGCGATCGCCTTGCGCAGGTCGGTCACCGGGCTGTCGCTGTTGTCACGATCCCATTTCCGGTTAACCTCGCCCGACAGCGCGTTGTAGCGCGCCTCCACCTTCCACCCGACCTGATTGGTGACGAAATCGACTATCGCCGAGGTGGTCGGCGCGATCAGCGTGGTGAGCAGCGGATCGTTGTATCTGGCGTCGGGGCTGGCCGGGAAGGGATCATAGGCGGTGAAGTTGGAATCATAGACCGATCCGACCAGCCCCTGCGACCGTCGGATCTCGCGCAGGTAAGTGCCGATATCGACGCGGCCATTCATCCGCCGCACCAGCACCGGATCGAGCCCGGTCAATTCCGCCACCTTCGCCGACAGCCGGTCGGTCGCCGCCTTGTCGGCCGGGCCGGCCAGCAGGTCCTGCATGAACTCGGTGCGGTCGTACAGCTCGACCGGGCCCATCGTCGTTTCGTCCAGCGGCTTGCCCTGCCGTTCGAAATTGCCAGCCGCCATCGCTGGCAGGTTGATCATCCAGGGCAAAGGCGACAGCGCGTCGTCCTCGCCGATCGCGGGCGGATCGAGATAGGGCGACACCATCGTCATGCCGGAGATGCCGACCCCCATCTCGGTCTGAAGGTAATAGGCCAGGCGCGGCACGCGGTATCCGCCATAGCTTTCGCCGACCAGATACTTGCGGCTGGTCATCCGGTTGTTGGTCAGCAGCCAGTCATAGACGATGCGGCTGAGGTAATGGATGTCGACGTCGGCCGTGTAGAAGGCTTTCTTGGTCTGCTCGTCATCGACGCGGCTGCGCGAGAAGCCGGTGCCGATCGGGTCGATGAACACGAGGTCGGTGAAATCGAGCCAACTCGCGGGATTGTCGCGCAGCACCGCCGGATCGGACGGCGCGTCGCCCTGCGCGCCGAACGCTACCCGCTTCGGCCCGATCGCGCCGAGGTTGAGATAGACCGATGAAGCGCCTGGCCCGCCGTTGAATGCGAAGGTGACGGGTCGCGATGCCGCGCGTCCCGGCACGGTATAGGCGGTATAGACCACCTCGCCGATCGTCTTGCCCTTTTCGTCCTTCACCGAAAGCGCGCCGACCGTCGCGACATAATCGACCCGCTTGCCGCCGATCACCGCCGACTGGTTGACCGACTTGGCCGCTGGAAAGGGTGTAAGCTCGCCTTCCGCCTTCTCCTTATCCTTCGCCGACTCGTCCTTGGTCGCCTCCTTGGCGTCAGGTGTATTGGCGGCGGCGAGGGCGGGTGCGTCGAGCGCGAACAGCAAGGGTAAGAAGCAGAGAAATGGCACGACGCGCATGAGGGAAAATCCTTGGCTGAGCTTTCGGTTGCTTCCATGCTAGTCAGGCACGTCGGCAGCCCGCAATAGTGATCGTGAGATATTGTATCACAGGCGCGGGTTCAGCGACTATGAAGGCGTCGAATCGTCTGATCGGGCAAGCTGCTTCCAGTCATGCCCTGGCCTTGAGAAATGGAGAGTGACCCGGTGTGGACGAGGGACGAAGCGCCACGGGACGAAATGACCGTTTGCGTCATTTTCCCGTCACACGCGCCTGTTTGATCGGATGCGAGTCCCTGCTCCAGGCTGAAGCATACCGGACGGGACCGGTAATCCGCCGACAAGGAAACACTCCCGAGGAACGAGCGCGATGATGATGAACGGGATGACGACGAGCAAACTCGCGATGGCCTCGCTCCTGTTGTTGAGTTCCTGTGCCGCGCCACGATCTGACGGCATCTCGGCGACGCCGGTGGTGGCGCGTGGCACTGCTGTCGACGTCACGGAAAAGAACGCGCCGGCGACGGCGACACCGATCAAGCACCTCGTGGTGATCTTCAGCGAGAACGAATCCTTCGACCATTATTTCGGAACCTATCC
>Ga0153956_1001446_pt1 | contig 20623 bp, 19 predicted proteins | sample TSFL040MetaG_FD_104704 | JGI IMG/M metagenome (GOLD analysis project Ga0153956, IMG submission 104704) | Attine ant fungus gardens microbial communities from Florida, USA - TSFL040 MetaG | ecosystem: Host-associated > Fungi > Mycelium > Unclassified | place: USA: Florida, Wekiwa Springs...
GAGGTGGAGATGGGAAAGGGGAACGGTCATGGTCATGCTCAGGCAACCGCCGACAGGTCGGACCGGCCGCCTTCGGCATCCGCTCGCCCGCCTATGAGCCCGGCCCCTATTCCGACCTGCACGAAGGCGGCGTCATGCAATTCATCGAATGGTACGCGACTTTCATGATCGACCGGCTGGAAGGCGGCCGGTCCGACCTGTCGGCGGTTGCCTGAGCATGACCATGACCGTTCCCCTTTCCCATCTCCACCTCGACCAGATGCAGCCCTGGAGCGACAGGCGGCATCTCCTCGAATGCCTATCCGCCACGCCGGAAGCGGCTGACGTGATGACCTTCACCTTCCGCTCCGATCGCGACAACTGGTTCCGGTATCTGCCGGGCCAGTTCGTCACGCTGGAACTGCCGGTCACGGAGGACGAGCCGGTGATGCGCACCTATACGCTCTCCTCCACGCCGTCGCGGCCCTTCGCCGTCGCGGTCACCGTGAAGGCGCAGAAGAACTCCATCGGCACGCGCTGGATGTTCGAAAACCTGCGCCCCGGCATGACGCTGAAGGCCTTCGGGCCGCTCGGCGATTTCTCCTTCGTGCGCTATCCGGCGGAAAAATACCTCTTCATCTCGGCCGGCTCGGGTGTGACGCCGATGATGTCGATGACGCGCTGGATGGCCGATTGCGCGCCGCAGTCGGACGTCGCCTTCGTCACCTGCGCGCGCAAGCCGGAGGACCTCTTGTTCAAGGCGGAACTCGAATGTCTTGCCGCGCAGATGCCGAACCTCGCGCTCGGCTTCGTGGTGGAAGGCCATAATCCGCGCGACGGCTGGCACGGCCTGCGCGGCCGCATCGATGCCGCCCGCCTGTCGCTGCTCGCCCCGGATTTCCGCGACCGCACGATCTTCTGCTGCGGCCCGGAACCCTTCATGCGCGGCGTGCGCGACATGCTGAAGGTCTGCGGCTTCAACATGGACCGCTACCACGAGGAGAGCTTCCAGCCGGCCGCAGCCCCCGCGCCGGAGGAGATCGCCGTGCGCGCCGGCCGCGGCGACGCGGATGCCGACGCCATCGCCACCGTCACCTTCACCATGGCCGGCAAGGACGCGAAATGCCCGCCCGGCCAGACCATCCTCCAGACGGCGCGCGCCGCCGGCGTGCGCATCGGCGCTGCCTGCGAAGGCGGCCTTTGCGGCACATGCCGGGTGATGAAGGTCTCGGGGGAAGTAGACATGCGCCACAACGGCGGCATCCTCGACGACGAGATCGCCGAAGGCTACATCCTCGCCTGCTGCTCACGGCCGCTGGGCGACGTCTCCATCGAAGCCTGAGGGGAAGTGGCAGGCCACTTTCCGCCCGGCTCCAAACGGCCTCGCCTCAGGCCGCTCCGTGCGGCAGCGGTCCTTGGCGATGGGGCAGCGCGGGTGGAAGCGGCAACCTGAGGGCGGGTTGAGCGGGCTTGGCACGTCGCCGGCCAGCAGGATGCGCTTGCGCCCGCCGCCCGGCGTCGTCTCCACGACCGGAACGGCCGAAATCAGCGCCTGGCTGTAGGGATGGGCGGGAGCGGAAAACACCTCTTCGGCCGGCCCCTCCTCGACGACGGAGCCGAGATACATGACGGCGATGCGGGTCGAGACCTGGCGCACGACCGACAGGTCGTGGGCGATGAAGATATAGGTGAGGTTCAGCTTTTCCTGAAGATCGGCGAGCAGGTTGACGATCTGCGCCTGCACCGACACGTCGAGCGCGGAGACGGGTTCGTCCAGCACCACGAGATCGGGATTGAGCGCGATCGCCCGCGCAATGCCGACGCGCTGGCGCTGCCCGCCGGAAAATTCGTGCGGATAACGTCCGACGTGATCCGGCAGCAGCCCGACGATCTCGAACAGTTCGGCCACGCGCCGGTTGATCTCGGCGGCAGAAAGGTTCGTGTGGATGCGCAGCGGCTCGGCGACGAGATCGCCCGCGCGGCGGCGCGGGTTGAGGGAGGCCGACGGGTCCTGAAACACCATCTGGAAGCGCCGGCGCAGGGGCCGCAAGGAGGCCAACGACCTCGCAGTGATGTCCTCGCCGTCGAACAGCAGCTGCCCGTCGCTGACGTCGTACAGGCGGACCAGACAGCGCGCGAGCGTCGACTTGCCGCATCCCGACTCCCCGACGAGGCCCAAGGTTTCCCCGCGCCGCACGGTCAGGGAAACGTTGTCGACCGCGTGAACGGTGCGCCGGCCTTCGGCGGAGAAGCGCGTGCCGATGGAGAAGCGCTTGCCGAGAGAGCGGGTTTCGAGAATAGGTTTGTCTGTCTTCGTCATCGCGTCGCTCATGCTTCTACCTCCCGAAGACACGCGGCGGCGTGTACACCGGTTCCAAGCGCCGGCCGTTCCGTCGCGCAGGGTTCGTAGCGAACCGGGCAGCGCGGCCCGAAGGCGCAGCCCTGCGGCAGGCGCAGGAGCGACGGCGGCGAGCCGGGAATCGAGGACAACCGGCTCGGCTTGTCGCCCGTCAGAGGCGGGATCGAGTCGAGGAGCGCGCGCGTATAGGGATGGCGCGGATCGGAGAACAGCTCGCTCCGGCTGCCGCGCTCGACCACTCGTCCGGCATACATCACCATGACCCGGTCGGCGAGTTCGGAAACCACGCCCATGTCGTGCGTGATGAAGACGACCGCGGAATTGTGGGTGGCGCGCAGCTTGCGCACGAGATCGAGGATGCCGGCCTGAACCGTCACGTCCAGCGCCGTCGTCGGCTCGTCGGCGACGAGCAGCGCCGGATTGCAGGAAAGCGCCATGGCGATGACCGCGCGCTGGCGCATGCCGCCGGAAAGCTGGTGCGGATAGCGCGACATCGCCTCGCGCGGATTGGGGAAGTTTACCTCCGCCAGCAACTCCTCCACGCGCGCCAGGGCCTTCGCCTTGCTGATCCTGTGATGGGCGCGGATCTGCTCGGCGATCTGCCAGCCGATCGTATAGACCGGCGTCAGCGCCGTCATCGGGTCCTGGAAGATCATGGCGATCTCGTTGCCGCGCAGGCGCCGAAGCTCGCGCGCCGGCAGGCCGACCAGTTCGCGGCCCTTGTAGCGGATTGAGCCTTCGATCACGGCATTGGGGTCGGTGATGAGACCCATGACCGCCAGCAGCGACACGGTCTTGCCGGAACCGGATTCGCCGACGACGCCGAGGATTTCGCCCTCGGCAAGGTCGAAAGAGACGCCGTCGATTGCCTGCACCAGGCCGTCTTCGGTGCGGAACGACACCCGAAGGTCGCGGACGGAGAGCATCATGACGTCCTCACACGGGGATCAAGAAGGATATAGATGAAATCGACCACCGCATTGGCAAGCACCACGAACATCGACGCATACATCACCGTCGCCATGATCATCGGGAGGTCGAGGTTCTGCATGGCGTCATAGGTCAGCTTGCCGATGCCGTTGAGGCCGAAGACCACTTCGGTGAGCAGTGCCGAGCCGCCGACCAGCGCGCCGAAATCGAGGCCGAACAGGGTGACGAAGGCGATCAACGAGGTGCGCAGCGCATGGCGCAACAGGATGCGCGTCTCCGAAAGGCCCTTGGCGCGGGCGGTGCGGATGAAATCCTCCTGCATGGATTCGATGATCGCCGCGCGCAGCACGCGCCCGTAGATGCCGATATAGAGCACGGCGAGCGTGATCCACGGGATGACGAGGGTGAGGAACCAGCCCTTCGGATCGCTCATCAGCGGCTTGTAGCCGAGCGGCGGCACCCAGGAGAATAGCCAGGTGTCGTGATAGCGGCTCTGGCTGATCAGGTTCATCACCTCGCCCAGCCAGTAGACCGGCATGGAAATGCCCAGCAGTCCGAGCGCCATCAGCAGCTTGTCGAGCCAGCTATCGCGCGTCGCGGCCGCCGCGATGCCGATGATGACGGACACGATCACCCAGAGGATCGCCGCCCCGAAGACCAGCGACAGCGTGACGGGAATGGCGTCGAGCACCGCCGGCACGACCTTCCAGCCGCGATTGACGAAGGAGGTGAGATCGCCGGTGATGAAGATCTTCTTGATCATCAGGCCGTATTGCACATAGAGCGGCCGGTCGAAGCCGAAGCTGTGGCGAACCGCCTCCAGCACTTCGGGCGAGGCATTGCGGCCGGCGATGCGAGCGGCGGGATCGGAGCCGGGCGTGGCGAAGAAGATCAAAAAGACGATGACCGAGATGCCGAACATCACGAACAGCATCTGGCCGAAGCGGCGGAGGATGGCATAGATCATCAGGCGCGCCCCAGTTGAACCTTCGAGCGCGGATCGAGCGCGTCCCTGAGACCGTCGCCGAAGACGTTGAGCGCCATGACGGAGATGGCGATGGCAAGCCCCGGCGCTAGCGCCACGAGTGGGCGCGTATAGAGAAGCGCCTGCCCGTCCTGAATGATCGTGCCCCAGCTGGCGGCCGGCGGCTGCACGCCGATCGAAAGAAACGAGAGCGCCGATTCCGTCAGCATGTTCAACGCCATCATCAGCGGCACGAAGACGATCAGCGTCGTCGTGACGTTCGGCTGGATGTCACGCCAGAGGATGCGCCGGCCGGGAACGCCGAGATTGATGGCGGCAAGCACGAATTCGCTGTTTCGCAGCGAAAGCACCTGGCCGCGGATCGGGCGCGCCACGTAAGGAACGTAGACGATGCCGATAATGATGATCGGCAGCCAGAGACTGCCGGACTCGATCTGGATCGGCCCGATCGAAATGCCCTTGGCGATCATCACGATCGAAAGCGAGATTGCCAGCAGGTAGATCGGGAAGGCCCAGAGGATATCGAGGAAACGGGACAGAAGCGTATCGGTGATGCCGCCGAAATAGCCGGCGATCAGCCCCGCCGCAGTGCCGAGGATCAGGGTGAAGACGGTGGCCGCACCTGCGATCAGCAGCGAATTCAGCCCGCCATAGAGCAGGCGGGCCATGACGTCCCTGCCCTGGCTGTCCGCGCCGAGGAAATAGTTGCCAAGCTCCCAGGTCGGGCCGATCGGCGTGTAGCCAAGTCCCAGCCCTTCCGTCGACGCTTCCATGACGGGAACCTCGACGCCGCCGATCTGAATGACGGCGTCGAGGGTCGATGTGAACGGGTCCACACCCGCCCAGCGCGCATAGAGCGGCGCGCTGAGACAGGCCAGGACGATCATCAGGAATACCGCGAGGGACGCCATGGCGGCCCTGTTGCGTCTCAGTCGCGCAAATGCGAGGGCCCATGGCCCTCGCGTCGCGCGCCGCGTGGCAACGACTTCATTCGACACGCACGTCCCCTCCGCGGATATCACTGCACCCAGGACTGGGTGATCATCCAGTTGAACTGAGGGTTGAACTTGAAGTTGCCGACGCGCTTGCTGACGAAGTCGAGGCGCTTCGGGGTAAAGAGGCCGACCGCCGGAGCCAGGTCGGTGACTTCCTTGTCGATCTCGCCCCACAGCGCATCGGCGGCCTTCTGGTCGGTCACGCCAAGATCAAGCGCCTTCTGCATCTTGGCATCGATGCCCTCGTCGCAGAATCCGGAAATGTTGATCGAGGCATCGGACCCTTCGCGGAAGGACGCGCAGCCGAACAGGATATGCAGGAAGTCCGACGCTGCCGGATAGTCCTTGTACCACTGGCTCACCGACATCTGCACCTTGTTGTTGGTGTTCTGGATGTAGGTGAACTGGATATTGGTCGAGATCGGCTTGACGTCGGCGACGTAGCCGATGCTGGTCAGCACGCTCTGCAAGTAGACGCCGATGGCGCGCGAGACCGCGGTGTCCTCGACGATGATCGTCACCTTCTGGCCCTTGGTGCCGGATTCCTCGACGAGCTGCTTGGCCTTTGCCAGATCGGGCGCCGACCACTTGGCGCCGGGGTCCTTGCTATAGGGGCAATAATCCACATGGCCGGGGAAGTCCGGCGGCAGGACCTGGCAGACCGGCGACGCGAGCACCTTGCCGCCGAAGAGCTTGACCAGCGTGTTGCGGTCGATCGCAAACGCGACGGCCTGGCGGGCCTTGATGTTGTCAAAGGGAGCAAGGCGCGTGTTGAGCGGCGCATACCACCAGGCCGACAGCGGCGCGATGTGGAGCTGGTCCTTCTGCTTGGTGCCGAGTTCGGCAAGGCGGTCGCTCGGCAGCGCGTCGAACATCCAGTCCGCCTCGCCGTTCTGGATCGCGGTGACGGCCGCCTCTTCGGAGAGGCCGAAATCATACTGCACGACGTCCGGATAGCCGTCCGGCTGGGCTTCCTCGCTCCACTGCTTGAAGTGCGGATTGCGGGAAACGGTCATGCCCTTGTTGGGGTCGAAAGCCGAGATCATGTAAGGGCCGGTGCTCGGGATCGGCACCGAGCCCATGTCTTCGGCCGGCGTATCAGCCGGCAGCGTCACGGCATGCGGCAGAGCGAGCTTGTAGAGGAATTCGGCGTCCGGCTTGGTGAGGTTGATGGTGACGGTGCCGGCCGCCTCGTCGCCCACGACGCCGCCTTCCAGCGTGCAGGTCTTGGGGTCCGCGAGGCACTTGTCGGCGCCGACGATGCCCGCATAGAAGGTGCCGGAGGTCGGGCCGGAAATCTTGAAGATGCGCTGGAACGAGGCAACGACATCCTTCACGCCGACGTCCTTGCCGTTGGAGAACTGGATGCCCTTGCGCAGCTTGAAGGTGAAGGTCTTGCCGTCGTTGGTGATTTCCGGCATCGCCTCGGCAAGGTCGGCCACGACCAAGAACCCGTCCTTGCCCTCGGCCTTGCGGAAGGCGACGAGGCCGTCATAGATCGGCTGGTACATCTGCCAGCCCTGGTCGGTGTAGTTGATGTGCGGATCGAGCGTGCCGGCGGCGGAGCGCGCCAAAAGCCGTATCGTGCCGCCACGGTGTTCCTTCATGTATTCGGCCTGCGCCGGGGCCAGCCATCCGCCAGCCAGTAAAGCCGCTGCCGATGCCGTCAAAAGCAATTTCTTCATTCTCTGTTCCCTTTTTTATCGGTCGTGCTGATTGAGGAAGTCTCCTACCACGCGCATGCAGTCTTCCTGCTCCTCGACATGCGGCATGTGGCTGGAATGCTCGAAGATTTCCCAGCGCGCGCCCCGGATGCCGTCCTTGAACGGCTGTACGGTGGCGGGCGTGGCTTCGTCGTATCGTCCGGAAAGAATGAGCGTCGGCACATCGATCGCCGGCAGGCGGTCGATGACGCTCCAGGTCTTCAGTGTACCGATGACGTGGAACTCGTTCGGCCCGTTCATCAGCGTGTAGACGGTGGGATTGCGCGCGGCCTGTTCGAAGCTCGCCGTCACCTCCGGCGGGAACGGCACGACGCGGCAGACATGCCGCTCGTAGAAGGCCATCGTCGCTTGCTGGTAATCGGGATGGTCGGTGGTGCCGGCCGCCTCGTGGCGCGTCAGCGTGTCCTGCACGTCCTGCGGCAAGTCGGCGCGCAACCGGTTCGCCTCCTCGACCCAGAGCTTCATCGAAGCCGGCGAGTTGGCGATGGTCAGCGAGGCGAGCCCCTTCGGCCGCAGCACGGCATATTCGGAGCCGAGCATGCCGCCCCAGCTCTGGCCGAGCACATGGAAACCGCCACGGATGCCGAGATGGTCGACCAGGTTTTCCAGTTCGTCGATGAAGAGTTGCGGCGTCCAGAAATCCGCGCCCTTTTCCGGCAGCAGCGTGGAGTTGCCGCAACCGAGCTGATCGTAATGAATGACGGCCCGGCCGTCGCGCGCAAGCAGCTTGTAGGCGTCGACGTAATTGTGGGCAACGCCCGGCCCGCCATGCAGGATCACCACCGGCAGCTTGCCGCTGGTGAGGTCGCCGCTGACCCGATACCAGGTTTCATAGCCCCGGAACGGCGCCCGCCCTTCCTTCGTCTTGATCTCGACCGACATGTTTTCTCCTCCCCGTGCCGACCGCGCCTAGGCGCTTTTCCTTCGGGTTTGCACCCATTCCTCCAGCATCTGCACGCCGAAGGCCGTGGCGCCCTCCCGGCCGAGCGGCCGGTCCTCGTCGCTCAGCTCCTTGCCGGCGATGTCGAGATGCACCCAGGGCCGGTCTTCCGTGAAATGGCGCAGGAACGCCGCCGCATAGGGCGCATCCCCGTCCTCCATATCCTTGGCGTGATGGCGAAGGTCGGCAAGCGGCGAAACCAGACCCTTGTCGTAGGCCCGGTCGAGCGGCAGGCGCCAGAAACGTTCACCGACCGTCTCGCCGGCGGCGATCATCTCGGCGGCAATCGTATCGTCGGTGCTGAAAAGACCCGCGAAGATCGAGCCGAGGCCGCGCATCACCGAATAGGTGAGCGTGGCCAGATCGACGATCACCGAAGGCTCGAAGCGGGTTGCGGCATAGTGGAGGCAATCGGCAAGGATCAGCCGGCCTTCCGCATCGGTGTCGAAAACCTCGACGGTCTGGCCCGAGGCGGTGGTGATGATTTCACGCGGCTTCAGCGCCGTGCCGGAGGGCATGTTCTCGGCAATGCCGAGCACGCCGACGGCATGCACCGGGCTTTTCTGCCGCGCAAGCGACAGGAGCAGGCCGACCACGGCCGCCGCCCCGCCCATGTCCGCCTTCATATCGAACATCTGCACGCCGCCCTTGATACAGAGCCCGCCGGAATCGAAGCAGACGCCCTTGCCGACGAAGGCCATCGGTTGCTCGCCCGATCCCTCGCCGCGATAGCGCAGGACCGCGATGCGCGGCGCGCGCGCCGAACCGGAGCCGACCGCGAGGATGGCGTTCATGCCGAGTTCCTTGAGCTGCTGCGGCTCAAGCACCTCCACCTCGATGCCGGCCTCGCGCAGCGGCGCCAGATGAGCGCCGAAGGTTTCGGGATGCAGATGGCTCGGCGGCAGGTTGACGAGCGTGCGGCCATATTCGACACCTTCGGCCACCGCATTGGTGCGGGCAAGCGCCGTCTCCAGCGCGCCCTTTTCTGCGCCGACCAGCCTTATCCGTCAGGCCTTGTCGTCGGCCGCGATCGGGCGCTTGTTGCGCAGATCAAAGCGGTAGCGCCGCAGCCGCAGGCCGAGCGCGACGCGCGCCATAATATCCGCTACGGAAAGGCCGGCGCCCGCGACGGGATCGAGAACGAGGGTCGCCTCGTCCTCGCCCTTGCCTTCCAGATGCGCGGCAAGGCTGCCGCCGGCGCGTGCGAGGGACAGGGGCGTCAGCACATCCGCCTTGCCCAGCGCCAGCACGATCACGCGCCGCGTCGAAACCGCCTGCGGCGCAATGAGATCGATACAGGCGCCGCATTCGGCAAGCGCGGCATCGGCGGAACAGGCACGGGAAACGATCCCGCCCATTGCCGCATCGAGCGCCTTGGCGCGCGGGCCGAGGCCCTCGCCTGCCGGCTGCAGGATCACGATCACGGGCGCATTTGCGGAAATTTCGTCTGCCGCTTCGAAGACCGGGATAGGCGATTGGGGCATAAGGGCTTTCTTCCTTTTGCGGCGACGCCGGCCAAAGGTTGCAGGCGCATACATGCTGACTTCGAAGGGCGGCGCTTGCCGCCGATCCGAAGATCGATGCCGTACGCTGGAAGCTGACCATCAGCGGGACGAGACGGTGCCAGAGGGCGAATAATCGTTCCCCCACGGCGAGTTAAGAGCTTTTTACAATTCGGTAACGCTGAACGGGAGGCAGGTTCAAGCGTGATTTTGGTTCATATCGATTGACAAAAACTCATGTCATAATTCATGCTTCGCGGCATGGCACTCCCTTCCCTTAACGGCATGCGGGCCTTCGAGGCCGCCGCCCGCCTCGGCAGCATCAAGGACGCGGCGGAAGAACTGCATCTGACCCCCTCGGCCGTCAGCCGGCATATCCGCACGCTGGAAAGAACCCTCGGCCTGGAACTCTTCGAGCGAGGGTTCCGGCAGGTGACGCCGACGATGCGGGGCTCCTACTATGCGCGCAACCTTTCGGAAGCTTTCGACGCGATCTGGCGCGCGACGGAAGACGTCAGCCTGCAAAGCGGTCCGCGCAGCCAGAAGGTCCAGCGCGTCAAGCTGTTCTGCGAGCCGACCTTCCTCAATCTCTGGCTAGCGGACCGCTTGCCGGACTTTCGCCGCAAGCACCCGTCCGTGGACCTGGAGATTTCCACATCGAGCAAGCGGGCCAATGTCGATTTGGCCATCCTCGACGAGTTCGTCTACAAGGCCGGTCCTGCGCTGATGCTGATCGTTCCGCTGCTGCTCACTCCGGTCTGCGCGCCGTCGCTGCTGGAGGGGCCGATCCCGCTGCGCTCGACCGCCGATCTCGTCCACCACCACCTGATCCACGAATGCGAGACCACCCGCTGGAAGCAATGGCTGGAGCAGGAGGGCATTTCCGACCCCATCGCGCAGCCGGGCTCCACCCTGCACGATTGCACGCTGATCATGCGCGAGGCGATGAACGGCGCGGGCATCGCCCTTGCCGACACGATCATGGCGGAGGACCTCGTGCGGCAGGGCAAGCTCGTCGCGCCGTTCGGCGCCCGGCATGCCTATCCGGCCGGATACTACCTGCAGCAGCGCCGCAGCATCGGCAACAAGCCGGCCGCCACGCTGTTTCAGGACTGGCTGCTGGCCGAGGTCGCGGCACACAAGCGGGCGATGGGGATCAGCTAAGCGGCGAATGGCGGCTCACATGAAGCCCGGATTGCGCGGCAGGTACTGCGTCCAGTCGCCATAGCCGGGCGACGCCATCAGGAGCATGGGGAAGGTGATCCGCATGCCCTGGTCGACCGCAAGGCTCAAGGCGCTGTTGCAAGTGCCCGGCAGGAAGGCGGATATCTTTTCAACAGGGCGATCCGCCGCCAGCCTCAGCGCCGCCGCAAACGCGTCGTGAAGCATGTCGGGCCGCGTTACCGCGAGCGGGCCGATGTGCCCGTTGGCGCTGATGTAGCCGTAGCCGACGCAGTGGCTGCCGGCGTAAAACAGCACCGCTGTCGCCGCCGGATCGCCGAGCAGGTGACGGTGATGCTTCTCGCGCGAGACGCCGATGGCGCCGGCGTCGATTTCGGCAAGCTTTTCCATGGTCGTAGCACTACCATCGATCGCGACGGTGCCAAGCGGCGATGCCGGCAGGTCGTGCATCACCCGTTCGCGGGGCGCGTTGAAGAAATAGATCGGCATCTTGGGAAAGAGGCCGTGCCGGATATAGAGGCCCTGCGAGACGCGATTGAAGGTGAAGGTGATCAGGGCCTTGTCCGTCGCGCCCGATCTCCGGGCGTGCTCCATGGTCCGTCCCAATAGCTCGCTCCCGATGCCCTGCCCCTGCCGGGCGGGATCGACGAACAATTGCGCGAGAAACCAGAATTTTCCGCAAACCCAGCTCCAGGCAAAGCCGACAAGGTCCTCGCCATCCTCGGCGACCCAGAGGCCGTCGGGATCGTCCTTCAGCGAAAACAACTGAAAGCTGGAAGGGCTTGCCGACGCCATCGGGCCGAGGCCGTGGCGAACGGTGAGATCATTGATGCTCGCAACCACCAGGGCGTCGGTCGCGGCCAATTCTTCCGCTCGGGCGGGTCTGTAGACAAGCGACATAAATGCCTCTCCTGCAAAGATTTGCGGGACGAAGCGCAAGCCGCACATCGATCCGGGCGGATCAAGGGTCGAAGTGTCCGGCAAGGACGCTCGCTCCGACCCTCGTCCGGTGTCCGTCTACGGCTTGTGCGTGAAGACCCCGAGGTTGACGAGCTGAACCCGCCGGTTGTTGGCAGCGTCGGCATTCGAGCCGTCGATCGGGAAGTATTCGCCGACCCCGACCGCGTAGAGGCGTTCCGGTTCGACCGCGAAGGTCGTCGACAGCGCTTCCTTGATCGCTGCGGCGCGCTGTTCGCTAAGCTCGAAATTGTGCTTCGCATCGCCCGTCGCGCTCGCATGGCCGATGACGAGGAACTTGTAGGCCCAGAGATCGGGGTGATGCAGCGCGTCGGCAAGCAGCCCGAGCGTCCGGTAGGACTGCGGCTCGATCGCCACGGAATCGTTGACGAAATTGATCTCGACCACCATCTGCGGCAACTGGGCGATCTTGCTCCAGTTCGGCAGGCCGGACATCTGCTTGCCGGCGCCGTTCATCGCCTCCTGGCGGAGCACCTCGATATCCACGAGCGGGGCGGCGGCGGTGAGCTTTCCGAGCCCGGAAACGATCCGCTGCTGCGACACTTCCTGCGCCGCGGCGAGCCCCGGCAGAAACGCCGCGGCCGCGAGGATGGCGAATGAGCTGAACAAAACGCGTTTCATCGGCTTATCTCCACCCTGCATCGACAATCGTTTGGCTGCACTTGTTGCTCACCACTTTCGTCGCCTTGTTCAGGCAGGCGAGGATGTAGCCGTCGCCCTTGATGCCCTTGCAGTGCATCGCGATATCGCCGCGGCAGACCTCCGAATAGGCCGACTGCGCCTGCTCGCGCTGGGTGATCGACGCGACCACGCTGGCCATGCTGGCCTTGCAGGTGGGCGAAACTTTCGCGGCCTTCTCCTGCAGGCAGTTCGCGATCCGGTTGTTGCCGAGGTTGAGGCCGCTGCAAAGTTTCTTGATGTCGGCCCCGCAATCGTCCCCAAGCTTGGTGATGGCATCGGCGTAGCTTATGGTCTGAGCCCTGGCCACGCCCACGCACGCGATACCGGCGACGATAACCGTCGCCAGAAGCATTCTTCCGTTGAACATCATTACCCCCTCCATGGCCAGGACGCACAGTGGTCGTCGTGGCGCCTGCGGATGCTATATGAAGCACGCGAACCTCACAACAATGTTACGGCAACATAAGGGGTAAACACGCCGGAATGGTAGCCGCCCAAGCCTACACCTGATTGTGCCAGATCGTGATGCCGCGTGAACGTCAAGACTGCTACCATCTGCCGGCCGGGGGGTAATATTGGAGAAAACTTCCATGCGCAGCATTCTGCCGATCCTCCTTGCCATCGGCGTCCTCTCGCCCCTGACAGCACTCGCCTCCCCCGCCTCTCCTATCGCACGCGTCAGCTCGGTCGCTCATACGTGCGCCGATCTTCATAATATTGTCAGCCAGCAGCGCGCGGTTCTCCTGACGCATCCCGGCACCGCCGCCTCGGGGACGCTCTACGATCGCTATGTGACCGATAGCGCCGAGTGCAGCCCCGGTTACATCGCGACCAGGCACTGGATTCCGGCAAAAGACGGCGATTGCGAGCTGTCCAATTGCCAGATGCTCCCGTCGTCGAACAACTGACGCTTTGCTTTGATTAGAGCGGGCGGGCGAGACAGCGGATTTTCAAACGCGGTCTCGCCCGCCCTTTCGCATGTGCATTTTTCAGATAGAGCATCACGATAAATTCAGCCTATTGTCGAACCCCGTCCGGGGTATCGGGAATCGTTTTTTTGATCGCGTTCCTATATTGGGCACTGGCACCCGATGGACGGAGCCGCCGTTTCGAAAGCAAGGATGGAATTTGATGACAGAAAAATCCCCCGCCAATAATTTCCCCGCCGGCTACGAACTGCCCACGGTCTGGACCTGGGACAAGGGCAACGGCGGCGAGTTCGCCAGCATCAACCGCCCGATCGCCGGCCCGACGCACGACAAGGAACTGCCGGTCGGCAAGCATCCGCTGCAGCTCTATTCGCTTGCCACGCCGAACGGCGTGAAAGTCAACATCATGCTGGAAGAGCTGCTGGCCGCCGGTCACGCCGGCGCGGAATACGACGCCTGGCTGATCCGCATCGGCAATGGCGACCAGTTCGGCTCCGGCTTCGTCGAGGTCAACCCGAACTCCAAGATCCCGGCCCTGATGGACCACGCCCCCAAGGGCGGCGGCGCACCCGTCCGCGTCTTCGAATCCGCCTCGATCCTGCTTTATCTCGCGGAAAAGTTCGACGCCTTCCTGCCGGCCGACCTGCGCAAGCGCGCCGAGACCTTCAACTGGCTGTTCTGGCAGATGGGGTCCGCGCCCTTCCTCGGCGGCGGTTTCGGCCATTTCTATGCCTATGCGCCGATGCACATCAAATATGCGATCGACCGCTACGCCATGGAGGTGAAGCGCCAGCTCGACGTGCTCGACCGGCATCTCGCCGATAACCGCTACATGGCGGGCGACGACTACACCATCGCCGACATGGCGATCTGGCCCTGGTACGGCAACCTGGCGCTCAACCAGTCCTACGGCAATGCCGGCGTCTTCCTCGATGTCGGTATCTACAAGAACGTGCAGCGCTGGACGGCCGAAATCGCCGCCCGCCCGGCGGTGAAGCGCGGCCGCATGGTCAACAGGATGTCGGGCGACCTCTCCGAGCAGCTGCACGAGCGTCACGACGCCTCCGACTTCGAGACGAAAACCCAGGACAAGATCGGTCAGGCATAAGGAAACGACGATGGCCCAGTTGCCCGACATGACCAAACACCGCGGTTTTCCGTCCGGCATGCCGGGCACGGGCATCCAGTTCACCATCCGCCGCGCCAATCCGAGAGGCGTGACGCCGATCAAGGCGCTGCCGCGCCGGGCACGCCCCGGCACGGCGGAACATCGGGTCGACGCCGCCTTCCTGCACGCGCTCTGGCACTATTTCGGCGCAGACCCCTTCGAGCGCGGCAATCTCGACGCCGCGCGCCTCAACCTGCTCTTCGGGCGGGAAGTGGTGGCGGCGGACAAGGATTTCGATCCGCTGTCCTACGAAGCGCTGCTCATGATCGACGAAAGGGTCGCGCGCCAGAATTTCCCGGAAGCGTTCGAAGACGTGATGGAGGTCTGACGTCGTCGCTCTCATCAAGCCGGCAACGCCGCCGAGACAAGCTCGCAGACCGCCAGGAAGACCACGTCGACGCCTCTGGCGAGCTGATCGTAATCGGTCCATTCTTCGGGCGCGTGGGAAATGCCGCCGCGGCTCGGCACGAAGACGAGGCCGGTGGGTGCGAAATCGGCCATGACCATGGCATCGTGCGCCGCGCCGCTGACCATGGTCCGGCGCTTAAGGCCCAAACGTCCCGCATGGTGCGAGAGCCTTTCATGCAGCGCCGCATCGAGCGGCGCTGGCGGTATGAACAGCTCTTCCTCGATCTCGACGGCAACGCCATTGCCGCCGGCCCGCTCGATCACCGAGCAGGCCCGATCGATCAACGCCCGGATCACCTCCTCCCGCGCTGCGCGGATATCGACGGTGAAGGTAACGAGATCGGGAATGACGTTCGCTGCGCCGGGGCGAACCTCCATCTTGCCGACGGTCAGGACCGCGCCGTCGCCGGCGGCACGCGCAAGATCCGGCAGTTGCGCCAGCGCCGACACCGCGCCGACCAGCGCGTCGCGCCGGGCATTCATCGGCGTCGTGCCGGCATGTCCCGCCTGCCCCCGGAAGGTCGCCCTGATCTGGCCGACGCCGACGATGCGGTCGACGATGGCGACATCGTCGCCATGCGCTTCCAGCACCGGCCCCTGCTCGATATGCAGTTCGAGGAAGGCATGGATCGATCCCGGCGCACGCACCGCCAGATGCGCCGACGCCGGATCGAGCCCGTAAGCCTCCATCGCCTGCGCAACCGTGATCCCATCATCATCGGAAAACGCGACGAACTGCTGCATGTCCACCGCACCGGTGAGGACGCGCGAGGCCAATAGCCCGCCGCCGAACCGGGTTCCCTCCTCCTCGATCATGGCGATGATTTCAAGCGGCCGCTCGGGCGCAAGGCCCCGCTCCTTCAGCAAGGAGGCGATCTCGATGCCGGCAACGACCCCGGCAGGACCATCGAATTTACCGCCGTTCGGGACGGAATCGAAATGCGACCCGACCATGACCGGCGCAAGATCGGGATTGCGCCCCTCCAGGCGGCCGATGAGGTTGCCGACCGCATCCTCCCGCACCACCAGCCCCGCCGCCTCCATCTGCGCCCGCAGGTAATCGCTCGCGCCCCGGAATTCCGGGCTGTAGGTAAACCGGTTCGTTCCCTTGCCGGGCGTCGCCGTAAACCGGTCCAGCCCCTCGATCAGAGACTGAAGCCGGCTCGGGTCCGAAAATCGTGTCATATGAAGCTTTCCTCCGGAGGTCCGCGCCTAGTTCATTGCTCTGAATTCGGACGGCGTCTTGTCGTAAGCGGCGCGGAAGGCGCGGTTGAAGGTCACGAGATTGCCGAAGCCGCAGGCGAAGGCGATATCGATGATGCGATGGTGCCTCAGTGCCGGGTCTCGCAACATCGCCACCGCCCTCTCCAGCCTTTGCTCGCGGATATAGCGGCCGACGGTCAGGCCGCCGCGCTCGAAGTCCTTCCGCAACTGGCTGGCGGAAACGCAGATATGCGCGGCAATCCGTTCCTCGTTCAGGAGGGGATCGTCCAGGTGCCGGGAGACATAACGCTGTGCCGACATCAGGCGTGCGCGGCTCGACGTTCCAAATCGCGCCCTCTCCGCAAAAGCGGGCGCGGCGACGGATGCGGCGGCGGCAATCAGGTCAGCGATATGATCGGGCGCCAGCTGACTGATCGGCAAGGCGATCGGGTCCTGCCGATTGACCAGAACATCGACATAGGCGCGCACGAGCGCATTGGCCGCCGATGCGCTCGTTATGACCGTCATGAAGCGGTTCTCGAGCAGCGCGTAGCGTTCGCGAATACGCTCACGCCCGGTCTGCACGGCGATCAGCCCGCACGGCCCATCGCCCACGAGAATGACCGAGGGGGCGCTTTGCTCGATGAGCACCGATGCCCCCGGATCGAGTTCCACGCTCTGCCCGAGCTGGCTCACGCCGAGTTTGGTCGGCCCCGCATTCAGAAGCAGCACGACATTGCTGGAATTCTCGGCGGCGATATCGTCCTTCGTTCTCGATATCGATTTCACCGTGCCGTGGATCGTGCCGAGGGAAACGTCCTGTGTCCTCGCGATCCTAAGCTCGCCCTCGAAGGGCCTGCCCACCGAAGGATCGGCGTGCAGCCGCGCGTAGCCGGACGAGAGCGATGAAATCCATTGCTCCCTGCGGAGTGCTTCGTCGCCGGCGAGATGGCTGGAACTATAAACGATACTCTGCATGCATCATCCTGGGCTTCCGCGCCTTCCGGCTGCATCAATTTGTCAAATTCGACTATGAAATCTGTCATTTTCGACAGGATCGAAGCTTTCAATGTGTCTATTGCAAAGACGGAATTTGCCAATTCTCTCTCAGACGAGAGACATTCATCGCTCACCTCGTCTTTTCCTGACTCGACAAGGACCTGCACTTGCCCAAATGCCGCCGCGGCCAAATTCACCGATCGGAGCGGCCGCGCGGGTGACGGACGACCACTCCCATTCGACGGAAGGCGCGCAGGATCGTATTCCGCATTCGGTGCTGGATACAAGAGGCCTGCCCGACAAGCAGGCTCTGGCTCTCTGGCAGGAGCACAAAGGTTTATACTACGACCTACGCACCTACAGGGAAGGCGAGCAAACGCCCGATATCCGCGTGGATATGTGGAATCTCGGAAACTCGCTGCTCGGTGTGTTCAAGGTGCCCACCCAGACATGGAGCCGTTCCCGCGCCTGCATCGGACGCGACGGCATGGATTCCTTCATGATCCAGATCCTGCGAAAGGGCTGGAACACCCCGCGCAACGGCGGTGTAACGGCCCAGCCGGGCGATATCGTCGTCTACGATATGGCGCAGCCGCAGGACCGCTCCGGCGGCGAGAACGAGGCATTGACCCTGTTCCTGCCGCGCAATCTTCTCGGTCCTCATCTCACCGCGCCGGACGACCACGGCGAGCAACACCTGCCGACCGTCAATCCGCTGGCGGTCCTGCTGCGGGACCATCTGATCAGCCTGTCTTCCCGCCTGCCGGAAATGTCGCTGACGCAGGCGCGCGCGATCATCCCGGCCACGGTGCAACTGGCCGCGGCGGCGATGAACGGCACGGTTCGCGAAGCGCAGGCGGGCGCGGTCCGCATGGCGATGATCGAACGGATCTGCGCCTATATCGACGCGCGCATCCTGGCGCCCGAATTGAGCCCGGAGTCGATTGCCGCCCACTTCGGCATGACGCGCCGAAATCTCGGCTATCTTCTGGAACCCTATGGTGGCGTTGCCGCCTATATACGGCGAAAACGCCTGTCCCTGATCCATACGGCACTGATGAACCCCATGCGAAAGGGCCAGCCGATCGAGGACATCGTCGAAGCCTATGGCTTCAATCACTATCGCAGCTTCGCTCTCGCCTATCAGAAGCAGTTCCGCATGACGCCGCGCGAAGCGCGGGCGCAGGCTCTGAAGGGTGCCGCCCTTACATCCGAGACGGACGGCAATCTCGAACCCTGGGCCTATTGGGTCAAGGGTCTCCGGTAACCATCATCCTTCCATCGCCGTCCGTCATGCGTGTCGCTGCAACCATCGCGATCACCGTTGCATTGCACGATTCGAAACCGGATTTCCGGGACGCGACACCTTGCGGCACGGCGGCGGAACGCTCGCCGTTTCCCATCATTTCCTCTCCGATTTCCTTCCTGTTCCGATTGAGGAACCGGACGCCGTTCGGCCTGTTCGAGCTGATTTCTTTCCCGCAAAACATCGCCGGAATGCCGGGGAATTCCGGTGGCGCCGTTTCGACGACGAGCCTCGCCAACGGCACGCCGGCGTCGATACGCGCAACGCGATATTTGGGAAGCAGAGCATGAGAGACGGAAATAACACAGCCACGGACACGTCACTGAGATCGACGGCGGTCGGGAAATCCCTTAAGAAGCCGCGCAATCGGGAACGCGCCCTGCTCCTCGTGTCCACGGCGCTGATGGGGGGCGTTCTGTCGACGTCCGTCTGGGCAGGCAGCCTTGACTGGACCGGCGCGACGAACACCGACTGGGGTGACGCGACGAACTGGAACGCACCGGGCTTGGCTCCCCCGACCGCCGGCGACATCGCCACAATCGATACGATGGCATCCGGCGGAGCGACGGTGAATGGCATGAATGCCGTTGCCGGACAGGTGTATGTGGGCGTGAACAACGCCGCCTATCTCGGGATCGTCAATGGCGGCACGCTGACGACAGCGGCCGGCACAATTGGCGTCAGCAGCGGCTCAAGCGGCACCGTGTTCGTCGATGCGGCCGGGGGCGCCGGATCGGCATGGGATTTGGGAGGCTACACGCTCACCATCGGCGACGCCGGCGACGGTCATCTGACGATTACCGGCGACGGCGCCGTGACGGATGGCCAGGGCATCATCGGTAATACCGTTCTGGGCAGCGGGCAGGTCGATGTATCCGACGGCGGCAACTGGACCAGCAGCGGCGAACTCGACATCGGCGCCTCGGGCAGCGGCTTGCTGAATATCAAGAATGGCGGCCTTGTCTTCAGCGGAATGGGCATCCTCGGCGTCAGTCAGGGGGCGACCGGAACCGTCAACGTCGATGGCGCCGGATCGCGCTGGACGAGCACCGATGCCATCACGGTGGGCGACGGGGGCGAGGGAACGCTCACCATCACCAACGGCGGCAAGGTGTCGGGCATCGACGGCGTGATCGGCCAGGGAACGACCTCGACGGGCACCGTGACCGTGGACGGTACGCATTCCAGTTGGGGCATCACCGGAGCCGGTACTCTCGACGTCGGCTATGACGGCGATGGCACCCTGAATGTCCAGAACGGAGGCACGGTGACCGCCGCCAATAACACGTTCATCGGCGTGCACCAGCTGTCGAAGGGCTGGGTGAGTGTCACCGGCACGAACTCCTTTCTGGACATCGGCGGCTTTCTCTCCGTCGGCAACGGCGGCACCGGCCGTCTGGGCATCGATGCGGGCGGCAGGGTCGACAGTCTGGACGCCCTGGTGGGAGCGCAAGCGCAAAGCAGCGGCGGGGTGGCGGTCGATGGCACAGGCTCGTCCTGGAATATCAACGGGCAGTTCTATGTTGGCATGGGCGGCAGCGGCGACGTCTTCGTGACAGGCGGTGGTCATGTCGTGAGCGGCGACGCCTTCGTCGGCTACGGGCCGGGTATCAACGGATACGTCACCGTCATGGATTCCGGTTCCCGGTGGACGGCGTCGAATATTATCATGGGGCAGGCCGGCACGGGGAATCTGGAAATTCTGAACGGCGGTATCGTCGATGGCGATGTGATCAGCATCGGGAATGGGGTCGGATCGGGAGGCGTGGCATTGGTTGACGGCGCCGGATCGCAGCTCACGGTGACGGGCGCCGGAAACAGCATCGTTGTCGGCGGCGACGGGACCGGCAGCCTGACGTTGTCGAATGGCGGCATAGCAACGTCCAGCGGATCGGTCCTGATTGCCGCGAACGCCGGATCGACGGGCGCGCTCAACATCGGCGGCGATCCTTTCGGCAGCGGCGCCGTGCCTCTCGCTCCCGGAAATCTGGTTGCCCCGGATGTTGCCTTCGGGGCCGGCCACGGCGCGATCAACTTCTTCCACACCAGCACGAATTACAGCTTCGATCCGGCGATCAGCGGCGCCGGCACGATCAACCAGTTTGCAGGCAAGACGATCCTGACGGGGGATTCGAGTGCCTTCACCGGCATGACGAATATCGAAGGCGGCACGCTCGTCGTCAACGGCAAGCTTGGCGGCACGATCTTGGACGCTGGCGGTCGTCTGCAGGGCAACGGCACCGTGGGGGACGTCCATATGCTCGACGGCGGCACCATTGCGCCGGGCAATTCGATCGGCACGCTCAACGTCGCCGGCAACATCCTGTTCAATCCGGGCTCGATCTACGAGGTCGA
>Ga0153956_1001447_pt1 | contig 20608 bp, 18 predicted proteins | sample TSFL040MetaG_FD_104704 | JGI IMG/M metagenome (GOLD analysis project Ga0153956, IMG submission 104704) | Attine ant fungus gardens microbial communities from Florida, USA - TSFL040 MetaG | ecosystem: Host-associated > Fungi > Mycelium > Unclassified | place: USA: Florida, Wekiwa Springs...
AAACCCGCCGCTACGACGTCTCGATGGAGAAATACGCCAACGCCTCGGTCCAGTCGCAGACCTCGCTCTCCATCCTCAACACCGGCCAGGCCGCGATCATCGCCATCGGCCAGGGCGTGGTGCTGGTGCTGGCGGCGATGATGGTGAAGTCGGGCGAGGTCAAGCTGGGCCAGTTCGTGGCCGTCAACCTGATCGTGCTGCAACTCTACCAGCCGCTGAACCTGCTGGGCACGGTCTATCGCGAGATCACCCAAGGGCTGGTGGACATGGAAGCGATGTTCCGCCTGCTGCACCAGCCGCAGGAGGTGCGCGACAAGCCGGGCGCCGGGCCGCTGGCGGTGACGGGCGGCGAGATCCGGTTCGACGATGTGGTGTTCGCCTACGATCCCGAGCGCACGGTGCTGAAAGGCATCAGCTTCACCGTGCCGGCCGGCAAGACAGTGGCGGTGGTGGGCCCCAGCGGCGCCGGCAAGTCCACCATCAGCCGCATCCTCTACCGCTTCTACGACATCAAGTCCGGCAGCGTGACCATCGACGGGCAGGATATCCGCGACGTGACGCAGGAGTCGCTGCGCTCCGTGATCGGCATCGTGCCGCAGGATACGGTGTTGTTCAACGACACGGTGAGGTACAACATCGCCTATGGCCGCATCGGCGCCACCGAGGCCGAGATCAAGGACGCCGCGCGGCTGGCGCAGATCGACAAGTTCATCGTCGAGCTTCCGATGGGCTATGACGCCATGGTGGGCGAGCGCGGCCTGAAACTGTCGGGCGGCGAGAAACAGCGCGTCGCCATCGCCCGCACCATCCTGAAGAACCCGCCCATCCTGCTGCTGGACGAAGCCACCTCGGCGCTGGACACCGGCACCGAGCGCGAGATCCAGAGCGCCCTGAACGAAGTCAGCCTGGGCCGCACCACATTGGTCATCGCCCACCGCCTCTCGACCGTGATCGACGCCGACGAGATCCTGGTGCTGGACCATGGCCGGATCATCGAGCGCGGACGCCATGCCCAGCTTCTGGCCCAGGGCGGGCATTATGCCGCCATGTGGAACAAGCAGCGCGAAGCCGCCGCCGCCCGCGAGAAGCTGAAGGAAGTCGAGAACGACCCCGATGTGGCGCCGGGGATCGCGAAGGCGGCTCCGTTATGAGCCTTCGCTCAGGGCTTCAGGCAATCCGGATTGAAAACCCGCCTTGCCGACGGCGGATTGGCCGCCAGCTTGCCGGCCGGGCGGATCGGGCGCGGTTGCAGGTCGCCGCCGCAGTTGGGGCATATCCCGCCGAGACGGGTTTGCGCACAGTCGCGGCAGAAGGTACACTCGAAAGTGCAGATCATCGCATTCGGCGAGCCCGGCGGCAGATCCTTGTCACAGCATTCGCAGTTGGGCCGCAGTTCCAACACCGGTCAGATGATCTCGACCCGGTCGACCTCGACGCCCTTGTTGCCTTGCCGCGTCGAATAACGGATGCGTTGGTCCGGCTCGACCGCCTGGACGCCCGAACGCCTGAGCGCGCTGGCATGCAGATAGATGTCGCCGGAACCATTGTCGGGCATCACGAAGCCGAAGCCTTTCTGGTCGTTGAAGAACTTGACCTTGCCTTCGACCATCGGCCCGGACGGGCCGCTGTCGCGATGGAACCCGCCGCCGCCAAAGCCACCGCCGCCGAATTCCCGGCGCGGGCCGCGCGAGGGCGCTTCCGCGGTGGATGTATCCACGCTGTGCACCGCCACCACCTGAAGCCCGCGCTGGCTGTCGGCCAGATCGCAGACCACGGTCGTGCCGGGCTGCACCTCGCCATGGCCGGCGGCCTGCAACGCGCTGGCGTGACAGAAGGCGTCGCCGCCATTGTCCAGCGTGATGAATCCGTAACCCTTGGTGGGATTGAACCACTTCACCTTGCCTTTCGCAGAAGCCTGCGAAATGGCCTTGTCGTTGCCATATGCCATTGTGAACCGACGCCACGCCCCGAAAGCCGGTTGGACACCCCAAGCCGTCCCCCGTACCGGCTGCGTGGGGGCGACCTGCGACATGATGCCTATATTAAATCCCAGTCTGCAACGGGGTTAACCCGACAAATGTTACGGTCGGGCTATGTTGCGCCGCAACAAAAATGGGTTGACATTGACCTGGCCATCCCGGATAAGCCCTATATCCGCGACCGCACAAGGCGCCAGACCGGCGCTGTCATCGCAGGATTTCATCCCCAGACCTCCGTTCCCTCCAGTGTGCGTGGAAGACGGCAACCAGCCGTTAGACCCGCGCCCTTTGGCGCGACTCCACGGTTTTTAAGGACCTTTGTGACCGACGTTACTTTTGAATCGCTTGGCGTGGCCGAGCCGATCCTGCGCGCCCTGCGCGCGGAGAATTACACCAAACCGACCCCGATCCAGGGCAAGGCCATTCCGGCCCTGCTGGCCGGCCGCGACCTGTTGGGCATCGCCCAGACCGGCACCGGCAAGACCGCCGCCTTCGGCATTCCCCTGCTGCAGAAGCTGTCCGTCGGCCATGTCCCGCCCCAGCCCAGGCAGGCCAAGGCGCTGATCCTGGCGCCGACCCGCGAACTGGCGGTGCAGATCGAGGAATCGCTGCGCACCTATGGCAAGTTCCTGAACCTCAAGATGACCGTGATCCTGGGCGGCGTGAACCAGAACACCCAGGTCCGCAACATGGCCAAGGGCGTCGACATCCTGGTCGCCACGCCCGGCCGCCTGCTCGACCTGGTGCAGCAGAAGCATGTGCGGCTGGACGCGGTGAACACCTTCATCGTCGACGAAGCCGACCGCATGCTGGACATGGGCTTCATCCGCGACGTGCGCAAGCTGGTCGCCTTCATCCCCAGGCAGCGCCAGTCGATGCTGTTCTCGGCCACCATGCCGGAGGACATCGCCCGCCTGGTGCATGAGATGATGCACCAGCCCGAGCGCATCGAGGTCGCGCCCCAGGGCAAGACCGCCGACCGCGTCGAGCAGAAGCTGTATTACGTGCCGGCGCAGCAGAAGCGCCAGCTGCTCAGTGAATTGCTGAAGGACCTGGCGATGAACCGGGTGATCGTCTTCACCCGCACCAAGCACGGCGCCAACAAGGTGGCCGAGCATCTGTCGCGCGGCGGCGAGGTGGCGGAAGCCATCCACGGCAACAAGTCGCAGAACGCCCGCCAGCGGGCGCTGGACATGTTCAAGAGCGGCAAGGCCCGCGTGCTGGTGGCGACCGATATCGCCGCCCGCGGCATCGACGTGGACAATATCAGCCATGTGGTGAATTTCGAGCTGCCCAACGAGCCGGAATCCTATGTGCATCGCATCGGCCGCACCGCGCGCGCCGGCGGCGAGGGAGTCGCCATCAGTTTCTGCGATCCGTCCGAGCGCGGTTACCTGCGCGATATCGAGCGCGTCATCCGCATGAAGATCGCGGCGGTCGCCCACGACTTGCCCGAACTGACCGAGGAGCAGAAGCGCCAGATGGAGCAGCCGCGCGGTCCGCGCGGGCGCTCTCACAACCATGGGAGCCACGGCAAGCCGCACGGCCACAAGGCGGGCGGGCATAAGGGCGGCGGACGCGGTGACGGCGGCAACGCCCATGCCGACCCGCACGCGCCGAAGAAACGCAACGGCAGCCGCGCCCACTGGCATCGCGGCCGCGACAAGCAGCGCGGTACCGCCGCGTAAATGCAGGTCTTCGTCGATGGCGATGCCTGCCCGGTGAAAGCGGAAGTCGAGAAGGTGGCGGCCCGGCATGGCCTGGCCGTCACCATCGTCTCCAACGGCGGCCTGCGCCCCTCGGCCAATCCGATGCTGCGCCATGTCACCGTGGCGGAGGGCGCGGACGCCGCCGACGACTGGATCGTGGAACATATCGCGTCCGGCGATATCTGCATCACCGCAGACATTCCGCTGGCGGCGCGTTGCCTGGACAAAGGCGCGCGCGTGCTGGGACCCAACGGCAAGCCCTTCACGCAGGACGGCATCGGCATGGCCCTGGGGATGCGCGAACTCAGCCGTCACTTGCGGGAACTGACGCCGGGCGGCCAGACCCGTCACGCCGGGTTCGGAAAGCAGGACCGCTCGCGGTTCCTGGGCGAACTGGAAAATTGCATCCGGGCGCTGAAACGCGCAGGCTAAGCGCATGTCGGACTTCGGCCTGAAACTCGAAAATCATTATGCGCGGCTGCCGGAGGAATTTTACACCCGCATGCCCGCCGGCAAGATCGGCACGCCGCGCCTGGTCCATGCCAATCCGCAAGCCGCTGCGCTGATCGACCTGGACCCCGCGGTCTTCAGCGATCCGCGTTTTGCCGAGATCGTGTCCGGCCACCGCCCGCTGGAAGGCTTCGCGCCGCTGGCGATGGTCTATTCCGGCCATCAGTTCGGCGTCTGGGCCGGGCAGTTGGGCGACGGGCGGGCGTTGTTGATCGGGCAAGTGCGAAATACGCGCGGTGAACTTTGGGATATTCAATTGAAGGGCGCCGGCAAGACACCTTATTCGCGTTTTGGCGATGGCCGCGCAGTGATGCGCTCCACCATTCGCGAATATCTCGCCAGCGAAGCCATCGCGGCGCTGGGCATTCCCACCAGCCGGGCGCTGGCTGTCGCCGCGACCGGCGAGATGGTGCGGCGGGAAGAACTGGAGCCGGGCGCGGTGCTGACGCGACTGGCGCGCAGCCATATCCGCTTCGGCCATTTCGAGCATTTCTTCCATCGTGGCCGGAAGGACCGGGTGCGCCAACTGGCCGATCATGTGATCGCGGAACATTTTCCCGGCCTGGATTATCCCGCATGGTATGGCGAGGTGGTGCGGCTGACGGCGGAAATGGTGGCGCACTGGCAAGCGGTGGGCTTCGCTCATGGCGTGATGAACACCGATAATATGTCCATCCTGGGCTTGACGTTGGACTATGGGCCCTATGGCTTCATGGACGCCTATGACCCGATGTTCGTCTGCAACCATACCGACGAGCAGGGGCGCTATTCCTTCCTCAACCAGCCGATGATCGCGCACTGGAACTTGCGTGCGCTGGCGCTGGCGTTGTCGGACTTGATGCCGACCGAGGGTCTGCTGGATCAACTCGGCACCTTTGAAGAACATTTCGGCGCCAAATATCGTGCCTTAATGCGCGCCAAACTGGGGCTGGCGGATTCACGGGACGGCGACGACAAGCTGATCGGGGAATTGCTGGCGCTGATGGCCAAGGCGCGCGCCGATTTTCCGCTGACCTTCCGCAAGTTGAACGGCGAAGATCGCGACTGGATCGCCCTGTTCGGTGACAAGTATGCTGATGCCCAAGCTTGGCTGTCGCGCTACCGCCTGCGTACGGAAGGACAGGACCTGTCGCATCTCGACAAGGTCAATCCGCTCTATGTGTTGCGCAACTGGGTGGCGGAAACCGCGATCCGTGCCGTGGAAGATGAGGGTGACGTGGCGACCCTGGATCAAATCCTCCGGCTGGTGCAGAACCCGTTCGCACGGCACAACGGCGGCGAAGCTTTCGCCGCGCCGCCGCCGCCCGAAATGTCTCACCTGGAAGTGAGCTGTTCCTCGTGACGCTACCAGTTTGTCGAGATGTACTTTATCTCGCAGAACTCGATCAGGCCGTGGTGCGAGCCTTCGCGGCCCAGGCCCGACTGCTTGACGCCGCCGAACGGCGCCGCCGGGTCCGACATCAGGCCGCGATTGAGGCCCAGCATGCCCGCCTCAAGCTTCTCGCAGATATGAAAGCCGCGCTTGATGTCCTGTGTGTAGACATACGCCGCGAGGCCATATTCAGTGTCGTTGGCCTTGCGGATCGCTTCCGCCTCGTCGTCGAAGGACTGCAGCGACACCACCGGTCCGAAGATTTCCTCACGCATCATATCGGCGCTGTCCGGCACGTCGGCCAGCACGGTCGGGGGATAATAATAGCCGGGCCGGTTGAGGCGCTGGCCACCCAGCAGCAGCTTGGCGCCCTTGGCGACCGCGTCATCCACCAGTTCGGCGATCTTGGCGACGGATTTTTCGTTCACCATCGGACCCAGCGTGGATTCCGGATCGGTCGCTTCGCCCAGCTTGATCTTGGACATGCGGTCCACGATGCCGTCCGTGAAGCCCTTGTAGATATCCTTGTGGACATAGAACCGGTTGGCTGCGGTGCAGGCTTCGCCGCTGTTGCGCATCTTGGCCAGCATGGCGCCGTCCAGCGCGTCGTTCAGTTTGGCATCCTTGCAGACCAGGAAGGGAGCGTTGCCGCCCAGTTCCATGGCGCAGGAAATCACCTGGTCCGCCGCTTCGTGCAGCAGGGCGCGGCCCACCGGCGTCGAGCCGGTGAAGGAAATCTTGCGCACCCGCGGATCATGCAGCACCGCCTTGGACAGCGCGCTGGCCTTGGCCGTGGTGACGACATTCACCACACCCGCCGGCACGCCGCAGTCGTGCATGATCTGGGCGACGGCGAAAGCGGTGAGCGGGGTTTCGGTGGCGGGCTTCAGCACCACGGTGCAGCCGGCCGCCAAGGCAGGCGCGATCTTGCGGGTTGCCATCGCCGCCGGATAGTTCCAGGGCGTGATCAGCAGCGCGATGCCGATCGGCTGATACTGCACCATGATGCGCGCGCCGCTGGCGGGCGCCATCGCCATTTCGCCCAGCACATGGCAGCATTCTTCCGCATACCAGCGATAGAATTCGGCGGCATACAGCACTTCGCTGCGCGAGTCGGGCAGCGCCTTGCCATTCTCCAAGCTTATCAGATAGGCTAGCCATTCGATGTTCTCGACGATCTTCTCATAGCACTTGCGCAGAATCTCGGCGCGATGGCGCGGCGTGGTGGCGGCCCAGGCGGCGGCTGCTTTGTCGGCTGCATCCACTGCCGCCAGCGAGTCGGCGGCGTCGCAGTCGGCGACGTCGGTGATCTTCTTGCCGGTCGAGGGATCGAAGACATCGACGCGCTTCTTGCTGGTGGCTTCCACCCACTGACCGCCGATCCACAGGTCGGTGGGAATTGGGAAGGGCTTGGGGCCGGTCTTGGGATCGGGAATGATGAAGGTGTGGGTCATGGCACTCTCTGTTTGCGAATTCAGGAAGCAAGCGTGGCGCGGTCGCCAGTGAAAGCGGCGCGGGTGATCGCCTTAATGGCGTCCAGGTCCAGTTTGCGGGGATTGTTGTTGACCAGGCGCGCGGCACCGATGGCTGCTTCCGCCGTCCAGTCCTGCTTGTCTTCCGGCAGGCCCAAGTCCTTCAGCGTCACCGGGATGCCGATGTCCTTCAGCAGGCTGGCGACCTCGTCGATCAGCTTTCGCGACAATTCTTCATCAGTGCCGCTCAGGCCGATGGCACGGGCGATTTCCGCGAAGCAGCTGACACAGTCCCGGCGGTTGAACTCCATCACATAAGGCATCAGCAACGCCACGCCCATGCCGTGCGGCGTATGGGTTTCATTGCCGACGGGATATTGGATGGCATGCGCTGCCGCGGTACCTGCCGCGCCAAAGGCACAACCCGCCGCCAGTGAGGCCAACATCATCTGCTCGCGCGCCTGGACATTCTTGCCATCCTTCACGGCAGTGCGCAGGGCGGCGAAGATATTCTTCAGCGCCAGCAGGCCGAACACATCCGACAGCGCGTTCTTGCCGACAAACACGTTCTTCACCGTCAGGTCCGGCGTCACCTCGCGGCGGGCGGCGGTGAAGCTTTCAATGGCGTGGGTCAGCGCATCGGCGCCAGACACTGCCGTCAGGCCCGGCGGGCAGGTCAGGGTCAGTTCGGGATCGCACACCGCCACGCGGGGGATCAGGTAGGGCGAGGAGATGCCCACCTTGGTGCCGCGCTCGGTATCGGCGATCACCGCCACCGGCGTCACTTCCGAACCGGTGCCTGAAGTCGTAGGCACCGCGATCACCGGCGCGACGGGCCCCGGAATCTTGTTCTCGCCATAGTAATCGCGCAGCGAGCCGCCATGCTGCAGCAGGACCGCGACGCACTTGGCCATGTCCATGCAGGAACCGCCGCCGATGCCCAGCACTATGTCGGGCTTGTAGTCGGTATATTCCTTCACGCAGTTGGAGATGCCGTCCATCGGCAGGTCGGCCTCGGTGCGATCATAGACCTTCACCTCGACGCCATTGGCCTTGATGTCCTCGACGATGGCCTTGAACTGCGCATCCTGGCCCATCCGGGCGTCGGTGCAGACCAAAGCGCGCTTGCCGATCTGGGCCATCATCATGCCGATGGCGGCACGCTGGCCGGAGCCAAACACGACCGCGGCGGGTAGGCGCAGGGCGCCGAAAATTCCATTCATCACGCACTTTCCTTTCGCGATTCCCGCGCCAGCTTCTGCAGATCTTCCCACAGGCCGTCGTCGAGATAGACGCCGCGCTTTTCCGACTGCGCCCGCACCTTGTGGGCGCGGTCGCCCGGTACCAGCACCGGATGTTCCGGGTCGGCGGGTGCTGCGGCACGAATTTCGTTAAGATAGGCGGTCACCAGATGCCTGGCGGCGTCCGCATGCGGCGGGGCGATGACGATGAACAGGTCGCCCTTGTTGGAGACGTTGACCGAATCCAGCGTGCCCTTGACGTCGGTGCCGATCGCAGAGGCCGCCAGCGACGCAACCAGCACCTCGAACGCGATGCCCAGCGCATAGCCCTTGGGTCCGCCGAACGGCGCGATGGCACCTTTTTTGGCCGCGCTTGCGTCGGTGGTGGGATCGCCATTCTCATCCAGCGCCCAGCCCAGCGGGATCGGCGCACCGCGATTGGCGTGATCATGAATCTTGCCCATCGAGACCTGGCCGGTCGCCATGTCCAGCACCATCGGGTTGGGTTCGGCGGGGACGCCGATGGCGATCGGGTTGGTCCCGATCATCGCCTTGCGTCCGCCATAAGGATGCACCAGCGCTTCGCTGATGGTCAGCGCGATACAGGTGAAGCCCAGACCGGCGACATGCTCGGCGTAATAGGCAAGCGCGCCCAGATGATTGGTGTTGCGCACGGCGGCGATGGCGATGCCGTCTTCCCTGGCGCGCGGCACGATGGCGTCCAGCGCCGCCATGGCGACGACGGGACCAAGCCCGCGCTCGCCGTCCACGGCGAGAAAGCTGCGCGCGGTCCATTCCTGCTTGCCGGTAGCGCCTGGCACCGACAGGCCGGCATGGATGCGTTCGATCACCCGGCGCAGGCGCAGCAGTCCGTGGCTGGGGATGGCGCGCATTTCGGCCTCGATGAACAGGCCCGCCTGGGCGCGGGCATGATCGGCCGGCACGCCATTGGCGATCAGGATACCTTCGGCCAAGGCACGGACTTGCTCAAACGGGACCAGCAAGATCAAATATCCTATAGGATCAGCAGACCGTATGTGTTAACTCTTACTTGGTCAACGGTCCAATCCAAGTGTTCTGGAGAAAGTTCTCCGTCCATGTCTGCCGCCAACGAGAATGCCGACCGGCTAATTGCCCGCCCCTCCGGGCTGGCGGAAGAGGTTTATCGCCGGGTGCGGGCCGACATTATGTCCCTGAAGATTCCCCCGGATTCGCGGGTGTCGGTAGATGCGCTGGCCCGTGAATTGGGCGTCTCCCAAACTCCGGTGCGCGAGGCGCTGTCGATGTTGGAAGCCAACGGCCTGGTATCGAAGCGCCACTTTGCCGGTTACGCCACATCGCCGCGCATGGATCGGGCGCAGCTGGACGAACTGTTCGAATTCCGCCTGCTGATCGAGCCGCATGCCGCGTGCAAAGCGGCAGAGGCGATACGCGATGCGGACTTGCAAGCGCTGACCGACGTGTCGGGCGCGCGCGCGCCGTCACACGATGCCTTCGCCGACATGGACACCGAATTCCATAAGCTGATCGCGCAAGGCGCGGGAAACCACCTGATCGCCGATTCACTGGCGCGGCTGCATATCCATGTCCACATTTTCCGCTCCTGTTTCCGCAGCGAAATCGCGGAAGAAGCGGTGCACGAACATGGCGACGTGATCGCGGCGATCAAGAGACGCGACGGCGCCGCCGCCGAAGCCGCGATGCGCCGACATATCGAGCGCAGCTACAAACGCTTGCGTGATTTTATCCAAGACTAGGGCTTATGTGCCTTGCGAAAGGCCGCATAGCGCGCCTTGGTCTCGTCGTTCGGCGGATAAAGGCCGGGCAGGGGCACGCCGCGCTCGATCTCGGTCATGATCCAGGCTTCCTGGGCTTCCTGTTCGACGGCGGCGCTCACAATGTCCAACAACATTGCTTGTGGGATCACCACTGCGCCATCGCCATCGGCGACAATGGTGTCGCCGGGAAACACCGCCACGCCGCCGCAGCCGATCGGCTCCTGCCAGTTGACGAAAGTCAGTCCGGCAACGGAAGCCGGCGCCGCCGCGCCCGCGCACCAGACCGGAAGGCCCGTCGCCAGTACGCCTTCCATGTCGCGCATCACGCCGTCGGTGATGAGCGCGCCGACTTTGCGCTTGGCCATGCGGGCGCAGAGAATGTCGCCGAAGATACCGGCATCGGTCACGCCCATCGCGTCGGCCACGGCGATCACGTCTTCATCCATCGCTTCGATCGCGGCGCGCGTGGAAATCGGCGAGGCCCAGCTTGCCGGCGTCGCCAGATCTTCGCGCGCCGGCACGAAGCGCAGGGTGAAGGCCGTGCCGACAACGCGTTTCTGGTTATGCTGCCTGGGGAATGCACCGCGCAGCCAGACATTGCGCAGACCCTTGCGCATTAGCACCGTGGTTAGGGTCGCGGTGGAAACGCCTTGCAGCGCCGCTTTGATCTGGGCATCCATCATTACGGCGTCACCTTTGTTTCTTTCATGCCGGCCGCGCCCGAAATTAGCGGCGTGGTCCCCGCCGGATAACCGTTCTGCTGCAGGATATAGGCGACCACCGCGGCATATTCCTCGGGCTTCAATGCACCGGGATCGGATTGCGGCATGGTGGCGGCGGTGCTTTCCAGCAAGGTTTGCACATTCAAAGTCTGCGCAATGGCGAGTTCACCGAAAGATGGCCCTTTAAGTGCGGGCGCCGCCACCCCTTCTAGCTGCGTGCCATGGCAGGCGGCGCACGTCTGGGCATAGGTGGTGGCGCCGGCGCTGGCCTGGTCGGCGGTGAAGAGTGCGGGCTTGGCGTCTTGAGCGGTCGCACGCGTCAACGACAGCACAGCCAACAGCATAGTGGCAGTAAGTTTGGATTTCATGGAACGAATGGAACCCAAGCGATTTGGCGGAAGGCACTATAGGCTCGGGCGTGTGACGGTCCAGCAGGACTGAGGATCGGCCATCCTAACAACAGCAAAAGCCAAAGTGAGGGGCTTTGGCATCTGCGCGTGGCTGTCGATTTACACGATGTGTCTTGCGGGTCTCCGATGCGACACAGCCCGCCCTCTCACGGGTCATGGAAATGCCCATAAACATTGGATTTTTAGCATATTGTATACTGACGATGTCGTGCATTTTTGAGCCAGTTTTGTGCGTTGCACAGTGAGCCATCTGTCTGTTTTGGCGTGGTAATTATGTGACGGAGGATCAGTTTGGTGCCCAAATTCCGCTTTTCGGCTCGCCCAGTGGCGACCACCTCTGCTATCCAGCCGAACAGTGGTTCGGCGCGTGCCGGATGGAGAACAAACGTCTCAGGGGGAATTCCATGAATTACGGTCTCACAAAGACTCGTACTCGCCTTGTCGGAAGCGCCGCGATCCTTGCCCTTTCCGCCGGCGCCGCGATGGCGCAGCAGGCAGCCACCGAGAGTGTCGAACAGGTCGTGGTGTCCTCCACCCGTCTGCAGAATGCTGGCTTCGATGCGCCGACCCCGACCACGGTGGTGAGCGCGGCCGACCTGCAAAGTTCCGCCAAGCCGAACGTCTTCGACGCCATCACCCAGCTTCCCGCCCTGCAGGGCTCGACCGGCGTGGGCTACAATACCGGCTCCACCACCACCGGCCTGATCGGCTTGTCGGCGTTGGGTCTGCGCGGCCTGTCTCCGCTGCGTACCCTGGTGCTGATCGACAGCCAGCGCGTGGTGGGTGGCAACTTCAACGGCGTGGTGGACGTCAGCCAGCTTCCCCAGATGCTGATCCAGCGCGTTGACGTCGTGACGGGCGGCGCCTCGGCCATCTACGGCTCGGACGCCATCTCCGGCGTGGTGAACTTCGTCACCGACAAGAAGTACGAAGGCTTCAAGATGAACGCCATGGCGGGCCTGTCGAACTATGGCGACATGGGCAATGTCACCTATCAGATGGCGGCCGGCACCAGCTTCGCCGGCGGCCGTGCCCATTTTGAAATGGCCGGTGAATATTCCTACAGCGACGGCCTGCTGCCGCGCTTCCCGCTTTCGACCCAGTTCGGCCAGTTCCCGGAAAATCTGGGCGGCCGCCAGTTGTCGCGCCTGTCCGGCACCGCCAGCTACGGCGGCTCGGCCACCGGCATTCCGGCGGGTCAGCCGCAGAGCTTCTATGGACCGTTGGCGCAGAATACCACCCAGGCCGCCTATGGCATGATCATCAACGGTCCGTTGAACACCACGACCTTCGCCGCGCCGGGCCAGCCTTACAAGTATGCGCTGGCCGGCGGCTGCGTGCAGAACGGCACCACCGGCGCGCTGTCGGCCCGTTACACCAACGGCTTGGTCGGCAGCACCTGCTTTGGCACCCCGGCCAATCCCGGCGAACAGGGCATTATGCGCGGCTTCAACCAGGGGCTCTATGATCCGCTGACCCGCGGCGACGTCTACATGCGCGCATCCTATGACCTGACGCCTTCGACGGAGATCTACGCCACCCTGAACTACGGTGTGTCCCGCACCGAGAATATTCCGGCCCAGGGCAATTCCGACCGTACTGGCATGGTGTTCGCTTGCGACAACGCCTATCTGCCCTCGCTGAACCTGTTCGGCCAGGGGCAGACCCAGGCCCAGGCCCAGGCGGCCTGCTTGGCGGCCTATCCGGCGACCGCGTCTGCGCCGTTCGGCGGTTTTGCCTATGCCACCAAGTCGGCCAATATTCCGCGCAGCCAGTTGATGTTCCTCAACCGCACCCAGCGCCGTTACGTTGTGGGCGGCGACGGCGACTTCAGCCTGTTCGGCAGCGACTGGACCTGGAACAGCTATTTCCAGCATGGCGAAAGCGATACCGGCATCAAGATCATGAACATGCCGCTGTCGGGCGGCCCGGTGGATCCGGCAACCGGCAAGGTCAATCAGACAATCTCGCGCTACAACATGGCGCAGGATGCCGTGGTCGGTCCGAATGGTACCATCGTCTGCCGCAACACCGTCGCCCAGTTGAATGGTTGCGTGCCGTTCAATCCGTTCGGCACCGCGGACATCAGCCCCTCGGCCATCGCCTATTTCGACGGCCAGAACGTCCCCGGCGGCACCACCATTGGACCGACCGCGATCATGACCCAGCGCCAGGAGGCTTTCAGCTTCACGGTCAACGGTTCGCCGGTGAACGATTGGGCCGGTCCGGTTACCGTCGCCGCCGGTTACGAGTATCGCGAAGAACATTATTCGCAGCGTGCCGACCCCTATTCGGGCGGCATCACCGCTTCGACTCCCGCCACCGTCAACGAGCCCTGCACCGATCCGTCGGTGGACTGCGGTCTGTCGGCACTGGGTTCGCAGGGTGCGTGGAACGCGGGCAACTATCATGACGGCCGCGGCACCTATCACGTGAACGAAGTGTTCGTGGAACTGGGCGTTCCGCTGATCAACGACGCCTTCTGGGGCAAGGCTGATCTCGACATCGCCGGCCGTCACGCGCGCTACTCGACTGCTGGTGACGCCAACACTTGGAGCGCGGGTCTGACCTGGGATACGCCGATCCCCGGCATCCGTCTGCGTGCGTTGCAGTCCCGCGACGTTCGCGCCCCGAACCTGTCGGAACTGTTCTCGCCCCCGCAGGGCCTGAACGGCACGATCAACAACGACTTCCAGAATGCGGTCAGCGCGGCGTCGGGCAACAGCCAGGGCGTCCGTCAGTTGAACGAAGGCAACATCTTGCTGAAGCCGGAACGGTCGCAGACGACCCAGGTCGGTATCGTGTGGCAACCGGAGTTCCTGCCGGGTTTCCAGGCTTCGGTCGACTACTACCGCATCGCGGTGAAGGGCGTCGTGTCCTCGCTCAGCCTGCAGCAGGTTGAAGACCAGTGCTTCAACGGCTTCACGCAGTTCTGCGGCCAGGATGCTATCACCACAGCCAACGGCCAAGTGCAGACCACCACGCCCGGCAATACCGGCGCGGTGGGCAACCCCAACCAGGTCGTGTCGGTCCACTCCAAGGCGTTCAACGCCGCGAGCCTGACCACCGACGGCTTCGACATCGAGGCGAGCTATCAGTTCGACCTGCAGGACTACGACGTCCCCGGCAACATCGTGCTGCGTTCGCTGGTCAACCATGTCAGCAAGTTTATCTCCGACTCCGGTATTCCCGGCACACAGAGAAACACCGAGTTGGCGGGCAACCTGTCGGGCGGCGGCAACAGCCAGACCTACAACCAGTCGGGCGGTAACGTGTTGACCTGGAAGCTGCAGGAAACCCAGAGCTATCAGAACGATGTCTGGGGCTTCAACCTGACGGAACGCTGGTACGCCGATGGTACGACGACCAACAAGAACACCATCGTTTGCGCGCCCGGCACCTGCCCGGTCCTGACCACCGCGCAGCTCGTTCAGACGCCGACCATCAACTACAACTATGTACCGGCGGTCCTGTACGTGGACGTGGGTGCGAACTGGAACGTCAGCCCCAGCACCCAGTTCTATGTAAAGGTGGACAACGTCGCCAATGTGTTGCCGCCGGATACCGGCAGCGCCGTCGTCAACAACACCCTGTATGACGTGGTTGGCCGCATGTACCGCATCGGCGTGCGCTTCTCTAACTAAGAGGGCGCCGGCCAGGCAAGAACAGGGGGCTCCCCGCGAGGGGAGCTCTTTTCTTTTGCTCTCCGGAAGTTCCGGGATGAACGGCGGATAAATGCCTGCCTCAGCCTCCGTTCATGGACAGGCTGTCATGGTCCTCTCCAACGACGCGGCTTTCGCGCCGGGTCACGAAAGGACCAAGCTCATGAAACGTCTGATTGCAGCCACTCTTGCTTTGTCCCTGCTGGGAACAGCCGCGGCGTCTGCCCGGGGCTTCCATGGCGGTAGCTATCATGGCGGGTATCACGGTGGCGGCTGGCATGGCCGCAACGATGGCGCCCTGATCGGGCTGGGCGTCGGTTTGTTTGCGCTGGGTGCCCTGGCCGCGGCTTCGAGCCGTGACCGGTACTATGACCGGTATGACTACGGCCCGCCTCCGCTCCCACCCCCGCCGGCCTATGGCTACGGCTATCGTTACTAGGCCAGAAGGCCCCGGCTTCCCGCTGGGGCCTTTCTGCTAGTAGGGGCTGTAGTTTTTTTCTTCCACCAGTTCGGAGCCCAGAAGCTGGTTGATCTCGCGTTTGATGCGCCCGCGTTCGTCATTGCGATGATAGACCGAGCGGGCCAGTGCGATGAAATCGTCGTCGAAGCTTTGCGCCCGCTCCTTGTCGCGGATCCGGTCCTCGATCCCCCACAATGCCTCGTTCAGCGCCTTGAGACGGGCCTTGAAGGGGGCGGTCTCGGCTGCCACGGGCGCGGCGCAGGCCAGAAGCAGTTCCAGCTCGTGTGCGGCGTTGGCGCGGGCATGGCCTTCCAGCCGCGCGGTCTTGATCTCCAGGATGGTGATCTTATCCACCAATTCGCCCCAGGATACTGGTACATGCGGCACGGGATGGCTCATTGCATTTCCTCCAGCCGGGCGCGCATCCGGTTGAACACCTCCGCCCAGTCATCGTCCCGGCTCTGGCGGAACAGCTGCATGCCGGGATACCACGGGCTGTCGTCGTGCGCCAAAAACCAACGCCAGTCCGGTACGCGCTTCAGCGGCACCCAGCTGGGCCGGCCAAGCGCGCCGGCAAGATGCGCCAGGGCCGAATCCAGCGTGATCACCAGGTCGAGACTTTCCATCACCGCAGCGGAGTCCAGGAAGGCATCCGCCCCGGAGTCGAATTCCGCACCCAGGTTTTCCACCATGGGCAGATCGGCAAGCTGTTCGCTGCCAGGACCTTTCTGCAGGCTGATCAGCCGTACTCCAGGGAGGTCGGCCAGGGTTGTGAACGCGGCAAGCGGCATGGACCGGCCAATGACCTGGCTGATCGCTCCCTGCCAGGAAATGCCGATTTTAAAGGCTTTTTCATCGATTCTGGTTTTCCAGTACGCGATCCGTTCCAGCTCCGCGAACAGATAAGGCGTCTCTACCGGGATCGTAGCGTAGGTGACGCCAAGGGCTAGCGGAAGGCTCATCAGCGGAATATGATAGTCGAAATCGGGCGGCGTGGCACCATTCGCCACCAGATCGACCGGCCAGCGGCCTCGCGCCAACAGCGCCAGCAGGCTCTGCGGCGCACTCAAGATCACGTGCGCGCGCCGCTCCAGCAACGGCATGACGAAGCGGTAGAACTGGATGGCGTCGCCCAAGCCCTGCTCGACATAGACGAACACGGTTTTGCTCGTGATGTCCTCTGTGCCTGTCCAAAGCGGCTGGGGATAGCTGCGCGCTTCCACCGGTGGGTTGGCCTGTTTTCGCCATTCATAGAGCGGCAGGCCGGTGGCGAAGTCGCCCTGCATCAGCGCCAGCAGGCCCTTGTTGCGCCGGGCGTCCACAAAATTCGGATCCAGCGCGATGGCGCGGTCGAAGCTTTCCATGGCTTCGTCCAGCCGCAGTGTGTCGCGCAAGGCATTGCCGCGGTTGAAATGGGTGGGGGCATGATCCGGCTGGATCGCCAGCGCCCGGTCGAGGCTGGCGATCGCCTCTGCGTGCCGCCCCAGCCGCGCCAGCGCCACGCCGCGGTTATCGTGAGCATTGGCGTAATCGGGCGCGTCGGCCAGGGCGCGGTCGGCCAAGGCCACCGCTTGGTCGAAGTCGCCGGCCTGCTGCGCCACGACCCCCATCCGGTTCAGCACTTCGACGCGGTTGGCGCGCGCGCCCGGGTATCCCAGCGCTACTGCCTGGTCATAGGCCGCCAGTGCTTCGGGCAGGCGGCCGGCATCCTTCAGCACCTTGCCGTAGTTGAACTGGGCATCGGCCACGTTGGGGCGGGCGGCCAATGCCTCGCCGATCAGGGCAATGGCCTCCGGCAGGCGCCCTTGCTGCGCGCGCAACACCCCCAACAGGTGCTGGGGCACGAAGCTCCGTGGGGCGGCCTGGAGCAGATTCAGGTAAAGCTGCTCGGCGCCCGGCAGGTCGCCCGCCCGGTGCCGCGCTAGGGCCTGTTCCAGCATGGCTTCGAGCGTCATAATGCCGGTTATAGCGTCCGCGCCCTTTGTGCCAAATAGGCCCGCGAAATCCGCGTAATTCCGGGTCTTGCGCCCCTTCCGAGGCGGGCATAAGACCTCATCGATGCCGCCCGCCAAGCCCAATTTCCGTACCATCGCCCTCATCGTCGGCGCCGCCATGTTCATGGAGCAACTGGACGGCACGGTGTTGGCCACGGCGCTGCCCAGCATGGCGCGGGAACTGGCGGTGCCCGCCCCCAGCCTGTCCATCGCCCTGACCAGCTACCTGATCAGCTTGGCGATCTTCATTCCGGTTTCAGGCCGTATCGCCGACCGATTCGGCGCGCGGACCGTGTTTCGCAATGCCATTGTCGTATTCATTCTTGGCTCGGTGGCCTGCGCCTCGGCTTCCAGCGTCTGGTTCCTGGTGGCGGCGCGTTTCTTCCAGGGTGTGGGCGGCGCATTGATGCTGCCGGTGGGGCGGCTGGTGCTGAACCGTAGCGTGGAAAAGCGCGATCTGATTTCCGCCACGTCCTGGGTCCTGATCCCGGCCATCGTCGGTCCGATCCTGGGACCGCCGTTGGGCGGCTTTATCGTCACCTATCTGAACTGGCGCTGGATCTTTTATATCAACGTGCCGATCGGCATCCTCGGTGTCATCCTGGTCAGCGTCTATATCGCCAACAGCCGCGGCGAGGTACCGGAAAAGACCGATTACAGCGGCATTGTCCTGTCCAGCCTGTCGCTGGGACTGCTGCTGTTCGGCTTCGAACTGGCCAGCCATGACGGTGCGCTGAAGCCGGCGTTGGCCTTGCTGGGGCTGGGGGCGGTCCTTGGGGGCCTTTATATCCGCCATGCCCGCAAGACCCAGGACCCGATCCTTGACCTGTCGCTGATGAGAATCCCAACCTTCGGAACCTCGGTGGTCGCCGGCGCCATCACCCGCGTCACGCAAGGCGCGCACCCCTATCTGCTGCCGCTGATGATGCAGCTGGGTTTCGGTCTGTCGGCGGTGCAGTCAGGCCTGATGACGTTCGCCACCGCCATCGGCTCCTTCGTCGCCAAGCCAATCGCCGCACCGATCCTGCGCCGCTTCGGTTTCCGCGACACGCTGATGGTCAATGGTGTTCTCGCCAGCCTGGGCTACGCCATTTGTGGCCTGTTCCGCCCCGGTTGGCCGCTTCCGGTGATGTTTGCGATGATGGTGATGAGCGGGTTCTTCATGTCGTTGCAGTTCACCGGCTATAATACCATTGCCTATGACGAAATCGGGCAGGACCGCATGGGCTCTGCGACCAGCTTCTACACAACCTTCCAGCAGTTGATGTTGTCCATTGGCATCTGCGCCGGAGCCGCGGGACTGCAGGGTGCGATGGTTGTGAACGGTCATGCCGTGCCGCGGTTCATCGATTTCACTGCCGCCTTCTGGGCGGTGGCAGCGGTGTCGTTGACAGCCACCATCTGGAACGCGCGCTTCACCCATGATGCCGGCCATGAAATCAGCGGCCACACACCGCGAAGCTGGCCCGCGCGTCAGGTGATCAAGGAACCGCGGGGACTGGGATCATGAGCAGTACTTTCGCTATCGGTGGCGGTGTCACGGTCAACCGGCTGGGCTTCGGCGCCATGCAGATCACGGGCCGGGGCGTCTGGGGGCCGCCGCGCGATCGGGCCGAGGCGATCCGGGTATTGAAACGGTTGCCGGAATTAGGCGTCAACTTTATCGACACCGCCGATTCCTATGGTCCCGATGTCTCGGAGCGGCTGATCCGCGAGGCGCTGCATCCCTATGACGGGATTTTGATCGCCACCAAAGCCGGTTTCACCCGCAGCGGCCCGGATATATGGCACGTCGACTGCCGCCCCGAATACCTGATCGCCCAGGCCCATAAAAGCCGCCGCCAGTTGGGCGTGGAGCAGATCGGCTTGTAGCAACTGCACCGCATCGACAGGCGGGTGCCGCGCAAGGAGCAATTCGCGGCGGTGAGGCAGTCGCTTGACGAGGGGGGGTGCTCATGCCGGCCTGTCGGAAGTTTCGATCGGGGACATCGAGCAGGCCAGCGAGTTTTTCCGCGTCGCCACGGTGCAGAATGCCTACAATATGGTCGATCGCGGCAGCGACGATGTGGTGGATTACTGCGAAGCCAACGGCATCGGCTTCATTCCTTATTATCCGTTGGGCGGCGGCGGCGAACTGGCGCAGGACGCGCGGTTGGAGCAGCTGGCGAAGCGAAAGGGCGCCACGGCGGGTCAGCTTGCGCTGGCCTGGCTGTTAAAGCGCTCGCCGGTGATGCTGCCCATTCCCGGCACCTCCAGGGTCGCGCACCTGGAAGAAAACGTCGCCGCGGCAAGGATCGAACTGACCGACGCGGAATTCGCCACGCTCTCCCGCTAGAAAAGAAAAAGCGCGCCGGCGGACCAGCGCGCTTTTCCTCCCTAGACGCTTTCGCGTTCTTTGTTACTTAACGCCCACGCGGACATCTTCCAGGATGCGCTTGGCGCGGGTGGTGTTGAAGATGCCGCAAGAGCAGAAGCGTGCCATCGCTTCGGACGCCTCCTTGGGGGTGCGGCGATTTTCCTTGACGAAGCTCATCATCTTCTGGGCCAGGTTGATCGATACCATGCCGTGACCACACATGGTTGACAGCATGATCGCCTGTTTGCCCGGCGTGTTGTCGCCGACATGTTCGAAACCCAGCGAGTAGGCGATGGAGTGGCGCGGGATGCCGGCATGCTTGCAGGCGTTCTTGGCGTTCTCGATCGAGGAGGAGATATTGACCGACAGGCCCAGATCTTCTTCCTTGATGCGCTTGACGAAGGCTTCGGCATTGGCGCGGTTGTCGAACACCGCTGCCATGGTGCCGGCCTTGCTCATGCCGGCAAGCACCTTCTTGAAATTCGGCTTGTTGCGCTTGCCCCAATGGCCGAAGATCGACTTGGAGCGGGTGGGGCGGAGCGAACCGCCATGCAGCGCATCGCCCAGGCTGGCGGGTTTGTATTCCGCCGCGATCTCCATGAAGCGCTTCTGCGCCGCCAGTGCGTCGCCGGTCTGGCCTGCGGCCTTGCTCTTGGCGGGCAGCGAAAAGACGATGTAGTCGTCGACGAAGCTTTCGGCCTTGCCGTAACGGTGAAGGGTATTGGTCATGCGTGCACCGCTTCCTTGGCTTGCGCCACCGGGGCGGCATTGGTCAGGTCACGGATAACCTTGCGGCCCAGGCCGATATTGGTCTTGGCGCGCTGCGGGTTGTAGCCGAGCTTTTCCAGGATCGGCAGGACGATCTTTTCCTCGCCCTCTTCGTCGCAACGCACGCCGACGCCGATTACCACCTGGGTGTTGATGCGTTTTTCCACGTCCCAGA
>Ga0153956_1001448_pt1 | contig 20604 bp, 20 predicted proteins | sample TSFL040MetaG_FD_104704 | JGI IMG/M metagenome (GOLD analysis project Ga0153956, IMG submission 104704) | Attine ant fungus gardens microbial communities from Florida, USA - TSFL040 MetaG | ecosystem: Host-associated > Fungi > Mycelium > Unclassified | place: USA: Florida, Wekiwa Springs...
AGATATCGAGGTCCGAACTTTCCGATTGGGCCACGGTACCGCACGAACCCATCAGGAAAAGGCTGTGGATGCGGCGCTTGAGTGTCGGCTGCCGGTGGTAGACGAAACTGCGCGCCAGGCGCTGCGCGCGTTGTATGTCGATTTTTCCCGGCGTGTAGTCGGACAGGCCGAAGGGTGTGTGATGGGAAACGTAGCCCGGCAGCATCGGATGATTGGTGTGAAAAAGCAGAGGCAGCAGATCGATGAAAACCTGCTGGCGAGGATCAAGCGCGGATTTGGTTCGCGCCAGCCGGGCGCTGTTGACCTGGAGGAAACGCTGCTTGATGAGTTTGAGTGCCTTGCGATCAATGCCATCGTCGATGGCAGAGGCGGCGGTGTCGTCCGTTTGCATGCCCTCCAGTATAGGGCAGCTCCGCCATTTGTCTGTGGCGCGCCGTTCGCTGCGTCCCTGTTACAATTCGCGCAAATACCGCCCGGATTTTTTGAGTCTTTTGGAAGGCCCTGAGCCCTTTTTGAAGACCTTGAACCTTTTTTGAAGACCTGAGCAATGCCTGAATTACCTGAAGTCGAAACCACCCGCCGCGGTATCGAGCCGCACCTGCGCGGCCAGCGGATCGAGCGTCTGGTCGTGCGCCAGCCGCGCCTGCGCTGGCTGGTGCCCGCCGATCTCGGCAAGAAGCTGGAAGGGCAGATCATCCAGGGCGTGGAGCGACGCGCCAAGTATCTGCTGGTCCCCTTTCCCGAGGGCACGCTCATCATGCATCTGGGCATGTCCGGCAGCCTGCGCATTCTTCCGGCCGGGCTGGCGCCGCAGAAGCACGATCATGTCGACCTGGAACTCGCTTCCGGCCAGATGCTGCGCTTTACCGATCCGCGCCGTTTCGGCGCGGTGTTGTGGCAGGCGCTGGACGATCCGTTGCATCCTTTATTGGCCAACCTGGGGCCCGAGCCCCTGACCGAAAGTTTTGACGGCGATTATCTGTTCGAGCGCGCGCGCCGCCGTCAGGCGCCGGTGAAAACCTTTCTCATGGATGGGCGCATCGTGGTGGGGGTCGGCAATATTTATGCGAACGAGGCGCTGTTCGCGGCGGGCATCCGGCCGGATCGCGCCGCCGGCCGGGTATCGCGCGAGCGTTATGGCCGTCTGGCGGAGGAGGTCAAACGGGTCTTGGCGCGCTCGATCACCCAGGGCGGCACCACCTTGAGGGATTTCGTCGGCGGCGACGGCAAGCCGGGCTATTTCAGCCAGCAGCTTGAAGTCTACGGACGCGGTGGCGAGGACTGCCGCGCCTGCGGCGAAACCTTGCAGGAAATTCGATTGGGGCAGCGCAGCACAGTATTCTGCCGGCATTGCCAGCGATGATGCGGCACCGGGTGTGATGGGCTTACGAATCAAACACCGCAAGTCGTCACAAATTTGCCGGGCAGTTGCGCTATGCTAGGCAATCTTCGCGCGGTTGACGTTATTTTGGTCTTAACTAGACTTCGCTAATTGTTCTAAAAAAACGGCGTTTTTGCATCCCCGACCCGGGCGGGATGAAGTCATACGGAGAGAGCGACATGCGAGCAATCGCGAGCAAATACCACCGGCGGCTGTTGATTGCCGCGATGTCCCTGAGCCTGTTGGCTCCCCAAGTGAGTCTGGCGCAGGCCACCGACGAGGATCCGTCGGCGCTGGCGATGATCGGCGATGCCGTTGTGGCCCGTCCGCTGGGAATCGTATTCACCGCTGTCGGCGTGGTGGCTTATGTCGTCACCCTGCCGTTCTCTCTGGCCGGTGGCAATGCCAAGGCCGCCGGTCGCGAGCTGGTGGTGGGGCCCGCCGAAGCCACCTTCGTGCGCTGCCTCGGTTGCACCCGCTCCGGTTATCACCACGATGAAGACCCGCCCGCCACCAGCGACGCCATGTACTGACATCGCGGGTTGATCGTCTAATCTCCGGCGGCAGTACCCTCGCGGCGAGGGTCGCTGCTGCCCTCCAGAACACCGTTCACCCATTGAATGCCGTTCAGGCCGCTGGTCTGGGGCACATCGGCAATGTGGTGGCCCAAAGCCTGCAGCCGATCCCGTTCTTCATTCCCGAATCGCCCCTGTTCCAGCTCCAGCGTCTGCCCCATGTCGATGACGTGAGGGCTTGCTATCGCGTCAGCCATCGGTAATTGCTGGTCGAGAATATAAACCAGCGATTTGGCCACGTAGTCGATGATGCGCGCTCCGCCCGGCGATCCCAGCAGCAAGACCGGCTTGTCGTCGCGAAATACCACGATCGGAGCCATCGATGAGCGCGGACGTTTGCCGCCCTCTATGCGATTGGCGATGCGCTGCCCCTGCGGTCCACGCGGCGCGAAGGAAAAATCGGTGAGCTGGTTGTTCAGCAGAAAACCATCCACCAGCAGGCGCGAACCGAACGCGGTTTCGATGCTGGTGGTCATGCTGACCGCGTTGCCCTGGGCATCGACGATGTTGAGATGGCTGGTCGAGATCAGTTCCGGCGAGCGGCTCTGCAGGTAGTCGACCTGCGCCGCCTTGCGCGGCCAGGCCGGGCGCCCCAGGGGCACCACCGACAGGGCGCGGTCGGGATCAATGGCCTGGGCGCGCTGGGCGAGATAATCCGGAGCCACCAGGCCTGCGGTGGGCACGCTGACGAAATCCGGATCGGCGACATAAGTGTTGCGGTCGGCGAAGGCCAGGCGCGAGGCTTCGGCGAACAGGTGGTAGAACGCGGTGCTCTCGGCCGGACGCTGCGCCGGATCGAAATGCTCCAGGATGCCCAGAATGGCCAGCACCGTGGTGCCGCCGGAAGAGGGCGGGGCGGTGCCGCAGACGCGATAAACCCGGTAGAACGCGCAGACCGGCTCTCGCTCAACGGCCTGGTAGTTTTTCAGATCGGTGAGTGCCAGCTTGCCGGCACGGTTCGGGTTTTCATGCACGGCGCGCACGATGTCGCGGGCAATCGGGCCCTGGTAAAACGCTTTTTCGCCTTGCTGCGCGAGCAGGCGCAGTGTCTTGGCGTAGGCGGGATTCTTCAGGATGAAGCCGACCGGCTTGGGACTGCCGTCGGCCTGGAAGAAGTAAGCGCGAATCGCCGGGTTCACCGCGACCTTGGGCGTTTCGCGCAACAGGGTGTTCAGGCGCGGGGAAATCGCGAAGCCCTGTTCCGCCAGCTGAATGGCCGGCTCGAACAGCTTGGCCCAGGGCAGTTTGCCGTGCTGGCGGTGGCTGAGGGCGAGCAACTTGACCACGCCGGGCGTCCCCACCGAGTAACCGCCGATAACGGCGTCGAGAAATTCCTGGGGCTTGCCGGACTCGTCCAGGAAATGGCGGTCGTCGACGGCCTGGGGAGCGGTTTCCCGGCCATCGTAGTAGCGTAATTTCCGATTGCCGTTATCCCAGTAAAGCATGAACGCGCCGCCGCCCAGCCCCGAGGCCTGGGGCTCCACCAGACCCAGCACCATTTGCGCGGCGATGGTGGCGTCCACGGCGGAGCCGCCCTGTCGCAGGATGTCCCGGGCGGCTTGCGTGGCCAGCGGGTTGGCGGTGACCGCCATGTAGTGTTCAGCCTTGGCGGTCTGGGCCTGGCCGAAGCCGCTGGCGGCTTCGGGAATGACCGCATCGTTGGCCGCGGCCGGCAGCGCCAGGCAGGTGGTCAGGATCAGCAGGGTGCTCAGTAGCCGGGTCATGGTTCAGCGCTTGGCCGCGATCAGCCGGCGGTATTTCACCATCAGCTGGTCTTTGGTTTCGGGATGATCGTCGTCGAGGGGAATGCAGTCGACCGGGCAAACCTGCTGGCACTGCGGTTCGTCGAAATGCCCGACGCACTCGGTGCATTTGTTGGGGTCGATGACGTAAATGTCCGTGCCCTGGTAGATGGCCTCATTGGGGCATTCGGGCTCGCAAACATCGCAATTGATGCAGTCGTCGGTGATTTTCAGAGCCATGAAATTACATCTGTCTCGCTAGGTGGCTGGCGTGGGCTCAGGCGGGGGTGCCGGGAAAACGCTCGTTCAGGGCTTGCGCCACCACGTCGGGCACGAATTGCGCCGCCGCGCCGCCCATGGCGGCAATCTCGCGTACCAGCGTCGAGGATATGAACGCGTAGCGCTCGTTCGGGGTCAGGAACAGCGTTTCCAGATCGGGGTACATGGCCCGGTTCATGTTGGCCAGTTGCAGCTCGTACTCGAAGTCGGCGATGGCGCGCACGCCGCGCAATACGAAGCGGGCATTGTGGCTGCGCGCGAAATCCACCAGCAGGGTGCTGTAGCCGTGGATTTCCAGGTTGTCGATATGGGCCAGGGCGCGCCGGCTCAGGTCGATGCGTTCACCCAGGTTGAACAGCGGCCGTTTTTTTTCGCTGTAGGCAATTGCCAGGATGACCTTGTCGAAAATCGCGGCGGCCCGCTCCACCAGATCGACGTGGCCTTTGGTGATGGGGTCGAAGGTTCCGGGATAGATGACGGTTTTCATGCTGCGGGCCTGTCTGAAGCGGGCGATGGGTTGGCGGAGCGCCGGACAGCGATACTAGCCAATTTTCTGGGCCGAGGACAACGCGCCGCCGTCACGCGGGCGCGCTGTCGCGACGGAACAGCCGATAGGCCACCTGGCCGGCCTGCTTGTCCCGGTGCGGCCGCCAGCTGGCGGGCAGCGCCGGCAGCGGCTCTTCGCGGCCGGATTCCATGTAAATCAGGGCTTCGTCGCTCAGCCAGCCGTGCCGCTCCAGAGCGTCGCAGCATGTTGCGAGCAAGCCCTGGCGAAAGGGCGGGTCGAGGAATACCACATCGAACGGTCGCATGCTGGCGGGGCGGGACTGCAGCCAACGCAGGCTGTCCGCGCATATGACCTGGCCGCCCTCGCCGCGCAGCAGTTCCAGATGCGCCTGGATCTGGCGGCACGCGGCATTGGCGCTGTCGACGAAATAACAGGCGCCGGCGCCGCGCGACAGGGCTTCGAGTCCCAGCGCGCCGCTGCCGGCGAACAGATCGAGGCAGTTCGCGCCCGGCAAGGTCGGAGCCAGCCAGTTGAACAGGGTTTCGCGCACGCGGTCGGGGCTGGGCCGCAATCCCGGCAAGGCGGGAAAGCGCAGCTTCCGGCCGCGCCACTGGCCGCCGATGATGCGCAAGACGCCGCTGTCGGCGCCCGGCGCGGGGGCGTAATTTTTACTCGGTTTAACCATGTCGGGATGGTAGGATAATCGCTTTCTGCGGGGCTCAACGCGCCTCACTTTAGCATGTTTCCTAAGCGATCCCGATGAAGTTTTTCGACCGTTTCCGTAAAACCCAGCCCCCCGCCGAGCCGGCTCCCGCCCCGGAAACTCCCGTGGCCGAGTTCGAGGCGCCCGTTTTTACCCCGGCGCAGCCCGAACCGGTTGTGCCACTGGAGCCTGTGCCTGTTGCCGCTCCCGCTGAGGCGGCGCCCGCGCAAAAACTCGGCCTGTTCGCCCGTCTCAAATCCGGCCTGCGCCGCACCAGCAGCAGTTTTTCCGAAGGCCTCGGCAATCTGTTCCTGGGCAAGAAGGCCATCGATGACGCGCTGCTGGAGGAGATGGAAACCCAGCTGCTGCTGGCCGATGTGGGCATCGACGCGACCCAGGCGATCATGGGCAACCTGACCCGGCGCGTGTCGCGCAAGGAACTTGCGGACAGCGACGCCCTGTACCGCGCGCTGCAGGACGAGCTGAAGGCCCTGCTGGAGCCGGCGGTGGCGCCGCTGGTCATCGATACCAGCCGCAAGCCGTATGTGATGCTGATGGTCGGGGTCAACGGCGTCGGCAAAACCACCACCATCGGCAAGCTGGCGAAGCGTCTGGGCGACGAAGGCAAATCGGTGATGCTGGCGGCCGGCGACACGTTCCGGGCCGCGGCGGTGGAACAGCTGCAGGTCTGGGGCGAGCGCAACCAGGTGCCGGTCATCGCCCAGCACACCGGCGCGGACAGCGCCTCGGTGCTCTACGACGCCTTGCAGGCGGCGCGGGCCCGGGGCACGGATGTGCTGATCGCCGACACCGCCGGACGGCTGCACAACAAAGACAACCTGATGGAAGAGCTGAAAAAAGTACTGCGCGTGCTGCGCAAGCTCGATCCCAGCGCGCCCCATGAGGTCATGCTGGTGCTGGACGCGGGAACCGGCCAGAACGCGCTGTCGCAGGCGCGGCACTTCCAGGAGGCCGTCGGCGTCAGCGGCATCGCGCTGACCAAGCTCGACGGCACCGCCAAGGGCGGCATCATTTTCGCCATTTCCCAGCAATGCAAACTGCCGATCCGCTTTATCGGCGTCGGCGAGCAGGCCGAGGATCTGCGGCCCTTCCAGGCCGATGAGTTCATCCGCGCCCTGTTCCAGCAGGAGCCTCCCGCCGGCTCCTGAATGCTGAATTTCCGTGGGAAAGTCGGCGCGCCGGCAAACGGCGCGTCTCTACGAAATAAGTCAGGCCATCGGCTGTCGATGCCGTGGTTCCGGCAGGGAGTCACCGCGTTTTGATCGAATTCAAAAATGTGTCCAAACGCTATCCGGGCGGTTTCGAGGCGTTGAAGGACGTCAGTTTCCAGATCCCACGGGGCGAAATGCTGTTCCTGACCGGCCGCAGCGGCGCCGGCAAAAGCACGCTGCTCAAGCTGATCATGATGATGGAGAAGCCCAGCACCGGGCAGATTCATGTGAACGGTCATCATCTGAACCGCCTGGCTTCCCGGAAAATCCCGCTGCTGCGCCGCGAAATCGGCGTGGTTTTCCAGAATCACCAGCTGCTGTTCGATCGCACGGTGTTCGACAACGTGGCGCTGCCGCTGATGATCCTCGGCTACCAGCCGCGCGATATCGGCCGCCGCGTGCGCGCCGCGCTGGACAAGGTGGGCCTGCTCAGCAAGGAAAAGTCGAAGCCGGTAACGCTGTCGGGCGGCGAGCAGCAGCGCGTGGGCATCGCCCGCGCCGTGGTGCACAAGCCGCCGATCCTGCTGGCGGACGAACCCACCGGCAACCTCGATCCGGAGTTGTCGGGCGAGGTCATGCGCCTGTTCGAGCAGTTCAATCAGGTGGGCGTCACCGTGATGATCGCCAGCCACGATCTCGGCCTGATCGCCCGCATGCCGTATCGGTTGCTGACGCTGCGCGAGGGCGCTCTGTTGCGGGGCGTCGAGCCGATCGGAGAGCGCGAGCATGGTTGACGACACCCTGGTAAAAGCCGCCTCCGCGCAACAGGCGGCGCGCAAGGACGAGGCGTTGCGCGCCGATGTGCGCAAATCCGCCGCCAGCCCGCGCCGCATCAGTTCGCGCGACCGTTTCGCCAGTTATTGGCTGCATCACCGGCAGGTGGCGGGTGACAGCCTGCTGCGGATGCTGCGCCATCCCCTGGGCAGCCTCGCGACCTGGTTGGTGATCGGCATTGCGCTGGCGCTGCCCGGCGCGCTCTACGTCGCCCTCGACAATCTGGCCAAGCTCAGCACGGCCTGGGACGGGGCGCCGCAGATGTCCTTGTTCCTGCGCCAGACCGCGGACGAGGCCAGCGGCCGCGCCCTGAGCGAGCGGCTGGGCCGGCGCGCGGATGTCGCGCGCGTGCAATACATCTCCCGGGAGCAGGCGCTGGCGGAGTTCCGCGAGCTGTCCGGTTTCGGCGAGGTCCTCGATCATCTCGACAGCAATCCGCTGCCCGCGGTCATTCTGGTCCGGCCCCGGACCGACGAGCAGGGCGCGGCGGTGGTGCAGAGACTGTTCGAGGAGGTCAAGGCGCTGCCGGAGGTCGATAAGGCGATCCTGGACCTCCAATGGGTCGAGCGCCTGTACGCGATGCTGAGCATCGGCCGGCGCATCGCCTTGGGTCTGGCGCTGACGCTGGGGCTGGGGGTGCTGCTGGTGGTCGGCAATACCATACGGCTAGCCATCGAGAGCCGCCGCGATGAAATCCTGGTGGTGAAGCTGGTGGGTGGCACCAATGCCTTCGTCCGCCGTCCCTTCCTGTATACCGGCGTCTGGTTTGGCCTGGGCGGCGGTTTGATTGCCTGCCTGATATTGAGCGCCGGGCTGTTCTGGCTGGGCGATCCGGTGGCGCATCTGTCCGATCTGTATTCCAGCCAGTTCCGCTTGCAGGGGCTGGCGACCCATCAAATGGCGGTTCTGCTGCTGAGCGCGCTCGGCCTGGGATGGCTGGGGGCCTGGCTGGCGGTGGGCCGGCATCTCGGCGCCATTCAGCCGCGTTGACATCCGGACTTGAAAAGGCGTGCAACTACCCGCAGATCACCCGGTCAGATAACGGGTAGTGCCGGATGCCATGAACTTTTTCGTCATTAGCACTCTAACTGCGGGAGTGCTAGACTGCCCAGCCCGCCGACGATCAGATGGGATGAGGCAGCGCGGCAAGGATCTTTAGGAGGTTCGCGATGAATACGGGTGTCATGCCTGTTCAGCAATTGGTACCTGGGAGCAATCTCAGCGCCTATATGCAGGCGGTGAGCAGCATCCCCATTCTTAGTGCCGAACGCGAGCGCGAGCTTGCGGAGCAGCTGTATTACAACGAAAGCATGGAAGCCGCCCGCGAGCTGGTCATGGCTCACCTGCGCTTCGTCGTGCATATCGCCAAAACCTACACCGGCTACGGCCTGCCCCTGGCGGATCTGGTGCAGGAAGGCAACGTCGGATTGATGAAGGCGGTCAAGCGCTTCAATCCGGAGAAAGGCGTGCGCCTGGTTTCCTTCGCCGTGCATTGGATCAAGGCCGAAATGCACGAGTACATCCTGCGCAACTGGCGCATCGTCAAGATCGCCACGACCAAGGCCCAGCGCAAACTGTTTTTCAATCTGCGCGGCGCCAAAAAGCGCCTGGCCTGGCTGACCAACGACGAAGCCCAGGCGGTGGCCAGCGATCTCGGCGTGGATGTGCGTGAAGTCCGTCAGATGGAAGGGCGTCTGGCCGCGGCCGACATGACCTTCGACAGCAGCCCCGGCGACGACGAGGACACCGTCGCCCCGGTGCACTATCTCGAAGATCATCGCGCCGATCCGTCCCTGCAGCTGGAGGACGAGGATTGGGAAGAAAACAGCCATCAACAGCTGGCCGTGGCGTTGGAGCAGCTCGACGATCGCAGCCGCGACATTATCGCCAGCCGCTGGCTGACCGAAAGCAAGGCGACGCTGCATGAGCTGGCCGCCAAGTACAAGGTATCCGCCGAGCGCATTCGTCAGCTGGAAAACAACGCGATGAACAAGGTCAAGGCGATGCTGGAAGCCTGAGCGCAGCCGCATCGCGAAAGCCGCCCACGGGCGGCTTTTTTATTGCCGGATGCGTTGTTCTTGCATCGGCTTTTTCCTTTCACACCCGCTAACCATTACAATCGCCGGCGCTTTCGCTCGGTCCGATGGAAAACGATTCATGGCAAAAACGTATTTACTACTGGCGGCGATCAACGGCTTTGTCGCGGTGGCGCTCGGGGCGTTTGGCGCCCACGGTTTGAAACAGAGGCTCTCCGCGGACATGCTCGCGGTCTACCAGACCGGTGTGCAATATCACTTCTACCACACGCTGGCGCTGCTCGCCGTCGCCGTGCTCATGCTGAGCGGCGCGCAACAAAATCTGCTGCGCTGGAGCGGAGCGCTGTTCGTGCTGGGCATTGTCATTTTCAGCGGCAGCCTGTACCTGCTCAGCGTGACCGGAACGCGCTGGCTGGGCGCGATCACCCCGCTGGGCGGCGTTGCTTTTCTCGCGGGCTGGATCGTGCTGGCGCTGGCCGCATGGCGTTGGGCGGAGTCGGTCTGATTATGTCGATGGGCAGTGAAACCGTGGAAAAACATTTACGCAGCATTCGCAGCTTCGTATTGCGAACCGGCCGCATGACCACGGGCCAGCAACGCGCGCTGGATGAGTACTGGTCGAGCAAGGGCCTGGAGCGCGAGCAGGGCCTGCTGGATTTCACACAGGTGTTCGGCCGCGCGGCTCCGGTGGTGCTGGAAATCGGTTTCGGCATGGGGCTGTCGCTGGTGGCGATGGCCAAGGCCGCGCCGGATCGCGATTTCATCGGCATCGAGGTGCATCGCCCGGGCGTGGGCAAGCTGTTGCACGCCATGAGCGAAGAGGGCGTCGAAAATATCCGCGCTTTCTGCGACGACGCGGTGGAAGTGCTGGGGCAGTGCATCGCGGACAACAGCCTCGCGGCCGTGCAGATTTTCTTTCCCGATCCCTGGCACAAGAAGAAACACCATAAGCGCCGCCTGATCCAGCCGGATTTCGTGCAGTTGCTGCGGCGCAAGCTGGCCATTGGCGGCGTGCTGCATGTCGCCACCGACTGGCAGGACTACGCGGAATATATTCTTGCCGTGCTGAGCGCGGCTGAAGGATTCAGGAACCAGGCGGGCGCAGGTTATTCGCCCCGGCCCGGGCAGCGGCCGAAAACCAAATTCGAAATGCGCGGCGAGCGTCTCGGCCACGGCGTTTGGGATTTGTTGTTCGAGAAAACGAACTGAAGGAAACGCGAATCGTCCCGGCGGCAAAGCGCCGGGACGGCGATGCGCTCAGTGACGGGTTGCCTTGTCCAGGAAGCCCATGGCGAAGGCGGAGGCGACGAAGGTCAGGTGGATGATCACATACCACATGAGTTTATCGTTAGGCGTGTTGCCCGCATTCATGAAAATACGCAGCAGATGGATCGACGAGATCGCGACGATCGAGGCCGCCACTTTGTTTTTCAGGCTGGTGGAATCCATTTTGCCGAGCCAGTTCAGCTTTTCCGAATCCGCAGCGATGTTCAGCTGTGAAACGAAGTTTTCATAGCCGGACAACATCACCATCACGATCAGGCCGCCGACCAGCGACATATCGACCAGCGACAGCACCATCAACACCAGATCGGCCTCGGTGGTTTCGAGAATATGCGGCAGGACGTGAATCAGCTCCTGATAAAACTTGATGGCCAGCGCCAGCAGCGCAAAACTCAGTCCGAGATAAATGGGCGCGCCCAGCCAGCGGGCGGCATACATGGCGCGTTCTACTATTCGTTCTAGCATTCTGTTCGTTCCAGCATCGTGTTTGTTCCAGTCTTGATTTTTTCCAGTGTGTTGCGATATTCGCGGCGTTTCAGACCGCTATTGTCGGGATCGGTTTCTTCAGTTTTCTCCAACCAGTTTAAAGCAGCTTGCAAGCGATCTCGCCATCAACGCGACGCGGACAGAGCATCCAGCGCGGCGCTGACATTCTGGCGCAAATGCTCCGGATTGATCGTTCCGGCGATCACGCTGCTGATGGCGGGATGCTTGAAGACAAAGCGCAGGGATTGCGCGGGATCGCTCAGATGGCCGGAGGCGAAGGCTTTCTTGATCAGCACGCCCTTGCCGTGCGCGGCGCAATAGTCGAGCACCGCGCTTTCATCGGTGTAGTCGGGGTGATAGGTGGCCATGACGCCGTCGCCGCGCCGGGCCGCGGCGATGCCGCCATCGACGGTTTTGGTGGAGACGCCGTACGCTCGCAGCAGGCCTTCGCGTTTGCAGTGTTCGAGGGTATCGAGGGTCGGCCCTTCGAGCAGCGCCAGATCGTTGCCGTCGGAGTGCACCAGCACGATGTCGAGATAATCCGTGTTCAGCCGGCGCAGGCTGCGTTCAATGCTAGCGCGCGTGTGCGCCGCGCTGAAATCGAAATGCGATTGCCCATCGATGAATTCCTCGCCGACCTTGGTGCATATCACCCATTGCGAGCGCTGTCCGGCCAGCAATTTTCCGAGCCGTTCCTCGCTGTTGCCGTAGGCGGGCGCCGTGTCGACGAGATTGATGCCCAGCTCGCGCGCCAGCGCCAGCAGGTCGGCGGCGGCGCGGTCGTCAGGGATGGTGAATCGCTCGGGGTATTTCACGCCCTGATCGCGGCCCAGTTTGACGGTGCCGAGGCCGAGTGGACTGATTTCTATATCCGTATTGCCAAAGCGGCGGCGCTGCATGTTGCGTTCTCAATATTCAGAAGTCGTTAGCGGAGCGAGTCGGTATCGGAGCGCGGCGATTTGACGCTCAAAACAGCGTTTGCCAGCAGGGTTGGGCGACCGCGGGCGCGGGCAGGCGCGCGCATTGTTCCGGCAGCGGATGCGCGCTCGGTGCAAGGTTGAGCAGTGGCTCCACCGCATCCGCCATGTTGGGCGCCAGCGTGAGTTTGGTCGGCCAGGCCACGATCGCATTCGCGCAGCCGGCGGCCGGTGCCGCGAAAGCCTGATCCGGTTTGACCAGGCCTTTCTGGCGCGGTTCGGCGCGGTCGATGCGCAGCGTCGCCCATTCGGTCGCGCCAAAATCGAGCCACGGGAACAGGTTGCTCAGCTCCCGCCGGCCTTGGGCGATCAACTCCGTTTCGCTCAGCTCCACGCCCTCGGTGGCGAGGTCGCCGCCCAGATACCAGACCCATTGGCCGTCGTCGAGGCGATGGCTGGAGATGGTCAGGCGCGGCGAAGGATTGCTGCCGGTGCAATGCGCGTACAGCGGATGCGGGTAGTCGTGCTTGACCAGCGCCTGATGCAGCGGCCGGCGCTGCATCTCCGGTTTGGCGCAGTGCAATTGCCGCAGCAGGGCTTCGTTGCCGGCGCCGGCGCTGAACACATAGCGGCGCGCGCGCAGGCACACGGGCTCGCCGCCGGCGCTGAATGTGAGCGCCTCGATCTCGCCGTTAGAGCCGCGCGTGAACTGGAACGCGTCCGCATCGGCGCGATAGATCCGGCCGGGGCAGGCGTTCGCCAGCGTTTGCAGCACGGACGGAACATCCAGGACCATATCCACGAGCCGGTACAAATTGCCGTGGAATTCCGGGCTTTGAAAGGCCGGGTGGCGTTCGTTCGCACGCACCGTCTCGACGCGGCCGCGGGTGAGTTTGCTGGCGAAAAAAGACGTCAGGCGCGAGCCGATATTGGCGGTGGACCACAGGTAAAAGTGATCGCTGAGCAGGGTTGCGCCGCGCAGATCGACATCGCCTTCGCCGCGCAGGCAGCGCCGCCAGTGGTCGGGCATGTCGGCGATGGCCTCGGACGAGCCGGTGAGCGCGCCGCCCAGGGCGTACTTGATGCCGCCATGTATCATGCCCTGGGAGTTGACGCTCTGGCCGTCGCCGAGGGCGCCGCGCTCCAGCAGAACCGCGTTGTAGCCGCGCGCGCGCGCCCGGTTCAGCAGCCACAAACCGCCGATGCCGCCGCCGATGATGGCAATGTCTACGTCGAATGAAAGCATGTGTCGGGCAGGATCACGATAATTGCTCGCTGAAGGCGGGCAGTATACATGGCGGACCCGGAGGTGTCAGAGCAGCCTGGGCGGCTCAGGGCGTCAGGCTGTCGATCCACTGGCCGATCGCGTCGACCGCCGTCTGGTCCACGGCATGGCTGCCCAGCGGCGGCATGCGCCCGGCGGTTTGATCGCTGAGCCGCATTCTTTGCCACAGCACGCTGCGCTCCTTGCTGCCGCGCACCACGATGCGCGCATCGGCGATGCCCAGCGTGCCCGCGGAGGGCGTCACGTCCACGACATTCATGGCCGCAAGATCGGTGCTGGCCCGCAAATCGATGGCGATGCCGGTGGGGCCGTTCGGCTGGTGGCACGGGGAGCAGTTCGCGTCCAGATAATCGCGGGCGCGCTGTGCGACCGGGACGCTGGTATCGCCGACCGTGGCCGACGCGCTGTACTGGGCCGGATCGCCGATGTCGGCATTGAACAGGTTGACGTGGTTAAAGCTGCGCAACTGATTGTCCGCCACGGTCTGGCCGTTGGCGTCGGTATAGTTGAACGCGCGGTTCAACTGGCGCGTGCGCAATCCCAGCACGATGCCCGCCGCGTTGGTATGGCAGCTGCGGCACTGGGCGCTGGAGGGATAGTCGTACTGGCGCGTGTAGGCGACACCGTTGGCGTCCCGCATCGACAGCATTTCCGATTCGGCGTTGTCCAGCAGCACCGCATCGGTTTGCTGCGCATTCCAGCGGTAGGTGTATCCGACCCAGCCGCTGGCTTCGCGGATCAGCACGCGTGTTTCCAGATTGCGCAGAACGCCGGGATTGGCCTGGTCCAGCGCCATCGCGAAGTGTTTCACCATCACCGTGCCCACCGGCAGCTGCCAGGCGCCATCGGCGGCGAAGGTGATTTGTCCGCCTTCGGGCAGCGCCAGCCAGCGCCGTTTTACCGCGCCATCCGACCACAGCGGCGTATTGACGTCGTATTCGATCAAGCCCGTGGCGGCCCGCAGGGGCGACAGGCTGGAGAACAGCCTGGTCGCGGACAGCTCGGTGGGCATGGCGCCGTCACCGCCGCCGCTCACGCTGGCGATGTGGAACAGCGAGCCGCTGTAGTAGTCGAGCACATACAGTTCGCCGCTGGCATCCTCGCCAAAGGAGCTGGCCTGAAGTCCCTGCGTATTGTTGAAAATGGTCCGGTTGTCGAAGGTGGAGGGATCGAGGGCCCAGATCGTGCCCGCGCCGAAATCGCTGTAGATATATTGGCCCTGGAGTCCCGGCACGGAGTTGCCGCGATAGACATAGCCGCCGGTAATGGCGTTGCCGATGCTGTGGCTGTATTCCCAGATCGGATCGATCGCATCGGCGGGCGGCGCGGCGTTGTTGAAGGCGTGTTTGCCCTCGCGCGCATTCCAGCCGTAATTCCCGCCGCGGGTGACGATATCCACTTCCTCCCAGGTATCCTGGCCGACGTCGCCGGCCCAGAGCGTGCCGCCCTGGCGATCGAAGGAAAAGCGCCAGGGGTTGCGAAAACCCCAGGCCCAGATTTCCGGGCGCCAGCCTTCGGTGTTGCCGACAAAGGGATTGTTGCTGGGAATGCCGTAAGGCGTGCCGCCGTGGGGATCGATGCGCAGGATCTTGCCCAGCAGCGAGGCGCGATTCTGGCCATTGAGGTCCGGATCGCCGGCGCCGCCGCCGTCGCCCGTGCCGATGTAAAGCTTGTTATCGGGGCCGAATACCAGCATGCCGCTTTTGTGCGTGTCGTAGGGTTGTGGAATTTCCAGCACGATCTGGCCGCTGCTGCCCGATACCTGCGTGTACTGGAAATTGCCGCCGCTGCCGTTGAGCTGAAAACGCATGATGCGCGTGCAGCTGTTTTTGTTGGACGTGGCGCAGCGGCTGCCGGTTTTTTGCGAAATGTAGCTGACATAGAAATAGCCGTTGCTGGCCACCGCGGGATCGAAAGCCAGCCCCAGCATGCCCTGCTCGCCGGAAAAGACCACCTCCGAGGAAAGATCGAGCAGTGTATTTTCAATGGTGAAATCCGGGCGCAGTACGCGCACCCGGCCGGCCTGTTCCACGATGGCGCTGCGGCCGCCGCTATCCGGGATGGGGGTGAAAAAAACCGGCGCGCTGAATCCGGAGCCGACATTGCGCAGAACGATGGAGCCGGGGGCGGCGCTGCTGCTGGGAAAGTGAAGCGAGGCTGTCGCGGGGCGACTGCTCAGGCCGTAAGGTGTTGCGGAAGTGCTTGGCGGCGGCGTGTTGTTGGTGGAGCTGTTGCTGTTCGTCGTGGCGGCGGGTGAGGAGTCGCCACCGCCGCCTCCGCCACAACCGGCAATCAACAATGTGGTGACGAAGGTCGTGAAAATAAAAGCCACGCCTGTTTTTCCGATGCGCATACGCCATCTCCCTGGTGCGCCGGGAACGCATTGGTGAAGGTGCTTCAATCGCGTAGTATACGCCGCTCATCCGTACGATCCGGAAACAGTTCGCCAAATTCACGGAGCGTGAAATTTTGCTGATGCGTTTTTTTTACACGGTCATTTTTTATTTGGCGATGCCATTGATTGTTTTGCGTTTGTTGTGGCGCTCGCGTCTGGCGCCGGCGTATCGCCGGCGCATTGCGGAGCGATTCGGCTGGTTCGCCGCGCCGGATTTTTCAAAAACGGGAAAACAAAAAAAATGTATCTGGGTGCATGCGGTATCCGTTGGAGAAACCATTGCCGCCGCGCCGATGGTGCGCGCGCTGCAAAAACGCTATCCGGATTTTCCCATCGTGCTGACCACGATGACGCCGACGGGCTCCGAGCGTGTGCGCGCCTTGTTCGGCGACAGCGTGTTTCATGTTTATGCGCCCTACGATGTCCCCGGATGCCTTGCGCGATTTTTGCGGCGCGTACAGCCGCAACTGCTGATCATCATGGAGACGGAGCTGTGGCCCAATATCATTCACGCGTGTGCGCGCCGCCACATTCCCGTGTTGCTGGCGAATGCGCGACTTTCGGAAAAATCCGCGCGCGGTTATGCGCGCTTCCGCACGCTGACAGCCGCGCTGTTGCGCGAGCTGGCCATGGTGGCTGCACAAAATGCGGTTGATGGCGACCGCTTTGTGCGGTTGGGATTGCCCGCGGAAAATCTGGTGGTGACCGGCAGCATCAAATTCGATATCGACCTCGATGCCGATCTGGTGCAACGTGCGAAACGCGACAAAAATGCGTGGAGCCGCGACGGCCGTCGTGTGATCTGGATCGCCGCTAGCACGCACGAAGGCGAGGATGAATGGGCGCTGAGCGCACATCGCCGGCTGCGAGAGCGGCACGCGGATGCCTTGCTGATTCTGGTGCCGCGTCATCCCGAGCGTTTCAATGCGGTGGCCAATCTGGTGGAACGCGCCGGCATGGCGCTGGCGCGGCGCAGCGCGGGACAGATACCCGATGGGCAAACGGCGGTGCTGCTTGGCGACACGATGGGAGAGCTGCTCTGGTTATATGGCTGCGCCGATATTGCCTGGGTGGGCGGCAGTCTGGTCGAACGCGGCGGTCATAACACCTTGGAGGCGGCGGCCTGGGGGTTGCCGATCTTGACAGGGCCGAGCGATTTCAATTTCCGCGAAATTTCCACGCTGCTGGAAAATGCCGGCGCCTTGCGGAAAGTGGCCGATGCGGATGCTTTGGCGCAGGCGTTGCGCGAGCTTGCCGCGGAACCGGCGCAACGCGCGCAACGCGGCGAACAGGGACGGTTGGTTGTGGAAAACAATCGCGGCGCCTTACAACGCCTGCTCGACGCGATTGCAAAATTGTTGAGATGAGTTCGCGGGCTTTGTGTCCCGGCCCGATGAAAAGCGCGCCGGGACACCCCCGTATTTCTAATTACGTAAAAGCCACGGTTGCACGAATTTGTTACAGGAAATCAGCGTTCGATTTCGTGATAACTGCTGGCCAGCGGCGATTCGGGTTCCACCAGCCAGCGATTGAGATCCTGGATATCCTGCGGGCTCAGGATGCCGGCCTGTTGCTTGAGCCGCAAGAAATCCATGACGTAGTCGTAGCGGGCATTTGCGTAATCGCGCAGCGACACGAACAGAACACGCTGGGATTGCAGAACGTCGACGATGTTGCGCGTCCCCACTTCATAACCCGTCTGCGTGGCGTCGAGCGCGCTTTGCGAAGAGACGATGGCCTGCGAGCGAGCGCGCGTGCGCTGCACATCGGTGGTGGTGGCGATGTGCTGGGCGCGGGTGTTCTGTATCACCGAGCGTTCCGTGTCGATCTTTCTTTCCAGCGCGGCGTTGTATTGCTCGTAAGCCTGGCGTTGCTGCGAACTGGTGTAGCCGCCGCTGTACAACGGCAGCGTCACGCGCACCGTTGCCGACCGCGTGCTGGTGTCCGCGCCCGGCGGCAGCGTGAACAGCGAAGTCGGGTCGGAATCCAGGCTGCCGCTGGTGTGGCTGTCCTGATAATTCAGGCTGCCGACCACTTTGGGCAGATGCTCCGCGCGTTTGGCGCGGGCGTTTTCGCTCGCCGCCTCCATGCCGTAGAGCGAAGCCTTCAGCGAGAAATTATTGTTGAGCGCGAACTGAACCCACTCGCCGCGGTCCACCGGACTGGGGTCGACAACCGGGAACTCCTTGTTCAGGCGCCAGAGATTGGCGTGGTTCTGTCCGGTCAGCGTGGTCAGCGCCTCGTAGGCGGTGGCCAGATTGCCCTCGTCGCTGAGCCGTTGCGCAACGCTGGAGTCATACGCGGCGCGCGCTTCGTGCACGTCGGTGATGGCGATCAGGCCGACGTCGAAACGCTGCTGCGCCTGGTCCAGTTGACGTTTGTCGGCCAGCTCTTCGGCCTTCGAGACCTGCAGGTTGTCCCACTGGCGCAGCACATTGAAATACGCGTCGGCGACCCGCACTATGAGATCCTGCTGATCCGCGCCGAATTGCGCCTGTGCCTGCTTGCTGATCTCCTTGCCGCTCTTGAAGCTGAACCACGCCGGCAGATCGAACAGCTGCTGGGACAGGCTCACGCCCCAGGCGCGATTGCGCGTATCCAGGTCCGTGTGTTGTTTTTGCACGGAGAATGCGAAGGGATTCACAGGATCGTTAGTGGGCTCGACGTCTATGCCTTCGGCGTCCTGTTCCTGTTTCGTGCGTGTGTATGATGCGTTGGCGTCGACCTGCGGCAGCAACCGTGCTTTCGCCTGCTGTTCCGTTTCGAGATTGGCCCGGTAGGTGGCGGCGGATGCGCGCAGCTTGGCGTCGTTTTTCAGCGCCAGTTCGTAAATGTCGCGCAGGGTATCGCCGCGAGCGGCCGCGCCGCTCAGGCACAGCGCGATGCCCAGGGTAATCGCGCTGACCGTGCGCGAGCGGTGGAACACAGGCATGGGTAAGTCCTTGGACGGATCTGGAAATTATTGCGCGCCAGTGTAACAAACTGCATCGGGCCGCCACACTGCAATCCGACATGGTGGATAAATTGTAAGGCGACACATACACTCCACGGGAAGCCGTCCGGATTGGCGGGCGCATCCCCGGGTGAATCTTTGATCGGGAGGCGATTGCGCCTCGGGGCCGCTGTATTGCGGAGGTTTTTTCATACACGACTCGGAGGAATTCTGGCGTGGCGGTTGCGGCAACAAAACGGCGGTATCGAATTGATCTGGCTGCGGAGCTGGCCGAATGCGAGGCGAATTACGCGCGCCTGCTGCGGCTTTTGCCCATGCTCGAGCGCGATACGCACGCCTTTGGCGTCGGCGCCCATTTGCAATTGCACGTTACGGTCACCGAGCGCAGTCCCTATACCACCACGCTGGAATTCTGCCAGCTGCCCGCGGGAATTCCGTCTGTCGCTCCGCGTTTGACGGTGCGCGCCTATCACGATGCGCGGCTGGCCGAAGTGATCGCCTTCACCAGTCGCCGGCGCGTGCAACCGCGCTACGATTACCCCAATCCCGCCATGCATCAACCCGATGAAAAATCCCAGTGGAACCGTTTCCTGGGCGAATGGCTGAGCCATTGCCTGCAACACGGTTTCAATCTGGACCGGCCGTTGTCGGAATATTGCGAAGGCTGATCCGGTTCGCGCGGCCGGTAACTTTTTCAGGCTCCTCGGCGTGATCGACACAGCTCTGGCGTGGCGAAGGTGCTGCTTTTTTTGTGAACTTGGACAAGTCTCCGGCGTTATGTCGTCGGTGGCGGAAATCGCGGACGGCGGTTATAAATACAACAACTTCGGGGGGCCGTGGCCGTGACTTTATCTTCTTCTCAGGATGCAACTCTGCGCCTGGTTCAGATCACCGACAGCCATTTGGGCGAGCGCCCCGGCACACGCCTGTTGAACGTGGACACCGACCGCAGTCTGGGCTCTGTGCTGGCGCTGGTGCGCGAGCGGCAGCCGCGCATCGACGTGCTGCTCGCCACCGGCGATATTTCCGATCAGGGGAACGCGGGCGCCTATCGGCGTTTTCGCGAGGCGACCCGCGCGCTGGGTTCGGCGCAACGCTGGCTGCCGGGCAACCATGACGATCTCGCGATCATGCGCGCCACGCTGGCGGGCGATGCCTGCCTGCAGCGCACGCTGCTCTGCGGCAATTGGCAGATCATCATGCTCGACTCCACCATTGCCGGCGCGCCGGGCGGGCGGCTCGCGGCGGGAGAACTCGAAGCGCTGCGCGCCTGCCTGCGCAACGAGCCGCAACGCCACGCGCTGGTTTGCCTGCATCACCACGTTGTAGCGGTGGGTTGCGCCTGGATCGATCCGCAGCAAATCGCCAACGCGGAAGAGTTCTGGCGTGAGCTCTCGGTATTTCCACAAGTGCGCGCGGTGTTGTCCGGACATGTGCACCAGGAGCTGGATATGCTGCGCGGCAACGTCCGGGTGCTGACTTCGCCCTCCACTTCCGTGCAATTCGCGCGCGGCAGCGACGATTTTCGCGTCGACGCGCTGCCTCCGGGCTACCGCTGGCTCGATCTGCATCCGGACGGCCGCATCGATACCGGCGTCGAGCGCGTGCAGGAACATTTCCAGGTCGACCTGACCGCGAGCGGATATTGATCGCGCGCTTGCGCGGCGCGACGTTTTTCCTCATATCAGGTTTTCCGCGTGGCTCCCGGCGACCGATCGCGGGCGCGGTTTACGGATAAACTCACGGTTTATCTTTTTCGGTAGTACTCGCCAATGATGCCCGCCAGCCCCAGTCCCGCGTTGATCTATCTGCACGGTTTCATCAGTTCGCCGCAATCCGCGAAGGCGCGCCTGCTCGCGGATTACGTGCGACAGCATCGACCGGACTGGCTGTGCCTGATTCCCGCGTTGCCTGAGGAGCCCGCGCGCGCCCTGGCGATTGCCGACGCGGCGGTGCGGGAGGTGCGCGGCGGCGGCCGCGAGTTGCTGGGGCTGGTCGGCAGTTCGATGGGCGGTTTTTACGCGACGATCCTGGCGGCCCGCCACCATCTGCCG
>Ga0153956_1001449_pt1 | contig 20588 bp, 22 predicted proteins | sample TSFL040MetaG_FD_104704 | JGI IMG/M metagenome (GOLD analysis project Ga0153956, IMG submission 104704) | Attine ant fungus gardens microbial communities from Florida, USA - TSFL040 MetaG | ecosystem: Host-associated > Fungi > Mycelium > Unclassified | place: USA: Florida, Wekiwa Springs...
GGCGTTTTCCATGAGTTACGTTGAAGCCGCGACCGCCCCTTTGCGCAAAACCGGGCAGATCAAGCTGCATGGCCCCGACGGGTTTGCCGGCATGCGCCGCGCCGGCCGGCTCACGGCCGAAGTGCTCGACCTTCTGGCGGACAAGGTGAAGCCGGGCGTCACGACCGACGCGATCGACCGTTTCGTCCACGGTTTCGCGCTCGACCATGGCGCGCTGCCCGCGACGCTGATGTATCGCGGTTACGGCAAGTCGGTCTGCACCTCGATCAACCACGTCGTTTGTCACGGCATCCCGAACGACAAGCCGATGCGCGAGGGCGACATCGTCAATATCGACGTCACGCTGGTGCTCGACGGCTGGCACGGCGATTCGAGCCGCATGTATCTCGTCGGGGAGGTGCCGCGCCGCGCCGAGCGGCTCGTGGAGGTGACGTATGACGCGATGATGGCGGGCATCGACACGATCCGTCCCGGCTCCACGATCGGCGCGATCGGAGCCGCGATCCAGGCGGTGGTCGAACCCAACCACATGAGCGTGGTGCGCGATTTCTGCGGCCACGGCCTCGGCCGGCTGTTCCACGACGAGCCGAATGTCGTGCATGTCGGGCGAGCGGGCGAGGGCGCGGTGCTGAAGCCGGGGATGTTCTTCACGGTGGAGCCGATGATCAATCTCGGCCGCCCGCATGTGAAGGTGCTCTCCGACGGCTGGACCGCGGTGACGCGCGACCGCTCGCTGTCGGCGCAGTTCGAGCATACGGTGGGGGTCACCGGGACCGGCGTCGAGATTTTCACGCTGTCTCCGAAGGGACTTCATCATCCGCCCTATCATCCGTGATGTCCGGTCATGGGCGGCGGCAAAGATCCCAGTTCAGGTCTTGGCGAGCCGCATTATCATGGACATCGCGACCGCTTGCGCTCGCGTTTCCGCGAGTCGGGAAGCGACGCGCTCGCGGACTATGAACTGCTCGAGCTGATCCTGTTCCGCGCGCTGCCGCGGCGCGACGTGAAGCCGCTCGCGAAAGCCCTGATGGCGAAATTCGGCTCCTTCGCGGAAGTCGTGTCGGCGCCGCCCGCGCGGCTCGCGGAAGTGGATGGCGCGGGCGAGGCGGTCATCACCGAACTGAAGCTGATCGAGGCGGCGACCCGGCATTTCGTGCGCGACAAGGTGCGCGAGCGGCCGGTGCTTTCATCGTGGAAATCGGTGCTGGAATATTGCCGCGCGGCGATGGCTTTCTCGGAGAAGGAGCAGTTCCGCATTCTCTTTCTCGACAAGAAGAACCAGCTCATCACCGATGAGGTGCAACAGACGGGCACCGTCGACCACACGCCGGTCTACCCGCGCGAGGTGGTGAAGCGGGCGCTGGAGCTGTCGGCGACCGCCGTCATCCTCGTGCACAATCATCCCTCGGGCGACCCGACGCCCTCGCGCGCCGACATCCAGATGACGAAAGCGATCATCGATGTCGCGCGGCCGCTCGGCATCGAAATCCACGATCACATCATCGTGGGCAAGGAAGGCCACGCGAGCCTGAAGGGCCTGCGCTTGATCTAGGCTTCTTCCCGAGCCCTCACGGACGAGCGCGGATGATCGTCTTCCCGCTGACCCGTTTCGCCGGGTTGAAGGCGGCGACGGCATCGTCGAGGGCCGCGACGGTGCCGATGTGCGTGCGCAATCGTCCGTCCCGCACGCGCTCGACGATCTCGCCCAGTTGGGCGCGATCGGACTCGACAACGAAGTCGACCGCGAGGCCATCGGCGGGCCGCGCCTCGGCCGGTCCGACGATGGTCACCAGCGTTCCTCCGGCACGGATCAAAGCCGCGGAGCGCTTCTGGATGTCGCCGCCGATGACGTCGAACACGAGATCGACGCCGCCGACATCCTCGAGAGTGTCGTTCTCGAGATCGACGAATTCCTGGGCGCCGAAATCGAGCGCCTGCTGGCGGTCGGCGGCGCGCCCGGTGCCGATGACATGCGCGCCCGCCAATCGCGCGAGTTGCGTCACCATCGAGCCGACCGCGCCGGCCGCGCCGTGCGCGATGACGCTTTGCCCCGCCCGCAGGCGGCCATGCTCGAACAGTCCCTGCCATGCGGTGAGGCCCGAGATCGGCACGCTCGCGCCCGCCGTGAAGTCGACATCGCCCGGCAGCGGCGCGAGATTCCGCGCCTCCATGGCGACATACTCCGCAAGCGTGCCGTCGCGATACCAGTCGGCGAGGCCGAACACCCGCTGCCCGACCGAGAGCCCGGTCGTGCCATAGCCGAGGGCGGTGACCACGCCGGCCAGTTCGTGACCGGGGATCGTGGGCGTCCGGTCGCGGCCGAGGCGATCGGCCCAGGTCGAGGGCCAGGTCAACTCCGTCCCGACGAATCCCGAGGCATGAATGCGAACGACGACATCGTTGATCGCGGCCTTCGGTTCTGGCCGCTCCACCAGCTTCATTCCGGCGGTTCCCGCAGTCTGGTCCGTTACAACGATTGCTTTCATGGTAATTTTCTCCTCGGTCATTCGCCTCTCTGGCGGAAATATTGCAAGAATTCCGGGTTGTCTCGCCGTTGCTCGATGAGATCTGCGGCGGTGGCGCTCCGTTGTCGCACCGCGGGGCTAAATTTCCCAATGCGCCGCGCGTATAGTTTTCATAGCGGCGGGGAATATCGGCGCGACGGCGCTCGCTGTTATTCGAGCGCACACAGCGAGTCTCACGGGGAAGAGGAAACGGCTCCGGCATGGAATTCAACCAGATTCGATATTTCCTGAACTTGGCGGAAACCCTCAGCTTCACCGAAGCGGCGATGCGGAGCGGCGTGTCCCAGCCCACGCTTACCCGCGCGATACAGCGGCTCGAACAGGAGCTGGGCGGAACGCTGGTGTATCGCGATGGAAAAGACACGCGCCTCACCGCGCTCGGCCGCGACATCCAATCCGAATTCGCCGCGATCGCGGAACGCGAGCAGCGGGTGCGGGCGATATCCCTCAACCGGGTTCGCGGCCGCCGGGAGGCCTTGACGCTCGGCATCGTCAACACCATCGCGCCGGCGCTGATTACCGGGTTCGTTGCGCACGCCCTTGGCCAGATGCCGATGCTGGAACTGGTTCTCCAACCCGTCGCGCACGACGAGGGAATGGAGCGCCTGCTCGGCGGCCAGATCGACGGGTGCTTCTGCTCGGATCCGGTCGCCGGGAACAACAAGCTCGCCACGGTCGAAATGTTCCGCGAGCGGCTGCTGCTGGCGATGGCGCAGGGACACCCCCTGGCAAGCCATGCCTCGGTTTCGCTTGCGGACCTCTCGGAGCAGCCATATCTCGATCGGGTCCAGTGCGAATTCCGCTCGCGCGTCATTCAACATTTGCGCGACCGCTCGATTATCATGGTGCCGCGGCTCAGGTCCGAACGGGAAGACCTCATTCAGCAGGCCGTGGCGGAGGGCGCCGGCGTCTGCATGCTGCCCGAGCGCTCGGCCATCGTGGCGGGCCTCACGTTGCGGCCGGTCGAGACGCTGGATTTATCGCGCACCATCGCATTCCAGTCGATTTCGGGATCGGGAACGGCGATGGCCCTGCGGCAGCTTCGCATGCTGGTCGAGCGTTATGCGTGGTCGTGAACCCCGTGGAGCGGCACGCATGCCGGCGATAACATCGAAACTATAGCCGCGGCGTATTGGACATCTTCGGACCGGGCGCCCAAATTCAACGGCAGGAATTCGAAGGAGAACGCCATGGCAGCCTACCAGAAAACCGAAGCGGCGCTCGCCAAGCTGTCGCCCGAGGAATACCGGGTGACGCAGCAGAGCGCGACCGAGCGCCCGGGCACCGGCGCGCTTCTCTACAACAAGGAGCCCGGCATTTATGTCGATATCGTCTCGGGCGAGCCGCTGTTCGCGTCGTCGGACAAGTTCGAGTCGGGCTGCGGATGGCCGAGCTTCACCAAGCCGATCGAACCCGCCAACGTGAACGAACTGCGCGATACCAGCCATGGCATGATCCGGACGGAAGTGCGTTCCAGGCATGGCGACAGCCATCTCGGCCACGTTTTTCCCGACGGACCGCGCGATCGCGGCGGCCTGCGATACTGCATCAATTCCGCTTCGCTGCGCTTCGTGCCGCGCGAGAAGATGGCGGAGCAGGGTTACGGCGACTATCTCAACCAAGTGGAGGACATCTGATGACGACGGAACGCGCTGTTCTCGCCGGCGGCTGCTTCTGGGGCATGCAGGATCTCATCCGCAAGCTGCCGGGCGTGATCTCGACACGCGTCGGCTACACCGGCGGCGACGTGCCGAACGCGACCTATCGCAATCACGGCACCCATGCCGAGGCGATCGAGATCGTCTTCGATCCCGCGCAGACCACTTATCGCCGCTTGCTCGAATTCTTTTTCCAGATCCACGATCCGACGACGCGCAACCGTCAGGGCAACGACCGCGGCACGAGCTACCGTTCGGCGATCTATTTCACTAGCGACGGGCAGAAAACCGTCGCGCTCGATACCATCGCGGACGTCGACGCGTCGGGCTTGTGGCCCGGCAAGGTCGTCACCGAAGTCGAGCCGGCCGGCGATTTCTGGGAGGCCGAGCCCGAGCACCAGGATTATCTCGAGCGTATCCCGCACGGATATACCTGCCATTTCGCGCGCCCGAACTGGGTGTTGCCGCGCAGAACGGGGGCTGCCGCCTGACAGGCCCGCGGCTCGCGGCACGACACCGCGAGCCGCCAATGGAGAATTTCATGGAGGCAGGAATTGTGGGGATGCTTGCGCCTCCGCTCGAGCATGTCCGGTGGATCGATGAAAACGGCAACGAGCGCGGCCCCCTGACCCTGGCCGAGCTGGGACCGGGATACACGATCCTGTATTTCTTTCAGGATTGGTGCGCGGGCTGCCACGCCCATGGCTTTCCCGCACTCGTGATGCTTGCCGGGGAGCTTCGCGGCAAGGGCGTTGGCCTCGCGGCGATCCAGACCGTGTTCGAGGGTTCGGACGTCAACACCTTCGATCGTCTGCGGAAAAATCAACGGCGATACGGACTGCGCATTCCCTTCGGGCATGCTGTCGCCGACACGGCTGCGGGAGAGGCGGTGCCCGCCATCATGGAGGCGTACCGCTCAGGCGGAACGCCCTGGTTCGTCGTGATCGCGCCCAATGGCCGCGTCGTGTACGACGGCTTTCGGCTCGACGCGGAGAGTCTCCTGCAGTCGCTTCGGTCGCCCGCCGCCTGACTAGAAAGGGTTGCGGCTGGCCTAGTTCGGGCGCAGGAGCGAAAGAGGGCGCGGGCCTTCGGGGATCTTCGTCCAGTTGCCCTCCGGCTGGCGGCCGAAGCGCATGCGTTCGTCCTTGGCGGAAATCAGCACGATGTCGCCGCCGTCGAGATACCATTTGACGGGCCCGAAGCGCGCGATCGAGGCATCGCAGCCCGGCTTTACCGATATCCTGAAGAAGTCGTCGGACGTCGCCTGATCGGTCAGCGCGATTCCGCAAAGTTTCTGGCCGTTGGGGCGCGAGATGACCCAATCCCCCAGAACGTCGGGGAGACTCGGCGCCTCGCTCGGCTGGGCGAATTGCAGGTTGGTGAGGAAGTAAACGCCGTCGCCCTCGAGCAGCGCCTCGTACTGGCCGTCGATCCCCTCGGTGAATTCGGAGACGGTCTGTTTGGCGGCGTTCACGAACCGGATGGAGCCCGCGATCCCCGGAAGCCACGCGACCGTATCGTTGAGGAAGCGAAAGAGCGGACGGCATTCCGCGCGGTCATAGGTGAGCGTGTAGCCGGCCGCGACCGGCTGCGTGCCGAGCGTGACCGGGCATTTGCGGTCGCCGAGCGCGCTCTGGAGCTGATAGTCGGCCGCGAGTTTTTTCGCGTCGGGGATGTCAGGGGCGGTGGGAACGGCATCGGCCTCCTGCGCCAGAGTCGGCGTGGCGACCGGAACGGCGAGCGCGAAGGCCAGAACGAGCAGACACGCGAGCCGCATGGGATAGCCTCGAAAACGGAAGCCGGAAGTTAGCACGCACGGCCTTGAGCGGCCATGCGTGCCAGGGTTGGGATTTATTTGCTCTTCTTTATTTCTTTTTCGGCGGCCAGGGGGTTTCGACCACCGGGGTAACAGGATCCTTGCCCGCCGCCCAGGCGATGAGATTGTCGAGAACGAGCTGTCCCATGGCGCGGCGCGTCCAGTGGGTCGCCGACGCGACGTGCGGCAGCAGCACGACGTTCTCCATGTCGATCAGCGCCTGCGGCACTTTCGGCTCCTGCGCGAAGACATCGAGCCCCGCCGAAAGGATCGTCTTGTTCTTCAGTGCCTCGATCAGCGCGGTTTCGTCCACGACGGAGCCGCGCGCGACGTTGATGAGAACGCCGTTCGGGCCGAGCGCCTTGAGGACTTCGGCGTTGATCAGGTTATTGGTCGCGGGTCCGCCGGGGACGATCGCGATCAGCACGTCCACGTCCTTCGCCATCTGGATGAGGTCGGGATAGTGCTTGTAGGAGACGCCTTCGGCGGGCTTGCGCGAGTGGTAGGCGATCGGCCGGTCGAAGCCGTCGAGACGTTTCGCGATCACCTTGCCGATGCGGCCCATGCCGACGATGCCGATGGTGCGGTCGCGCAACGTATTGGTAAGCGGATAAGGCTTTTCGACCCACTTGCCCGCGCGCAGATATTTTTCCGCCTGCGGCAGTTCGCGCAACGTGTTCAGCAAAAGAGCAACCGTCGTGTCCGCCACTTCGTCATTCAGCACGTCCGGCGAATTGGTGACGACGATGCCGTGCTCTCCCGCCCACTTGGCGTCGACGGAGTCGTAGCCGACGCCGAAATTGGAGACGATTTCGAGTTTCGGCATCTTCTCCATCATGGCCGCGCTGACCTTGAATCCGCCGCCGGTCGCGATCGCGCGAATGCGCGGCGAGACTTCGGCGAGGAACGCCTCGCGATCTTTCGCATTTGCGAGGCGATGGACAGTGAAGGATTTGTCGACATTTTCCTCGATCACCGGAACCATTTTCCCGGTCAGGAGAAGATCAGGCCGTTCAGTCGCGGTCATGCTGGTTTCCTTGCAGTGCGGTAAGGGAGACTAAACAAAAGGAGAAGCTTTGGCGCTTGATTGACGATACGCTCCATCCCAATATGCGTCCCTGAAGCGGCGAAAAACAAGAGCCGGTCTCACCCGGCCAGCCATCAGAAAAGCGCCCCTGGGGAGGTGGCATGGCATCGGTCGAGATTCAGGATGCTCGCAAGGCTTTTGGCGCGGTCGAAGTTCTTCATGGCGTGAACGTGAGTATCGAGGACGGCCAGTTCGTCGTCCTCGTCGGCCCCTCGGGCTGCGGGAAATCGACTCTCCTGCGCATGATCGCCGGCCTCGAGAACATCAGCGGCGGCGAAATCATCATCGGCAACCGCGTCGTCAACAATCTGCCGCCGAAGGCGCGCGACGTCGCGATGGTGTTCCAGAACTACGCGCTCTATCCGCACATGACGGTCGCCGACAACATGGCGTTCTCGATGAAGCTGCGGAAGGCGCCGAAGCAGGAAATCGACGAGCGCGTGCAGCGCGCGGCGGCGATCCTCGGACTCGGGCCGCTGCTCGGCCGTTTCCCGCGCCAGCTCTCCGGCGGCCAGCGCCAGCGCGTCGCCATGGGCCGCGCGATCGTGCGCGATCCGCAGGTCTTCCTGTTCGACGAACCGCTCTCCAACCTCGACGCGAAACTGCGCGTGCAGATGCGGACCGAGATCAAGGAACTGCATCAGCGGCTGAAGACCACGACCGTCTATGTCACGCACGACCAGATCGAGGCGATGACGATGGCCGACAAGATCGTCGTCATGCATGACGGCATCGTCGAGCAGATCGGCGCGCCGCTCGAGCTCTACGACCGTCCCGCCAACATGTTCGTCGCGGGCTTCATCGGCTCGCCCGCGATGAATTTCTTCGAAGGCAAGATTTCCGCGAACGGCCATGCCGCGTTCGAGACGGCGGGCGGCATCGAGCTTCCGCTGGCGGCCAAGCCCGCGAATTCCGGCGGCCAGCCGGCGGTCTATGGCGTGCGGCCCGAGCATTTCACCATCGCGGAGGAGGGCGCGCCGGGCGAGGTCATGGTGGTGGAACCGACAGGTTCCGAAATCCAGGTCTTCGCCAGGATCGGCGGGCAGGAAATCACCGCGGTATTCCGCGAACGTCACAATCTAAAGCCGGGCGACAAGATCCGGCTCAAACCAGATCCGAGGCTCGTCCATCTGTTCGACGCGCCGACGGGAAAGAGGCTGACCATATAAATAACGCCGTACCGATAAACAGGGAGGAATAACGCCATGAACAAATTCACCCGCCGTACCCTGCTAAAGGGCAGCACCGCGGCCGCCGCCGCGGGCGTTCTGACCGGCTCGAGCCTGCTGGACTGGGCGAAGGCCTGGGCACAGTCGTCGCCGTGGAAACCCGAGAGCGGCGCCAAGCTCTCGATCCTGCGCTGGAAATATTTCGTGCAGGCCGAGGACGACAAGTTCGTCGAACTGATGAAGGCCTTCACCAAGGCGACCGGCGTCGACGTCGTCATCAACCGCGAATCCTACGAGGACGTGCAGCCGAAGGCTTCGGTCGCCGCCAACACCGGCACCGGACCGGACCTGTTCTGGGGCCTTTACTCGCTGCCGCATCTTTTCCCCGACAAGGTCGTGGACATGACCGACGTCGCCGACCACCTCGGCAAGAAATACGGCGGCTGGGTCGACAGCGCGGTGAAGTACGGCAAGGAAGGCAACAAGTGGGTCGGCATCCCGGTCTGCTACACCGGCAGCCTCATCAATTATCGCATCGGCGCGATGAACAAGGCCGGCTTCAAGGAATTCCCGAAGACGACCGACGAATTCCTCGAATACGCCAAAGTGATGAAGAAGAACGGCACGCCGGGCGGCTTCGCGCTCGGTCACGCGCCGGGCGACGGCAACACCTGGGTGCACTGGTGCCTGTGGGCGTTCAACGGGCAGACCGTGGACGCGAACGACAAGGTCATCATCAATTCGCCCGAAACCGAGAAGGCGCTGACCTACGCGAAGGCGCTTTACGACAACATGATCCCCGGCACCGCGTCCTGGAACGACGCCTTCAACAACAAGGCGTTCCTCGCCGAGGAAATCCACTGGACCAACAACGGCATCTCGATCTACGTCGCGGCCGGCAACGATCCTTCCAAGAAGCATATCGCCGACGACATGAACCACGCCTACATGCCGGTGGGCCCGGTCGGGAAGCCGACCGAGTTGCACCTCATGTTCCCGATCCTCGCGATGCAATACACGAAATATCCGAATGCCTGTAAGGCGCTGACTTCGTATCTGCTCGAGGCGGATCAGTTCAATCCGTGGATGGCGGCGGCGAAGGGCTATCTTTCGCACTGCCTCAACGCCTACGACGCCAATCCGATCTGGACGGCCGATCCGAAGCGGACGCCGTATCGCGACGTCGCCAAGCGTTCGCTCACCGCGGGCGGGCTCGGCTCGAACGGCGAAAAGGCGGCGAGCGCGATCTCGGATTATATCGTGCTCGACATGTTCGCGGCGCATTGCACCGGCAAGGACGACACGAAGACCGCGATGAAAAACGCCGAACGGCAACTCAAGCGCATCTATCGTTCCTGATCCAGACCGGCGGGCGGACGAAGAAATTCGTCCGCCCGCCCCATCGCAGGCGAGTGGCACCGTGGCCGACGTGGCAATCCGATCGAACGTGAAGCAGCCTTCCGTCTCCTTCTGGAGCCGGCTGCAGGCGAACCGCAACTGGCTCGGCTTCTGGTTCATGCTGCCGGCGGCGGGGTTCCTGATCCTGTTTCTTGCCTATCCGCTCGGGCTCGGCGTGTGGCTCTCGTTCACCGACGCCAAGATCGGCCGCAGCGGCATTTTCATCGGCCTCGAGAATTACGAATGGCTGTGGGACGACAACGTCTTCTGGACGTCCGTCTTCAATACGCTGCTCTACACGATCGTCGCGAGCGTGGTGAAATTCGCCGTCGGGCTCTATCTGGCGCTGCTCCTGAACGAGAACATCCCTTTCAAGGCGCTGCTGCGCGCGATCGTGCTGGTTCCGTTCATCGTGCCGACGGTGCTGTCGGCGATCGCGTTCTGGTGGATCTACGATCCGCAATTCTCGATCGTCTCCTGGTCGCTCAAGCATCTCGGCTTGATCCACGAAAACATCGATTTCCTCGGGACGTCCTGGCACGCGCGCTGGTCGACGATTTTCGCGAATATCTGGCGCGGCATTCCGTTCGTCGCGATCACGCTGCTCGCGGGCTTGCAGACCGTCTCGCCGTCGCTCTACGAGGCGGCGACCATCGACGGCGCCTCGCGCTGGCAGATCTTCCGGCACGTCACGTTCCCGCTGCTCACGCCGATCATCGCGGTGGTGATGACGTTCTCGGTGCTGTTCACCTTCACCGACTTCCAGCTCATCTGGGTGCTGACGCGCGGCGGCCCCGTGAACGCGACGCACCTGATGGCGACGCTTTCCTACCAGCGCGCGATCATCGGCGGCCAGCTCGGCGAGGGCGCCGCGATCGCGACCGCCATGATCCCGTTCCTGCTCGCGGCGATCCTGTTCTCCTGGTTCGGCCTGCAGCGCCGGAAGTGGCAGCAGGGGGAGAGCAATGACTGATCGGGACGGCGCCGCATTTATATCGCGCGAACGGGGCAAGCCCCGCGCGCGCCGCCGCAAGCGGCAGCAGGGGGAAAGCAATGACTGAAACGGCGGTCCCCGCGAAGCGCGCGGCCCTTGCGGATCACTCCGAGGGCATGGCCTATCTCGAATCGCTGCCGCGGCGGCTGGTCACGCTTTATCTTCCGCTCGGCATCATCCTGCTCGTGCTTCTGTTCCCGTTCTACTGGATGGCGCTCACGGCGATCAAACCCGACGACCAGCTGCTCGATCTCGAACGGGTGAGCCCGTTCTGGACCTGGACGCCGACGCTCAAGCACATCACCAAGCTCCTGTTCGAGACGCAGTATCCGCGCTGGCTGTGGAACACGATGTTCGTCGCGGTCGGCGCGACGTTCATTTCGGTCGTCGCGAGCGTGCTCGCGGCCTATGCGATCGTGCGGCTGCGTTTCAAGGGCGCGAGCTATACGGGCGGGCTGATCTTCCTCGCCTATCTCGTGCCGCCGTCGATCCTGTTCATTCCGCTTTCGACGGTCGTTTTCAAATACGGCCTGTTCGACACGCCTTACGCGCTGATCCTGACCTATCCGACGATCCTGATTCCGTTTTCGACGTGGCTCTTGATGGGCTACTTCAAGACGATCCCGTTCGAGCTTGAGGAATGCGCGCTGATCGACGGCGCGAGCCGCTGGCAGATCCTGACCAAGATCGTGCTGCCGCTCGCGATCCCGGGGCTGATCTCGGCGTTCATCTTCTGCTTCACGCTGTGCTGGAACGAGTTCATCTACGCGCTCACCTTCCTGTCCTCGACGCCGAACAAGACGGTGCCGGTCGCGATCATCAACGAATTCGTGGACGGCGACATCTACCGCTGGGGGTCGCTGATGGCGGGGGCGCTCGTCGGCTCCCTGCCGCTGGTGATCCTCTATGCCTTCTTTGTCGAGCACTACGTCTCGGCCATGACCGGCGCGGTCAAGGAATAGCCGCAAATCAGGGGCTTTTGGCGCGATATTCGCTGACTTGCGGCAGAGGCCGGATTCGGGCACTCACGCAAGGGAGAGGTAGCCCGATGTCCAGTGTCGCGCGTTCGAAACTTCCCATTTCCACCATCCAGCTTATCCGCAAGGCCGTTCTGCTCGTCGTCGTGATCGGCGGCCTTTTCGTCGTCACCTATGGGCAGTCGGGCTGGGCCGATGGCAGCCTGATGCATGAGGGGATCGAGCTTGCGGGCTTTTTCCTGATCGCGGTCTGCATCGTCGGCCGCACATGGTGCGCCTTCTATATCGGCGGCCTGAAGAACAGGAACCTGATCGACGCCGGGCCCTATTCCATCACGCGCAATCCGCTCTACGTTTTTTCGGTGATCGGGGCGGCCGGGGTCGGCGCGCAGCTCGGCAGCTTGACGATCGCGATCGCGGCCGGCGTCGTCACCTGGGCGGTTTTCTATGTGCTGATCTTCTCCGAAGAGCGGCACCTGCTGAACCAATTCGGCGCGGAGTACCGCGGTTACGTCGCGCGGGTTCCGCGCTTCCTGCCCAACTTCTCGCTGTGGCGCGACATGGAATCGCTCACGATCCGGCCCGGCATCGTGCGGTCGACCTTCGTCGACGCGTGCCTTTTCCTCCTGTCGATCCCGATCGCGGAAAGCTTCGATTACATGCACGAGTTGGGCTGGGTGCCGGTGCTTTTCAAGCTGCCGTAAGCGAGGGTCATTCGCCGGTCTGCGCCTTGAGCGAGTCGTCGGCTTTCATCTGCCGCTCGCGATAGAGAAGATAGAGCCCGGCGCAGACCACGACCGCGACGCCCGCGAGGGTCCAGTGGTTCGGCACGTCGCCGAAGACGACGTATCCCGCGACGATCATCCAGAGGATTTGCGTGTAGATGAAGGGCGCGAGGATCGCGGCGGGCGCGCGGCGATGCGCCATCGTCAGGAAGAGGTGCCCGATCCAGCCGAGCGCGCCCACCCACACCATCGCCGAAATCACCAGCGGCTCGCCCGGCGAGGTCCAGAACCAGGGCAGGGGAAGGCTGGATACGACGAAGCCGACGAAGGAGGTGTAGAATACGCTCGTGTTGGTCGAGTCGTAGGACGCGAGAATGCGCGTCGTCAGATTGTAGAGCGCGTAGCAGATCGCTCCGATCACCGACAGGATCGCGGCCGGATGGATGCCGCCGACGCCGGGGCGCGTGACCAGAAGAACGCCCGCGAAGCCGAACAGCACCGCCGCCCAGCGGCGCGGGCCGATCCATTCGCCGAGCAGGGGGCCGCCGCAAAGCGCCACGAAGAGGGGCGTCGCGAACATGATCGCGGAAGTCTGGTCGAGCTGCAGGTAGCGCAACGCCGTGAAATTGGTGATGGACGAGCCGACGAGCAGCAGCGCGCGGAAGACTTGCAGCCACGGCCGCTGCGTCGAGAGAAGCCCCGGCGTCGTCCATGGATTGACGAAAATCAGCGACAGGCCGAAGGCGCCCGCATAGCGCGCCCACATGACCTCGACCGTGGAGATGTGGTGGTTCAGCCATTTCGCGCTGGTGTCGAGGACGCAAAAGCAGATCAGCGCGAGGCACATCAGCGCGATGCCGGTGATCCGCGCGCGTCTGTCATTCGCCGCGGGCAACGTTCTTCGCGTCACCGCGCTCTTTTTTTTCATCTTGCCTGGCTTTCAGTAGGTCGCGCGGCCGCCGGAGAGATCGAATACCGAACCCGTGGTGAAGGAACATTCGGCGGAAGCCGCGAAGGCGACGGTCGCCGCGATCTCCTCGACCTTGACGAAGCGGTTTCTCGGAATTTTCGACAGCATGTATTTGATGTGTTCTTCCGTCATCTGGTCGAAGATCGCGGTGCGCGCGGCGGCGGGGGTCACGCAGTTCACCGCGATGTCGTATTGCGCGAGTTCCTTGCCGAGCGATTTCGTGAGCGCGATCAATCCCGCCTTCGAAGCGGAGTAGGCGGGCGCGTTCGGGTTGCCTTCCTTGCCTGCGATCGAGGCGACGTTCACGATCCGCCCGTATTTCTCGCGGATCATCGACGGCACGACGGCGTGGCAGCAATGAAACGGGCCGGTGAGGTTGATGGCGATCACCTGGTTCCAGTCCTTCGCCGGGTATTCCCAGGTCGGCTTGTTCGGGCCGGAGATGCCGGCGTTGTTCACCAGGATGTCGATCTTGCGAAAGGCCGCGAGCGTCGCGTCGCGCGCGGCTTCCACCGTCCGAAGGTCGGTGACATCGGCGCCGAAGACCTCCACGCGGCCGCGGCCCACGAGCTCGGAAGCGGTCTGTTCCGCCAGCTTCCCGTCGCGATCCCAGATCGCGACATGGGCGCCGGAATCGAGCATGCGCTCCACGATCGCGCGGCCGATCCCCTGCGCGCCCCCGGTGACGACGGCGGACCGTCCTGCGAGATCGATGCGGTTGCTCATGGCATTTCCCCGGCTTTCCGATTTTCCGGAACGATAGCCGAGGTTAACGATGCGCGCGAGGTGTTCCGCCCTTCGCTTGCGGAATGGCTGCCGCGCTCGTAGGTTGCGGCCGGTTTTCGCGGGCTGGCCATGATTCCGAAGCGCTACTGGATGGAGATGACCTGGGAGGATTTCCACGACGGAAATCCCGAGGACTGGATCGCGGTGCTGCCGGTCGCGGCGATCGAGCAGCACGGGCCGCATCTGCCGGTCGGCGTCGATACCTATATCGCCGAAGGCTACCTGCATCGCGTGATGGAAATGCTGCCGCAATCGCTCCCGGCGACCTTCCTGCCGGTGCAGGCGATCGGAAAGTCGGACGAGCATCTGTCGTTCCCCGGCACGCTGACGCTTTCTCCCGAGACGACGATCCGCGCCTGGACCGAGATCGGGGAGAGCGTGCATCGCGCGGGCGTGAAGAAGCTCGTGATCGTGAATTCGCACGGCGGAAATTCGCCGGTCATCGATATCGTCGCGCAGAACCTGCGAACGCGTCTCGGCCTGTTCGTGGTGATGACCTCGTGGCACCGGCTCGGCTATCCCGAGGGCCTGTTCTCGAAAGAGGAGATCGCGCACGGCATTCATGGCGGCGAGATCGAGACGTCGCTGATGCTGTGGCTGAAGACTGAAACCGTCCGGCCGGATATCGGCGACGGCAAGTCGATCAGCACCGAGATGGAACGCGAATTCGACCGCTTGCGGGCGTTTCGCCCGGCGGGCTTCGCGTGGATGACGCAGGACCTCAACGCGAGCGGGGTGGCCGGCAATGCGCGCGCGGCGACCCTCGACAAGGGCGCCGCCGCGCTCAATCACGGCGCCAAGGCATTCGTCGAGCTTCTCGTCGACGTGCAACGTTTCGACTTGCGGCGGCTGAAGGATGGCCCGCTGAAGGGCTGAGTCCTTTATCGCCTCTATCTTTAATCCCTGGGGGAAATAGCCGCAGGAACGGCGGCATGCCGCCTATTGCGCCGGCGCGTGAAATGATACATTGTCACATCAGCGATGCATTATCACGTATCGGCATCGCATACCGGCAGGCATGCATACGCACCACCACGATCATCACGCGCATACCCATGCGTTCGGCGAACGGCATCCGCATGCGGAGGCGGGCGCTTCGCTGCTGCGCTTCTCCGCGCCGCAGCGGCTGGCAATCGCCGCCGCGCTTTCTCTCCTGATCTGGGCCGCGGTTTTCTGGGCCATCGGCGGGACGTGGTGACGTGACCGCCGCGCTGGAATTCCGGAATCTCACGCTCGGCTATGACCGGCATCCGGCCGTGCATCATCTGAGCGGCAAGGTGCCCGAGGGCGCATTGCTGGCGGTCGTCGGGCCGAATGGCGCGGGCAAGAGCACGCTGCTCAAGGGCATCGTGGGCGCGCTCGACCCGCTCACCGGCGAGATCGACCGGAACGGCGCGAAGAAGGAGGCGATCGCCTATCTGCCGCAACTCGCGGAAATCGACCGCTCGTTTCCCATCAATGTCTACGATCTGGTCGCGATGGGGCTTTGGCGCAAGGCGGGGCTGTTCGGCGGCATCGGCCGCCAGGATCGCCGGTCCATCGAGCAGGCGATCTCCGCGGTGGGTCTCGACGGTTTCGAGGCGCGCACCATCGGCACGCTTTCGGGCGGGCAGATGCAGCGCGCGCTGTTCGCGCGGCTTCTCTTGCAGGACGCGCGGCTGATCCTGCTGGACGAGCCGTTCGCGGCGATGGACGAGAACACCATCGCCGATCTTTCGGACCTGATCGGCCGCTGGCATGGCGAGCGGCGCACCATCGTCACGGTGCTGCACGATCTCGACTATGTGCGGGCGCATATTCCCGAGGCGCTCCTGCTCGCGCGCGAAGCCGTGGCGTGGGGCAGGACCGGCGATGTCCTGACGAGCGAGAATCTCAAAAAAGCGCGGCGCATGTGCGAGGTTTTCCACGCCGGTGCCCCGGTCTGCGAGGAAACGGCATGAGCGCCTATCAATACATGATCGCTCCGTTCGTCGAATTCGAGTTCATGCGCCGCGCGCTGGTCGGAGCCTTCGCGCTCGGGCTGGGCGGCGCGCCGGTCGGCGTGTTCCTGATGCTGCGGCGGATGAGCCTTACCGGCGATGCGATGGCGCATGCCATCCTGCCGGGCGCGGCCGTCGGCTTCCTGTTCGCGGGGCTCAATCTCTTCGCGATGACGGCGGGCGGCATCGCGGCCGGCGTCACGGTCGCGGTGGGCGCGGGCCTGATCGCGCGCTCGACCGGCCTCAAGGAAGACGCGTCTCTCGCGGCCTTCTATCTCGTCTCGCTCGCGCTCGGCGTGCTGATCGTCTCGCTCAAGGGCTCGAACATCGATCTCCTGCACGTTCTTTTCGGCACGGTGCTCGCGCTCGACAACGCGACCCTCATCCTGATCGCGTCGATCGCCACCGTAAGCCTGCTCGCGCTCGCGCTGATCTGGCGGCCTCTGGTGCTGGAATGCGTCGATCCGAACTTCCTGCGCTCCGTGAGCCGCTCGGGCGCGCCGACGCATCTCATCTTTCTCGCGCTGATGGTGCTCAATCTCGTCGGCGGGTTTCACGCGCTCGGCACATTGCTTGCCGTCGGCATCATGATGCTGCCCGCCGCCGCCGCGCGCTTCTGGGTGCGGGAGCTGACGGCGATGATCGTGCTCGCGATCCTGCTCGCGGTCGTCTCGGGCTATGCGGGGCTCTTGCTTTCCTATCACAGCGGCGCGGCCGCGGGGCCCGCGATCATTCTGGTCGCGGGGATTCTCTATGCCGGGTCCGTCGTTCTCGGACCCATCGGCGGGCTGAAGCGCCATTTCGTTCCCGCCCGCCATCTCGAAGCCTGAACCGGAAGGAGATTCCCATGACTGTTCGCTCGCTCGTCTTCGCGCTGTTCGTGTTGCTTGCCGGCCTGCCGCCCGCGGCCGCGCAGGAAAAGACGCAGGAGAAGATCCCGGTCGTCGCGACCTTCTCCATCCTCGGCGACTTCGTGCGGAATGTCGGCGGCGACCGCGTCGCGGTTTCGACGCTGGTGCAGCCGAACGGCGACGCGCATGTCTATCAGCCGTCGCCCGCCGACGCGAAGAAAGTCGCCGACGCGAAGGTGGTGTTCATGAACGGCCTCGGGCTGGAAGGCTGGTTCGACCGGCTCGTGAAGGCGTCGGGCGGCAAGGGCAGGATCGTCATCGCGACCAAAGGCATCAAGCCGCTCGAAATGACCGAGGAAGAGGGCGGCCATGCCGAAAAGAAGACCGATCCGCACGCATGGCAGTCGATCGCGAACGCGAAAGTCTACGTCGTCAATATCCGCGACGCGCTGATCGCGGCGGATCCCGCCGGGCGCAAGGTGTATGAGGCCAACGCCGCCGATTACCTGAAGCGGCTTACCGAAACCGAGAAGAAGGTGAAGGAAGCGATCGCGAAGATTCCGCCGGAGCGCCGGCGGGTGATCACCACCCACGACGCCTTCGGCTATTTCGCGAAGGCTTACGGCATGGAGTTCATCGCGCCGCAGGGCGTATCGACCGAGTCGGAAGCGTCGGCGAAGGACGTCGCGAAGATCATCGTCCAGATCCGGGAGCAGAAAATTCCCGCCGTGTTCCTCGAGAACATCTCCGACCCGCGGCTGATGCAGCAGATCGCGAACGAGACGAGCGCGAAGATCGGCGGGACGGTCTATTCGGATTCGCTGTCGGACGAGAAGGGGCCGGCATCGACCTATATCGACATGATGGAGCACAATATCCATCAGTTTTCGGTGGCTTTGACGAGCTGAACGCCTCGTTTCCCGGGGCTTGTCGCAACCGGGCTTAGCTCCTAAATCAGATGCGCCCGGACCTCTCCGGGCGCATTCTTTTTTTGTGCCCGAGCCCTGCATGTCCCAAGCCGCGAAAACCTCCGAAAAGATCCCCGTCACCGTGCTCACCGGCTACCTGGGCGCGGGCAAGACCACGCTGCTGAACCGCATCCTTTCCGAGCCGCACGGCAGGAAATACGCCGTCATCGTCAACGAATTCGGCGAGATCGGCATCGACAACGATCTCGTGGTCGGCGCCGACGAGGAAGTGTTCGAGATGAACAACGGCTGCATCTGCTGTACCGTGCGCGGCGATCTCATCCGGATCATCGAGGGGTTGTTGAAGCGCAAGGGCCAGTTCGACGGTATTCTCGTCGAGACGACGGGGCTCGCCGATCCGGCGCCGGTCGCGCAGACCTTCTTCATGGACGAGAATGTCGGGGCGAAGACGGCGCTCGACGCGGTCGTCACCGTCGCGGACGCGAAGTGGCTGAAGGACCGCCTGAAGGACGCGCCGGAAGCGAAGAACCAGGTCGGCTTTGCCGACATCATCCTCCTGAACAAGACCGACCTCGTATCGGCTGAGGAATTGAAGGATGTCGAGCTGCGCATCCGCGCGATCAATCCTTACGCGAAGATCCATCGCACCAAACGTTGCGACGTGGAGATCGAATCGCTGCTCGGGCAGGGCGCGTTCGACCTGCAGCGCATCCTTGAAATCGAGCCGGCGTTCCTCGAGAAAGAGGACCACGGCCACGATCACGATCATCACCACGAGCACGGCGAGGGCCACCATCATCATGGCGGCCTGAAGCATTATCACGACGAGGAGATGCAATCGATTTCGCTGAAAGCCGGGAAGCCGCTCGATCCCGACAAGTTCCTGCCGTGGGTGCAGGAGCTTTCCGCCCATGAAGGGCCGAAGATCCTGCGGCTCAAGGGCATCCTCTCGTTCAAGGACGATCCGCAGCGCTTCGTGATCCAGGGCGTGCACATGGTGCTCGACGGCGATCACCAGCGCGACTGGAAGCCGGACGAGGAGCGCGTGAGCCGCCTCGTCCTGATCGGCCGCGATCTCGACGCGGCGAAGATCGAGCAGGGATTTCTCGCCTGCGCCGCTTGACGCGCGGGCGGCGATAATTCTTCTTCCTCCATATGGTTTCCGTCGAGCGCCCTTCGCTGACCGAGAAGCTCGTCTCTTTCGAGACGGGCGGCGAGATCGTGGCCGTGCATTTCGTGCGGGAAAGCGCCGCCTTCGCGACGGGCGAGGGCGAGATCGCCGTGGCGGGCGATAGCGAAGCGCGCGTCAGGGCGCATCGCGGCGCGATCCTGGCCGCCGCGGGCGACGGAGAGCGCATCTTTACCGCGGGCGACGACGGCCGGATCGTCGCGGTCGACATCGAGGGCGGGCAGGAGACGCTTGCCGACATCGGCAACAAGTGGATCGACCAGCTCGCGCTGGGGCCGGACGGCGCACTCGCCTGGTCCGCGGGAAAGACCGCGTTCGTGCGCGGCAAGAAGGTGGAGCGTTCCCTCGCGGTCGCCTCCACCGTGGGCGGGCTCGCCTTCGCGCCGAAGGGGTTTCGGCTTGCGGTCGCGCATTATAACGGCGCGACGCTCTGGTTCCCCCATACGGATGCCAAGCCCGAGACGCTGGAGTGGAAGGGCTCGCATCTCGGAGCTCAGTTCAGCCCCGACGGGCGCTTTCTGGTGACGACGATGCAGGAGCCGGCGCTGCACGGCTGGCGGCTCGCGGACGGCCAGCACATGCGGATGTCGGGCTATCCCTCGCGCGTGCGCTCGATGGCGTTCACGGCCGACGAAAAGTGGCTTGCAACCGCCGGCGCGCAGGAAATCATCCTGTGGCCGTTCGCGACCCGCGACGGGCCGATGGGCAAGCAGCCCTTGATGTTCGCGCCGGGACCCGCCGACGCAAAAGTCACGGCGGTCGCGTGCCATCCGAAGCAGGCGATGCTCGCGGCAGGTTACAGCGACGGCATGGTGCTCCTGGTGCGGCTTGCGGACGGCGCCGAAGTTCTGGCGCGGCGGCCGGACGGATCGCCGGTCACGGCGCTTGCGTGGCGCGGCGACGGCGGGTTGCTCGCGATGGGCACCGAGGACGGCAGGGCGGCGCTGCTGGCGATCTGATCGTCATTCCGGGACGCACGAAGTGCGTACCCGGAATCCAGATAGATCTTCGTATTTGTCTGGATTCCGGATAGCCGAGCTACGCTCGGCTTCCGGAATGACAAATTGAGATGTCGGGAATCAGAAGTTCACCAGAATGTTCTTGAACTGCCAGGGATTCTTCTTGTCGATATCCTCGGGGAAGAACAGGTTGCGATCCTTGAGCGGGTGCCAGTCGGTGTAGGTGCCGATCACCGGCCCGAGATAGGGCGTCTGCACCTCGAGGCAGCGGCGGAAATCCATTTCGTCGGCTTCCACAATGCCCATGTTCGGGTTTTCGAGCGCCCAGACCATGCCGGCCATGACCGCGGATGTGACCTGCAGGCCGGTCGCGTTCTGATAGGGCGCGACGACCTTCGTCTCATCGATCGAAAGCTGCGAGCCATACCAGTAGGCGTTGCCGCCGTGGCCGTAGAGCAGCACGCCGAGCTCGTCGATGCCGTCGACGATCTCGTTCTCGTCGAGAATGTGCTGCTTCTCCTGCACGCGGCCGGCCTGGCCGAGCATCTCGTGCAGCGACAGCACCGCCTCGTTGCA
>Ga0153956_1001450_pt1 | contig 20578 bp, 23 predicted proteins | sample TSFL040MetaG_FD_104704 | JGI IMG/M metagenome (GOLD analysis project Ga0153956, IMG submission 104704) | Attine ant fungus gardens microbial communities from Florida, USA - TSFL040 MetaG | ecosystem: Host-associated > Fungi > Mycelium > Unclassified | place: USA: Florida, Wekiwa Springs...
CCTCCCCCGCGTGGGGCTTCGAACCGGCCGCAGGCAAAATCATGCCAGTGGCATGATTTTAGGTGAGAAGGCCATGAGACCTACGGTCGAATGGCTTGGGCGGCGCGCTTATGAGCGAAGCGAGTTAGCAAGCCGGGGTGGGGGGACTCTCCCCATACTCAAAGCCGACTGAGCCTCCCCCTACCCACAATGTCATTCCCGCGCAGGCGGGAATCCAGCACGAAGTCCTCGGCTGTCCGACAGCACTGTCTGGATTCCCGCCTGCGCGGGAATGACACCCGGCAAGGACGGACCGCGCGGCGTCATCCTAAACGGCAAGAGTTGAGAGCTCTCGGCCCCATCGCCTTCTCCCCTGGTGGGAGAAGGTGCCCGAAGGGCGGATGAGGGGGGAGCCCACGCATCGGTTAGAGCAATCGACCGAACCTTGAATCACCCCTTTTCAGCGAGGGGCCTTCCCCACCCACCGAGTCCCTCATCCTGAGGAGCGCCAGCGGCGCGTCCCGAAGGAACTACTCCGCCGCCTTCAGCACTGGCTTGTCCTGCATCAGCCGCGCGCGGATCGACACGTCGACCCCGGCCACGCGCAGCGCCGTGTACCACAGCGCCGCCGCCCATACCGTCATCGCCAGCAGCGCCGCGAGCGCTGCCCCGAGCAGTCCCAGATGCGGCGCCAGCGCAAAGTTCGCAGCGATCAGCGTCGCCATCGACGCACCCACGGCGGGCAGGCTCGTATACGGCCGGTTGTAGACCGAGAGCATCACCGAGGCCGGCCCGAACACCGACTTCACCACCAGCCCGAGGCAGAGGATGGCCAGCGGTACGACGCCCGCCTGGAAGGCCGAGCCGAACAGCATGAAGGCGAACGGCGAAAACACCAGTACCAGGACCAGCAGCCCGAGCGACAGCCCGGTCGCGATGACATTCGCTTCGCCGATCTTGCGATGGAACGCATCGTGGTCCTTGAGTGCCCGGCTCTCGAACATGTCCGGCATCGTCACGGCATAGACCGCGCCCACCCCGAACGACACCAGCGAGAACACCCGGGTGCACACGCCGAAGATCGCCAGCTCCTCACGGCTCAGATGCCCCGACAGCAGCAGCAGGTCGATATCGAAGAAGAAATCGCCCGCCACCACCAGCGCGATCCACGGCACGGCGAAATTCCACCAGCGCCGCCATTCATCGCGATTGGGGTTCGCCTCGAGCGGGATCTCGCTCGCCGCGCCCCACAGCAGCCCGAGCTGCACCAGCGCCACGATGGCATAGCCGATCGCCAGCACCCACAGCAGTGCGCTGATCTGCGTGCCGCCAAGCTCCGTCAGCGCGATGGCAAAACCCGCGATCGCCAGCAGCGGGCGGAACAGCGTTTCAGCAAAGAACCCCGCGAACGGCCGCTTCAGCCCGACCAGCATGGCGCCCGACACGAACACCATCGCCGTCGCGATGCACAGCACCGCCGCCGGCAGCCAGTGCGTCGCCAGCACCTTGCCCGGCTCGCCGAACAGCGCCGTCGCCGGATAGCCCACCGCCAGCAGCAGCACACCGCAGAGCGCAATATGGCCGTAGGCGCGCAGCATGAAGCCGCGCAGCAGTCGGCCTTCGCCTTTGGCGCGGTACTCGGCCGCAAAATAGGTGCCGGTGGCCTCGAAGCCGAGCGGCATGATCACGGCGATGATGTTCACCGTCGCCATCACCAGAATGTATTCGCCCAGCGCCTGCGGACCGAGCCAGCGCGCGATGGCGACCTGCACGAGGAAGGTGAGACCGGCGCCGAACAGGCGCGCGCCAAAAATCACCGTCGATTGCGACAGCAACCTATGCCGGAGATTCATTCACTGGCATCCGTCTCTTCGGTCTTCTTCTGGTCGGGATGCGCGCGGTCCGAGCGGCGGCGGTCGATCTCGCGGCGGAGCTTCTGCACGCTGTCGCGCGCAAAGAAGGCGGAGTTGCCGACAAAGCGCGGCCACCAGTGGGACGCGTAGTTGGCCACCGGCGGCACCGGCTGGATCACCCCGGCGTCGCCCACCATGCCCTTCTTGAACTGGTGCAGCCCATGGAAGCCATCGGTGCCGCCGAGATCGTACCAGCGGGCCGGCGTGTTGTCGCGCAGCCAGCGGATGATGTGCCAATGCATGAAATAGCCGGCGCGCAGCGGCAGCGCCTTGTCGTTGGTCGCGCCGTAGAGATAGACCGCGCGATCGCCGGCCTTGAAGATCACGGCGCCGGCGATCAGCTCGCCGGTGTGGCGCACGAAGAACAGTTCCGGCCGGAGCGCCTCGTTCTCCATCGCCATCAGCGCCGGCAGCGTCTCGTACGCCGAATGGTCGGCGAACTTCTTGCGGTCGAGCATGGTGCTGTAGAGCGCTTCGAACTCGCCGAGCCGCGACGCGGGCGCATGCTCGAAGCTCAGCTCCGCTTTCTCCGACTTGTTGAGATGGTAGCGCCACTTCTGGTTGAAGCTCTTGCGCTGGTCGGCATCGCTCAGCCGGAGGTTGACGATGTAGCGGTTGGGGAACCCAAGCTCGGAACCCTGCGAAAAACCGCGATGCACCAGATGGTCGTATTCGGCATTGAACGGCGACAGCGACGCGCGCGGCAGGATCGACAGCATCAGCTTGCGCTTGACGCCATACTCGGCCACCAGCGCATCGACCATGCCCGAATAGAGCTCCAGCGCCTCGGGGTGGTCGGTCTTGGCGAGCATCGGGCCCCATTTGCTGACCGCCAGCGCCCCCAGCTTCAGCGGGAACGGCTGGATCATCATCAGGCTGCCGCCCACCACTTCGCCGCCGCGCCAGAACAGCATCGGCTCGTGTTCGACGCCGGGCCAGCGCGTCTTGGCGAAGGTGTAGAGCTGCTCCTGGCAGACTTCGTCGAACTGCGCGATCGTCCGGTCCCACAATTGCGGGGCGACGATCTGCGTGGTGAGCGCGGTGCGCGGCGCAGCGCTCCTCGGCGCGGAACGGGTCAACTGATCGAGACCTTCGGCGGTGATCGACACGGGCAGCTCCTTTGCTTGCCCGGAAACTACGCCCGCAACGTCCCGAAATCCCTTCAGAAACGAGGTAAATGCCACCTAACTCGTGGCCAGGGTTAATTAAACCACTGTGGCGGCAGGCAGCGGCGCCTTGAGCAGCGGGATCGAAGGCAGCACGTGCCCGGCCAACTGGTCGATGCCCTCATAGACCATCCGCACCGCAACGAAGAGGATGATCGCGAGCCCGATCCACGCGATCCAGCGGAAGCGGTTCAAGAGCCGCGAGATCAGCGACGAGGCGACGCCCATCAGGATGACCGACAGCCCGAGCCCGAACACCAGCGCCACCGTGTGCTGCTGCGCCGCGCCCGCGACCGCCAGCACGTTGTCGAGCGACATCGACACGTCGGCGATGACGATCTGCAGCACGGCCTGCCCGAGGGTCTTGCGCGCGCCCGGATGGACCACCGCATTCGCCTGCGCCACCGCGTGCTCGGCCTCGTGCCCGTCCTGCCCCTGCAACTCGCGCCACATCTTGTAGCAGATCCACAGCAGCAGCAGGCCGCCCGCCAGCAGCAAGCCGGTGAAGGCCAGCAGATGCGTCGCCAGCAGCGCGAACACGATCCTCAGCACCGTCGCCGCCCCGATGCCGATCAGGATGGCCTTGCGCCGCACATCCCTGTCCAGCCCCGCCGCGGCCATGCCGATGACGATGGCGTTGTCGCCGGCCAGCACGAGATCGATCATGACGACCTGCACCAGGGCGCCGAGTACGGAGGAAATATCCAAGATCTATCCCGCGAAGATCATTTATTCGGTGGTTTTGTCATCCCAGATAGTCATGGACACACATTTTTTCACCCCCATAAGAGGAAAAAACGCAGTGCCGCGAGGCGATTAGGCTAAAAGTCCTTGCGCCGCTGCCGGATGACGAACCCGATGACCTCGGCCACCGCCTGGTAGAGCTCGTGCGGGATCGACTGGTCGAGCTCCACCCCGCTCAACGCCTCGGCCAGCATGGGGTTGGCCTCGATGACGACGCCGTTCTCACGCGCCACCGCCATGATCTGCTCGGCGATCGCCCCCCTTCCCTTGGCGACCACCGTCGGCGCCGTGCGCGTGCCGGTCTCGTAGGCCAAAGCCACGGCTACCGGGGGTTTGCCGGCCTCGCCGCTCATGACACGCTGTCCACGAAGTGGCCCGACGCGATGGGCGCGGGCTCGGGCACCGCATGACGGATGCGCACCGCGCCCGGGTCGAGCCCGATGGCCGTCAGCGCCGACGCCAGCTCCGGCAGGGCTGCATTCAATGCCTCGGCCATCTCCGGCTCCGCCGCCCACAGATGGACGTTAACTGCCTTGCCCAAAAGGCCAATTTCCGCCCCGACCTCGCCCGACGCCGCGAAGTTCATGGCGAACCGCATGGTCCAGCCGCGCTTGCGCTCGCCCGCGCTGCGCCTGCCGTCGCGGGCGATCTGCAACTGCGCCATCACCAGCTCATGCCCGATGAGGAACGGCAGCTCCATCCTCAGCTCCGGTTGCCGCGTCGCCGGGGCGTTCGGGGTATCCGGCAGAGCCGCGAGCTGCCCGAGCTTCACCCGCGAGATCGCCGCGTCGGTCTCGCCATGCAGTGCCCGCGCCACCTCGCGCGGCGCATCCGGCAGCGCCGGCACCTCGACCGGCACAGCCCGCGGCGGCTGGCCGTTGACCGGCGGCGGCGCCCTCCCCGCAGGTGCGGTGGCCGGCGGCGTCTCACCGAGGAATTTCTCCAGCACTGTCCGCAGGTTAACCAGCGCCGCCTTGGCGTCGCCACGCACCGGTGTCCCCGCCGCCAACGAAGCTTCGAGAAACAGTCCTGAGCGCACCACCGCCTGCTCGATGTCCCGCGCCGTAACCTTGCCATCCGGCGCCACGACCCGCTGCGCCAGCACCTGCAACGCCGCCCGCACGATGGGCGCCGGCAGCGCCGGCCGCACAACCAGCGCCGCCAGCGACTGCAGCAGCGGCGCCACCGAGTTCTGCCTCGCCATCGCCTGCGGCGCCATCTGCGCCAGCGCCTGCTCAGGCGTCGCGGGCACCGGCGGAGGGCTTGCCGCCTGCTGCGTTGGCGGCGACGGGGTCGTCCGAGGCAATTCAGCCATCGTCTGCGGCACACGCGGCGCTGCCTGCGCCAGTAACAGCGGATTGGCGGCAGTCTGCTCTGGCTCGACGACGGCGGGAGCCGTCGGCGCCACCGGCGTCGGAGCAGACTGCGGCCGCGTGATAGCGGGCTTGCCGTCCGTTGGCGCCGGTGTCGCCGAAGGCATCATCTGCGCAGGCGGAGCGGCCTGCGGCTCGGCGGCCATTGGTTGAGGCTGTGCAGGCAGCAGCGGCGTGACTGACGTCTGCGGCGCCGGCGCGGCTTGCTGCGGAGCGGTCGACACCGGCTGAGCGGCTGCCGGTAGCTCGGTCGCAACGACCGGCGTCGCAGCCCCCGTTGGAGTCTGCGGTTGGACCGGCTGCCCTGACGCCGCGACCGGAAGCGGTGAGGATTGGACCGCGGGGGCGGCAGCCGGTGCGGCCTGGGCCGTGGCCGGAGGAGGCGCGGAGGCGGCGGACTCAACTTGCGAAGGAGCTGCGCTAACCGCCTGCGGCTGCACCACAATCGCAGGTGACGACGGCGCTGCCTGCGGCGAGGGTTGCGGCGCCGGCTGCGCTGCGCTCGGCACCTGTTGCGTCGGCACCGCGGAAGTCGGCATCTCCACCTCCGGCAGCGGCAGTGGCATTACCGTAGCCGGCATCGGCAATGGCTGCGGCTGAGCCGGCTGGGTTGCCGGACTCTGCTGGCTCACCAGCACCAGCTGCGGCGCCGGCCCGCCGGTCTTCACCTGCAATTGCAGCATCGTGCCGGGCTGCGCCGGCTGCGGCAGCTTCGCCTCGACCAGCACGTCGCCGATCTTGAGCTGCGTCAGGCCCGAGCCGCTCTGTCCGACCACCAGCGCCTGCAGCACCTGGCCCGACTTGAACATCGCGACCGCGGCTTTCGCCACCGCGGCCGCGTTGCCCTGCATCAGCGCCTGCAGCGTCACATCCATCCGACCACTCTGCCGGATTCGGATTAACGCGCGTTAACGCGCCATAGGCAAGCCGATGTCAGCTCGCCTTGGCCAGCGCGACGTAGTGCTGGCGCATCTGCTCGAGCGGGATCGTCTTGATCTTGCTCGCAGATCCCGCCGAGCCGAAGCGTTCGAAGCGCTCGGCACAGAGCGCCTTGATCCGCGCGATGCCCGGCTTGTTGAGGGCGCGGATATCGAACGACGATGGGTTCTCGGCAAAGAACTTCCGCATCGAGCCGGTCAGCGCCATGCGGATATCGGTGTCGATATTGACCTTGCGCACGCCCGACCGGATGCCGCGCTCGACTTCCTCCAGCGGCACGCCGAAGGTCTTGGCGATATCGCCGCCATGCTCGTTGATCAGCGCCTGCAGGTCTTCGGGGATGGTCGAGGCGCCATGCATCACCAGATGCGTGTCCGGCAGACGCTTGTGGATCGCCTCGATCACGTCCATGGCGAGGATGTCACCCGTCGGCCGCCGGCTGAATTTGTAGGCGCCGTGCGACGTCCCGACCGCGACCGCGAGCGCATCGACGCCAGTCGCTGCCACGAACTCGGCCGCCTGCACCGGATCGGTCAGTAGCGCCGCCTTGTCGAGCGTACCCTCGAAACCGTGCCCGTCCTCCTTCTCGCCCGCGCCCGTCTCGAGCGAACCGAGGACACCGATTTCGCCCTCCACCGATACGCCGCGCGCATGCGCCGCATCCACCGTCGTACGGGTGACTTCGACGTTGTAGTCGTAGTCGGATGGCGTCTTCTGGTCCTCCTTCAGCGAGCCATCCATCATCACCGACGAAAAACCGAGGTCCATCGCCGCGGTGCAGACCGCAAGGCTGGAACCATGGTCCTGGTGCACGCAGATCGGGATGTTCGGATAGCGCTCCACCGCGGCCATGAAGAGGTGCTTGATGAACACGTCGTCGCAATATTTGCGCGCGCTCTGGCTGGCTTGCAGGATCACCGGGCTATTGGTCGCTTCGGCCGCCTGCATGACGCCCAGCAACGTTTCGAGATTGGTGATATTGAACGCCGGCATGCCGTAGCCGTTCTCCGCCGCATGGTCGAGCAATTGGCGAAGCGAGGTCAGCGCCATGGTTTTCTCTCCGGGATGTCAGTGGTGTTGCCGGGCTTATGCCGCGACGCGACAACGTGCACCATCTAGCAATTGGGCTTAGCCGCTTGGTCGGAACCTTCGGTCTGCGAAGGGGTTACGCCCGATGGACCAAATATGCGCGCGTGTCCCCATGACGAGGTGGGAGAGATCGCAGAAACTGCCTGATTTGCGGGGGGATTGGTGGGCGGCCGGGGACTCGAACCCCGGACCCGGCGATTAAGAGTCGCCTGCTCTACCAGCTGAGCTAGCCGCCCGATCCGCGGCGGTGACTATCAGAGGCATCCGCCCCTGTCCAGCAAGGCTTGGCACTTTCTGCGTATGACGGCATTGTAAATCTCGCTCCCGCGGTCGATTGCCGGAATCCGTATGAATTTGCTCGCCATTTTGACCAGCCCCACCACCTGGACGGCGTTCGTCCTGCCGATTCTGGCCGCCATCGCGGCTCTGGGCATAGGCTGGTTCGTCTCACGCCTGGCCCAGCGCGCGGTCACGCTGTGGCTGCCGCGCACCAGCGGCACCATGATGACCATCGCGCCACTGGCCGGACAGGCGGCGCGCTACGCCATCCTGATCTTCGCGCTGGTGACAGCGCTCGGCTTCATTGGCGTGCCGCAGGCCTCGATCTTCACGGTCATCGGCGCGGCTTCCCTGGCCCTGGCGCTGGCGCTGCAGAACACGCTCAGCAATGTCGCCGCCGGCATCATGCTGGCGTGGATCCGCCCGGTAGCGGTGGGCGAGTACATCACCGGCGACGGCGTCGAAGGCGTGGTGGTCGAGATCGGCCTCTTCGGCACGCGGCTGCGCTCGACCAGCGGGCTGTTCATCTTCACCAACAACAACAAGCTGTGGAACGGGGCGATCACCAATCACAGCCGCGAGCCGCGCCGCCGCATCGATATCGACGTCACCGTGCCAGACACGGCCAACATCAACCGCATCCGGCAATCGCTGCTGGGCATGGCCCGCGCCGATAAGCGCGTCCTCGCCGACCCGGCGCCGATCGTCATCGTTACGACGTTCGGCACCAGCACGATCTCGCTGCAGATGCGCGTCTGGGTGCCGACGCCGCAATATCGCGCGGCGCTGCGCGACCTCACCGAAGAGGTGAAGCTGGGCATCAACAAGGCGCTGGCCGCCGGCGACGGCGGCACCGCCGAGGTAAAAGAAGGCGAAGACCCGCACGTCGCCCATTCCGGCGCGCGGACGCCGGATTTGAGCTGATGCGGGCTCGAGGCTGAAGGCTTAGCTCGCCGCGCTTTCCATTGCGCCCTGCGCCGCCGCGCCGCGCTCGATCATCAGGCGGTTGACGGCATTGAGATAGGCGCGGGCCGAAGCGACCAGCGTATCGGGCTCGGCGGCATTGCCCGACGCGATGCGGCCATTGAGTTCAAGCCGCACATGCGCACTCGCCTGCGCGTCGGTGCCGCCGGTCACGCCATCGACGGCGTAGAGCACCAAATGCGGCTCCTTGCCGACGGCCTGCTTGATGGCGTTGAAGATCGCATCGACCGAGCCGGTGCCGTCATAGCTGACCGAGCTTTCCTGGCCGTCGATCGAGATGGTCATCTCGCAGCGATGCACGCCGCCAACCTTGCTGACCACCTCCATGCCCACGAGCTTGATCCGGTCGTCGGCCGAGCCGGCCTCGTCGTCGACCAGCGCCACGATGTCGGCGTCGTAGATGTGCTTCTTGCGGTCGGCCAGTTCCTTGAAGCGGACGAACGCTTCCTGGAAGGCGTTGTCGCCGAGGTCGTAGCCCAGTTCGCGCAGCTTGTCCTTGAACGCCGCCCGCCCGGAGTGCTTGCCCATCACCAGCGTCGTTTCCTTGATGCCGACCGAAGCCGGCGTCATGATCTCGTAGGTCTCGGCGTTCTTGAGCATGCCGTCCTGATGGATGCCGCTCTCATGCGCGAAGGCGTTCTTGCCCACGATCGCCTTGTTGAACTGCACCGGGAAATTGGCGGCCGCGGAGACGATCTTGCTCGCCCGGCTGAGATGTGTCGTCTCGATATTGGTGTGGTACGGCATCGCGTCGGCGCGGGTGCGCAGCGCCATCACCACCTCTTCGAGCGCGGCATTGCCGGCCCGCTCGCCGAGACCGTTGATGGTGCATTCCACCTGCCGCGCCCCACCCTTCACCGCCGCCAGCGAATTGGCGACTGCAAGGCCCAGATCGTTGTGGCAGTGCGAGGAAAAGATCACCTTGTCCGCGCCCGGCACGCGCTCGATGATCGAGCGGAACATTGCTTCGTGCTCGGCCGGCACCGCATAGCCGACGGTATCGGGCAGGTTGATCGTCGTCGCGCCGGCCTTTATCGCCAGCTCGACGCAGCGCGCCAGATAGTCGATCGGCGTGCGGGTGGCATCCATCGCGCTCCACTCGACATTGTCGGTGAGGTTGCGCGCCTGCGCCACGGTGGCGCTGATGATCTCCAGCACCTGCTCCTCGGTCTTTTTCATCTGGTGCGCCAGATGGATCGGCGAGGTCGACACGAACGTATGGATGCGGCCCTGCCTGGCGTGGCGGATCGCCTCGCCGGCGCGGGCGATGTCGGCCGGGATGGCCCGCGCAAGGCCGGCGACCACGGCGTTCTTGACGTGCTTGGCGACGGCGACCACGGCGTCGAAATCGCCATTCGAGGCAATCGGGAAGCCGGCCTCGATGATGTCGACGCCCATCTCGTCGAGCGCCTCGGCGACCTGCAGCTTCTCCTCGAGCGTCATGGTCGCGCCGGGGCTCTGCTCGCCGTCGCGCAGCGTGGTGTCGAAGATGAAAACGCGGTCTTTGTTGGTGTCGGTGCTGCTCATGCTGGTCTTCCTGTGCGACGGCCGGGCAAATGCCTGGGGTAAATACCCGCGCGGCCGGACGATGTGCTGTTCGGCTCAACTTGCAATCCCCTGACCACCCGCCCGCAAGTGCGAGCCGCCGGTACTCAGGGGCGAATAAGAAGGAGAAGCAGGAAGGCCGGAAGGAGGAGCAGGCCAGCCATGACCAACAGCTTGGCCTCACGGGCCTTCTGTTCAGCGGCGGCGATGACAATGGCGCGAGCGCGGCTCATTGAGCTCAGTTCCAGTTCGTCGGGAATACTGCGCGAAACTTCCGGCCAAGGCAAGCCCCTCGCATCGTCTCAGTTGAAGGCGAACACCGCCGACAACACGATGGCCGCGAGCAGCACGATGTTGACGATGCCCAGCATCGGCAGCCGCCTCGCCGCCGCAGCATCTCCCTTCTGCGCCCGTTTCGACTGGATGCCGGAGATGATGATCGAGATCAGCAGCAGCACGACGCAGATCATCTTGACGCTGAACCAGCCGCCGAACGCCGCCATGTCGCCGCCGAACTTCAGCCAGATCAGGAGCGGCCCGGTGATAATCAGCACCGCCAGCCCGGCACGCCCCAGCGTCGACAGGCCCTCCGCAATCGGAAACAGCACCGGCCGATTCTCCGGCGTCGACGCCATGATCCGGCGACCCACCACCGGGATACCGAACGACGCAGCCGCGCCGAGCCCCAGCCCGATGAAGTGCAGCGAGAACAAAATATTGGTAAGAATGTCCATGATCGCCCCGCCCTCGGGGCACGCTATCCCGCTTTGCCGACGAGACGCAACTGATGCCGCCGACCATTCGTGCCGCCACCAATGCCGATGTCCCCGCCGTCGTGGCACTGATCGATGCTGCCTATCGGCATTATATTCCGCTTCTCGGCGGTCGCCGGCCGCGGCCGATGGACGACGATCAGGCCGCGCGGGTGGCAAGTGGTGAGCTCTTCCTGCTCGAGGACGAGGGAAGCCTCCTCGGCGTCGTCACCATGGGCGTCGTCGACGATGCCGTGCACATCTTCAACTTCGCCGTGCATCCCGACGCGCAGGGGCGCGGCCTCCTGCGCCAGCTTATGGGCTTCGCCGAAGCAACGGCGAAAGAGCGGAAGCTTCCCCGGCTCACGCTCTACACCAATGCCGCGATGACCAGGAACCGCGCGATCTATGCCCATCTGGGCTTTCGGCAACTCCGCGAAGAAACATCGCCCGGCGGCTACCAGACCGTGTTCATGGAACGCCCGGTCGCATAGGAGGTCCCCATGGCCAGACTGATCTATTCGGCGATCTGCTCGCTCGACGGCTACACCAACGACAAGGACGGCAAGTTCGACTGGTCGGTGCCCGACGAAGAGGTCCACGCTTTCGTCAACGAGCATGAGCGGACCGTGGGCACCTATCTCTACGGCAGCCGGCTCTACGAGGTCATGCGCTACTGGGAGACGCTGGACTTCGCCGGCGAGTCGCCGGTCGCCATCGACTACGCCGAAATCTGGCGGGCCGCGGACAAGATCGTCTATTCGAAGTCGCTGCAGCAGGTCGCAAGCGCCAGAACGCGCATCGAGCGCGTGTTCGAGCCGGAGGCCATTCTCCAACTGAAGGCCGAGGCCAAGCGCGACATCAGCGTCGGCGGTGCGACGCTCGCCGCATCGGCCATCCGAGCGGGCCTCGTCGACGATTTGCATCTGTTCATGTCGCCGATCGTCGTCGGCGGCGGCACCCGCGCGCTGCCGGACGATGTGCGCTGGGAGCTGGAACTGGTCGAACAGCGCCGCTTCGGCAACGGCGTCGTCTACGTCCACTATCGGACGAAAGCCTGACCTCGCGTCAGTCCTCGAAGTCGAGGCTGCCCTGCCCGATGATCACCGCATCGCCACCGATGCCGCCATGGGTCAGCGTGTCGCCGGTCTTGCGGACCTGGATGGAGATGAGGCTCGGCCGGCCCATTTCGACGCCCTGCCGCAGACGGTATTCCGTCTGCCCGTCCGAGGCCTGCTTGGCCAGCTCGCCGATCAGCGCCGCCGCCGCCGACCCCGTCGCCGGGTCCTCGCGTAGCCCCATGCCGGGCGAGAACATGCGCGCTGCGAGATCGTTGCCGTGTTCCTCGGGCGTCGCCGTGTAGACATAGACCGAACCGCGCCCGAGCGGAAAAGTCTGCTCCCAGCCGGCAAGCTGCGGTGTCGCGCGCTTCAGCACCGCCGCGTTCTTGACCGGCACCAGATAGAAGATCACTCCGGCCGAATACACGGACGGCTGATAAAAGCCGCAGCCGATGTCCTCGGTCTCGAGGCCTAGCGCCATTGCCAGCCGGTGCGCGTCGGGCGCCTTGCCGGCGATCTCCGGCAGATGCGGCAGTGCAAAGCGGGCATTGCCGGTGCGGCGGTCCCTTTTTTCGATCACGCAGGTGATGACGCCCACCTGCTCTTCGAGCCGGATGGCGCTGGTCCTCAACTCAAGCCCGAGCACGACCGCGGCGCCCACCGTCGGATGCCCGGCGAACGGCAGCTCGACCGCCGGCGTGAAAATCCGCACGGCGGCGCTGTGCCGCTCGGTCTTGGGCTTGGTGATGAACACCGTTTCGGAGAGGTTGAACTCGGCCGCGATCCGCTGCATCTGGTCGTCGAGCAGGCCATCGGCACGACAGACCACCGCGAGCGGATTGCCCTGCAACCGCTCGGTGGTGAACACATCCAGCAAGAGATAGTCGAGTTTCATGTTTTGCCCCCCAGGCGGGATTGGGGTGCGTCAGTTCTCAATCACAGTCAAGCGACGCCGCGGCTTAAAGCGGCGGGAGCGTGAAGGCTTTGCTATCGGCGCCGATGAGTGCGCAGATCGCCTCGACCACGATGCGATGGTCGTCGCGTTCGTGCAGCCCCGATGCGGTCACCGCGCCGATCATCCCGGCGCCTTTGACCTTGATCGGGAACGAGCCGCCCGCCAGCACATAATCGGCATTGTCGAAGCCGCGACGCGGCAGGAAATAGTCCTCGTCCCAGCTCTTTTCGAGCACGACGCGATAGCTGCTCTTCATCACGGTGCGCACGACGTTGATCTTGCGCCGGATCCAGTTGACGTTGTCGGCGACTGTGCCGGGCAGCGAGGCGAAGAACATCGGCCGGTCCCAGGTGCGCACATCGATCGAGATCGCGTAGCCGCCTTCAATCGCCCTGTCGCGCAGATGGCTGCCCAGCCTGAACGCGACCAGTTCGTCGAATTCGGGAAACACCAGCGCCTTCTCCTGCTCGATGATGAGCCGGACGTCGTCTTTATTGGACATGTTTGCTCCTGCCGTGACCGCGCTGCTTGTAACACGCCGATTCTGTGGCGGAAGGGTTCTTGGCAAGCCGGTGGGCGAGGCGTTTACCGCGCATTCACCACGGTCACCGCGCATTCATGGCGCATTCATCGATTGCTGCGCATAAGCCGCGCCATCGGACGCCGCACCCGGCCTCCCCTCCCTCAAACAGGACGACGAAAATGAACATCTTGTCTTCGCTTTTCCGCCGTTCGGAAAAGCGCCGCACCTACGCCCACCTGATCGAACTCGATGACCGGCTGCTCCGCGACATCGGGCTCAACCGCTCGGACCTGCATCTGATGATGACGGGCACCCGCACCCCGCACGGCACGAGCCCCCGCGGCCGTGAATAGTCGCGTTACCTCGGCAGTCGGGCAAAGCTGAAGGGCTCCGACGCCGTCGGGGCCTTTCTGCTTTAGGGGATCTGCCCGGCCATGAACGCTGCGATCAGTTCCTGCGCATAAGGCGGCATTGGTCCGGCGGCTTCGGCGCCCGCTGGTGAGCCGATGGCCACCACGTCTGCCAGTTCGCGATGCTCCTGCCGATCGAGGTTGGCGCGGATACGAGCCAGAAGCGCCGCACCGTCATCGGCAAAATGGAGGAGGCGGGCCAGCGACACGCGCGGCCCATCGTAGATCGCGACCATGCCGCCGAGTCGCGCTTCCGCTGCATCGAGCCCGGTCTCTTCCCTGAGCTCGCGCTCGATCGAGCCGACGACGTCGACCTGCCCGTCCGACCCGACGTCGCCCGGTTCGAGCGAGCCACCCGGCGGATAGACCAGCCCGGCATTGGCGGTCGTCGCGCCCATGACGCCGAAGACCAGCGCTCCATCGGCAGTAACGATCACCGCCGAGCCGAAGAGATTGCGCACCCCGATCTCGGGGAATCCAAGCTCGCGCCAGGTGAGGAAGGCCGAAAAGCTGTCCTCGCGCGCCACGCCCCGCAGCACGCCGGCCTCGACGACCGGCGGACCCCTGCCGTCCGGCGCCGACACCCCCAGCACCCGGCCGTTCCACAGATGCGGATTGGCCGACAGCATCTTGGCCCACATAGCCGGCACTTGCGCACGCAAGGCTTCGGGCACCGGCCAGTTGCCGGTGGCGAAGCGGATATCGACGGCGGTGACGGGAATGATCATGCGCAAAGAAAAACGGCCGGGTTGCCCCGGCCGCCTGCCTTAGTTCTTCGACTTGTCGACCAGCGCGCCGGCCTTGATCCACGGCATCATGTCGCGGAGCCTGGCGCCGACTTCTTCGATCTGGTGCTCGTCGGCGAGACGGCGGGTCGCCTTGAAGCGCGAGGCGCCGCCCTTGTATTCCTGCATCCATTCCGAGGTGAACTTGCCCGACTGGATGTCCTTGAGCACCTTCTTCATCTCGGCCTTGGTGTCCGAGGTGATGATCCGCGGACCCGAGACGTATTCGCCCCACTCGGCCGTGTTCGAGATCGAGTAGTTCATGTTGGCGATGCCGCCCTGGTAGATCAGGTCGACGATCAGCTTCACCTCGTGGAGACACTCGAAATACGCCATCTCGGGCGCGTAGCCGGCTTCCACCAGCGTCTCGAAGCCGGCACGGATGAGCTCGACGAGGCCGCCACACAGCACCACCTGCTCGCCGAACAGATCGGTCTCGCACTCTTCGCGGAACGTCGTTTCAATGACGCCCGAACGGCCGCCACCGATGCCCGACGCATAGGCGAGCGCGATGTCGTGTGCGTTGCCCGAGGCGTCCTGGTGCACCGCGATCAGGCACGGCACGCCGCCGCCCTTCTGGAATTCGCCGCGCACCGTGTGGCCGGGGCCCTTGGGCGCGATCATGATCACGTCGACGGTGGACTTCGGCTCGATCAGCGCGAAATGCACGTTGAGGCCATGGGCGAAGGCAATCGCCGCGCCGTCGCGGATGTTGGGCTCGATGTCCTTTTTGTAGATGTCGGCCTGCAACTCGTCCGGCGTCAGCATCATGATGACGTCGGCCCATTTGGCGGCATCGGCCACCGACATGACCTTGAGCCCCTGCCCTTCGGCCTTCTTGGCCGAGGCGGAACCGGGACGGAGCGCCACGACGATATCCTTCACGCCGCTGTCGCGCAGGTTGAGCGTGTGCGCATGGCCCTGCGAGCCGTAGCCGACGATCGCGACCTTCTTGTTCTTGATGATGTTGAGATCGGCATCCCGATCGTAGAAAACGCGCATGGTTGTCTCCCCTGTTGTGCGTTGGGGGCCTCAGCGGCCCGATTCAGTGGCGGCGCAGCCTAGTGTCCGCGCCCGCCGTAAAGTTCGAGAAACTGCTCCGTCGCCCGTTCGGCGTCGGCCTCGATTTCCTTGCTCGTCAGCGCCAGCTTCTCGCCCAGCAACAGCCGGATCTGCACGTCGCGCAGCACCAGCCCGAAGAACGTCCGAAACGCCGTTTCAGAATTTTCGAAATGCAGCAGCCGCGCATCGCGCCCGGCCTCGAGCACCGGCTTCAGCCGCTTGCCCATGGTGAAGCGGCCATTGTCGAGGACGATGGCGCCGAGGCCGTTGTCCTCAGTCGCATGCGTGATGGCGAGCCGATTGAGCGCCACCGAAGTCGTGCCGGCAATGGTCGCCAGCAGATCACGCCCGAACTGGAAGATGCTGGCCTTGAGCGAGCCGGCATCGAGCGACTTGCGGTCGACCAGAGGCACGCGCACCTTGGCCGCCTGCCATTGCACCGTGGCGTTGAGCAGCCCGTCGCGGTCGCCGAACCATTTGTAGAGCGTCTCTTTGGAGCAACTGGCGCGCCGGGCCACGGCCGTCATCGTCAGCCCGTCGCCGGCCTCGACCAGCAGATCGAGCGCCGCCGTCAGCACCGCCTGCTGCCGCGGCGTGAAATTGTCCGATGCTGGCCGTATCGCGACCGCCACTGAAATCTCTCCTCGCCCGCCAGCCTCACGGCGCGATGGGTCGGGGACAGTCCATGCGCGTCAGCCACAACCGTACCGTACGTTACGGTTCGCGGTCAAGCGGAGCATCGATCGGGCAGGATGTGGTGCCGGCCGTCCGCGACGCGGGTCCGGAGCCGGCACCAGGCAAGCGCCTTTGCGCTTGCGGGCAATTTTACGCGGTAGCCGCGGCCTTCAGCTTCGACAGCGCGCGGATCTTGACGCGCACGCTCGCGGGCTTGGCGGCGCCGGGCACCATTTCGCCGGTCGACGGATTACGGACCAGCGTGCCGGCCTTGCGGGCGGGCACCTTCTGCAGCGCGATCTTGAACAGGCCGGGGAACGTGAAGGAGCCAACCCCGCGGGGGTGGATCGAGCCGGTCATGGCATCTTCGATGGTCGCCAGGATGTCCTTGGCGACATTGCGCGTTACGCCATGGTTTTCCGCGATGAGGTTCACCAGCGCCGTCTTGGTCAGCGCTTCTTTCACCGGCTTGGCCTTGGCGACCGGTGCCTTGGTGGCCGCTGCTTTGGCGGCGGGGGCCTTGGCGGCCGGTTTGGTGGAAGTCTTCTTGCTACGTGCGAGAGCCAAAGGAATCTCCATTGTTTGTGATAGCAAACTGCTACCGGAGACGGAGCGGCAACGCCATAGGCCGCACCGGGATGCGACGCCCGGCTGCACCGCGGCGCAATATCGTCTATGTCGTCGGGACCATCATTATCGCGGCGGCTTTGGTCCGCTGCCGGCCGGAGCGAAATATGCACATTCTCATCATCGGCGCGGCCGGCATGGTCGGCCGCAAGCTCACCGAGGCGCTGGTCGCGACTGGCGAAGTCGGCGGGCAGGCGGTCGAGCGGCTGACGCTGGCCGATATCGTCGCGCCGGCCAAGCGGGTGTTTGCCGGCGCAGTCGAGACGATTGCGGCCGATCTCAGCGCTCCGGGGATCGCCGCCGGCCTGATCGCCAAACGTCCGGACCTGATCTTCCATCTGGCAGCGATCGTCTCCGGCGAGGCGGAGGCCGATTTCGACAAGGGCTATCGCATCAATCTCGACGGCACCCGCTTCCTGCTCGAAGCCATCCGGCTCGAAGGCGCCAAGGCGCCGTACAAGCCCCGCGTGGTCTTCACCTCCTCGATCGCGGTGTTCGGCTCGCCCTTCCCCGAGGCCATCGGCGACGAGTTCCTGTCGACGCCGCTCACCAGCTACGGCACGCAGAAGGCCATCGGCGAACTGCTGCTCAACGACTATTCGCGCCGCGGCTTCCTCGACGGCGTCGGCATCCGGCTGCCGACCATCGTCGTCCGTCCCGGCAAGCCCAACGCGGCGGCGTCGGGGTTCTTCTCGAACATCCTGCGCGAGCCGCTGCTCGGACAGGAAGCGGTACTGCCGGTGAGCCGCGACGTCCGCCACTGGTTCGCGAGCCCCCGCGCCGCCTGCGGCTTCCTGCTGCACGCGGCGACGCTCGACGCGAGCCGGCTGGGCTGGCGGCGGACGGTATCGGCGCCGGGCCTTTCGGCCACGGTGGGCGACGAGATCGAGGCGCTGCGACGCGCCGCCGGCGACAAGGCCGTGAAACTCATCCGCGACGAGCCGAACGAGACGATTGCGCGGATCGTCGAAGGCTGGCCGCGCAATTTCGACACGAAGCGTGCACTGTCGCTGGGCTTCGTTGCAGAACGGAGTTTCGACGAAATCATCCGCATCCACATCGAGGACGAACTCGGCGGCCGCATCGGCGGCTGAGCCCGCCGATAGGCCTCTTCTATCGCGGCCATAGATTTTCCCGAACAACGCCGGGACGTAAGCTCCAGAACAAATTTCTGGAGGACTCGATGATTTTCGGAAGAAGGCCGCTGCTCAAAGGCCTGGCAGCATTGTCGCTGGCCGTTCTCGCCACCGGCGCCGACGCGCAGCAGCCGCTGCAGATCTCGCTCGGGCTGCAGGGCACCGGCACGGCAAAGTGGGAACTGGCCGCCATGCAGGCGCTCGGGCTCGACAAGAAGCACAACCTCGAGATCACCGAGCGCGACGTGACCGACAGCGCCGCCGGACAGATCGCGCTCCAGGCCAGGCAGGTCGATGTCGTGCTCTCCGATTTCGTCTGGGTCGCGCTGCAGCGCAAGCAGGGCAACCCCGTGACCTTCGTGTCGCACTCGCTGACCGTGGGCGGGCTCATCGTCGACCCCGCCGCGGGCATCAAGTCGCTGGCCGACCTCAAGGGCAAGACGCTCGCCATTTCCGGCAGCCCGGTCGACAAGAGCTACGTCGTGCTCGCCGCCGACTACAACAAGCAGACCGGCGGCAATCTCACCACCGATGCGAGCGCCAAGTTCGGTGCGCCGCCGCTGATCAACCAGCTCATCACCGGCGGCCAGGCGCAGGCGGCGCTGAACCTGTGGAACTGGAACTCGCGCGCCAAGCTGGCCGGCAAGACCGAGCTGATCTCGGTGGCCGCCATGCTCAAGGACCTCGGCGTCACCGAAACGCCGCCGCTGCTCGGCTGGGCCTTCTTCGACGACACCGCCAAGGCCAAGCCCGACGCGATCAAGGCCTTCCTCGACGCCTCGTTCGAGACCAAGGCGGCGCTGCTGACCGACGACAGCCTGTGGGACAAGATTCGTCCGGCCATGAACGTCGAGGACGACGACGCGCTGTTCAAGCAGTTGCGCGACGACTACCGCGCCGGCATCGTCAAGAGCTACGATCCCAACAAGATGCAGCCGGCGATGGAGTCCTTCGCCATCATGGCCAAGTTCGGCGGCCACGACGTGGTGGGCGACATCGACGCCATCCCGGATGGCACGTTCTACAAGGACTATGTCAGCCCGTAAGGGACTGCGAACCTCGGTTCAAGGGCACGGCCGACACCGTGCCCTTTTCGTTCTGCACGCTGGAAAAGCTTAGCCCTTCCAGTCCCATTGCGGCTTGTAGCCGAGCAGACGCTGCGCCTTCTCGATCGAGATCAGCGACTCGTTGAGCTCGAGCGGGCGCTTGCGCACCGCGCCCGGCCAGACCGCGTCGAGCAATTCGTCATTGCTCTTGCGCATCAGCGAGTTGGAATTGGCGATGCCGAACACGTGCCAGCCCTTGAGCCGGCTTTCGAGCCCGAGCCGGACCGCCTGTGCCGCATCGCGCGCATCGATATAGGTCCACAGGTTGAAGTGGCGGGTTTTGGGGTCCGCCTGGTAGCTCTCGAAATTGGCGTAGTCCTGCGGCTCCTGCACGTTCGACAGGCGCAGCCCGATAATCTTGGTCTCGGGGTCCCAGCGCGCATATTGCTCGGCCATCTTCTCGCCCAGCAGCTTGCTCAGCGAGTAGCTCCACTGCGGCAGCTCGATCTCCTCGTCGACCGGCAGGTATTTCGGGCCTTCGGGATAGGGGATGCCGTAGACCGTCTCGCTCGAGGCCCAGACGATGTTGCGGATGCCCAGCCGCCTGGCCGCTTCGAACACGTTGTAGGTCGAGACCATGTTGGTCTCGAAGATCACGTGGTCGGGCGCCTCGCCCGGCGAGGCGATGGCGCCGAGGTGGACGATGCCGTCGACCTTGCCGGCGACCCGCTCGTTGATGCCCGAGAAGGCGCCCATCACCTGGCCGAAATCGGTGATGTCGACGCGGCTGAAATTGACGTCGCCGGGCCTGGGCGGATTGCTGAGCCCGGCCGGCCGCGCCATGTCGAGCGAGGCGACCTGATAGCCGTGCTCCATCAGATCCTTGACCGTGGCGCGCCCGACCTTGCCGCTGCCGCCTGTGACGATGATCATGTGCGCCTCCCTGCTTTGCCTGCGCGGCAGCTCTAGCACGGCCGGCCGCCGCCGCTCCACCGGCAGGCACGTTCTATCGGTCCTTGCCGATGGCTGCTACAACCGCCACCTTCAGGCATGCAACTGATCGCGGAGCAGCAAATGAGCAAAGTCGTCTACGAAGTCGTGCAGCATGATGGCGGCTGGGCCTACAAGGTCGGCGACGTGCTGAGCGAACCGTTTCCCACGCACGCCGCGGCGCATGCGGCGGCTGCGGCCGCAGCCGAACGGCAGCGCCACGAGGGCACGACCGAAGGCATCGAGTACGAAGACAAGGCCGGCCACTGGCACCAGGAACTGGCCGAAGGCACCGACCGGCCCGAGACCGAGCTCGACGACTAGGCGAGCGAAAGCCCCATCGGGCCATCTCCGACAGATGAGAAAGAGCTGTCCACCGAAGGACGGAGGGCCCGAGGCCCTTGGGCCTCTGGTATGTATTTTAGTGAAGCCCCTGAACCCCGGGCCCGACAGGCTTTTCAGGCCGGGCATGGCGGACCGCAGTCCTCTCCAGCGCCGACCCCAGCCTGGGGCGAGACCCCCAGACCCCTGTCTGTCCACCCGCA
>Ga0153956_1001451_pt1 | contig 20573 bp, 25 predicted proteins | sample TSFL040MetaG_FD_104704 | JGI IMG/M metagenome (GOLD analysis project Ga0153956, IMG submission 104704) | Attine ant fungus gardens microbial communities from Florida, USA - TSFL040 MetaG | ecosystem: Host-associated > Fungi > Mycelium > Unclassified | place: USA: Florida, Wekiwa Springs...
CGAGTGCAGCGCGCATGGTTTCCTCGCCGGTCGCCTCCGCCCAATCGGGAGAATAAGGCGGCGCGGTTTCCGGTTCGTCGCCGTGCACTTCGCGCCACACGCCGCGCAACAAGCCCAGGCAATCGCAGCCCGCACCTTTCACGCTGGCCTGGTGCACATAAGGTGTGCCGATCCAGCTTCGCGCGATGCGAATGATCTCGGTGCGTTCAATTGCCATAGCGGCTGCCTCCATCCATCGGCTGCGCAGAGGTGGGATAAGAGAGCACCGCGTCGTTGCCGGGCATGTAAGGAAAGCCGCGGAAGTTGATCGCGTTGTCGAACTTCGCCTTGCAGGTGGCGAATTGCTTGTCGCATCCGGCGGTGAGGACGAAAGCATCCGTCACGGCGACAGCCTCGCTCATGGATTGCCATAGCTCGATGGACGCGCCGGCATGACGCTTCACTTCCATCGCGCGGCCCGCGTTCGCGCCGCTGCTCCACACAAGCTTACCGCCGGTGAACCAGCCATCGCCGAAGCTATCCAGACCGCTGACAGTGAAGCGTCGGGCGTCGGTGACGCTCACAACCGCACCGTCCGCCTTGAACGCGGCGCGGGTGATGTCCACCGTGCAGCGCGCATCGCCGAGATCGGCGTCGCAGCCATAGCCGAAGCAGCGGCCGACCGGTTGATTCAATAAATGGGCGAGCCCGCGCACCTCCGCCGTGAAGGCGGCTTTCCCGCGTTTAACCTCGCCGAGATTTCCTTTGCGCATGAGAACGCGCTGCGATGTATCGTTCCAGTTGACGCGCCAGATCTCGATAGCGGCATTGTCGTAAAGACCGGCGGCAAGATCGGCTTCGTTCAGCGTGGACGACGACAACGCGCCGCTGACGGAAAGATTGTCGATCGCCAGATCGAGCAGCGATTGCACTTCGGTGGCCGTGAAGCCGGATGCGGCTTCATAAGTGACGCCATCGAACGCAAGATCGACGTCGTGATCGGTGAAGCCTTGTGTTGCGCCGTCGTTGCGCACGATCTTCCAGCACCAGCACAAAGTCGTGGCACCGCTGTCGAGATGCGCTTGCATCCCGGTGGGTAAGCTCTTCATGAGGAGAAACTCCAGACCACCCTCCCCTTGAGGGAGGGTCGATAAAATTCGTAGCTCAGCGAAGAATTTTTCGGGGAGGGGTCAGGGCGCTGCGCGCACCCCTCCCCGGATCGCTTCGCTCTCCGACCCTCTCTCAAGGGGAGGGTGGTTGTTCAGAGTGCGATCTCTACCAGCGGGATCGACGGAATCTCGCCCGCGGAAAAATTCGCCAGGTTGATCGAGAGCTGATCGGTGTCGAAACGGACGGGCGTATCGAACGCGAAGCCCGCAGTAATCGCAGCGCCGTTCGCGGGCGCGTGGGTGAAGGTGACGAGGCCGGTGGTGGAATCCACTGCGACACCGCTGGCCTGCACCGCGCCATCCACCGCGACGATCACCGAACCGGCGACTGGTTTCTTGATAAGGCGCGTCCAGCTTGTGGGGCCGGAGGCATAGACCTTCTTCAACGGGAAAACGGTCGTGCTGCCGTCGCCGGTGCCGAGCGACTGATCGGTGGCGGCGATGGTGCCGCCCGGCGCGCAGGATTGGTTGTCGGTGAAATCCTGCAGGCGAAAGCCATAGAGCCGGCCCATCCGCGCTTCGAAGAAAGCGATGACGGCGTGCAGATCGTCCAGCGTCTTCACGCCGAAGCCGACATCGTACGCGCGGCGCGAATTGGCCCACACCGCGTTGCGCTCCTCGAAGCCAGAGCCGAGCGTGACGATCTCCGTCTTGCGCGCCGGCCCCGCCGTGGAATGCATGGCGATGGAAGTGGGGAATTGGACTTCGTGAAAATTCATTTTGCTTTCCATAAGCGAATAGCGAATAGCGAGTAGCGAATAGGGTCTATTCGCCATTCGCTATTCGCTATTCGCTATTCGCTCCTATCAAAGGTTTCTCTGCCCTCGGGCCAACGCTCGCGACATCATCGCCGCGATCTGGCTTTCGCTTTTCAGGAAGCTTTGCGCGTCGCGGGCGTTCACGTTCAGCACGATGGCGGCGCGCGACGGTGCGGCGAGATTGGCGTTCGATGTGATCGCGCCGTTTTCGCTGGGTGTGAACAATTCCGGGCCTTGCTCGCCGACGAGATAGGTCGCGCCTGGCGTTACCGGGCCGCCGGTGGCGCGGCCGCCGGCGATGTCGAACAGCGAACTGGCGAGATTGGCGACGACGCCTTCCACCGGTTTGACGATGAAGTCCTTGATCGCGACACGGTCGAAATCCGCCAGGATCGCATCCACCATCTCGCCCATCGAGGCTTTGCCGCTGACGGCGGCACGCGCGATGGTGTCAGCGACGGAATTGAAGCTGGAATTCACCGCGCGCTCGATGGTGGCGCTGGTGGAGGCCACCGGGCCGTTGGCGAAATCGGCGAAGGCTTGCGCGGCGTCGTTCAGCACACTGTCGATTGCGTCATTGCTCATCGGGATAGGCTTTCATCAGTTGGTCGAGATCAGCGCGGGCAAGCGGCGCGCGCGGCTTTGCGCCCGCGCCTTCCACAGCCGCGTTCCATTCGATCACGCTCATGTTCCAGAAATCCTGCGGCGACAGCTTCAACCGGCCGAGGCCGAATTGGAGCCTTTGCCGCCAGCGGCCAAAGGGTCGCTCACCTCGCGGTTCACCAGCGCGAACACATCGGCGATGGCCTGCACGATGGTGGCCAGATCGACAGGCAGCTTGAGCACGTCGTTCGCCGTCACGTCATGCCCGCCTGCGCGGAGCAGCGCGGCGGCGACGGTGGCGATGTCGCTGGTGGCGAAAGATTTGAGACGCGCGGCGATATCCGAAAGACTCACCACGTTGAACGCCGCTTCGATCTCGGCGAGCGCGCCGAGCGTGAGCCGCATCACGAATTTCTCTCCGGCGGCGAGGAACGATGTTTCGCCGCGAAGGGGATTGGTCATGGTCTGATCCTTTGTTTGTTGTTTTCCTCCCCCGCTTTGCGGGGGAGGTGGCAGTCGCGAAGCGACTGACGGAAGGGGTGGCGGTGGCGGAGAAAATCTTGCGCGGCTACCGCCGCCCCCTCCACCGCTTCGCGGTCCCCCCTCCCCCGTAAAACGGGGAGGAAAAATTATGCGCTCGTGAAATTCAGCGCGCCCGCCGATGCCAATGTCATCGACAGTTTGAGTTCGCCGTCATACGGCCCGTCATAAGCGAGCGCGGTGAGCTTGAACGGGCCTTGCACGGTGCCGAAGCTGGGAATGATGATCTGGTAGTCGGTCAGCGCCTGGTTGAAGAACGCGGTGCGCAACGCCGCATCCGACGCGGCATCCTTGAACACGCCGCTGCCGGAGATGGACGCGGATTTCACGCCGCCGCCATCCAGCAGCTCGCGCCATTGATCGGCGCTATCGGCGTTGGTGACATCGACCGTCTGCGCGTTGAACGACAAGGTCGTGGCGCGCAATCCAGCGACGGTGGTGAAGGTTTCGGGATCGGCGCCATCGCCGATCTTGATAAGCAGGTCCTTGCCGCGTTGTGCGGTCATAAAAAGTATCCTTCCTTAGAATTCCGTCATGGCCGGGCAGCGCAGCAAAGCGGAGCGCGACCCGGCCATCTCATGCAGTTTGTCTTTCGCGCGCAGACGCGCGCGGGATGGGTGGCCGGGTCAAGCCCGGCCATGACGGTAGTTATGTCGGTTCGGTCACCGCTCTGAAACTGAGCGTGGCGGAATAGGTTTGGCCGTCGGTCTGGCGCGCGTATTCGCAATCCTGAAACCGCAGATCCACCAGCGCGTGGCCGTCCAGCGAAAGCGTGGCGTTGTTCAAGCGAAAGCGCGCCGCATCCGCGATGCTTTTGGATTCCTGGTGCCCGCCGCCTTGCGACCACACCGTCACGGTGAACTGGTGTTCGCTGCCCTCCTCCGTCGCCGTGTCTGCGTTGGTTTCCTTGCCGTCGCCGAGGACGGCATACGGAAAGGTCGGATTGAGCGGCACGGCGTCATAAATGCGCGTATCGAGCAGCGATTGCATCGTGGCGTCTGCCGACAACGCGGCGAACACGGCGCTCTGCAGCGCCCAACTGGCATTGGTCATGGCACGACCTCGCAGAGAAGCGTGACGAACGGGCTGCCGTCATCGAGGATGGCGTTGATCGCCAAGGTGAGCGCGCCCACCGCCGCGCGCATGCCGACCGATATGGCGGCGTTGCGACGGATGGTGACGCGATGCTGCACACGCGATTGCAGCGCGTCTGCCGCAAAGACATTGTCGCCCGCGCGCGGTTCGACATCGGCCCAGATGGTGGCGATGACGTTCCAGCTTTCGCTGTAACCGCCGCCGCCATCAGGCAAAAGCGTTTGCGCCAGAATGCGCACGCGCTGGTTCAGTTCTCCGATCATGTCAGACACTCACCATGCGATACGGCGCCAGCAGCGCCAGCGCTTCGGCGGGCGTTACCGCCGCCGCGTCGCCGCGATTGACGTAGAAATTGGCGACGATCTTCAGGATTGCCTCGCACACCGGCGCGGGAACGTCGCTTGCATCGCCATAACCCGCGGTGAAGGCGATCGCGATGGCATTGATGCGGCGCAGAGTGACGGGTGGCGAGGCGTTCGGCTTCAGCACGAGCCGCGCGGGCGATGATGCGATGTCGACCTGATAGGTCGCGGCGTCTAGAACCGTTGCGGAATCATCCAGCGCATAAGCGGTGACCGACGCCACGCTTTGCAACGGCGGCAACGGGATCTCGACGATGCCATTGCACGGCCAAGCGTCGAGCCAAAGCGTCCAGCTTTGCGTGACGAAGGCGCGTCCGGTGTGCCATTCGGCACGGGCCCGCGCGGCGGAGATGAGCGATGTGATGAGCGCGTCATCATCGGTGGTGTCCACCTTCAGATGCGCTTTCGCTTGGTCGAGCGTGACCGGCTCCACAGATGGCGGAGTAGTGAGTTGAAGAGACATGGGTAAACCTTCCGCCCTCCCCTTGAGGGAGGGCCGATAAATTCGAAGCGCAGCGAAGAATTTTCGGGGAGGGGTCGTGGCGCTGACGCGCACCCCTCCCCGAAACGCTTCGCGTTTCGACCCTCCCTCAAGGGGAGGATTGATCGTTAACTCGCCGCGAACTTCATCAGCTTGATGGCTTCGAAGTTCTGGACGCCGCCGCCGACGCGCTTGGTGGTGTAGAACAGCACATAAGGTTTCGCGCTGAACGGATCGCGCAGCACGTTGATGCCGACGCGATCAACAATTAGGTAACCGCGCGCGAAATCGCCGAACGCGATGGAGAGCGAATTTGCGCCGATGTCCGGCATGTCTTCCGCTTCCGCGACCGCATAACCGAGCAGCGATGCAGATTGCCCCGCGGCGACGCCGGGCTGCCAGATGTAATTGTCGTCGCCATCCTTGAACTTGCGGATCGCGGCTTCGGTCTTGCGGTTCATCACCCAGGTGCCGTTGGCGCGGTAGCCCTGCTTCGGCGCATAGGCGAGATTGATGAGCGCGTCGGCGGGATCTTCCGTCGCGAACGCGCCGGCAGCGCCGGATGCGATGTAGCCGAGATTGCCCCAGCTCCACGATGCATCGGCCACAGCGGTATAATGCAGGAAGCCCGTCGGCTTGGCCGAACCATCGCCATTGATGAAGGCGGCGCCTTCCTGTTCGGCGAAGACGATCTGCACTTCGTTCGCGAGCCACGCTTCGATATCGACCTGCGCATCATCGAGCAAGGTCTGCGTCGCGGCGGGCATCGCGTACAATTCCATCGCCGGGAAATCGAGCGCGGCGATGGTTGGCGTGTTGGTCTGGCTGCGCGAATCCGTTTCGCCGACCCAGCCGGAAGCAGCTTCCACCGTCGTCACCGGCTTGCGATAGGTGTTGCCGCCGATCTGCTGCACGGTGGCGAGCGCGCGGATGGGCGAGGCTTTCGCGAGCACGCGATCGATGGTCTGCGCGATCTCCAGCGGCACGACATAGCCGCCATCGCCGTTCGATCCGGCGCTCATCGCCTTCATCTCGAACGCGCCGCCATCGCCCTTGCGCATGTAACGATCGAACGAGGCTTTGCGTTCGCGCATGGCGCGGTCCGGCTGGGCTTTGGTTTCGCCCAGTGCGGGGCGCGCGGCGGAGAGCGTCAACTCGTCGATCAGCGATTTCTGCTCGCTGAGCGCTGTGTTGATACGGTCCACCTTCTCTTCCAGCACGACATCGCCGCCGCGCTTTTCAATGTCGGCGAGGCGCGCATCGTTCGATTCCTTGAACGCCTCGAAGGCGCGCAGGAAGTCGCCGAACGCATCCTTGATCTCGCGGTTCGCCGCGCCGTCTTTGGTTTCCAGTTCCATTCACAATTCCTTTTTGAAGAGGAGTGAGTAGCGAATAGGGAGTAGTGAGTAGGGAAAGTGCTACTCACTACTCCCCTACTCACTACTCACCAGCACGAAGCGCAGCGGCGGCACGGCGGATCTCGTCCGCTGTGTCGCGTGCTGCACCGACAGCCGTGACCTGGCTTTGCGCGAGCAGCGGGAAGGTCACGACCGAAATTTCCCAAAGCTCGATTTCAAGGAGATGGCGAAGACCGGTCTTCGCATCGCGTTTCGCGCGCACCGTGCGAAAGCCGATGGAGAGGCCGTTCAGCGCGCCTTCGCCCAGCAGCGCCAGGCATTCGCGGCCGCGCTGCGTGTCGGTGATGAGGCGGCCGCGCACATAAAGCCCGCGCGCATCTTCGCGGATGATCTGCCATACGCCGATGGGCTCGTGTGCGAAGTGCTGATAGAGCATGCGCACCTTCGCAGGCCCGCGGCGCGCGAGCGATTGGGCGAACGCGCCCTGCTCCACGACGTCGCCGGCAGAGTCGGTGAGGCCGAAGCGCGAGGCATAGCCTTCGAACTCGTCGTTCGAGAGCGCGGAGATCCGCGCAGGCGTCGTGAGTTGCGCGAGGCGGCGCGCCTCGCGTTGGATAAGTGATGACATGTTTGTTTCCGTTCACTCAGCTTGTCATCCCCGGCCGAGCGACCGGAGGGCGCGAGGGGAAGGGGACCCAGGTGGCCGAATGCAGACGGTCCCGAAGACGAATTCGCGATCCTTCTTCGAGACCGTCCTGGCTGATCTACCTGGGTCCCCTTCCCTCGCCGCTGCGCGGCTCGCCGGGGATGACAGTTGTTTTTATTGGCTCGACCGGGCGAGCTTTGCGTCGTTCATCCGGTCCAGTTTTGCTTCAATCCTATCGAGCGATTGCTGCATGGTGCGCGAGCGCTCCTCCAGCACGGCGACTTTCTCGATGGCGGACTGGTTCGCGTCGGCGCGGTTTTCCAGAACGGTGATGCGCTCGGCGGCGGACCCCGCCCAGAACAGCGCCCCCGCCGTCTGCAACAAAAAAGCCGCCACAAGGGCGGCCGGGATTCGCTTTGTCTCCAGCAAAGGCTGGATGTGTTCGGTGATGGTCATTTTACGATTTCCGAATGTCACTGGCTCGCAGACGCAGGCGTCACGTAGAGCATCTTCTCATGAAAGGCGAAATACATTCGCAATGCCGAAATCTCGGAGAGCCTGATATGGAATCCAACGTCGTCCAAGCACCGAATGTACATCCCATGAAAGGAATGACTCTGGCCGTCGCATTTTAGCCCTTCGATCGTGACGCCGGCGATATCGATTTTCGGGTTCGATATCGTTATGCCCCCTATCGTCAGCGTCTTGAATGTTTGCGTCGTCGGAGCAGCTTTATCGACCGTGATCGCCGTATCCGGCGGATGCGACGGCGGCGCCGGAAGACCCAATACGCCGTAGGCGATATCGGGCCGCAACGTACCGTGACCCGGGAGCGTACTAATTCCCACTTTTAAGGGTTTACCATCGAGATCCGCGTCAAACACAACGGTGTGCATCGCATCGAAATCGAAGGGGATCGCAGAAGCGACCGAATTTGTCCAATACACCACGTGACCAGGGCAGTGATCGGGACTGAAGAGATTCAGCTTCGAATGTCGAAGATCGAGTTCGACGTCGAACTCACCAAGAAGATCCGTACCCAGAGAACCAATAACACCGGCTTCAGGGAAATCATGCTCGACCCACAATACCGGGACTTTCGCGATATCGAGGTTGGCAATCTTAAAATGCGGCACAGTGAGCAGTGCTCGACTACCTTCGATATTACCTCCCCTCGGCAGTTCAACAGGACCAACGTTAAGCTGGTTGAGAACGGCACCAACTACCTTCGTATATCGATCATCAAGACGAACAACGAAAAGCCCTTCGTGACCGTCCACGGCGGCCGGAACGGCGATCGTGCCATCAGGAAGCGTCTGTATACTCAGGGACGCCATCTGCTTCAGCGCGCAATCTTCGGCATTCGCGCTGCGGGCAAAAGCAAAACCCATCGCGACAAGCGCGAAGATTACACCTTTATTGAACATGATCTGCCCTTCCCCTTACGCTTATCTTAAGAATCCGAACCAATAAATCCATCCCCTTTTCCTACCGCCCCATACCCCGCCGCCGCTCTCTTCTCGTCCGTGGTCAGGAACGTCGCGGCGTTGAGTTTGTCCCAGGTGCTTTCGCGGTCGATGGCGAGGGCGGCGATGCTGTCGGTGTCGAAGCCTAGGCGGAGGGTTTCGCCGAATTTTGGGGCGAGCCATTGCGTCAGCGATGACGCGGTGCGGGACACCAAGGGCAGCACCGTGCTGCGCCAGAAGGCGAGATTGGCTTCGCGGAAGTTGGCGTAAGTGTTGTCGCCGGGAATTCCGAGCAACATCGGCGGCACGCCAAACGCCAATGCAATCTCGCGGGCGGCGCCGTTGCGGATGTCGCTGAAATCCATGTCGTTCGGGGTGAAGCTCATCGCGTGCCAGTCGAGGCCGCCTTCCAGCACCATCGGCTTGCCGACATTCGCGCCGCTGTAGGCCTCCTGCATCTGGGTCTTCAGGCGCGCGAACTGGTCTTCGGTGAGGCCGGGCGCGCCGTCCGGGCCTCTATATATGAGTGCGCCGCTGGGGCGGGCGGCGTTGTCGAGCAAGGCTTTCGTCCAGTCGGCGCCGGCGTTGTGGATCTCGATGGCGGAGAGCGCAGCGGCGATGGGCGAATAGCCGTAAGAGTCATCCAGCGGATGAAACAGGCGCGCGTGCAGCACCGGCAGGAAACCGGAGGTGTCGCGGTTCAAGCGCGTGGTGACGCTGCCGACCTTGTAATCATACGCGCGCGGCCAGCCATTGTGATCCTGCACCACCGACACGCGATCGGGGCGCAATACATGCAGCTCGCGCACCGCGCCGTTGGCGACGATGGCTTGCAGATAGGCGTTGCCCGCGCATTGCAGGAAGGCATACCAGCGCTCGAACAGCGCGGGGCCGTTCTCCGCCTTGTTTGGCGCGGCGAGCAGCGCCAGCAGCGGATGGCTTTCGATTTCCGCCGCGCCCTCATAGAGGAGCCACGGCACACTGGCCGCGGCTTCGGCGATCATGCGCACGCAGCGATAGGCGATGGCGTTGGCCATCACGCCTTCGCGCACCAGCGAGGCATAGTCGCGCGGACTCCATGAGGGCGCGCGCCCCGGAAGCGTGAGCGCGATGAGGGGAGACATCGCTTTGTGCTCCGGCGCGCGGGCTGCGGTGGGCGCAACATCGCGCGTCCGCGCTTTCGCGGGACGGAAGAGAGATTCGAACATGTTTCAAAGTCCTGTTGTTTCCTCCCCCGCTGGTGCGGGGGAGGTGCCGAACGAAGTGAGGCGGAGGGGGTGGCGGCAGCGGAGCAAGTTCTTCTCCGTTCCCGCCACCCCTTCCGTCAGTCGCTTCGCGACTGCCACCTCCCCCGCAAAGCGGGGGAGGAAAATCAAAGCGATCGAATGCGTGGCTCTGCTCTTCGCTCCAGCGGGAAGAGTTCGGTCAGTGCCCAGACGAGTGCGTCCATGCGGTCGGGGCTTTTTCCCGTGCCGTCGAATTGGCACATCTGGTCTTCGAGTTCGGGCATGCACCCGACGTGATGTACCAGACCGCGCTCGTAGAGAGCGGCGATGGGCGTCGCGCGGGTTTTCTTGTCGCGGCTCGCGTGCACCAGTTTCACCGGCGCAGTGGCGAGTTCGCGGAGCAGTACGCTGCGCACCATCTCGCCGCCCTGATTGGCTTCGGCGACGATGCGGTCCGCCTTGAATTCCTCATGCGCGTCCATCGCGCGGTTCGCCCATTGCGCGGGCGTGAGCTTCGGCTTGCTGCGATCGGCCAGGACATAGCCTTGCCCGTGCGCGATGCCGGCGACCACGATACCGCATTCGTCGCCGCGCGTGCCGACGGGTGGGTCAATGGCGACGACGATGCGTTCCAGCGGCGGCACGTCGCGCACGCGGTGGCGCTCGATCCAGTCGCGTTGCCATAGCGCGTTCTCGTTGTCCTCGATCAGATCGCCATCGATCTCCTGACGGCCCAATCGCGTGCCGCGATAGCGGCGCTCCATCTGGCTGAGATAGCTCTTCGCCAGATTGGCGGCGTTGTCGCGCGTGGACATAGTTTCCGTCTTCACATCCTCGTTCGCGATGAGATCGCGCACCGCCGCAATGTTGCGCGGCGTGGTGGTGACGATCATGCGCGGATCTTCGCCCAGCCGCAGCGCCATCAGGATCATGTCGAGCGCATCCTGCGGCTCGCTCCATTTGGCGAACTCATCGCACCACGCGCCATCGAATTGGTGGCCGCGAATGGAATCCGGCTCATCGGCGGAGAGCACATGCGCGACGGCGCCGCCGGGCCATGTCACGCGGCGGAGCGACGGCTCGTATTGCGCGCCTTCGCTCACCGCGAGCAGCCCGGATTGTCCTTCGATCATGATGCTTCTTGCTTCGTGATGCGTGGCGGCGATGAGCGCGACGCGATTCATTGTGCCGTTGCGGATTCCGTCCGCGATCCATTCGGCGCCGGCGCGCGTCTTGCCGCTGCCGCGCCCGCCCATGAGGAGCCAGATGCGCCAGTCTCCGGGTGGCGGAAGCTGGGTGTCGCGCGCGACGAACTGCCAGTCGTGGAGGAGATATTCGAGATCGTCAGCCGGAAGTTCGTTCCGAACTCTGACCTTCGAACTCGATTCCAATGATGCGAGAAATCTTGCGCTCAATCTCGGCGCGGCGGTTTCCATCTTTCGTCAAAGCCTTGCTGGTGCGTTGCGCCGCGCGTTCGCGCTCGGTGCGCGACAGGCGCTCCAAGGTGCGTTCCAGCGAGGCGAGCGTGCGCGCGTTGGCGGCGCGGCCGGTCGCGTCCGTCGATGCGGTACGCGAGTCCTCGACCTGCTTCATCTGCCGGTCGAGTTCGTTGAACAGTCGTTTCACCATGTCATCCAGCCAGTCGGAGTTGATGTCCTCGGGGGTGAGTTGTTCCTGTGCCCGGCGCGCGGCGTTCTGCGCCGCGACACCGGGATCGCTTAAAATCGGCATTGTCCTTTGTCCGTTGAATTCCGCTCCGAAACGCGGCCCGAAAACGCCAAAGGCCCCGCGGGTTTTTCGCGAGGCCTTTGCTTTGGGCGCAATTCCAGAGTTGGAAAGAATGTACGGGGCGACCGTCACGGTGTCAAGCAAATTAGGAAAAATTATTCTATGGCGGGCAAACTAGCCTAAGTATTTGATCCTATTTCAGAAATACAGCTTCGCCCTCTTCGGCTTGCGGATTTGCCGGCGAAATTTCTTGCGGATCGCCCAAAAATTTTTTCGCGAACGCCCCTTCAACGACCAACGATCCAGCGCGAACGGGCCGGAGCCGATGATAACGAGCGCAACAATCGCGGCGAGATAAAGCAAATCCGTCTCATATCCCGGCTGGCCGAAATGCGCGCCCGCCGCCGTCACCGATTGCAGCTTGATCGAGCTGAAACCGTTGGGCAGATGCACGGTGAAGATGGCGACGAGAAGAACGATCGCCATGGGAATACTCGCCAGCGGAATGAAGAAACCGGCGAGCACCGCGATGCCGCAAAACACTTCCACCAGGATCGTCGCCCACGCCATCATGAACGGCATGGGCACATGCAGCATGTGCACGATGCCGACGAAATGATCCGCGCCGCGCGCGAGCTTGGCGTAGCCGTGCTGCAGGAAGCCGAAGCCGACGATCAGGCGCAACGGGATCGCCGCCCAATCGGACGAAAGCGAGGGAAACGGGCGGGCGCAGCGCGCGAGAAAAGCGTTCATGGATTGCGCTTCGCCCGGTCCGCAGCGTTTGTTACGCGCGCGACCGTTTATTTTCGGATTGCAGTTCGCTCGCCAGGAAATCCACGAAGGCGCGCACCTTCTGCGATGGGCGCGGGCCGCCGGGAAAGACGGCATGAACCTCCACCGGCTCCATCTCATATTGCGGCAGCAGGCGCACGACGCTTCCGGTTTTCAATTCGTCGCGGAACATGCCGATGGACGCCATGCCGATGCCCAGCCCCGCCAGCACGCTGGCCTGCACGCCGGGGCCGGAGTCGGTGACGATGCGGCCTTGCACATCCACGCTGATCTGCGTGTTGCGGCGGCGGAAGCTCCAGCTTGCGCGGCCGAAACCGCCGGGACCGAAGATGCAATCGTGGTTCGCGAGATCAGCGGGCGTCTTCGGCGTTCCGCGCAACTTCAGATAATCGCGCGAGGCGACCAGCACGCGCTCCAGCGTGGCAAGCTTCTTTGCGCCGAAGGCGGAGTCGGTAAGCTTGCCGAGGCGGATGGCGATATCGGCGCCTTCGGCAACGAGATTCTGCCGCGCATCGTTCACCGTCATCTCCACGCGCAGAAGCGGATGTTGCACGAAGAATTTCGGCAGGCGAGGGATCACTTCGCGCGTGCCATAGATCACGGGCAGCGCGATGCGAATGGTGCCGCGCAAACTATCGACGCCGCGCGCGGCATCTTCGGCGTCTTCCACTTCGGCGAGGATCTCCCGCGCGCGATCCAGAAACAGCGCACCGGCATCGGTGACGGTGACGCTGCGCGTGGTGCGCAGCAGAAGCTTCACGCCGAGGCGCGCTTCCAGATCGGAGACAATGCGGGAAACCGACGGCTGCGACAGGTCCAGCTCGCGCGCGGCGCGGGAGAAACTCCCGCTTTCCGCGGCGCGCACGAACACCGCCAATTCCTGCAGCCGGTCACTCATTCGGAATATGGATAAATCATAGTCGGCGGTGCTGTATACCCCTTTGGCGGCGAATAGCCCAATTTCCTGTCCAACAGACACGGCGGCGACGCCAAGGAGGAAGACGATGTTGCAGGACAAACTCGACGCGCTGAAAGCCGATTTCAAAGCGGGCAAATTCCCGCTCGTTCCGTCCGACGAACAGCTCGCGCTGATGGACCGCGCGACGGACGAACTCATTCTTTCGGGTCAAGCGGGCCGCGCGCTGAAAGCTGGCGACCGCGCGCCGGAATTCACGCTGAACGATCCTGACGGCCATCCGGTCTCGTCGAAGGCGCTGCTGGAAAAAGGGCCGCTGGTGATTTCGTTCTATCGCGGCGTGTGGTGCCCGTACTGCAATCTGGAACTGCAGGCGTTGCAGGAAGCGTTGCCGCAGATTGCTGCGCGCGGCGCGAGCCTGATCGCGATCTCACCGCAGACCGCGCCCAATTCGCGCAAGAGCCAGCGGCAGAACAATCTCGGCTTTCCGATCCTGAGCGATACGAAGAGCGAAGTGGCGGCGAAGTTCGGCGTGCGCTTCAACCTGCCCGGCTATCTCATCGACATTTACAAGACGTTCAAGAACGACCTGCCGCTCACCAATGACGACAATTCCTGGGTGCTGCCGATGCCGGCCCGCTATGTGATCGCGCAGGACGGCACTATCGCCTATTCGGAGATCAATCCGGATTACACACAGCGCCCCGATCCGAGCGAATTGCTGCCGGTTCTCGACAAGTTGACGAAAGCCAAAGCGGCATAATCCCGCGCCGCATGCGCCGTCACCGACCCCAGGTGGCGGCGCTTTTATTTCTTGCCTTCGGGAAGCGGAATGACATTCGGCGCGTCTTCGCCTGCGGCGTTCGTGGGGCGCAACGCTTCGGAGTTATGGGTCGGCTTGCCGCGGAAGGGATCGCTGCCTTCATTATCGGGCGTTCTCATATAGGCGGATCTGGGTTTGCCTTTCGGCGCGCCCTGATGGCCCTGAAGATCGCCATGTTCGGTGGTGTCGTTGTTCTGGCCCATGCCGGCCTCCGGCGCGTGTTACCAGACTCAACCGGCGAGCGGGGCCGTCTGTTCCCGCGGGAACCCCTCAGCGCAGCACTTTCGCGAACAAGGTCTTCTTGAAGCTGTCGATGGGGCCGGCATTGCCTTCGGCTTTGGCCATCAGCGTTGCGCCCTGCATGCCGGTGAAGATGAACTCGGCGGTGCCGGTGCAATCGAAGCCTTTCGGCAACGCGCCTTTCTTCACGGCGGCTTTCAAGCATGTCGCGACGGCGGCATAGATTTCGGCGATGATTTCGCCGAGGCGCTTGCGCATCGGATCGCCATGCGATCCGGCTTCGGCGGTGAAGTTGCCGATCAGGCAGCCGTTGCGAAAGCAGCTGGCTTCGTTGCGCGCGGCGTTGCAATCGATCCAGGCGCGCAGGCGTTTCAGGGGATCGAGCGCATCGTTGAGCAGCGTCTCGTCCATCACGGCGCGGCTGTTGGCGAAATAGAGATCGAGAATCTCCAGCCCGAACGCTTCTTTTGAATCGAAGTGATTGGTGAAGCTGCCTTGCGGCACGCCGGCCGCCGCCACGATGTCGCGCACGCTGGCATTCGCAAAGCCGTGCGCGTGCACGACCTTCAGGCCTTCGGTGAGGATCTTCTCGCGGTTGGAGACTCGTTCCATGCGGCAAAGATGGCGTGCGAACGGCCTCCGTCAAGGGCGGGGGATTCGGGTGCTGCCAAAATCATCGTCTTTTCAGTGGCTTATTGCCTTACAAGAAAAATATGTACGACCGTATTGAAAGCACTACGAGCGTACACATTTCTCTCTTCACGACCGGGGCAATGGCGCTTTCGGCCATTCGAGAAGGGATCAGGATCATGGGTAAGCTCTCCGGCAAAGTTGCCCTCGTCACCGGCGGATCGCGCGGCATCGGCGCGGCGGCGGTGCGCGCGCTCGCCAAGGAAGGCGCGCATGTCATCATCCATTACGGCAAGGAAGCCGCGAAGGCGGACGAGTTGGCACGCGAGATCAAGGGCCTCGGCGGCAAGGCTGATGTCGTCGGCGCGGAACTGACGGCGCCGGATGCGGCGCTGAACCTCGCCAAGCAGGTGAAAGAGATCACCAACACGCTCGACATTCTTGTCTTGAACGCCGGCACCGGCACGCTGGCGCCGATCGAAGAGACCACCGTCGCGGAATTCGACCGCCTGTTCGCGGTGAATGTGCGCGCGCCCTATTTCACCTTGCAGCAGCTTCTGCCCATCCTGCCGGATGGCGCGAGCGTGGTGTTCACCTCTTCTGTTGTGGCGCGCACGCAGGTGGCGGGATTGTCCGCCTATGCCGGCACGAAAGGCGCGATCAACACCTTTGTGAAACAGCTCGCCCCGGTTCTGGCCGAACGCAACATCCGCGTGAATGCGGTGGCGCCGGGCGTGATCGAAACCGATCTGTCCAGCTTCGTGAAAGATGAAGGCGGCAAGGGATATGCGCTTTCGCTGCAAGCGCTGAAGCGCCTCGCGCAGCCGGACGACATCGCGCAGGCCTATGTGTTCCTCGCCTCCGACGACAGCCGCTGGATCACCGGCGAAATCCTGGAGACCAGCGGCGGCACGAAACTTTGAACAACTGACGGCAGCGAGGCGCCTCCCCCCTCCAAAGCTGCCGCCGGAAACGCGCCGCCATTGTGCCCCAACAATGGCGGCGCGTGCTTTTTATCGAACGCTTTGCCGCAAGGCGCGTTAAGCTCAGGCCAGGAACAGGAGCGTCCCATGTCCGCCAAAGCTGTGAAGATTCCCGGGCCCGATCATCCGATCGCGGTAACGCCGAATCCCAAACGCATCACCGTATCGGTGAACGGCAAGATCATCGCCACCACGACGCACGCGCTGAGCTTGAAGGAAGCGTCCTATCCGGCGGTGCAATATATCCCGCGCGGCGACGCCAACATGGCGATGCTGGAACGCACCAGCCATTCCACCTATTGCCCCTATAAGGGCGACGCATCCTATTACTCGATCCCCTCGCGCGGCGATGTGGGCGAGAACGCGGTGTGGACCTATGAGCACCCGCACGACGCCATGGCGCAGATCAAGGACTATCTCGCCTTCTATCCCGACCGCGTGACGATCGAGGAGAGTTAGTTCACTTCTCCGAATCCCCGCGCCATCGCGGCGGCGAAGATGGGGATCAGTGCGAAGAAGAAGACTTCCAGCCACAGGAAGCGGCGGACGGTTTTGATCGCGCTGTCGGTGGGTATGAACGCCGGATCGTTCTTCAAAGCGCGGCGCCAGCGAATGTATTGCACGGTGGGCTGGATCGATAGCAGGCCGACCAGCGCGAACGTGCCGATCTTCGCCCAGAAGAAATGGTTGTGGCTGTAATAGGCCCAGCCTTTCGCCGCGAACACGGCGCGTGCGAAGCCGACAATAAGAATGAGAACGGCGAGAATGCCGTACCACGCATCGGCTTTGCCGACGCGGGCGATGTCCTGCGCGGTGAGGCCCGGCTTCACCACGCCGACTTCGAACGCGATGACCGCGGCCAGCGCGAAGATCAGAACATGATGGCCGATGGCATAGGCCAGATCGGTGGTGGCGAAATCCATGGAAGCCCCTCGTTGCATTTTACTATGTAAAACTAAGCCAGTTCCGCCCGCTTTCAAGGCCGCTCGCCGCGAAACCTAAAATTCGCACGACATTTATCATGGCGTGTTTGCGGTTAGCCTGCTCGTCTTGAGCAAGGGGGCGCTTGTCGGAGGCAACCGCCATGACATTGGCCGATCTCGCCGATCTTTCGCAGGTCATCTCCTGCGGGATCGTGTTCATCTCCGTGATCTTCCTTGCCCGGCAACTGCATCAGGCCGAGATCAACCAGCAGGCGCTCATCCAGCAAGGCCGCGCCGCGCGCATCTCCACGCTTTCGCAACAGATGGCGCAGGACGGCGTTTCGCGCGCGTGGGAGAAAGGCATCTACGGCAATCCCATCTCGCTCTCGGAGTTGCACCAGTTCCGCTACCTATGCCGCGCGATGTTCATGAGCGCGGAGGATTCCTTCTTCCAATACCGGCGCAAGGTTCTGCATGAGGAAGGCTTCGAGAGTTTCCGCAAATCCATCGAAGTGATGATGCGCCTGCCCGGCCTGCAGGCGATGTGGCGGCAGACGGCGCCGATGTATGGCGCCAATTTCGCCAAATTCATGAACGACGTCGTGGCGCGCGTTCCGGTCGACACCGACGTGGACGAACTCACGCACTGGATGGCAACGGTGGAAGCGGCGAAGAGAAAGGACAGCGCTGGCACTTACTGACATGCGCATTGCTTCAGGCTAGTTTATAGACTATAAAATACAGCTGACGGACCTACGCACCAGCCGCGCCTTAGACGGCTATAAGGCATAAGAGGCTGATTTTGCTAACAAAAATAGATTTTTGTCAGATGTCTTTATAGTCTATAAAATGAAAATTCCCGCCACTCCTCCAAACAAACAGGATGTCCTTGTAAGGGCCGCAAAAGACGTCGCCAAATTTGACGCTTTATTCAAATCGGACAATGACGGCGTTGCCACTGGTCCCTATGAGCATTGGGAGAAAGTGCGCTTCTGGCGACCGCCTTCTCCGCTGTCCAGAGAAGAAATGTGGGTCGCCATCAAGCTCAAGCGGTCCGGTGCAAAACGTGAACTTCCGCTTCAGGCAAAAGATAAAAGCGGCTTCTTCTATACCCAGATCGGCGATTTCCAGCGCGCGCTGCATGAGATCGACAGCAACGGTCGCGGAATGATCGGCATGCCGGGCATGGCGGCGAATTCTGAGAACCGTGACGTCTATCTCCAAAAATCATTGGTAGAGGAGCCGTTTTCCAGTTCCGTGCTGGAAGGCGCTGCGACAACGCGCGAGGTCGCGCGCAAGATGATCGAAGAAGGCCGCAAGCCGAAAACGGTCGATGAGCGCATGGTGCTCAACAACTATCAGGCCATGGCTTTCATCCGCGAACATCGCGACGAACCGCTGACGCCTGAGCGTATCTTCGAGCTGCATCGCCTGCTGACGCTCGACACGCTGGAAAAGCCGGAGAAAGTCGGCGTCTTGCGTGCCAAGGATGACGATGTCCGCGTGGTAGACAGCGTGACGGGAGAAACGCTGCATATGCCACCGCCCGCCACCGAACTGCCGTTGCGGATACAAGCGCTGTGCGACTTCGCCAATGAACCGGACGACGGCAAAAGCGCGTTCCTGCACCCGCTTATCCGCGCCATCATTCTCCACTTCATGCTCGCATACGATCATCCCTTCTGGGACGGAAACGGCCGTTGTGCGCGCGCACTCTTCTATTGGTGCGTGTTGAAACATGGATATTGGCTGCTGGAATATGTCTCCATCTCGTCGGTGATCATGCGGGCGCCCACGCAATACGGGATGGCATTTCTTTACAGCGAGACGGACGAAGGGGATCTGACATATTTCATCAGCCACCAACTCAAGGTCGTCGAGCAATCGCTTAAAGATCTAGAAAGATATCTCGCCACCAAAACGAGAGAGCTCGGAGAACTCGGCAAAGCACTTGGCGCACTGGAAAGCCGGATTAACCGGCGGCAGCTTGGCAGTGTGCAACTCGCTCTGAAAAATCCTGGCACAACCTTTTCCATCGCCAAATATGCGGAACTGCACAGCGTCAGCTATCTGACCGCGAGGTCCGATCTGGAAATTCTTGCAAGTCTCAAGCTGCTGAACAAAACCAAGCAGGGCGTCAAATCCATCTTTGTCGTGCCGGGCAATCTCAAGGAACGTCTGGCCCGCTGGAAGCGAAAATGATCCTCCTGCGGCCTGACACCCGCACTAGCGCAAACCTGCACTAGCGCCTGGCGCAACCTTAACGCGCCAAAGCCTTGAATCCGCCCCAAATATCCGTCACCTAACCGCCTCATGGCTGGACGCAAATCGCAAGATTATCTCGATCAAACGCTGGATTGGCTGCATCACCATCAGCGCGGCTTCGGGCTTGTTCTCACCATCGGCTCGCTTGTCGTGGCGATCCCGATCCTTCTTGTTTTGCTGGTGCCGACGGTGCTGGGCTGGCTCGCGCCGCCGTTGGATCTGAAACAGGATCTGTATTCGGTGAACCGGCCGATCGCGTTCACCTTCATCGATGCGGCGGGCGACACCGTGGGCCATCGCGGCGCGCTGGTGGGCGAGCGGCTGAAGCTGGAGCAGATGCCAGACTATGTACCCGCGGCCTTCATCGCGGTGGAAGACCGGCGCTTCTATTCGCACAACGGCATCGACATTCGCGGTCTTATCCGCGCGACATTGATGAACTTCCGCGCGGGCCATGTGGTCGCCGGCGGATCGACGATCACGCAGCAGACGGCGAAGATCATCTACACCTCGCAGGAGCGCACCTTTTCGCGCAAGCTGGCGGAGCTGGCGGATGCGGCGTCGCTGGAGAAATCGCTCTCCAAGAAGCAGATCCTCGAACTCTATCTGAACCGTCTTTATCTCGGCTCCGGCGCCTATGGCGTGGACGGCGCGGCGCATGTCTATTTCGGCAAGTCGGCGCGCAATCTCACACTGCCGGAAGCGGCGATGCTGGCGACATTGACGCGCGCACCGAGCGTGTTCTCGCCGCGCCGCGATCTGGCCAGCGCGCAGACCCGCGCCAGCCATGTGCTTGACGCGATGGTGGAGACCGGCGCGATCACCAAAGAGCAGGCGGATGACGCCAAAGCGCATCCCGCGGTGATCTCCGATCCGGCTGTCGTGGATTCGCGCAACTTCTTCCTCGACACTGCCGCCGATCAGGCCCTGCAATTGGCGAGCGTGAACGGCCAGCAGCCGACCAGCGATCTGGTGGTGCACACCACGCTCGATCCCAAGCTGCAGGATGCCGCGCGCCACGCACTGGTGCGCGTGCTCAACGCCAAGGGCAAGAAAGCGCATGCATCGCAAGGCGCCGTGGTGATGATGAAGCCGGATGGCGACGTCGTCGCGCTGGTGGGCGGGCGGGACTATGACGCGTCGTCTTTCAACCGCGCCACGCAGGCGGAACGCCAGCCCGGCTCGTCGTTCAAGCCGTTCGTTTATCTCGCGGCGCTGGAGAACGGCATCAGTCCTTGGGATGTGCGCACCGATGGACCGGTGGACATCAATGGCTGGTCGCCGACCAATTACGGCCATCGCCAATATGGCACCATCACCCTGGCCGAAGCGCTCGCCCATTCGGTGAACACCATCACCGCGGGGCTGGGACAGGAAGTCGGCATCTCCACCGTGATCGAAGCGGCGAAACGCGTGGGCATCACCTCGCCGCTGGAACAGAACGCCGCGCTGGCGCTGGGCACCTCCGATGTCACGCCCATCGAGATGACGGGCGCCTATGCCGCGTTCGCGAATGGCGGCTATCGCGTCTATCCCACTTACGTCACCGAAGTGGACGATCTGGGCAGCCATGTTCTCTACAAACGCCCG
>Ga0153956_1001452_pt1 | contig 20567 bp, 20 predicted proteins | sample TSFL040MetaG_FD_104704 | JGI IMG/M metagenome (GOLD analysis project Ga0153956, IMG submission 104704) | Attine ant fungus gardens microbial communities from Florida, USA - TSFL040 MetaG | ecosystem: Host-associated > Fungi > Mycelium > Unclassified | place: USA: Florida, Wekiwa Springs...
GATGCGAACTTCGGAATTAAAGGGACACTAGCAAGTTTATGATTCTCGTGTGGTTCAGGTTCAGAAGTCCGCTTCACCGACTCGCTGCGATAGTGTGGCGGACTTCTGAACCACCACACGAGTCTAGCTCCGTTGTCTCCCTAGCCGATGCGAAGGAAAGACCGGCAGCCGGGGACATCACGTTAGATCTTAGAGAAAGCCTGTCCCAACCCGCCGTCGGGCAGCGCCATAAACGCGGCGTTGATTCCCAAGCTTAAATCGCCAGATACTTCTGCATAATCTCATCCCGTGAAATTTCGTGGGGCAGTCCGCTGGCGACGATCTTGCCTTTCTCCAGAATGATGCAACGCCGAGCCATGCTCATCACCATGGGCACGTTCTGCTCCACAATGATGATCGTCATCCCCTCGCGTCGGTTGATTTCCGCCAAGGTCACCGCGATCTGTTGAACCAACAGCGGCATGATGCCATCCGACGGTTCGTCGAGCAGCATGATTTTCGGATCCGTCATCAGGCCACGACCGACGGCCAGCATCTGTTGCTCGCCACCACTCATCGAGCCGCTGGCTTGATCGAGCCGTTCGGCGAGGCGAGGAAAATAGGACAACACCTCGTCAAGACGATTACGCGTGCCGCGCCCTGATGCGATCCGGCCCATTTCGAGACTTTCGCGCACCGTCATCCTGGGAAACATGCCGCGCCCCTGAACGATCGTGGTCAGGCCGGCGCGGGCCCGGGCGTGGACAGGCCACGCCGTGACATCAGCGCTTCCGATCCACACAGACCCCTTGGTCACGGGAATGGTGCCGGAGATCGCGCGGATCAGTGTGGTCTTGCCCATGCCGTTGCGGCCAAGCACACCAAGAATTTCTCCGCTATCAACGGAAAGAGACACGTTCCGCAATACTTCGATGCCGTTGTAACCGGCGTCCAATCCATCAACCCTGATCATATGTCGGTCCCGAGATAGACCGACCGGACTGTGGGATTCGAGGCCACTTCGTCGAACGATCCCTCCATGAGGATTTTCCCCAAGTGCAGTACGGTGACCGATGAGCGCAAATCGCGAATGAAGTGGATGTCATGCTCGATGATGATGATCGTCAGGCCATGATCTTCGGCAAGCTTGCGAATCAACCGCCCCGTAGCGGCGGTCTCCTCGTTCGTCATCCCCGCCGTCGGCTCGTCCAGCAGCAGAAGGCGCGATTCATTGCCGAGCAGCAGCCCGATTTCGAGCCATTGCCTCTGTCCGTGCGACAACTCCCGCGCCAGCGTGAATTTCTGATCGCTCAGGCGCACAGCGTCGAGCACTGCGTCCAGCTTCCGTCCGCGCGCGGCGTTGTCCGGCTCGACACGCAGGATCGACAGCTCAATGTTTTCATACACCGTGAGATTGTCGAACACCGTTGGCGTCTGAAATTTACGACCGATCCCGATCCTCGCTCGCTCGACGACGGAAAGCCCCGTGATATCGTGGCCGTCGTAACTGATACGGCCCGTGGTGGGTGCTTGATGACCCGACAGCATACTGAGGAAAGTGGTTTTGCCGGCGCCATTCGGCCCGATCACGCATCTCACCGCGCCCACATCGATCCGGAAGTCGATGTTCGCATTGGCGGTCAGCCCGCGAAACCGTTTGGTCAGCCCTTCGGTTCTCAACAACTCAGCCATTGGATACCTCCCCGCGCGCTTCTGGGGTCGAGCTATTAGCGTCGCTTCGCCGCCAAAAACGATTTGCGGCAGACGCGAATGCGCCTGCAAGACCGTCCCGCGAGAACATGATCACAAGGATGAAAATGAACCCCAGCACGAGCTGCCAGTATTGCGGAGAGATCGAACTCAGATAGTTGGACAGCGCCGACACCACCACACCGCCGATCAGCGCACCGAGCAGCGACAGCCGGCCGCCGATAGCAACCCAGACCACCACCTCGGTTGAAAAATTGACGCCGGCGAGCGATGGCGAGACGAACCCCGCATGCGTAGCGTAAAGAGAGCCGGCCAAACCCGCCAAGGCACCCGAAAGTGAGAAAGCAACCGTCTTGTAGAACGAGATATTATAGCCGAGCGCCGTCATCCGGTCTTCGTTTTCACGGATCCCGACAAGCACCTTGCCGAAAGACGACCGTGTCAGCGCCAGCAATCCAAAGTAGAGGAGTGGAACCACCGCGAGAACCGCGTAGTAGCTGGCAAGATCGCCGGTGAGTGGCACTTCGCCAAGCGGACCGAGCGCGAGCGCCATCCGATCGACGAACAAACCGTTGTAGCCGCCGGTGATCTCGGATTGGCTGACGGCCAGTTGCTCGACGATGATCGACAAGGCCAGTGTAATCAGCACGAAGTAAGTCGACTTCACACCTGCGCTGAACAGGAAATAGCCGGCGACCGCTGCCAATAAGCCGCCAGCAACCGCACCGCAAATAATGCCCGCATAGCCACCCCAGCCGCCCAGTCCGGCCTGCATGGCGAGACCCATGCCATAAGCGCCGATGGCAAAAAAGGCTGCCTGGCCGAAGCTGACAATGCTTGCCCAACCCCACAGCAGACCGAGCGACATCGCCAGAACGCCGAACAGCAGATACTGTGGCAGAATATAGATCGGGTATCCGTCGATGATCACGGGAGCAAGGGCGAGTAAGGCGAACAGCGCCAGCGCCACAGCTTTCTCGCCGCGAAGTCCGATGGCGAACAGAGCTTTCACGATTGCCTCACTTCTCGCCCAAAAGGCCTTGCGGACGGAATCGCAAAATCAATATCGCGATGAAGAACACCGCCACCTGGGCCACAACCTGTGAGGAAACGAGAGCGAGAATCGTTTCACTTCCGCCGATAAAGAAGCTCCCAAGCAGCGTCCCGCCAAGAATCTGCCCGATGCCGCCGACGATGACAACGAAGAAGGAGCGGATGAGGAAGACGTTGCCGATATAGGGATCGATGCTCAGCATCGGTGCAAGAAGCGCCCCGGCAAGTCCTGCCATGGCGCAGCCGAAGCCGAACACAACCTTGTAGGTCGCGGCGATATTCAGGCCCAGCAGACCTGCCATCTCGCGGTTCTGGATCAGCGCGCGGATCTTGATGCCGATCGAGGTCTTCAACAGCACGAAGGCCGTTGCCAGCAGCAGCACGACCGTCACGCACGCGACAAAGGTCTTGTAAGCCGGAAAATCATAGAAACTGGTATGGATTGCTACGGGAAACGGACTTGGCACGTTCCGGAACGATGTCCCGAACACGATCTTGATCGCCTCCGTGGAGATCAGGAAAAAGCCCCATGTGAGCAGCAACGTGTCGAACGGCCGATGGTAGAAATGCCGGATGACCAGATGTTCGAAGACGACGCCGATCAATCCGACGCCGACCGCGGCGAAAAGAACGGCGGCGAAAAACGGCGCGCCGTTATCGACTGCGTACCACGACAGATATGCGCCCAGCGTCAGCAGAGCACCGTGGCCAAGGTTGATAACACCGACCAGGCCGTAAATGATCGCCAGCCCGAAGGCCGCGAGCGCAAGCGAAAAAGTAATAAGCGCGGCGTCAATACCCACGCTTATGGCTATCTGCATAAGTTGCTCTCACTCAGGGAGGAAGATGGTCCGCGTCTTGGCGCGGACCATATCACTTACAAGGGAAGATTGCAGCGGGCGTCGAGGGGGACGGCGCGATCCAGCGACTGAACCTTCTCGAACATGTCGTTCACGCTGGTCCAGTTATCGCGCACCTTCATCAGATACGACGGGACGATCGCCTGATTGTCCTGCTCGCGCATCGTGATCGTACCCTGCGGGGCCTTGTCGAAGGTCAAACCCTTCAGATTGGCGCGCAATGATTTGGTGCTCACGTCACCCGCCTTGGCGATCGCCATGGCTGCCATGTGGGCGGCATTGTACATCCCGACACCAACGGTATTCATCAGCGCATCCTGGCCAAACTTCGCCTTGAACTTCTGGAGGAATGCCTTGTTGTTGGGTGTGTCGATCGACATGAAATAGTCGAAGCTGACATAGGCGTTGGCCGAGACCTTCGGCCCGAGACCCGAAGTGACGACCTCCTCGTCGTCCACGGTCCAGATCACGAAGTCTTTTTGCATCCCCGCCGCCGCGAACTGCTGGCGGAAGTTGACGGTGTCGCTGCCGGTCAGCGAGTGGAAAATAATATTCGCGCCGGAGCTGCGGATATCGCGCAGCACCGATTCATACTGCGGCGTGTTGAACGGGATGTAGACCTCGCCGACGACCTCACCTCCGAGCTCCTTGAGCTTCTGCTTGGTGACCTCGTTGGTGACGCGCGGCCACGCATAATCGGACCCGATCATGAATAGCTTCTTGCCGTACTTCTTGGTCATGTATTCAAGGTGCGGCCAGACCTGCTGGGTCGGCTCCGGACCGAACATGAAAATATTGGAGTTGCACACGCCCGGCGCGTACTTCTTCTCCTGCCCCTCGTAAAAGGTCGGGTACAGCAGAATTTTGTCCGCGGCTTTCACAACAGGACCCGCGGCATTCCGTTCGGCGCTGGAGAAGGTTCCGGCGAGGAAATCGACGCGCTCCTGGCGAATGAGCCTGTTGGCCTGCTCGACAACGATACGCGGCTCGGTTTTGGAATCGCCAATGACAAGCTCCATCTTTCGACCAAGAACGCCGCCCGCGGCGTTGATCTCGTCAACGGCGAGCTGGAAGCCGGAAAGGTGCGCCTTGCCGTACACGGTCCAGGCGCCTGTCAGCGGAGAAATAATGCCGACGCGGATCGGCGTCGCAGCAGATGCCGAACGAATGAACGCCGGGGACGCCAGCGCGGCGGCGCCCGCCCCTGCCACCTTCAGAAACGAACGTCGCGACGGATGATTGCTGCCGGCCTTGTTGTCGATGTTGTTCATGACTTGGTTCCCTGACATGGAGGCGACGACGGGACATCCTGATCGCCGCTGTTATTATTTGTACTTCAATCAAGCACAGGCGCCCGCCGATGGCGGGTCGCCTGCTCGTAGGCATAGGCGTATGCGAGAAGATCAGCCTCGCTCCATAGCCGCCCGACCACGATCAGACAAAAGGGCGAACCAGAAGCGTAGTACCCGGCAGGGACCGTCACGCCCGGCAGACCCGCGATGTTGATCTCGCAAACGGTCGTCTCACGGATTGGCTCCGACCCGAATATGGGGGCCAGCTCGCTGCGCATCTGCGGGAAAATCAATGCATCAAGCTTCTCGCGATCCATCACCTCGTTGAAGGTTTGAAGATAGGCTTCGCGCGCTGCGACGAAATCGGGCAAACGCGGAGGCCGGGTCGGATCGGCCAGACATGCATTGAAGTCCGGCAGGCTTGGCATGTATTCCAGCACGCCGCCCTTGGCGAAGGGGTTCTGCGCCTTGGTCGCTTCAGCAAGCTCAGGAAAGCTCTTGATAGCGGCATCCGGTCCCAGGCGACGCAGATACTGATCGAGGTCATAGGGAACCGATTCCATGCCACGCGCATCGAATTCCGGCAGCGGCGGGGTCGGCTGGCGCAGAGCGGCAAAGCCGGAGTCCTTGAAGGGATCCTCCACAAGGACAGCGCCGAGTTGCTTCAGTTCGCCCTGCGCACGGCGATAGAGTTGCGTGGCTTCGTCGGAGAGCGGCAGGCTGCGCCAGCCGAGTCCGTAAAGCCCGATCCGCTTGCCGTCGAGCGCATCCTTGCTCAATCGCGATGTATAGCCACCCTTCGGACGATGACCGACGCTCGCGATCGTCTTGGGATCTTCCGCCGTATAGCCCGCCAGCACATCGAGCGCGAGCGCGACATCCCGCACGCAGTGAGCGATCGGCCCGACAACGTCGCGGTTACTCGACAGCGGCACGACGCCCACATTCGGCACCAGCGCGAAGGTTGGCTTGACGCTGGGGAGGCCCTGAGCAGACGCCGGATTTTGAATCGATCCGCCGGTTTCCTCGGCCAGACCCAGCACAGCCATGCTGGCGCCGACAGCGGTGGCGGTGCCGGCGCTGCTGCCGCCGGGAAGAAGCTCGCGATTCACAGAGTTAAAGGTCGGACCGGCCCAGCTATCGTTGGCGTGGCTGCCGGTGTGGCTGAGGCTCGGCACATTGGTCTTGCCCAGAATCACCGCGCCCGCGGCCTTCATCCGCGCGACCACCGGCGAGTCGGTGGCCGGCATCAGGTCGATGCCACCGGTCTTCGAGTGAAGAAGCGTCCATCCCGCGGTGGTGGGAAATCCCACCATGTCCAGCGTTTCCTTGACAACAACCGGGACACCGTCGAGTGGTCCGATCGCCTTGCCCGCGGCGTGGCGCTGATCGCTCGCGCGCGCGTCGGCCAAGGCATCCGGATTGAGAAAGACAATTGAATTGTAGCGCGGATCAATCTGCTTGATCCGATCGAGAAACGCCTGCGTCAGCGCCTCCGATGTCACGGCGCCCTTTGCAATGGCGTCCTGAACCTGCTCGACGGTCAACTCGATAAGATCGTTGGACAATGATCCTTCCCCTCGCCAGATAGCCGGGAGCGCGGCCGCTCCCCGTGCCATGCCACAATGACGACATCGAACCTACGCGCGCGTAAGTCAGGCACGTCACCGCAAGCGCCAGCCACCCAATCTATTAGAAGCAGAAATATTTTCTTTTTCAAGTATATTTCTTGATCGCGTCAAAATGTCCTGACCACGCGAAAATCTATGCCGTCCGCCTGTGACAGATAGATCGGCATATCGGCATGTCCCCGGCTGAGGGTAATGGGACCTCGCCCACCGCGATAAATGATGTGGTCGGCGGCCGACAGCAAAGGCTTCGGCGCGAGCGAGCCCGCGCACCGCGCGGCCTCCTCCAGAAACATCAATCCTTCGTAGTTCGATTGCCCCACCGAACCAGCCGGCGCGGCACTGCGGCCGAACGCGGCTTCATAGCGAGAAACGAAAGCCTCGGTTTCCGACGAACGCACGCAATTGAAATAACCCGACGCGCAAAACAGATTCTCCGTGCTGTCCGGACCGATCCCCAGCAACACCGTTTCGTCGAAGGCGCTTGCCAGCCGCAACATCTTCGGGGCCAGACCCTGTTCGGCAAACGATCGGTTGAACGTGATGCTATCGGCGCCGATCAAGGAAACGAGAACCACATCCGGCGCCGCAGCACGAATGCGTGCGAGGTGGGATTCATAGTCCTCCTCTCCGACAGGGACGAACTCTTCGCCGACCAGTTGTCCTCCGCTCTCGGCGATATATTGCTTCATCGCCCGATGTGAGAGCCAGGGCCACACATAATCGGACCCTATCAGGTACCAGCGCGACGCTTTTTTCACGTCAGCCAGCCAATGGATGGCCGGCCGGGATTGATTGCGCGGCGTCTCGCCAATCGCGATCACACCCGGCGTACGCTCGCCGCCCTCGTAAACCGTCGTGTAGATGTAAGGTATCCGCCCCGCGATGTGCTCGCGCAAGGCGACGCGAACCGCGCTGGTGTGGGATCCGACAATGACATCCACCTCGTCCAACGAAATGACGTCTTTCACGCGGCGCGCGATGTCGTTCGCTGTTCCGCTCGCATCTAGAAAAAGCACTTCGACTTCGCGGCCCAGAACGCCGCCGCGCGCGTTGATCTCGCATGCCGCGAGCAACGTACTGTTCATGGCCGAGGGAGCCCAGATGCCGGGCGAACCGGAAAGCGCGACAAAGTTCGCAACCCGCAATTTGTTGCGGTCGCCGCTGCGTTTTGGCCGGTTGTCGGCTTCGGTGCCGAACGCGGAGACCGACATTGGAGGGGTAAAGCCGTTCAGGGACTGCCACGGCATCGGCGGCAGAGCGGCAGGCATGCATTCAACCATCGAGGACAATTCTCTTCCCCATCGTTTCCTGGTTCAGCGCCGTTCCGGCCCGCCGCCGATCTGTCCAAAGTCAGATATTTTAGGACAAAATATTGAATCTTCAACTTTTCACATGCATCATACATACGATAGCGATACTCTAAATCCGTCTGGAATCTTGAGACCCCACCGTGGCCAAATCAGCCCCAAGCGACCTGCCCATTACCGAGCAACTCGCCTATCTTCTCGCGCGGGCAAATCGCGAGATTTCGCGTCAGTTGGACGAACGCCTGCAACAGGAGGGCGTCCCCGTCGAGCAATGGCGGATCTTGACGATCCTCTCGAATGGCAAGGGTCGCTCAATGGGCGAACTCGCCGAAACCGTTCTTCTTAACCATCCAACCCTGACAAAAATCATAGACCGGATGGTTTCCAACGCACTGGTTTATCGCGCGCACGATCCGAAAGACCGCCGCAAGGTTTTGCTTTTTTTGTCTGATCGGGGAAAAACCTTAGCCAAACGGTTGAAGCCGTTGGCCCAAAGCCACGAGGCACGGATCATTCAAAGTTACGGTTACAAATCAACCAGTGAACTGAAACGCCTCCTAGGCTCTCTTATAGAGAGAGCAACCTCGACATAAGGTCTCAAAGAGCACGACGATCGAGGCTGCGGCCGAGAGCGGAATGGCGCCTCGATGCAACGGCGCGCTGGCAGCCTCCAGAATAGATTTAGCGGCAACCTGCCATTCGCCTGCAAATACCTCAGCATGGTCACAACACCACTGAGTTCACCGTCGTACGCATCGATCAGCGGACGACGACAAGGAAGCATTGAAGAGAATAGAGAGCCGCGCCATGCGATCTCGAAGCCAATTCGCGCGCTGACTATACATTCCAGCACGACGCCTCGCTCCCGCATCGAGCCTTCACTCATCATCCATCAAAATACCACTCTGCTCTCGACAAACCGCGAACGAACTGGTCGGCGCGTGTTGCATGGAGGAGACGGCACTCTGCGTAACCCCTCGTAAATACAGGGAGCCGGCGGAGCATACGGAGTGAACGAAGCAACGCGATCTTTCGACTTAGAGCAAACGACGCACAGACGCGAAGTAACTGATTTTGTTTTGATAAGTTCGACACCAGCGAGTGGCGATCCCGGGAAGACTCGAACTTCCGACCTACGGTTTAGGAAACCGTCGCTCTATCCGGCTGAGCTACGGGACCGGACGAACGCGCGATCCACGCGTTCGGAAAACTCCATACCAGAGCGGCGGCGGCATCGCTACCCCTGCCCATCGCCCCTCACCTGCTCCGGAGTCAGACCGGGCGGCCCCTTTCCACCGGCCTCCGCGCTCCGGATCAACGTGACGATGCGGCGCGACTGCGGAGCTCTCAATCCGTGACGATCCGCGAGATCGACGATCACACCCTGAAGGTAATCGATCTCGGTGCGCCGGCCGCGCTGCAGATCCTCCCACATTGACGAGCGGGCCTGCGGATCGATCCGCATCATTCGGCCCAGCACCGCCTGAAACAGAACATCCGGCAGCCGCAACAGATGCGGCGTCAGCCAGGCGGGCAAAGGCGTTGTCGGAACGGGCTTCACGCCCTCCGCGCCCATGATCGCGAGGGCTTCGGCAATCTGGTCGGCGAACAACGTGCGCCATGCACGCTGCGCCAATTGCGCGCGCAACGGAAGACCGGACAGCGCATTGAGCGCGTTGTTGAGATTGACCAGCAGCTTGCCCCACTGGACGCCGGCGATGTCACCGGTGCCGCGTATGACGAGACCCTCCACCGAAAGCCGCGCCCCGGTATCCGCCTCATCGCGCTCGACAAGAATATCCCCGGAGGTCGCGCGATGGAAACGCGCGCCGTCCAGCCCCATCACGTTGAATGGCACCATGCCCGCAAGCACCTTGCGGCCCGGCAGCGCCTGGCGCAGCACCGTTGCATTGCTCACGCCATTCTGAAGACTGATAATGGCCGCATCGTCTCGCGCATGCTGCGCGATGTACCCGGCGATATCGGCGGTATCCGCGCTCTTGACCGTGACGACTATAAATTCGGCTGCGCTGAGGATCGCCGGATCCGGCGACAGCGATAACGCGGCGGCATCGAGGCGATACGAGAATCCCTCGAAGCTCGTCACGGTGAGGCCGTGCGCCTCGATATCGGCAATCAGGCGCGGCCGCGCCAGAAGCGATACACGATGTCCGGCGGCGGCAAGCATGCCCCCGACAAAACATCCGATGCTGCCGGCGCCGGCGATGCAGATCGATCGAGAAGCCGCCATCATTCATCCCGCAGTCATTTTCACTTCGGTAGCAGAACGGACGGGTGGCGCCTATTACCCACCAGATGCGACTTGTTACCGTCATGCGGCAGCGTTATCTTTTGTCCGGGCGGGCGCGAAACAGGAGACGACCATGGGTTTGCTTGACGTCCTCAACGGTATGCAGAACGGGCCGCGCGGCTCCAGCGATCCCGACGCCAAGAGCGGCGGTATGTCGCCGATGACCATGGCGATCCTCGCGGTGCTCGGCTACAAAGCCTTGAAGCACTTTACCGGCGGCCAGTCCGGAGCCAGCCCGTCTGCGCCCGCCCCTGCGCCGGGCAGCACTGTCAATGCCGGACTTCCCGGTGGCGGCGGACTTGGTGATCTGCTCAAGGGCGGACTCGGCGGCCTGCTCGCAGGCGGCGCTGCGGGCAGCATTCTCAGCGGCGGTCTCGGCGACCTGCTCAATCAGTTTCAGCAGAACGGCCACGGCGACACCGCCAATTCGTGGGTCGGCTCCGGTCAGAACAAGCAGATCGCGCCCGGCGATCTCGCCAGCGCGCTTGGCGCCGATCAAATTAACTCCCTGACATCACAGACCGGCTTGTCGCGCGACGAACTGCTCGCAGGCTTAAGCCAGCATCTGCCTGAGATCATCAACCACCTGACTCCCGATGGCCGTCTGCCGACCGAGAGCGAACTGTCGCGGCTGCTCTAAGCTCTGCTCGCCCGTTTCATCTGGATTTGAACTGTCGAGACCCGTCTTCAGAGGAGAGTAGCATGTTACACATAATTATCGTCGGCTTTGTCGCAGGGATTCTTGCGCGACTGTTGTCGCCCGGCCCGAACAATCCAGGTGGTTTCGTGCTAACGACGATCCTTGGAATCGCCGGAGCTTTCATCGCGACTTTCGTGGGACAGGAAATGGGCTACTACAACGCGGCAGCGGGTCAGGGGGCAGGCTATGTCACCTCGACCATCGGCGCGCTGGTGGTGCTGTTCATCTGGAACAGGCTGGTCGCCGCCCGCGTCATCCCCGATCACGGATCGAAATAGCGCGAAAGGCCCCGGACGATCCGGGGCCCTTGCTGTCTGGGCAACGCTCGCCCCCTACAGGGTCAGATGCATTCCGGCATCCATGCGCACGACCTCGCCGGTCATGTTGCCCGAGGGCGGCGTGGCAAGGAAACACACGAGTTGCGCGATATCGTCCGCCGTTGACGCACGCTTGAGCGCGACCTTGGCGATCACGGCATCGCGCACCTTCGCGGCCTCCGCGGCGCCGCGGCCCTTGGTGAACCAGGGCGTATCGATATAGCCGGGGCAAACCGTGTTGACGCGGATCAGCGGAGCAAGCGCACGCGCCAGCGACAGCGTCATGGTGTTCAGCGCACCCTTGCTCGCGGCATAGGCCACCGACGATCCGCCCCCGCTGATTCCGGCGACCGACGACGTATTGACCACGGCGGACGCGCGGCCCAGCGTCTTCGCGCTCGCCTCCAGCAGCGCGCGCGCCGCACGCACCATCTGATAGGGACCGATGGTGTTGACCGCGTAGATGCGCTGAAAATCCTCGGCGGACAGGCCATCGAGGTTGCCGTGCGGCACATGCTTGGTGGTACCCGCATTGTTGATCAGCGCATCGAGACGGCCCCATGGCGCGGCAGCGGCCACGATCTTCCTGCAATCCTCGTCGCGCGCCACGTCGCCCTGAACCACGACGATATCGGCGCCGGCCTTGCGGCAGAGATCGGCGGTCTCTTCCGCCTCCTTCTTGCTGGATGCGTAGTTGATGACGATCCGCGCCCCGTCCTTCGCAAGAATGGCCGCCGTCGCCGCACCGAGACCGGACGCCGAGCCCGTAACGATGACGCACATTCCGTCCCTGGACATCTGTATCTCCTTTTTGATTGTCTTGATGACCGTTCGATCCATGATCGCGGCGGCCACCATATCGCGAGGCTATCGTCAGGCACGCCGCCGAAAGTCCACTGCGCGGAATAACTCACTCCGGCAAGCACGGCAATCCGCTCATGAGCCGTCCGCAGGCGGCCCTGCGGACATCGACGCTTGTCATGGCGAGCGCTTTTCCCCATCATGACGGCACTGAAACAATGACGCCGCGTCCGGCCCAAACGCAGGATGCGGCGCTTTCCCTTGAGGTGAGGAACGCCGTGGCGGAGAATGATAATATCGTTGCCGAAACCGCGGAGAAGATCTTCGCCGATCTCGCCGACGCCCAGACCATCAACCACGATAAGCAGGGCAACTGGAAAACCCCGCTCTGGAGCGCGCTGGCGGACGCCGGCCTGCCGCTGTCATGGGTACCGGAGGACTGCAACGGCTCCGGCGCGAGCCTTTCCGACGGCTTCAGCGTTCTGAGTTCCGCGGGCCGTTTTGCCATTGCCGTTCCGCTCGCCGAAACCATGCTGGCGGGATGGCTGCTGGCACAGGCCAGGATCGCCTCTCCGGACGGCGCGATGACAGTGGCCCCGGCCGGTCCAAGGGACCGCATCACACTCGATGCCGACGGCACCCTCAGCGGCCGCGCGCGTGGCGTTCCCTTCGCCAGGGAGGCCGCTCATCTCGCGGTGCTGGCCCATGGCAGCAACGGCTGGTCGATCGCGCTGGTCGATATCAGGTCCAGCCGGATCGAATCCGGACTCAACCTCGGCAGCGACAACAGCAGCACCGTCACCTTCGACAAGACCAAGCCGCTCGCCGTCAAACCTGCGCCCAAGGGCTTCGATCAGAATTCGTTGCTGCTGATGGGCTGCGTGGCGCGCAGCCTGCAAATTGCCGGCGCACTGGAATCGATGCTCGATATTTCCGTCCGGTATTCCAACGAACGCGTCGCGTTCGAGAAGAAGATTTCAAAATTCCAGGCCGTCCAGCACAACCTCGCGAAACTCGCAGGTGAAACCGCGGCCGCCATGGCAGCCGCGACATCGGCGGCCGACACCATCGTCCACGCGACGTCGTTTGACGACGCGGTCTTTCTAGAGGCAGCCTCGGCCAAGATTCGCTGCGCCGAGGCCGCCGAAAAAGGCGCCGCCATCGCCCACCAGGTGGACGGCGCCATCGGCTTCACCATCGAGCACATCCTGCATCGCTACACGCTGCGAGCGCTCGCCTGGCGTGACGACTTCGGCAACGAAAGCCACTGGGCAGTCGAACTCGGCAAGATGGTCGCTGCGCGCGGCGCAGACGAATTGTGGCCGCTGGTCGCATCCCGCTAGACACTGATTAAGAGGAAGCCGGCCATGACCGCAGCCCTTCGTTTCGATCCGATCCGCCTGCCGCCCGAATGCGTGAAGCTGCGCGAGGAAGTGCGCGCGTTCCTCGCCGAGGAAATCGCCGCCGGCACCTTCGATCCGCACCGGCCCAACCGCGAAGACACCGACGTGCCGGAATTCAGCCGCCGCGTCGGCGCCAAAGGCTGGCTCGGCATGACCTGGCCGAAAAAGTACGGCGGCCATGAGCGGAGCTTCCTCGAACGCTACGTCGTGACCGAGGAGATGCGCGTCGCCAACGCACCGACCCGCCGATTTTTCGTCGCCGATCGCCAGAGCGGCCCGGTCCTGATCAAGTACGCGCCCGAGCACATCAAGATGGACATCCTGCCGCGCATCTGCCGCGGCGAGATATGCTTCGCCATCGGCATGAGCGAACCCAATTCGGGTTCGGACCTGTTCGCCGCGAAAACCCGCGCCACCAAGACCGACGGCGGCTGGCTGATCAACGGCACCAAGATCTGGACCTCATCGGCGCACATTGCCGATTACATGATCGCGATCTTCCGAACCTCGCCGCCGACCAAGGAAAACCGCCGTCACGGCCTGACGCAATTTCTGGTCAAGATGAAGCAGCCGGGCATCCAGGTGAACCCGATCGGGCAGATCACCGGCCAGTTCGAGTTCAACGAGGTGGTGTTCACCGATCACTTCATTCCCGACGATCACGTGCTCGGCGAAATCGACGGCGCATGGAAGCAGGCAACCTCAGAACTCGCCTATGAGCGCTCCGGCCCGGAACGGTTTCTCGAAACTTACTATGTGCTGACCGAACTCGTCCGCGCCGTCGGCAGGAATCCGGACACGCGCGGCGCCGAAGGAATCGGCCGTCTGGTCGCGCAGTTGCACACCATGCGGCGCATGTCGGTCTCGGTCGCCGGCATGCTGCAGGCCGGCAGGGAGCCCGTGGTCGAAGCCTCGATCGTCAAGGACATCGGCACGATCTGGGAACAAGCCTTGCCGCATCGCGTCCGCGATCTCGCGGCTTTCGTCGACGCAGACGTGTCCAATCACGAGACGCTGGACAAGCAGCTCGACTTCGCCACCAAGACCGCGCCGAAACTGACCATCCAGGGCGGCACCACGGAAGTGCTGCGCGGCATCATCGCACGAGGCCTGGGGCTGCGCTGAACGCGATCACGTTCTCCTCCAACCTCTCCCACAGGGAGAGGTCGATATTCGAGCGAAGCGAGAATATCGGGTGAGGGGTTACAGTCCATCGACAGACCGTACCCCCCTCATCCCAACCCTCTCCCCATGGGGAGGGAGTTCGCCTTCGCCATGAAGCAACATATACCTCGTTCATCGGAGATAAGAACATGACCACATTCACGGACATCGGCGTCGAGACACAGGGCCACGTCGGCATTATCGAGATTCGCCGGCCACCGCTGAATTTTTTCGACATCTCGCTCATCAACCAGATCGCCGACGCGCTGGAGGAATTCGACCGCAACATCGAAATCCGCGCCTCGGTGCTCGCGGCGCAGGGCAAGGCGTTTTGCGCCGGCGCCAATTTCAACGATCCGGCCCGGCAGGCGCAGGAGGCCCAGGAAATAGCAAAAGCGAAGAACGGCGATCCTGCAGACAGCCTCGGTGCAATCAACCATCTCTACATCCAGGCGGTGCGCATCTTCCGCAACAAGAAGCCGATCGTCGCCGCGGTGCAGGGCGCCGCGATCGGCGGCGGCCTCGGTCTCGCCGTGTCAGCGGATTTTCGCGTGACATGTCCGGAAGCCCGCTTTTCGGCGAACTTCACCAAGCTCGGCTTTCATCCCGGCTTCGGCCTGACCGCCACGCTTCCGGACTTGATCGGCAAGAACAACGCCGAGCTGATGTTCTACACCAGCCGCCGCGTGACCGGCGAAGACGCGACCCGCATGGGCCTCGCCAATGTGTGCGTCCCGCAAGCCCAGGTCCGCGATGCCGCGATCAAGCTCGCAGCAGAAATCGCCGAATGCTCGCCGCTCGGCCTGGTGTCCACGCGGGCCACGATGCGCGCCGGCCTCGCCGATCGCGTCCTGGCCGCCACCAATCATGAGCTCGCGGAACAGACCCGCCTGCGCGCCACCGAGGATTTCAAGGAAGGCGTCAAGGCCACCGAAGAACGCCGGATCGCGAATTTCAAGGGACGCTGATCTTTCGTCGCTTTCGAGGCACGCGTTCTTGCAGGCATCTCCTTCGTCATGGCCGGGCTTGACCCGGCCATCCGTCTGCTTTGCAAGAGGCCGGCGAAGGTCGCGCGCCGGAATGACGCTGGATATGCTGCGCCTCCGTGAACAACCGCGCATCGAGAAATGAAGCGTGGCGTGCTTGCCGGAGCCGGCGCCGCCTACTCCACGCCGGCTTCCTGCGGGGTGAACTCGTAGACCGACGAGCAGAACTCGCAGGTCACGGAGACCTTGCCGTCCTTCACCATGTCGGTACGATCTTCCGGCGCAAAGCTCTTCAGCATCGACGCGACAGCATCGCGCGAACACGAGCACCTGGCATGCAGCGGCAGCGGCGGAAATACCCGGACGCCACGTTCATGGAAGAGCCGATATAGCAGCCGCTCGCCCGACAGATCCGGATCGATCAGTTCGACGTCCTCGACGGTGCCGATCAGCGACTGACCTTCGACCCACGCATCGTCCTCCGCCACCGTATGCGCATCGGTGCCTTCCGGCGCATCGCCGGGATTGAGGTCGGCCTGCTGTGCCCGCTCCGGCGACTTCGGCAAGAATTGCAGCAGCATCCCGCCGGCACGCCAGCCATGCTTCGGTCCATCGCCGCCGCTGCGCCATTCTTCGCCGACCGCGAGCCGCACCCGCGTCGGGATCTGCTCGGAGCGCAGGAAGTATTCATGCGCCGCGTCTTCCAGGTTGCCGCCCTCCAGCGCCACCAGGCCCTGATAGCGGCTCATGTCCGGCCCCTGATCGATCGTCATGGCAAGGTGGCCGTGGCCAAGCAGCGCGCCGGAATCGGACGCTTCCGCAAGCCGGGCCTTGTCGAAGCGCGCGTAGGCCCGCAGCCGGTCCGGCGCCTGGAAATCGACGATCAGAAACGACACCGGACCGTCGGTCTGGGTCTGCAGGATAAAGCGGCCATCAAACTTCAGCGACGAGCCGAGCAACGTCGTCAGCACGATCGCCTCGCCGAGCAGCTTCCCGACCGGCGGCGGATAGTCGTGCCGGGTCAGCAGCTCGTCGAGCGCGGGCCCAAGCCGGGTCAGCCGCCCGCGCAGGTCGAGTTCGGCGACCTCGAACGGGATCACCGCGTCATCGACGGGAACGGCGGACGGAGCGCGAATGGGGGTTTCGGCCGCGATATTGGAGTCAGGCATCTGTGAGGTCATGACGGTTTATTTGGGGTCGGCGGGCGAAAACGAAAGGCCCCCAAGACTTCTATCCCTCCTCCTTGTGGGGAGGATCGGTCGAAGCGAAGACCTGGGCGGGGGTTCACCAGGCTTGTTCTATGAAAACCTCCACCCGACGCGTTGTTCGCTTCGCTCGCAACACGCCACCCTATAGCGTTTTCGAGCGAAGTGGATGCCGGTTCGCGTCAAGAAAACGCGTCAAATCAAAATCATGGAGCCCCGCTTCTGATTCCATCAGAAGCGGAAAGGCTCTAAGAGCGAGCTATGCTCGTCTCGACCCCACAAGGGGGAGGGAAAGAAAGGACGTCATTCGGATTGCTTTCGCGAGGGAGGAAAATCACCCCACCGCGCCAAGACACCAGGCCAAAATGCCCTTCTGCGCGTGCAGACGGTTTTCCGCTTCGTCGAATACCACCGACTGCGGCCCGTCGATCACCTCGTCCGTGACCTCGTCGCCACGATGGGCCGGCAGGCAATGCATGAACAAGGCATCCGGCTTGGCCAGCGACATCAGCTTGGCGTTGACCTGATAAGGCTTGAGCAGGTTGTGGCGGTGCTCGCCGTCCTTGTCACCCATCGACACCCATGTGTCGGTGACGACGCAGTCCGCGCCGCGCACCGCCGCTTCCGGATCGGTGCCGAGATCGATCGGCGCGCCGGTCGCCCGGATCCAGTCCTTCAGCACCTTGTTCGGCGCAAGTTCAGGGGGCGTCGCCACGTTGAGCTTGAAATCGAGCCGCTCGGCTGCGTGCGCCCACGACGCCAGCACGTTGTTGTCATCGCCGGTCCAGGCCACGGTGCGGCCCTTGATCGGCCCGCGATGCTCCTCGAAGGTCATGACATCGGCCATCACCTGGCAGGGATGCGAGCGCCGCGTCAGGCCGTTGATGACGGGTACGGTGGCATGCGCCGCGAGTTCGGTCAGCGCGTCATGGCTGAGAATGCGGATCATGATGATATCCACGAAGCGCGAGAGCACGCGCGCGGTATCGGCGATGGTCTCGCCGCGCCCGAGTTGCATCTCCGCGCCGGTCAGCATGATGGCCTCGCCGCCGAGCTGACGCATGCCGACGTCGAACGACACCCGGGTGCGGGTCGACGGCTTGTCGAAGATCATCGCCAGCGTCTTGCCGTCGAGCGGCTTGTCGGCAACCTGGCCCGACTTGCGCATCGTCTTCATCGCCACGCTGGCGTCGAGGATCGCACGCAGTTCCTTTGTCGATACGTCGAACAGGTCGAGAAAATGTCGCGGCGACGTGCTCATTGCGCCGCTTCCTTCTTGGCATACGCGCCGGACAGTTTTTCGCAGGCCCGCTCCAGCCGCCGCACCGACTCCTCGATCTCCGTCTCCGTCACGATCAGCGGCGGCAGGAAGCGCACCACGTTCTCGCCGGCGCCGACGGTCAGGAGCTTCTCGTCGCGCAGCGCGTTGACGAGATCGCCCGACGGCACGACGGCCTTGAGACCGATCAAAAGTCCTTCGCCACGCACTTCGGCCACGACGTCCGGATGGCGATCGATCACGGAGGCGAGTTTCTGCTTCAGCAACAGCGACATCTTGCGCGCGTGATCGAAGAAGCCGGGCTTCAGCATCACGTCGAGCACCGCGTTGGCTGCGGCTACCGCCAGCGGATTGCCGCCGAAAGTGGAGCCATGCGAACCGGGCGTCATGCCGGAGGCCGCTTCCGCGCTCGCGAGGCAGGCGCCGATCGGAAAGCCGCCGCCGAGCGCCTTCGCCAGCGACATCACATCGGGCGTGACGCCAACGCGCCTATAGGCGAAGAGGTCGCCGGTACGGCCCATGCCGGTTTGCACCTCGTCGAACGCGAGCAGCAGCCCGCGCTCGTCGCACACCTGGCGCAACGCCCGAAGGAACGCATGCGACGGCTCGCGCACACCGCCCTCGCCTTGCAACGGCTCGATCAGGATGCCCGCGGTCTGCGGCCCGATCGCTTTTTTCACCGCCTCGATATCGCCGAACGCCACCTGGTCGAAACCATCCATGGGCGGGCCGAAACCTTCGAGGTATTTGGCCGAACCGGTCGCGGCCAGTGTGGCCAGCGTCCGGCCATGGAACGCGCCTTCAAACGTAATGATGCGATAGCGCTCCGCGTGGCCCTTGGACGCGTGATAGCGGCGCACCACCTTGATGACGCATTCCATCGCCTCGGCGCCGGAATTCGCGAAGAACACAAAATCGGCAAAGCTCTGCTCGCACAGCCGCGCGGCCAGCCGCTCGCCATCGGGCGACTTGAACAGGTTCGACATGTGCCAGAGTTTTGCGGCCTGCGCCTGCAGCGCCGCGACCAGATGCGGATGGCAATGACCGAGCGCGTTGACCGCAACGCCCGAGGTGAAATCGAGATAGCGTTCGCCATCGGCACCGACGAGCCACGCGCCCTCGCCGCTTTCGAATGCGAGATCGGCCCTTGCGAAAACGGGCAACAGATGGGACGCAGCAGCTTTGGTCATGTCATTTGGCCGGTTGATGTTGGGCGGATCGATCCGACTGCGTTGTAGCGCGATCGATGAACTGTCAGCCCCGGAAACAAAACGTGCCGCCTTTCCGGCGGCACGTGGCGGTTATTCTAGGTGCGCGGCGATGCCTGTCAATATTCCAGTGCACGCCGCTGATGCACGAAAGTCGCAGAAAAAGCCGATTTTTCCGATTTAATCGCGGAACATGTGGACGCCGCCAGGCCTGACTCTTGCGCGTGAGTCACGCCATATTGTAGCGTTAAGGCCGTCGAATACGACATCTCGTGCGGCGGTTTTGATCCTCGATGGTCCCTGTTCTCGGCGTAAACGCCCGGGCGAATTTCGCGCCCGGCGGGCGCTAAGGGATTCTGCCCGCACGGGTTTTCAGGGGGCGGATTTCCGGCGCGGGCTCCTCGGATGACGCGCGACACAAGGGAAGAGAGTGCGATGACGGTGATAACCTGGACCGACGATCGCGTCGAACAACTGAAGAAGTTCTGGGAAGCGGGTCTTTCCGCAAGCCAGATTGCCGCTGAACTCGGGAACGTGACGCGCAATGCCGTGATCGGAAAAGTGCACCGGCTCGGCCTGTCCGGCCGCGCCAAGAGTCCGTCTTCGGCCGCGCCGCGGCCGCGCAAGACCCGCCCCGCCCAGCACCACATGATGCGGGTCTCGCGTCCGGTCTCGCGCGGCAACACCGCGCTGGCTCATGCCTTCGAGGTCGAACTCGAGCCCGACCCGATTGCCTACGACAACGTGGTCCCGATGAGCCAGCGGCTGTCGCTGCTCGAACTCAACGAGGCCACTTGCCATTGGCCGGTCGGCGATCCCTCGAGCCCGGAATTTTTCTTCTGCGGCGGCAAGGCGCTGGGCGGCCTGCCCTATTGCGCGCACCACTCGCGCGTCGCCTACCAGCCCGCTGCCGACCGCCGCCGTCAGCCGCCGAAATCGACGCGATAGGGCGTCTGCGGAACGGGGTCGGCCCGCGCCGATCCCTCCCATGCTGCGGTGCGCATGGTGCGCCGCAGCTTTCGACGACCGGAACACAAAGCCGCCCGCAGGCGTTGGTTCTCCATAACAGGAGACCGGATCAATGCGTCTTCATATCAAGGGCGGTTACGAACCCGAAAACATCAACCTCGCCGCTATCGTCGCGCTGATGCTCATCGTCGCCGCGACGATTTTCTATCTCGGGGAGTCGTTCACGATCCAGCCGCCGGCAACGGGGTTCTTCGGACCGGCTTCGCCGCTCTAGTGTGGTGGTTCAGAAGTCCGCCACACTATCGCAGCGAGTCGGTGAAGCGGACTTCTGAACCTGAACCACACGAGAATCATAAACTTGCCAGTGTCCCTTTAATTCCGAAGTTCGCATC